>Ga0194132_10013160_pt1 | contig 10114 bp, 11 predicted proteins | sample TA2KigOf80mmetaG_FD_148612 | JGI IMG/M metagenome (GOLD analysis project Ga0194132, IMG submission 148612) | Freshwater microbial communities from Lake Tanganyika, Tanzania - TA2015054 Kigoma Offshore 80m | ecosystem: Environmental > Aquatic > Freshwater > Lake | place: Tanzania: Lake... | reverse complement strand
CGGAGGACGAGGCGGGGGAGGATTTGGCGGCGGCGGTGGTCGTTCGGGAGGAGGAGGGGCCAGCGGATCATGGTGACGCGAAAAAAACTGCTCAAACTCATCGACAGCGCCCGTGTCGAAGCGGCGATCCAAGACGCCGAACGGAGATCGTCGGGCGAAATATCCGTCTCCGTATCACGTCTGTTCTGGGGCGACGTGACTCATGCGGCGGAAAAAGCCTTTGAACGTCTCGGCATGACAAAGACCGAAAAGCGCAACGGCGTGCTGATTTTTGTCGTACCCGCGCGTCGCAAATTTGTCGTGCTCGGCGACAGCGGCATCCATGAAAAAGTAGGCGCGAAATTCTGGACCGATATCGCGGCCATCCTGTCCGAACGGTTTCACAAAGACGACTATACCGGGGGGCTGGTCGCTGCCATCGAGCAGATCGGCGCGCGTCTGGCCGAGCATTTTCCGTACGACGCTGACTCGGATGTGGACGAACTTTCCGACCGCGTAGATATCCAGTAGAGAAAAATTCGAAGAAAGAATCGCTTTCCCCTATGCACACTTCCTGCAACCTGCTGCGACTCGACGGCGCCGATTTCGGCTCACGTGCCCCTGCCGCCTACGCCGGCGCGGAAGCGCTTTCCTTTTTTCAACATTGGACATCTCCCGGACAGAGACCCCACGAAGGTGGATTGGCCTATGCGGGATACACCGTCGAGGCGTTATGTTTTTATGTATGGCTTGAGGATACTTCCATTTTCACCACAGCCACGGAAGACAATCAGTCGCTTTTTACGCTGGGCGATGTGGCCGAATTTTTTATAAAACCCGGACGTTCCCGTACCGACTACTGGGAAATCCACGTCTCCCCCAACGATCTGATCATGGACATCCATATCCCGGATCGAGAGGCGTTCCGCGAGGGACGCGCGACGTGGGCACAGGTGATCGCCGCAAACAGCGACAGCCGGAAGCGGGTGGCGCTTCGCCCCGAAGCCGGAGGATGGGCGGTAGAACTGTGCATTCCATGGAAGGCGTTCGGCATCGACGGTCCGCCCAAACCGGGCGAAGTCTGGCAGTTTTCGGTGTCGCGGTACAACTATACCGGTGACCTAGAACACCTTGAACATTCGGCCATCGCGCCTTTTACCGCGCTCAATTTCCATCAACACGAAAACTTTATTGACCTGATCTTCGGATGACCTCGCATCCGTTTTCACGGAGAGCGGTGCCTGCCGGACTGGGACTTTCACTTGTCATCGGTCTGGGTGATCAGTACGCGGCAGACCGGTTGGGTGTAGTATTTGCCACCTACGCCCACCTGCCCACCGGCCTGCTGGTTCCTTTTTTTCTGCTTGTTTTTTTCCCCAACTTTCTCCTCAGAAAACTCGCACCGTCGTGGGCGTTGCAAAACGCCGAATTACTCGTCGTATTTGCCATGGGACTGGTCGCCTCCATGGCGCCGGACTGGGGCATCACCCGTTATCTGGTATCGGCCATTGCCTCGCCGGCCTATTATGCCAGTCCGGAAAACCGGTGGGACGAATACCTGATCCCGTATCTGCCATCGTATGCGTACCTATCTCCCCAAGGAGATGCGGTGCGCGGTTTTTTCGAAGGACTGCGCCCCGGTCAGACCATTCCGTGGGGAGCATGGGTAGTCCCCTTGTTCTGGTGGGTATCGCTGATCGGAGCGGTACTTCTTGTCGGCGCCTGTCTTGTGGTAATCTTTCGCAAACAGTGGGTCGAGTACGAACGACTCCGTTTTCCGATGGGAGAGGTGGCACTCCGGCTTATCGGTCAGACCGAAGAGGCGGACGGCGGAACCCGGTTGTGGCGCAACGGTTTGTTTCTGACCGGATTCGGGATCGTATTTACGATGATGGGTTGGAATTGCATTTCTTACTGGGGCGTGTGGCCCCGTTTTCCCATCATGCCGCCCGATCTTGTCGCCATAACCGTTCACCCGTCGTTTCCTACGATACCGATCTATTTCAATATTTACGTCATCGCCTTTGCTTTTTTCGCGCCCGCCGAAATTCTGTTCAGCCTTTGGGTCATGCAACTGTTTGGGATCGCGGAACAGGGTGTGCTCAACTTGCTCGGCGTTGCCTCCACCTCACAGGGTGTCGTGCCGGCAGGACTGGTAGGCATTCAGTTTATGGGCGGTATTCTGGTTTTCGTGGGTTGGATGGTCTGGATCGCACGACGACATCTGAAAGACGTATGGCAGACCATATTGCGTCGCTCGACACGGCTCGACGACACCGAAGAACTGTTTTCATATCGGGGGGCTATAGCGGGATTTTTGCTTGGCTCCGCTTATATCCTGTTCTGGCTTCACCGCATAGGCGTCTCACTACCCGTGGGATTTGTCTTTCTGATCGTTTTCTATATTTTTTATCTTGCACTGGCACGTGTCACCGCCGAATCCGGATTGGTCATGGCCGAACTTACGGAAAAGCCAACGAGTTTACCGTGGGCGTCTTTGGTTCGGCCAACCTTGCACCGCCTGATCTGGTAACGATGAGCATGGCCAACGGTTTTGCCCGCAACTGGCGGTCGTATTCGCTGATAGGTTTTTTTCATGCGGCATGGCTTCAAAACAGAACGCGGCGACGCGAACCGATCGGGGGTTGGCTGTTTGCGGCGATTGGGGTAAGTCTTGCCGCGTCCGTTGTGTCGATGATCCATTCGGGCTATACGCTCGGTGGCAACCACCTGTTTACTACACCCGGTGGATTCGGAACGTTTTTTTATGATATGGCACCTAAGTGGACCAACAACGCCAGCCATATCACGGGTCTCGAAGGCGTCTGGTTGCTGTCGGGGGTACTACTCAACGGTCTGATCATCGCCGGAAGATATATCACGCCCTGGTGGCCGCTCCATCCTGTGGGTATGGCAGTGGGCGATGTGGGTGGGGTGGTGCGAAACGCGATCGTGCCTCTTTTTCTGGCGTGGCTTACCCAGATTCTGTTGCTGAAATTTGGCGGTGCAACACTTTATCAACGGGCACAGCCGTTTTTTATCGGTTTGCTGGTCGGTTTTGTAACAGGTGTTACCATGTCATTTATCGTGGACATGATCTGGTTTCCCGCGGCGCCTCATCAGACCGAGTGGTTTTGAACTCCTACGCATCATGGAGAAAGACATGCAGCACATACTCGTTACCGGAACCAGCGGTTTTATCGGACGACAGTTGGCCGAGTCCCCGTCGTCTACATATCGCATCATCGCGGTTTCACGACGCCCGACTCCGGTGGCCGGTGTCGCGTCGATCGAGGGTGATTTTACCGACCCTGCCACACTGAGACGACTGGACGATCATCCGCTCGACGCGATCGTCCACCTTGCCGCAGTAACCGGTGGATGCGACGAGGCGGACGGTCTGCGCGTCAACGTACTCGGCACGCACGGTCTGCTACGCTACGCACTCTCGCGCGGATGCAGAAAATTCGTTCTTGCCAGCTCGATTGCAGCGGTGGGGTTTCAGTCGGTAAAGTTCCGACCGCTCCGTGTTCCTATCCCGGATGAACATCCGTGTCTGGATCGGGACGGATACGGGTTTTCAAAATACATGATGGAAGAGGTAACGCGCTATCTGGCTCGTCAGTACGACGATGCGGACTTTATCAACATCCGGTTGGCCAGCATTGCGCCGGACGATGCGACGCCCGTGCCCAAAAAAGCGGGACCGCTGACCGAGTGGTCGCTGGGTGAGTTGTCCGTCATGTTTGCCCGCGATGCGGTACGCTGTTTTACCCTGGCCGTCGAGTCGCGGCAAAAACCGGGCGTGCGCATCCTGAACGCCGTCGGAAATCCGGCCTGCACCGCCGACCCGATCCCGGACCTTCTACGCGCGTGGTACGGGCCGGACAACGGGGGGCTGGACTTGTCGCACTACGAACGCCCCGGACACGGTTTCGATCCCATCTACGATATCTCGTCGATCAAGCGAGAACTGAGTTTTGTACCGGAGCGCAGCGTTCTTGAGCGATAACAAACGTTTTAGCCAACCCGCTCACAACCGATCAGTACAACCGTTTTGCTCGCTCGATGTCCGCAAGAAACTCCTGCGGTCGATCCGGAGAGATGCGTAGCGTCTTGCCTTTTCCGTATACGAGCAGCAGACGGTCGAGAGACAGCGCCGGGCCGGACAACGGAGAGCGAGACGGAGCAATCGACTGGATGTCTTTTATGGCAATGTTCCACCGGAACGGTCCGGATCGTACCTGCAAGCTGCCATCGGTTATCCGGTAGTACGTGCCTACTATCACCCAGACCAGCAAGGCAATGCCTGCTATAGTGATGACCGTCGAAAACAGGGCGGCCTGCAACCCGTCTTCGCGCAACGTAATGAAACAGGTCAAGGGGAGAACAAATACAGGCAACCATAGAAGAACCATGAGCCAAACATCCCGTTTCGAACGATAGATGCGGTCCACGTTTATCCCTCTTCCTTTTTTTTCCGTCTTTTTCGCCTAAGTACTTCTTCTCGCAAAATATACTCGATCTGCGCGTTGAGACTGCGTAGGTCGTCCGCCGCCCATGCGTTCAAGTCGTCATGAAGCTCTTTGCTGATGCGAAGCAATATCGGTTTTTTGTCGGACATGACTAATACAGGGTCCCGGCGTTGATAATGGGCTGCGTCCGCTGATCGCCGCAAAGCACGACCAACAGGTTGCTTACCATGGCTGCCTTGCATTCTTCGTCAAGGGTTACGACCTGATGTTCGTTGAGCTTGTGAAGCGCCATCTCCACCATACCCACGGCCCCATCCACGATTTTTTGCCGTGCGGCGATAATGGCCTCGGCCTGTTGACGCTGGAGCATGGCATGCGCAATCTCCGGCGCATACGCCAGATGTTTGATTCTCGCCTCGTCGATGGATACCCCGGCGGCCCGAACTCGCTCCTGTATCGCGGCTCCAAGCGCGTGTGACACTTCGTCGATCGACGACCGCAGGCTTACCGGCTCGCCATCGGTCTCGTCGTACGGATATTCCGTCGCAAATCTGCGGATGGCCGACTCGGCCTGCACATGCACGTATTCGGCATAATCCTCCACATCGAACGTCGCCTGGGCCGTGTCGCGCACCCTCCATACCACTACCGCCGAAATTTCGATCGGATTACCCTTCTTATCGTTTACCTTTAACTGCTGGCTGTCGAAATTGCGCACCCTAAGCGAAATCTTGCGTTTGGACGTAAAAGGATTGACCCACCAGAACCCAGGGTCCTTGACCGTGCCCCGATATCGCCCAAAGAGGATAAGCACAACGGCCTGATTGGGTTCGACGATAAACAGTCCGCTCAGACTGACAATACAGGAGACGATCAACAGGACGCACAAAAAAACGTTGATAATGGGTCCCGGACCGTCCGTATGTTCGATCTGCGTTACCTGCGTGACAAATCCGTATATGGCGACCGCCATGAGCAAAACCAGCAAAATAAGCATCCCCCACCCGGCGCGTTTCGAACCGATCGTTTCCGACGTCATCTTGTTCCTCCTGAGATTTGATTTTATAATGATATCAATTTGATATCTAATAAATATCAAAAAGGGGGACGTGTCAAGCGAAATCGAAAAAAATCGTATGGATGACCCAAACGGTTACATGTTTGGCATCGCGGCTAACGGATGTAGCGTATCGTGGTTTCGTCGCCTTTCCGTAGCTACGTGGGGGGCTCAAACAGCTCGATGTGAATACCGTCCGGATCGCGTACATACAGCGCCCATCCACCGGTGTTGGGGCCTTTGTCGAGATAGATCGGGGGACTGACATAGGAATCTACGCCCTTCTCACGGAGAAGCGCGTAAAAAGCGTTGAGATCGTCCACTTGATAGGCGATATGACTGCTCCCCGGGTTGTTGGGAGCCAGATACTGTGGAACCCCGCGTGGATGGCGGTACTCAAACAGTTCGAGAAAGTGGGTGGTCCCCGGAATTTTCATCAGCACCGCATGGACCACACAGTCGGGAATACCCACGATGGCACGAAAGTATTCGGCAGTCACTTCGGGGCGCTCCTTTACCACCTCGAATCCGAACACATCCCGGTAAAAAGCCAGAGACCTGGCCATATCCTTTACCGTATAGCTTGTATGCACCGCTCCGGTGATACCCATAAAGACCTCCTTGAAAAGTAATTGAAACGCTCTGCTGAAATGCTCCGGACGGATACGCAACGCTCGAAGAATTAAACTCCCGTTCCAAAACGTCTGCAACATATTTTCCGTACCGCTTTTCCGGATCGCCGTGAAAACGATCGGTACGGACGTTTCCGCTTGACAGGGGCAGTTCCGCAAAATATCCTTCGTCGGCGACAGACATTTATCTTTCAAACGTCATTCTTCATAGGAGATCGTTTGTGACGCAACCGCTCGATGTGCGCACGCTGCCCGGTGCTTTTACCGCATACACCGTCCGGGGACAAGGATATTTTCCGGTGATCACGGGTTTGGGGGGGCAGGAACTCGCCGTGGTGTTGCGCGGTGGCGCCGGTCATGTCGGTGTAGCCGGTCGGCTCGATGTGGTAAGGTCTTCCGACGGTGGACGCACATGGACTGCGCCCGTCACCGCCGCTGACAGCGAGCGTGACGACCGCAATCCGGCTTTTGGCGTCGCACCCGACGGAACGCTCATTCTTGCTTATCACTGGCAAGGATCCTATAACGAAAAAGGCGAATGGGACACTTCCCTCAACCGACAGGATACCCGTATCGTGTATTCGTCCGACCGGGGAAAGACATGGCGTGACGATGGATTTCTCGCTTTTCCGGCGCTCAACGGCGCATCGCCGTTTGGCAAGATATTGACACACGGGAAAGCCATGTACATGATGCTGTACGCCGGTCCCACGATCGGCGTTGCACCGACCACGTTCCGGGTCGGCCCGGCCACGACACCTACCTATATACTCAAATCGACCGACAACGGATGTACTTGGACCGATCCTGTGCTGGTGGCGGTTGGGCTTAACGAATCCGATCTAGTCATTTTGCCCGATGGGGTGTGGTTGTTTGCCGCCCGCTCGGAACAAGAGGGTGAACAAGCGATCTATTTATGCCGTTCCGACGACGAAGGCCGCACATGGCATCTTGCGGGACGCATCACCGAGCAAGCCGAACACCCGCCCGATTTGACACTGCTTGGCAACGGATGGCTGTTGCTCACCTTTGGCCACCGACATCCCCCGTATGGGGTGCAGGGTATCGTCAGCCGCGACGGCGGCATCACATGGGACAACCGCCGTCTGATTCTTGACGATGGCTTGCCCGGCGGAGACTCCGGATACCCGTCCACCATCCGCATGGAGAACGGGCGACTGGTAACGGTCTACTATACCGCCGGTACACGCGAAAAACAGTGGGAAATCTATACGGCGGTAGACGCCTCGTGCAAAGTCGTCGGTTATGACGAAAAAACGCTTATCGAGGCTTTCGGATAAAGCCATCGTCTCGCTCTTTACCGCACACTTCACCCTTTGACTTTTATTTCCCTATGCCTGACATCGTCGTCGGACATCTCGATCACCCGGACACGCTGACCCCGGTGTTCGAAGAATTCGCGCACCACAACCCCGGTTTCCAGATGGGTTTTGGCATCGTGGAATCGGTCAAGACGTGGCTGACGTCCGACCGAGTGCGTCATATCTGGCTCGCGGACGGCGAGGGAAAGGTGTTTCTGGAAAAAGGGTATCGCACGCAAGAAGGCGATGGAGCGCGTCTCCCCGACGACTACGCACCCGAACCGGTCTCGGACGACATTCGCGCCGTCCTCCATACGCTTTTTCGGAAGCACCCTTCTTTTCACGAAAAAATACGCACCCCGATCGGTGCGATCGTCTCTCGGCTTCACTCGGACGGTTTTATCGGAGACATCGCCGGCGAAATCTGGCTTATCCTCGAAAGCGGGCTGGAGCCTTTGCAATGGACGCAGGACAAGGACGCCCTGACGGCTCTGTCTTCGGTGATCGACCGGTATCGGAGTATAGGGTGGTCCGTCAAGCAAACAGGATCGTTCGAGCCGGTCCGGGCGGGCGATCAGCTTACCGTGACACCCGGCGCGCCGCTTCGCGCGGGTGGGTGTTTCCGTTATTGGTGGATGGAGACCGACGCGTCGGAGTCTCACATCTCGGTGGCGCGTCGGCTTCGATATCTCCGCGATACGGCGGGCGGGTGCAATTTCTCCTTTGACGCCTTTCGCAGACTACCGATGACGTGGTACGCCAACACCGGCGTGCCCGACCGTCCGGACGGTGTCAACCGTGTCAACAGCCACGTCGTCAACATTGCCTCCGAGACCTCGCAAACACACTATCATCCGGCGATTCCGGTCGGTGGCGGAAAACCACAGAGCGAGATGTATCTTGTGCTCGATCCCGCCGCCTACGACCTTAACACCTACGGGCGGCAGGCGTTTCTACACTCGTTCCCCGATCTTGCCGATCTGTCTCGTTTTGGCGAGACACCGCTTAGTCCCGGTTCGACCCTCTATATCCCCCCGGATACCGGACATCGCGGGATCGACGTATTTGTCAACGTCATCACCTTGCCCGGTTTCAAACCCCGCAACGAAATCTACATGGACCGTCTCATCAAAGAGACGTCCGCCGGCACCTCTCCCTACAATGCCCATGTGACCGGTTGACACCGTTACACGGAAAAGACTATTTATGCGACGCGGAAAATCTCATAGTAGGGTAGCCGTTCCACCCATTTCGTGTTGTCCTACCATTTTCCGCTACACGACCGTCGGATTGCGGTGTGTGGCGTGGTCCCAACTCCTCAGACGATCGGTTTTTCGAAACAACCCCGGGGGTATGGTACATGGAGGGTGTTTTGTTACACACAGGCGTTCGACCGTAGAGGGTATAGCGATCCTATGAAAGCATGGGGATATTTTCTGTTTACGATCGTATTGGACTTGCTGGTCATCGGGCTTATCTATGTAAAAGCGGAACAGCGTAAGACGCTCGAAGAAGCGGCAAAGGAAAAGGCAGACCAAGCGGTGATTCAGAAAGATCCCCGCACGGGACTGGGCATCGACCCCAAAACACGGCTGGTCATGGGTGAGGGATACGACGTCATCAAAGTCGAATGTGTCAAATGTCATCCGACACAGATCATACGGTCTTTCCGAGCGGACAGAAACGGCTGGCTCGATGCCCTGCGCTGGATGCAGCGGGAAAAAGGACTCAAAACCTTTGACGCATCCACCGAAGAAACACTTCTTACGTATCTTACCACCTACTACGGAAAGTGATGGCATGACCGAGTCTATCATCGCTTCATGGGTTGCCGAAGCAAAACAAAAACTGAAAGAGGGGCGGCTTTTGGCGTCCGACATGGACGAATTGTTGTCCGTCGCCGGGGCGACCGGTCGGCGGCGTCAGCGACTGTTGTATCTTCATGCGGCATCACCCAACCTCCATTCCCCACTGGTAGGCGGCGCGCTTCACGAACCGGTTGCCGGCGCGCTGGCGCAGATAGACCCGCTCGCGCCCGAACTCCCCTACAACAGCGTTCACGACGCTATACTCCACGGATGGCGCGTCATCCATTTTCCCCAACAGCTTGCCCCGTATCACGACCGCGAAATCGACCTCATCGGATACGAATTTGTGCTGGAACAACTCGTAGAGACGTAAAGGACGTTCTCTCTTTCTTCAAACCTCACCCTTCACCCCTCAACCTTCAGGAGAACAGATGGCCAATCGTCTCAAGGAAAAATTACGCAACGGAGAAGTCACTTTCGGCGTATCGGTAGGAACGAACAGCCCCGACGTCGTGGAAGCGGTATCGAATCTCCCGATCGACTGGATATGGTTTGACGCCGAGCATGGCGTGCTCAATTTGGAAAACCTCGCTCCGTTGCTGCAAGTAGCGCGCGGTGCAACACCCGTTTCGCTCGTTCGCGTGCCATGGAACGACATGGTGATGATCAAGAAGGCACTGGATATCGGTGCGGAAGGGTTGATCATCCCTTGGGTCAACAACCGCGAACAGGCCGAATACGCCGTGCGTGCCGCCAAATACCCGCCGCAGGGCCAGCGCGGCATCGGTCCTCGTTTTAACATGCTGATGGGCCGTGACGCTGGGGCGTATCTACAAACCGC
>Ga0194132_10013159_pt1 | contig 10115 bp, 6 predicted proteins | sample TA2KigOf80mmetaG_FD_148612 | JGI IMG/M metagenome (GOLD analysis project Ga0194132, IMG submission 148612) | Freshwater microbial communities from Lake Tanganyika, Tanzania - TA2015054 Kigoma Offshore 80m | ecosystem: Environmental > Aquatic > Freshwater > Lake | place: Tanzania: Lake Tanganyika... | reverse complement strand
AAGTCGTGAGCCCTCCCTTACGGTCGGGCTACTGAACAATCGCGTGGGCCAAATCAGTAGCCCGCGCGTTAGCAAGGGCTCGACCTCGACTCAACGACTTACGAGACTTTGACGGGACCCTGCATGTCCTTCGGCGTTTCTTGACACCCCTAGGAGCCAACCCTATACTCGGCTGTCGATGGGGTTGCTCCCCGAAGTGAGGCATCTGTCGTGCGATTCATGGGATTGGATGTTGGCAAGGCGCGCATTGGGGTGGCGATCAGCGACGAGACCGCGTTGATCGCCCGCGGTATTGCGACTTTGCGAAGAAAGAGCCGAAGCCAGGATTTCGAAGCCTTGGCGCGGCTGGTTCGGGAAAACGAAGTACGCCACGTCGTTGTCGGGAATCCAATCAACATGGACGGAACCGTGGGTCGGGAATCTGTGCGCATGGGCCGGTTTGCGGCGCGACTGCAGGCTGTGGTTTCCGTTGAAGTGAGTCTATGGGACGAACGGTTGTCTTCCTTTGCCGCCGAGCAGTGGTTGATCGAGCGTGGGGACCACTGGTCCAAGCGCAAGAAAGAAATCGACCAGCTCTCCGCAGTCGTGATCCTGCAAGATTTCCTGGATTTCCACAATCTGACCTCGCCATTTGAACAGGCACCCGCGGCGGACCGCCATGGCCGGAACTAAGACCAGGAGACGCCTCCTTGCCGCCACGATCCTCTGTCTGCTGGCGGTGGTGGCGGGGAGCGCGACGGTCCTGCGCTTTCTCTGGTCGCGTCCTTACGCGGCGGCTCCCGGAGTCGAGAAATTCGTAGTGATTCCCTTTGGGACCTCTTCCTACGATGCTGCCCGGCTGTTGGAACGAGAAGGCATCGTTCGCGATTGGGCGGTGTTTCTTGCTTACCTCAAGCTGGCCAAGCCCAAAAGTCGATTACAGGCTGGAGAGTACCGATTCGCGGAACCGCTTTCTGTCATCCAAGTCGCCAACAAGCTGATTCGCGGCTTGATCTACTACCACGAAGTGACCGTGCCTGAAGGCTACAGCCGGTTTGAGATCGGCGCCTTGCTGGAGCAGAAAGGCCTGGCTCGCGCGGTCGACCTTTTGGACGCCGCAGCCACCCAAGTAGATGCGATCGGCGACTTGAGTCCCGGGGCGAAGAACCTCGAAGGTTTCCTCTTTCCTGATACCTACCGTCTGGCACGAGGAACTGCAGCCAGCGAGATTGCTCTGATCATGGTGAGGCGTTTCCGTGAGGTTTCTGCAGCGCTTGCGCCGCGCCTGCATCAGTCGCCGCTCAGTCTGCAACAGGTAGTCACGCTGGCGTCGCTGATCGAAAAGGAAAGCAGCGTCGACTCCGAACGCGAACTGATTTCCGGCGTATTTCAGAACCGGCTGAAGAAAAAGATGCTGCTGCAGTGCGATCCAACGGTCATTTATGCAGCGCAATTGAACGGAAACTTTCGCGGGAAGATCTTTCAGTCGGACCTCGCCTTGAACTCGCCCTACAATACCTACCGGTATCCCGGGTTGCCACCCGGACCGATCGCCAACCCTGGCAAGCGTTCGCTTGAGGCTGCCCTCAACCCGGCGCCGTCGGATTATCTCTATTTCGTCGCGGACAACCAGGGAGGCCACGTCTTCTCGAAGACCCTCGCGCAACATCAGAGGGCCGTTTCGGCTTATCGCAAGGGGTTGGCGAAGATGGAAAAGGAGCGAGCAGCACTTGTATCTCGCGTGAGAAAGCTCTAATCGATGGCCGGCGTCTATTGGAAACCTCTCTTCTTTACGCTTTTGCTCTCGGTGCTTGCGGGCGGTCTCGATCTGAAAGCCCAAAAGCAGGCGCCTGCGCGCAAAGCCCGGCCGCGGATTCCGGTTGTGCCAGTTCCTGTTTCGAGCCCCAAGGTGAGAGTTCCGGAGCGCGCGCCGATCGCAACGAGCCCGCAGCCGCCGCTGGCCACCATGCAGTCTTCAGTGACTGAAGCGCGCCTGCAGAATGGCGTGCGAGTCCTATTGCAGGAGAACCACTCCAGGCCTCTTGTGTCGCTGGGTTGCTGGTATCGAGTTGGCGCCAAGGACGACCCGGCAGGTGCTGCAGGGTTGTCGAATCTCGCTCGGCTGGCGCGCTGGCGGGACCTGGGTTCCTACTCTCGAGAACAGACTGGCCGGTTGATGCTCGAAACGGGAGGGGAATGGAACTCCGTGACTCTTCCCGACCAAACGGGATTCTTCGAAACCGTTCCGGCCAACGCTCTTGAAGACGTCTTGAAGCTTGAAGCCGCCCGGATGTCGACGCCCCGCGTCGACCCCACCGATTTCACTGGTTACCGGCGCAGAGCCGTGGCGATGGTTAGTACGCGGGCAGACGATTCGAAGAGTCTTCTGGATGACGAGGTGGCCGCAGTCGCTCTCCAGCGGCACCCCTATCGCTGGCCCGCCCAAGGCTGGCTGCCCGACGTCGAAAACATTCGTTTTGGTGACGTTTCGCAACACCTTCGGCAACACTTTGTGTCGGCCAATGCCGTTGTCGTCCTGGTTGGCGACTTCGAGACCCGTTCCGCACTGGCTTTGGTGGAGAAGCATTTCGGATCGATCGCGTACGGGGCAAACACCCGGCGTATCGAAGTGCGCGAGCCCAAACGCCGAGGCGAACGCCGCGTACGAACGACGGGCGGCAACGCTACGCCGTATCTTCAATTCGCATTTCAGGTGCCGGAGTTGTTGAACGACGATTTCTACGCGATGCTGTTGCTCGACGCGGTGCTCACCGGCGCGCAAGGCATGCCGCACTGGACGCAGTCACAGCCAGCCATTGCAAAGGCCTCCTCACGGCTTTTTCGGGCCCTCGTCGAGCCTGGGCTCGCACTCGAAGTTTGCTCCAGCATCGCGCCCAGGCAGGCGCCCGGGCTCTATCGACTGACGCTGGCGCTTCCAGACGCCTTCCAGTTGCAGCCGGCAGAAGAAGCAGTGCTGGAACAACTCGAACGCCTGAAGAACCAGGAAGTGAGCGACGTCGAGCTTGCCAGGGCTCGGAATCTGCTGGTGGCGGGCGAATTCCTCGCGCAGAATTCTTTGAGCAAACGGGCTTTCCAGCTTGGCTATTTCGAATCGATCGCCAGTTATCGGCTGCTGAACGAGATCGAGCCCAAGATCTCGCGCGTTGGCAAAGACGATCTGCGGCGCGTTGCCATTCGATACTTTTCTGAGAATGCGCGCACGGTGGGCTCGCTTGTGCCTGTGGCGAGGCAGAGGGCAGTCGAAGTCGAGATCCTTTCACCTTCGGGCTCTGATGTCCAAACGGCTGGACCGGCTCCTGCAGTGCCCGCACCCGCTGCTGAAGAGCTCGAGGCGCGAGTGCCGTTCCCGTTGGCCGCCTTGCTTCCAGATTCGGTCTTCGCTTCGAAAGCTTCGGAGAGCGCTTCGTTGCAAAAGCGCGTTTCCGCGACCGAGGACCTTCCGGAGGTCCCGCCAGCGCGCCCGTCGGCTCCTCAAGTTCAGCGCAAAGTTTTGGCCAACGGTGTCACATTGATTGCGGCGCACAATCATGCGGGCTCAACCGTCAGCATTCAGGCAGCGTTCAGGCCAGCAGTCGAAGCGGACGCTGCTTTCCAACCGGGGGTGGCAGGGCTTGTGAGCGAGCTGCTGTGGCGGAGAGTATCCGGCAAGAGACAGGTACCGCTGGCCGCCGTTTTCGATTTTCTGGGTGCCGACGTTGCGAGGAACGCTGGCCATTCAGCTATGACGACGATTGTTCGTGGGCTCAGCAAAGACTGCGCGACCTATCTTGGGCTGTTGGCTGAGATGGTCGACCTGCCAGACCTCGAAACTGAAGATTTCGACAAACTTCGCAACGAATGGCTCGGACGGTTTCGTTTGCTCGAGCGCAACCCGGATTGGGCTGCCGAGCAGGCTCTGCGCCAGCACCTCGGCGCTGCTCGAGATCCGTCGCAAGGCGCGGTTCAGGGCAGTTCTGCAATCGTGGAGCAAACCAGCCTGGGTGATGTTCGCAGCTTCTATCGGCGCTACTACCGCCCAGAGCGGTTAGTCGTCACGATCGTTGGAGACTTGCCGCCTGAGGAAATGCTGGCGGCCGGAGAGAAAGCCTTCAGCGGTTGGAAAACCGGGCCTCTTGCTTCCGAGCGGACGTTGGCGGCCAGCCAGAGGACCACCTGGCCTTCGGAATTGGAGACCAGACAGGGTGCGTTGGTGGTGGCGGGAATCGCGAGCCTGCCGGTGGGTCATCAGGACTACCATTCGTTACTCATCCTGACTCAGATTCTATCCGGAGGTCCTGGAGGGGGAAAGTTGGGCGATCGGGTGCTCGCCAGTGACGCTGCCATTTATGACATTAGGGCAGACGTTCGAGGTGGAGCGCAACAGCAGCTGTTTTCTGTGCGCGCTGCCGCCAGTGCGTCTGAAGTTGAAAAGGTACTCGCACTGATGAGGGAGGAATTCGCCCGCCTCAAGGAAGGTCGTTTCACACCTGAGGAAGTCAAAAGAGTGAAACGCGGTTTGATTCACGCCTGGGCGGTGAAGATGGGAAACAATGACGGCCTAGGAGAGATGCTGCAGGACATTGAAGCTCAAGGGTTGGGGATCGAGTACCTGGAAAAGTATCCGAGCCTGATCGAGGCGGTCAGCACCGACAGCCTTCTCGATTGCGCGCGGACCCGATTTGACTTCGACGAAGCGGCCGTTGTGGTGTTGAAGACTGCAGCCGGCAGCGGAGTTTGAATTGGCTCAGAATCTCCTGCCGGCTAAAGAACGGGAACGCGTTGTTCGGAGGCCAAGTGTTCTTGAGCCGGCGGCACTGCAACGATGGTGGTTAGCGTGGGGCTATGGTCGCAACTGAGTTCTTGCTGGACGAACTAACACGACTCGAGAGTCTGCATCGGCGCCGGTTTCTCAAGACGGTGGCGCAAGAGAGCGCCCACCGCATCCGCTATGGCGGCCGGGAACTCGCGAACTTCTCGAGCAACGATTACCTCGGGCTCGCTTCCGACGCGCGCGTCAAAGCGGCTGCCCAGGCGGCGATTGAGGCATTTCACGTCTCTGCTGGGAGCTCGCGCCTGATTTGCGGAAATCTCGAGATCCATGAACGCCTGGAGTCGGGGCTGGCACTCTTGAAGATGGAGGAAACGGCGTTGGTGTTCTCCTCGGGATACCTTGCGAATCTGGGAATCATCACGGCCCTAACGGGTGAAGGCAGCCAGATATTCAGCGACGCGTTGAACCATGCTTCGATCATCGATGGCTGCCGTCTCAGCCGCGCCCAGCTTTTCGTCTATCGCCATCAGGACTTGGACCACTTGGAGCGCTTGTTGCAGGATGCGCCGGCAGCACGGCGGCGGTTGATCGTGAGCGATGGTGTCTTTAGCATGGATGGAGATGTGGCCGGCCTGCCGGGGCTCGCTTCGCTCGCCAGCAGACATGACTGCCTGCTGATGTTAGACGAAGCCCACGCCACCGGTGTATTAGGTTCGACGGGCGCAGGCGTCGGCGAATACTTCGTGGAGCGAGGCCAACTTCCGCCGGGGAACGATTGCATTGACGTAGCGATGGGAACGCTCAGCAAGGCCCTAGGCTCCTTTGGTGGGTTTGCCGCCTGCAGTTCTCACCTCCGTGAGTTTCTCATCAACAAAGCACGGCCCTTCATCTTTGCCACAGCCTTGCCGCCTTCAGCCGCCGGCGCGGCGTTGGAAAGCTTGAAAGTGCTCCGCGAGGAACCGTTTCGCCGCGAATCGCTCTGGAAGAATTGCCGCCTGCTCAAGAAGCTGCTCGTCCAAGCCGGGTTCAGCCTGGCGGGCTCGGAAACACCGATCATCCCGCTTACTTTTGGAACGGAATCGGCTGCACTCCGAATGAGCGAGCGGTTGCTGGAGAGGGGCTATTTTGTTCCAGCCATCCGGCCTCCATCCGTTCCTCAAGGGACCAGCCGGCTGCGCATCACGGTGTGCGCAACGCATTCCACGGATGACATCGAAGGGCTCGCGCGGGCTCTTGGCGAACTGGCGCAAGAGAGGGAATAATAGGGAGAGAAGGGGCGACAAAAGGAGCGGTCTGGGTACCGCCTTCTCGCCAGAGTATCCAAGGCACCAGAACGCGAACGGTTGCTTGGGGAGGGGAGAGTCCGCATCGCATGAGGGATCAGTTCAAGAACAAAGGAGTTTTCGTTACAGCCACCGATACGAGCGTGGGTAAGACGACTGTCGCCGCAGGGTTGGTCGGCTTCTTGAAGAAGCAGGGGCTGGATGTTGGGGTAATGAAACCGGTCGCGAGTGGAGCCATCGAATGCGACACGGGAAAGCTGATTTCGCAAGATGCCGAGATGCTTGTGAAATTCGCGGCCTGCTCCGATCCGTGGGAATGGGTCAATCCGTATTGCCTGGCTGCGGCTGTCACGCCATCGCTGGCTGCACGCATCGAGGGGATCACCATTCGGTTCGACAAGATACGCGAGGCCTACCAGGGAATTATTGAGCGGCATGACTTTGTGGTTGTCGAGGGTGCCGGCGGCGTCATGTCACCTGTATTCGAGAACCTTGTCGTCGCCGATCTGATTCGTGCTCTCAATCTGCCTGCACTGATTGTGTCGCGGTCAGGACTGGGCACGATCAACCACACCATCATGACCAGCGAGTGCTTGCGCATGCGTCAAGTTCCGGTCTTGGGTTTTTTGCTGAACCGCTTCCCCAAGAACCCGAACTTAGCAGAAAGCACAAACGCCGAGATCATTGCGACCGTGGGCGGTCTCACTCACTTGGGCTCCATCCCGGAGATGGGTGACCTCTTCAGCCAACAACAAGTCATCGAGTCTTTTTGCCAAGGGGTACATCGAGACCAACTGCTAGAGCTGCTTTGCGACTCAGACTGAAGCCCTGAAGGCACAGGTATGTCGCAAGAGGTGCGGGAATACGCGCTTTGTGGCGAGCGAGGGACACTGTCGCTTCGCCGTCTGGACATGCTTGTGCAGGATGTACTCGATGCCTGAGCGTGTAAATGGGTTGCGGCGCGCATTGACGAAGAGCTCTGGCACCCGATGCATTCTACCTTGAAAGCACTGATTTCTGCGCCAGCCGCTGCATTTCTACGCGATACGATTCGCGACGCGCGAGGCAACGAAGTCTTCTTCCTTGCCAAACTCGACGAACACGGCGTCGTGGTGGAAGTAACGCCGCTGGCGCGCGGCAACGAGTCGGCCGTCCCGGCACTGCTGCAGGTGACGAGCCCAGGCGACGTCGTGATTCACAACCACCCGTCAGGCCACCTCACGCCGTCTCCAGCCGATGTCAGCCTCGCTTCCGAGTACGGCAACCAAGGAGTCGGCTTTTACATTATCAACAACGCAGCCGATCGCCTCTATGTCGTGGTCGAGGCGTTCAAGCGCCAGCAGCGCCAGCTTCTGGACCCGAACCAGCTCGCCCTGGAAGTTTCACCGAAAGGAAGAATTGCCCAGCGGCTGCAGGGTTTCGAGTCCCGGCGTGAACAACAGCGCATGCTGCATGCCGTGGCCACAGCCTTCAACGAGTCAAAAATCGCCCTCATCGAAGCAGGGACCGGCACAGGGAAAAGCCTGGCCTATTTGCTGCCAGCCATTCATTGGGCCGTGCAAAACAAGCAGCGGGTGGTGATTTCCACAAACACGATTAATCTGCAGGAACAGCTGATGCACAAGGACCTGCCCTTATTGCAGCAAGCCCTCGACCTGAAGTTCAAACCCGTTCTGGTCAAGGGGCGGCAAAACTACGTTTGCCTAAGCAAGGTGGAAGCCCTTGAGAAGGAAGGAGACTACCTGATCGAAACCGATGAACGCACCGAGCTGAAAGTCATTCTCGAGTGGTCACATCGGACCGCGGAGGGCAGCCGTTCCGACCTGAACATCTTGCCAAGGTTTTCCGTCTGGGAGAAAGTGGCCTGCGAAAGCGACAACTGCACCCGCATACGCTGTGACCATTACAACAAGTGTTTCTTCTACAACGCACGGCGCGAAGCCGCCTCGGCCGATCTTCTCATCGTCAATCATCACCTGCTGTTCTCCGATGTTGCCGTGCGCGGTGACACAGGACGCTACAATGAAGCAGCGATTCTTCCACCCTACGCGAACGTCATTCTTGACGAAGCGCACAACGTGGAGGACGTTGCCACCGACTATTTCGGCACCCAAATCGCAAAACTGGGGCTGCTTCGCCTGTTGGCCCGTTTCTACAGCCTGCGCGAGCGGGAGAAAGTGAAGGAAAAAGGGTTGTTGCCTCATTTGCTCGCCCGGCTCCAGAGCTTGGAGAAGAAGATCGAACCAGGAACGTACTCCAAGATCTATGGCCACGTGCAGAATCGGATGATCACGCAGCGAGAAAACCTCGTTCACACCGCGGCACAGACCTTTGACGACCTGGCTGCATGGCTTTGCAGCACGGCAGAAACCGGAGCCGAACAGAAAGTCCGATTCACGCCGAAAGTGCGCGAGCGCCCGGAATGGAAAGGCATGGTCTTGCCAGCGGTGCAGAACCTGATTCGCGAAATGGGAGAGTTTCACCAGCAGTTGTTGTTGCTGGAAGGATGGCTGGAGTCACTCGACGAAGCGGCCGCCGATAGCTTGCTGTCTCTTACGGTCGAGCTGAATGCGTTGATCGACCGGCTGGAGTCGGCTGCGGCAACGCTGGGAGAGATCTTTGGCGATGCGGATGGCAGCCGGGTGCGGTGGATCGAGATGACGCCAAGTCGGATGGGCCAGCGAATCACGCTGAAACAAGCGCCGGTGAATGTAGCCGAGCTGATGCGCGAGCGGCTGTTCGACAAACTGCAGACCGTTGTTCTGACGAGCGCGACGCTGACCACCGAGAGCCGCTTCGACTATGTCAAAGGACGGCTCGGGCTCGACCAGGTCAAGGCCACGCGCCTTCTGGAGTGCGTGCTGACTTCGTCGTTCGATTATTCCCGCCAGGTGATTCTCGGCATCCCACAAGACATTCCTTCGCCCAACGACGGGAACTTCGCGGCGGAGCTGGGCCGGCTTGTATTGGAGTCGATACGAATCTCAGAGGGGCGGGCCTTGGTGCTGTTCACGTCTTACGCGCTGCTCCGCCGCATTCACCAGGAACTGGCAGCCACGCTGGAATCGGCCGGCATTCGAGCACTCGTGCAGGGCGAAGGCCCACGGCACCGGCTCACTGGAGCGTTCAAACAAGACAAAACAAGCGTGCTTTTTGCCACTGACAGTTTCTGGGAGGGAGTCGATGTGGTTGGCGAGGCTTTAGAAAACGTCATCCTGACGAAGCTACCCTTTAGTGTGCCGAAGGAGCCGGTAGTCGAGGCGCGTGTGGAGGCCATCGAGCAAGCCGGAGGCAACCCTTTTCTCGAATACAGCGTGCCGCAGGCAGTCATCAAGTTCAAGCAGGGTTTCGGGAGGCTGATCCGCAGCCGCACCGATCGAGGTTCGATCATGATCTTCGACCGCCGCGTGGTGGACAAGACCTACGGGAAGGTCTTTCTGCGCTCCCTGCCGACATGCCGCCTGGTCCAGGGAAAAAGCCGGCACGTCTTCAACGAAGTGAAACAGTTCTTCGAAAGCACGCAAGGACAACGCCCTGAAGGCTGACAAGCGAAGCAGACGGGCTGAGAGGAAGCTCGTTTTCGAACCGGCAGCGCTTTCAACTGGCAGTGCCAACGCACGACAACCATCGCTGCCTGGAGCGTGATCGCCGCTGCCGCTGCGGTATCCAGGAACCAGCCCTTGGGGGGCTGACGGCTGGGAGCCCGGCCCTACGGACTCGAAATCTGGGATGGAAGCTGCAGAAGCAAAACCTTGAGGTAGCTATCCTCTGGCAACGGAGTGCCGGTCCAAGATCTCGTTCAGCACTTTTTGGATTTCACTAATCTGGAAGGGCTTTGAGAGGATGACATCGACGCCACGCTCGCGAGCGCGGTCCTTGTCCAAGGTGATTCCCCAGCCGGTCATCAACACGGCCCCGTCAAAGTCGGAGGCCGATGAGGCGCAAGACTTGGGGACCGAGGCGGGCGCAATGGCGGAGCGCAGGGGCGATGTAGCGGGCACCGGCCATACGGAGCAGCGAGATGGCCAAGTTGCGCAGAGAAGCCATGACCTGTGCGCCCATCCCTTTGCGGACTTGGGAGC
>Ga0194132_10013158_pt1 | contig 10116 bp, 9 predicted proteins | sample TA2KigOf80mmetaG_FD_148612 | JGI IMG/M metagenome (GOLD analysis project Ga0194132, IMG submission 148612) | Freshwater microbial communities from Lake Tanganyika, Tanzania - TA2015054 Kigoma Offshore 80m | ecosystem: Environmental > Aquatic > Freshwater > Lake | place: Tanzania: Lake Tanganyika... | reverse complement strand
ATTAATGTTTCAATAAATAAATTTTATTTGTACAAATTATTAATTATTGAAAATTTAATTTTTTATTTCTAAACTATTTTAAATAAATTTTATATATAAAAATCATTTATTATTGAAAATTTAATTTTTTTAATGATTTTATTTCTAATTTATTTTTAATTTAATTTTAAATAAATTTACTTCAAATTATAAATATTTTTTGAATAATAAAATTTATTGATGAATCTTTTAATTTTTTTTTATTACGCATTTAAATAAAATAAGTAAGATATAAATAAATATTCTAATGAATAAGAATAAATAAACCTTAAACGATGACTTAAACAATTCTTAACGTAATACATAAACAGAAATGAGTTTCTAAAATGAAATAGCTACGTAATAAATAGAAAATAATGATTAAATGGAGAAAAATAACTTCATTAAATCAAAAGAATAAATAATTAACAATTAACACCAAGAAAGTCCAAATTCTTATTCATTTAACGAGGATTTTCTTAACCTATCAAAGGATGATATTCTAAAAAATGTAAATTTTACTTTTTTATAAATGTAGGAACTTTAAAAACAGGAAATTTAAGCAATACTCTCATCCATCTAGGAGGATGACTGCTTTTATGAGGATATAGAGATTTGTTCAGCAATTGACCCATTAAATCTGAAGAGAGTATATAATTTCAATTAATATCCTAGGAGTCTGAACTTGCTGAAATTGAAATATCAAAACAATTCAAAGATGATTACGAATTTGATTGAGAAGAAATAAAGGCACAGTATTTTCTTCGTGTCTGTGAAATGGACATTTTCGAGAAAATGAAGAATTATTAGGATTCTTATCCCCTACTTTCTTTTAGGAAAATAATATGGTATATTTAGCAATTCATTTCCTATATTTGTTAAAAGATAATTACAAACTGGATCTTTGAATTTTCTATTTTACTAGTTATTGTATTCAACTCTGTAGCACTTGCACTGGATGATCCCACATCGAATGTCAATCAACCCTGGCAAGTAATTGTGGATTTTGTTTTATTATATTTATATACAATTGAGATGTTTCTTAAAATAATTGGATTAGGATTTATTTTAAATAAAAATGCATACCTAAGAGATGGATGGAATATTTTAGATTTTTTTATAGTAATAACTGCTTGGCTGCCTCATATATTTGGTGGGAATAACAGTAGTTTCAGTTCTTTGAGAGTTTTAAGGGTTTTAAGACCACTCCGGACTATTTCAAGCGTAAAATCTCTTAGAATTATATTAAATTCACTTTTTTCAGCAATGAGGTTACTATTAGATAGTATAATAGTTTTACTTTTCTTTTTTTTAATATTTGCTATTGGTGGCTTGCAATTATTTATGGGATTGTTAAAAAGAAGATGTTTCAACAGCATAACAGGAATCCCATATGAACCAGAATAGTTTTGCAATTAGATAGAATAATGTCAGACATTTGATACTTAGGGCGAATAATATATTTGCGGAAAGATGATTTAAAATGCAAATTATGGGATTATAAACTTTGATACTATTGGATGGTCATTCTTACAAGTATTTCAATGTGTCACTCTAGAGGGCTGGTCAACAACTATGAGGAATCTCTAAAATGCTTTCAGCGTATTTTATTTTGAATTATAATTTAGTATTTTGCAGTCATATATTTTATAGTTTTAATCTTTGTTGGCACTTTTTTTTTAATTAATTTAAATCTTGCGATTATCCGTACAAAATATGAAGAAGCTTCAAAGGAAAAACCTGAAGTTTTATAAAAAGAAGAAGGTGATGAAGTTGGTCATGATTTAAAAAAATTAAAATAATGGGGAATATATATATCATCTAGATAAAAATTAAAATATAAAGAAAATAAAAAATAAAAACAATTACCAACTATTAATTAACTTCTTATAAATAAACATAAAAAAACAAATAGCTTGGGGATGGATATTGAATTTACCTTTAATTAAATTAAAGCAGAGTAATCGGATAAATAAAATGACTCATATTCATATAATAAATAAAGTTCAGTGTCAATATAGAATCTTGAAATCGATAAAAGCAACAGCCATCGCCAATTTATTTCATTCGAAAAAACTCAAAGATAGGATTAAAATATGAATAAAAATATCCCAAACTCTAATACACCTACTCCTACACATAGAGGATTATTTAAATTAAATAAAGTATAACCTCATTAAGGCCCTCCTATTTCAAATTTAAGTTTAGGATTATAATCAATATAAGAAGAAAGGCCTAAAAATTTACAAAAAAAAATAGACTAATTTACAAATATAAAACTCCATAATTTTAAAAAAATTAATTTTGCTGGTATGGTTTTATCAACTAAAGTATCCCCTAGAATAATAGAAGACAAAAAAATTAATTCAACTTAGTTACAAAATTAGGAATAAAGTTTCTCTAATTCCGAAGAAAGGGATCAATGGGATGAGAGTGAAGATATTGATTTGGAGGATCAATTCATTTAATAACTTAAATAAGGAAATCGTAATGAAGGGGATAATAAGGTTCCATAATTATAACCCAATAAAATTAATATTCTTTAATTAAAATCTATAAAAGAACCTATAGTATAAGATCGCTCTAAGGATACAAAAGAACTAGAATTGAGTTTGACATCACTTTCAAGTAGATCTCATAAGGGATAAAATCATCTAATATAGAGTAATAATCAAATTTCTTTCGATAGATCTAATCAAGCAACATTTAGATAAAAAGAAATTGAATTCCTAGAGGATGAAGATTTCGGAGTAAAGAGAGAAGCAGTATAAAAAACCAAAACAAAAAAACTTAATATATAAACACCTTAGAGCCACTTAAGTCTTAAAAAATCATCAATGCCTTCACATTAAACAACTAACACAAATAAAACAAGCGCAAGACATGGTTAAAACAAAAAAAAAACTTTTGATTTCAATTCAAATAAACTCGCAAATAATTTACTAACAAATATTAATTTAAATGATGAAATGGAGGAAAAAGAATAAATTTAAAAATACAAAGAATTGTATCAACCTGAATATTTAATTGCAAGGATTAATTTTGATACAATTTGCTATTAATTAAAAGATGGAGAAGTTCCCTATGATAGCATTAACGAAGTTTTACCTAGTCTATAAGTAAAGGCCCAAAAGATTGTTTAAGAAGAGCTCAGAAATAAACTTTTAAATACAATCTTTAAAATTAAATATACATTCGGAAATCGTAAAGCATTAAAAAAAATTGAATCAAACTAACCCTGATAATTATATTATCGTCAAAAAGCCAAACAATCTAAAAAAATAGCTTATATTAGCAAAAAAAGAAAAATTTATAATTCATAGTCAATATCGAGCAGGTTTAGGTAGATTTTCGAGATCAATTAATGGACCATCTCGACCCATGAAACTTTAATTACTAATTAATCTGACTCGAAATTTAATCCTAAAAAATTTAACGTTTTACATTAATTAAATTACTACTAACCTGAAGCTTCAGTTCCTTAGCAAAAGAAAGGAATAAAAATAATATAAAAAAAAGAAAAAAGAAAAAGAAAAAATGAAAACAAAGAAAAAAATAATCTTTCAACATACCCTTTAGAAATAGTAGGAGTGAGAGATAAATTTTATCCTTCAGGTGGATTTAGTTTAAAAGATTTTTTGAATAAATAAAATCAAACATAAATAAAGAAACAGTCGGATAATGATTTGAAAGAAGAAGAAATAAAAACTTAGACAAACTTAGAATAGAATTAAAAAAAGAATTAAACACAACAAAATGATTCCGATTAGTCAGATGAGGAATTCAACGCAATAGGATGCGATTAGGAGTATAACTTTAAAATATAAAAGGCAACGATGCAGAAGGAGGATGAATACAATATAACACACATGCGCTTGCCATGGAGCGGTGAGGATGTCATGTAAGAGATCAACTCTTACCATTTCTTGCATGATTGGAAGTTGTTGTTAATGTTTGATAGAATATTGAAAGCTTATAATTGGTAATTGAAACATATCGAAATATGGGAAGGAGGCTTATAAGGACTACATCTTGCATTGCGTAGAAAAGTTAAGAATTTCACCCTTGGGAGTTGGTTTGATACTTTCATAATGCTAGCAGTTGTAATCAATACAATTATACTTGCTCTTGATGGTTACGTTTCGAAAGAATCTTCTGAATTGTTAGATCAATTTAATCTTGGATTTACTTATATTTTTATGATTGATATGTGTTTAAAAATGTTTGGAATAGGGATAATTGAATATTTAAAGGATAAAATGAATATTTTTGACTCAATTATTGTCACTACGAGCTTAATTGAACTGTTTTTATTTGGTGGAGGGAGTTCCGCGATATCAGCTTTTAGGTCTGTAAGAATTTTCAGAATATTTAGAGTTCTTAGGGTTACTCGTCTTATAAGACAATTAAATTATATGCAAGTCATAATTGAGGTCGTTAGTAAATCTTTAGAAGACTTCATGTATATATTCATGTTATTAATCTTGTTTAATTATATATATGCATTACTAGGGATGCAACTATATGGAGGATCTTTTAATTTTAGTGACCCTCCTAGAATGAATTTTGATGATTTTTTCTCAGCTTACATGACTGTATTTGATTTATTAACAATAGAGAATTGGAATGATATTCTTACCTCAACTCTTAGGACTTAAGTAAATTATGCAATAACATTACTTTACTTGATCTCATGGATTTTTATGGGAAACTATGTCTTATTAAATCTTTTTTTGGCAATTCTTCTCAGTGGCTTTGATGATGAGACAGATGATAATCCAATGCTTGAAAATGATATATAAATAGCTCCTGATCTCGCATATGATCATAGTCCAGAACTATTATAAATACAAAATTAATCCAAATAATAAAATTCAACATTAGAAGAGAATGAAGATAATACAAATAATTAAGAAGTTTTGTCAACAAAGAAAAATATTTTTATATGGTTTGATGGAATAGAGTGTTAAAAATCTTATTTTATTTTCTCATAATAAAATTCTTTTAGAAAACTAGCATATTGGATTGTCAAACACGATAGTTTTGAGACAATTATTCTACTAGCTATTGTAGCATCGTCCTTGAAATTGGTTGTAGATACTTATATGAATTCAGAAGATCCTAGCCAGTAAGATATGGCCATGATATCTGAATATTTTGATTTATTCTTTTCATTTTTTTTTGCTATTGAAATGTTACTCAAGTCTACTGCCTTTGGATTTATATGGGATGAGAATTCTTATCTTCGAGAAAGTTGGTCTTAACTTGATTTCTTCATAGTAATGGCATCACTTATTGATTCATTTGCATCAGTGGATCTAGGATTTGTAAAAATCCTCCGACTTCTTCGTACTTTGCGTCCTTTAAGATTTATTTCGCATAATAAAAATATGAAAACAGTGGTTACTGCCCTTTTAGAATCTGTAGGAGGCATTCTTAATGTTCTTATTGTTGTAATCTTAATTTGGATAATGTTTGGAATATTTGGAATGAGTTTAATGAAAGGAAAAGTTCATTATTGTAGTTTACCATTAAGTGATACATCTGGTGACTATTATGGAGTAGGTTAAAAACAATGTTTGAAGAGATAAGGAACATGGGCTAATTAGGATATGAATTTTGATGATATTTTCTAAAGTTTAGTTACTCTATTTGTCCTCTCAACCTTGGAGGGATGGCCTAATTATGTATTTAATTTTGTGGATGCTAACAAAATCTAAGATGATGGCGAAAATCTAGGACCAGAGTAAAATGGAAGTAGATTATTTATGCTTTTTTTCATGGTATTTATTTTTGTGGGTTCAATGTTTTTAATAAATCTATTTACTGGTGTGGTCCAATTAAATTACTAACTAGCTCACAAAGCCGCTAAAAGTAAATTTTTGAGCGAGCAATAGACAAAATGGATAGAAGTTCAGAGATTGATTACAGAATCCAAGCTGGATTAAACTTCTATAAAACCTCCCGAAAATTATTTCCGCCAGAAGATCTGGTACTTCTGTTAAGGATCTATCCTCGATACAGTCGTAATGATCTGCATTATACTTAATATTGTAACCATGGCAATGGCTTATGAGACATCGACAAAAGAATACGACGCTGTTATAAAGGTTATAAATTTAACCTTCACTTCTGTTTTTATAGCAGAATGTGCACTCAAGTTACTGGGCTATGGAATTTTTGGATATTTTTATAGTGGTTGGAATAGATTCGATTTTTTTGTAATTTGTACAAGTCTTTTAGATATTATTTTGGATCAATTAGGCTCAAATACAATATCTTTCTTAAAAGTTGGTCCTCAATTAGGACGAATTTTTCGAGTCCTTAGAGTATCACGATTACTCAGACTTATAAAATAATTTGAAAACCTTTAGAAACTTATAATGGTAGCAGTATATGCTCTGCCTTCATTAATGAATGTATCTGCTCTGTTGATACTAGCATACTTTATTTTTGCAATTTTAGGTTCATTCTTATTTGGAGATATTGAGGAAGGTGATGCTATTGATAAATAGATGAATTTTTCAAATTTCCATCATGCAATTGTGCTTCTTTTTGTATGTTCAACAGGAGAAAATTGGTACATGGTAATGTTTGATACAATTAAGTAGGTGAGCGGTTATTCAGTTTGGTTTTTCATTTTCTTTGCTGTTATTGTATAGATAATAATGATAAATCTTTTCATTTTAATAATTTTAACATAATTTGAAGAAAATTTTATTAATGAAAATAATCCTCTGACTTAATTTTAGGAGATTGAATAACAACTATAAGAAATATGGATTAAATACACAAGAGATCAAAATGGAACAAAAATCCACGAAAAAAGACTGCTTGCTTTTTATTACGATCTTCCTAATCCACTTGGGTTGGATGGAAAAAAATAATTAATAGATTTTATTGATTAATGTAAATAAAAGAGAGTTTTAGATGAAGAAGGTGAGATTAGAATTAAATAATAAACTAAGTCTTAACTCTAGAGATAAGGTGCAAAATAGCTCATGAAAATGAATTTATATCCAGATTCAAATGGATTTTTATATTATAATGAAATTATGTTCTATTTATATAAAAATTATTTGAAAGAGGACATCTATAAAATTGAACCTTCAAAAGAGAAAGTTAAAGATATGGCCTATGAGATATTGGAAGATGAAGAAAAGATTACTAAAAGAAAATTGGATAGAATAAAACAATAAATTAATTAAAAAATTTAAATAAGATAAGATACTAATCCATCTAATCCCATAGAAAAATATCTATTTATTAATATGTGCTTGAAAACATGGCTAAAATACAAAATATTTCATTATAATAAGCTAAATTCTTCAACTTTAAATTAATGTGAGGGCAATCAGGATGTATTATTCACCTCATCTAGTGAAAGCAATAACGTAACAATAGAAAATGAAAATAATATATCCCCCGACATTATACCAAGAGAAAATGAACAAGAAATAATTGAAAAAAGAAAAACCAAATTAAATTCAAAATATAAAAATTTTTGTAAAATTCCAGATGCTACAATATATGAATAAGAATTTGTAGATTTTTTTCCTCCGATTTAAGAGGAGATCAGCCAATCAACTAAAAAAAAGAAAAACTAAGTTCCGTTTGGGGGAAAAACCGATAGCATAGAAGGCGCTCCTCCAACTAACACAAAATCATTTAATTAGTCACAATAAAATGACTCAAGCTCTTAGAACGAGACTACTAAATTTCAGACAAATATAATAAATTTAAATATCCAAAACAATTATATTATTAATAATAATTATTATTTTGACTCTAAAGACAATAATAATGTTGGCGAGAGTGTCCGTATGATGCAAAACATTAACATTCCGGAGTCATAGATACGTAAATTTTATTTTATTTATATTTAGGTGGCTCAACCATAAATATTAAAAATAATGTTTTGAAAGATGCTGGTAAAATAAAGGAATAGCCTATTTTGTAGAAATCAGGTAAAAATATTTAAAATAATATTTTAAAAGATGCTGGTAAAATAAAGGAATAGCCTATTTTGTAGAAATCAGGTAAAAAATGAATCTAAATTTAATGACATAAATTTATTTGTTTATTTTATTTTATTATTCTATTTTTTTAAAAAATTTATAATTTTTATTTTGTTTGTTTTTATATAATTAAACTATTATTTTTTTAAATTAAATAAATTTAAATGTTAAATTAAAAAATTAAATAATTTTATATAATTAATTTTGTGATATAATAAAATTATTACTACTATCAGATTAATAAATAAGTAAATTAAAATAATAATTTTAAATAATCAAATATAAAATTAATTAAAAAATTAAAAAAAGAATTTATTTAGATACAAAATATATAAAAATTAAAAATAAAATTCAATTTAAATAAATTTAATAATATAATATAAAAAATAAATATTTACAATATATACTATTTTCATTCATTACAGTTTATCTTTCCATTCTCGTTTTCATCTATAAAATTTTGAAGCTTTTTTTCAAGTCTATCTAGTTGATCTGATAATTAATTTTAATTATTAGATTAAACAAATTGAATTTATCTGTTTGCGCTATAATTTGGAGATAAATTTTTATTAATAGATTGAATAAATTAAATTTATCTGTTTGTGCCATTATTTGTAAATAAATTTTTATTATTAGATGGAATAAATTAAATTTATCCGTTTGCATATAGTGAAGGGCTAGCGCTTCTCGATACTTATATAAAACGTGGAGATGGAGATAATGAAATCGGTTATCTAATCATATTTAAGGCAACATTTTATTAGACCTATTCAGAATTATTTGGGCTAATGGGTCTTTAAGGGAATTATAAGTAACTTAATGGTAATCTATCTCTGCCAGTGACTAATGGACTTTAAGGTATATTTACAGGGCTAATCATTTTTACTCTACTTCTACCCTTATCAGGTGTGGGGGAATTGGAATTATTTTATATTCTAATTAAATTATGAAGTTATTTTTTTTATTCTCTATTTAAAAGCTATATTCTATTTTTTCGCACTTCGAGAATTTTCGTAGCTGATGGTCTTTCATCTGGATTCAAATTAAGCATCGCTTGAATATCTAATTAAAGTTATTTTCCATATAAATTTCCTATGATGGAGAGCCTTTATACTATTTCTATATGGTTAATTTAGTTGTTTTGTTTATTATATAATGAATAACTTGAATAATACGAAGCTACTTCTAAGAGGACCAATCCAAAATGATATACATCTGATTTATGTTTATGCTTTAATAAATAATCTTCCCCCAATTTAGTTATCTTATATTTTTTTTATTATTTTTCATCTGGAAGTCCATTATATATAACTTTTTGTATCTCTGGATTAATATAAGTTTGTCTTCCCTCTATAATATCCATATAAGAGCTCATTTTACCAAATATCAATTCATGATTATATAACTTTAATTGTCGTTTATAAATTATAAATAACTTACTTTCATTTTCTTTGATTTATTGTCGTAAAATATATTATTCGTGGATATACCCCAGGCAGCAACAGATCAAGTCTCTTCAAAATACCTCAATATAGACAAAATATCATAAGTTAATCTATCTATTTCTTTCAAACTAAATCTTATTTCATTAATATACATATAAATACGTTTAAGAGCATGATCCGCGCTTTTAGCATATATCATAAAGGGATATGTCATAATATTCAAAATAAAATGTCATACCTTTTTATGTATCCCATAACTCTTAATAATTAGAATCATATGTTATAATTTCTATCAAATTTTGATGCTTTAAAGATGTATGTTGAAGGATATCTAGCTTATCTGTTTAAGTTTCAACTCCTATTATCGTTTTTTCCCTCTCTTAATTTATATATATTTTGTGTACCTAATGATCTAAAAAATTTGACTTTTCCAAAATAATAAGTATAACCTTATCCTAAATTTTGAACATATCGGTTATCTACTTTAATATTATTGGCACCCATTAAAAAATAAAATTTATCAATAAAATAATTTTTTTTATTTTTTATAAAATTTATAATTTTTAATATATTTATGAAAAAAAAAATTATTTTATTTTTTAGCTTTTTTAAGAATTATATAAAAATATATAATT
>Ga0194132_10013155_pt1 | contig 10117 bp, 6 predicted proteins | sample TA2KigOf80mmetaG_FD_148612 | JGI IMG/M metagenome (GOLD analysis project Ga0194132, IMG submission 148612) | Freshwater microbial communities from Lake Tanganyika, Tanzania - TA2015054 Kigoma Offshore 80m | ecosystem: Environmental > Aquatic > Freshwater > Lake | place: Tanzania: Lake Tanganyika... | reverse complement strand
CAAGTTCACGCGAACCTGCGCTGCTGAAAAAACTGCGTGAAGCAAACACCGGACTTATTCATTCCGCATTTTTGCAGCGGACCGGAGAAGCGCGTATGGACGGCCCATTTTCACCCTTCGGGTGCTCCGAGCGACGGTATGCGGCAGCCATTTTGCCGCAAATTTCTGACCGAGACACCCGCGGAGGATCCGCACGAGTCATTTCGAGCTTGTCCGCGGCGTCAGTTTGGGCTGCGATCAGATGCCGTGAGAAAAGCGGGCTAACTTGGCGGTCGGCCACCTTCAGCAAGGTGAAGGGCATTGGGCCATCGTTGACCTGCGCGGAAATGCTGGTCATGTTCGAACCCTTCCCGTGCCGGACGGGGTACGTGGTCTCTTGGACGAAGGGATGCAAGCCGCTGCAATCGCCCACGGCAGCGTCTTCCGCCGTGTGAGTAGCGCCAGGAAGCCGCGCGCGATTGTGCCCGGCCGCTGGAGGCGAGTTAGAACAGATGCAACTCCCGCCTAGCCACATTGCCGTGCAGACCACAGAACCGTCCCTCGGCGGCTCGCAACGGATCTCATCGGCGGTCAATGATCGAATCGGGATCGGGCAGAAGATCTGAAGCTCCGGAAGAGTAGACGGCGATCCGCTCAAGATCAAACAACGCACTTCAACTTCAGACGATCGGTCGTCGCCACTGCTTCCTGGCTTGGCGTTCCAGTTCAGCGAACTCGCCGCGCGGCGAGTTCGCTGCAACCGAACGTTAGCTGTCTACTCCCTTCCAGTCAGCAGTGCTCAACGGGGTTCCATGCCGCCATCATGCAAGATCGAAGCGGTCGAGGTTCATCACTTTGCTCCACGCCGTCGCGAAGTCCCTTACGAACTTCTCCTTCGCGTCGGCGCTCGCATACACCTCGGCCAGCGCCCGGAGTTGGGAATTCGATCCGAAGACCAGATCGACGCGTGTGCCAGTCCACTTCAGCTTGCCGGTCTTGCGGTCAAGCCCTTGGAACACGTCCTTCGCGTCCGATACGGGCTTCCACTCCGTGCCCATGTCGAGCAGGTTGACGAAGAAATCGTTGGTCAGCGTCTCCGGCTTCCGGGTGAAGACCCCATGCTTGGAACCGCCGGTGTTGGTCCGCAGCACGCGCATGCCGCCGACCAGAACCGTCATCTCCGGCGCCGTCAGAGTCAGTAGTTGCGCCCTGTCGATCAGCAACTGCTCCGGAGCCGCCGTCGGCTTGCCCTTCACATAGTTGCGGAAGCCGTCGGCCGCCGGCTCCAGCACAGAGAAGGACTCGACATCCGTCTGATCCTGCCTCGCGTCCATGCGGCCTGGGCGGAACGGCACCTTGATGGTGACGCCAGCCTTCTTCGCGGCCTGCTCGACGCCCACGCAACCTGCCAGCACGATCAGATCGGCGAGTGAAACCTTCTTGCCGCCCTTCGCCTTCTTGTTGAAGGCGGCCTGGATGCCCTCCAGCGTCTTCAGGACCTTCGCCAGCTGCGCCGGCCGGTTCACTTCCCACTTTCTCTGCGGAGCAAGCCGAATGCGCGCACCGTTCGCCCCGCCGCGCTTGTCTGAGCCACGGAAGGTGGAAGCCGACGCCCACGCCGTGGATACCATCTGCGCCACCGATAGCTTCGAGGCGAGGATGTTCTTCTTCAGATCAGAAACATCCGCTTCGCTAACCAGCTTGTGATCCACCTTGGGAATCGGGTCCTGCCAGATCAACTCTTCCTTCGGGACCTCGGGTCCAAGGTAGCGTGACCGTGGTCCCATGTCACGATGCGTCATTTTGAACCAGGCGCGGGCGAACGCATCGGCGAAAGCCTGCGGATCCTCGAGGAACCGGCGCGAAATCTTGCCGAACTCCGGGTCGAAACGCATCGTCAGGTCCGTGGTCAGCATGGTCGGCTTGTGGAACTTGCCGGGGATGTGTGCATCGGGAATGACCTTCGGCCCATTCTTGGCCACCCACTGTTTGGCGCCGGCCGGCGACTTGGTCAGCTCCCATTCGTAATTGAACAGGTTCTCAAAGAAGTTGTTGCTCCATAGTGCCGGGGTCTTGGTCCAGGTCACCTCGATGCCGCTCGAGATCGTGTCGGCGCCGTGCCCCGTGCCGTAGTCGCTCATCCAGCCCAAGCCCTGGGCTTCAAGCGGCGCGCCTTCCGGATCCGGGCCCTTATGGGATTCAGCCGCCGCGCCGTGGGCCTTGCCGAAGGTGTGGCCGCCCGCGATGAGGGCGACGGTCTCCTCATCGTTCAACGCCATCCGGCTGAAGGTGGTGCGGATGTCCTTCGCGGCGGCCATGTAGTCACCGCTCGCGTTCGGGCCTTCCGGATTAACGTAGATCAGGCCCATGTGAGTGGCGCCGAACGGCCCCAGGTCCCGTTCACCGCCGAAGCGCTTGTCGTCGCCCAGCCACTTGATCTCCTCGCCCCAGTTCACGTCCTCGTCGGGCTCCCAGACGTCGGAGCGGCCGCCGCCGAAGCCGAAAGTCCTGAAACCCATGGACTCCAGGGCAACATTGCCGGCGAGGATCAGCAGGTCGGCCCAGGAAATCGCGCGGCCGTACTTCTGTTTGATCGGCCAGAGCAGGCGTCGCGACTTGTCGATGTTGACGTTGTCGGGCCAGCTGTTCAGAGGAGCGAAGCGCTGTTGCCCCCGGCCGGCGCCACCGCGGCCGTCAACGATGCGGTATGTTCCGGCAGCATGCCATGCCATTCGGATGAACTGCGGCCCATAGTGGCCGAAGTCCGCTGGCCACCAGTCCTTCGAGTCGCTCATCAGCTTGACCAGGTCCTTCTTGAGTGCCTTATAGTCGAGGCGTTTGAATTCCTTGGCGTAGTCGAAGCTACTGCCCATCGGGTCGGACTTCTCCGAATGCTGGTGCAGCAGTTCCAGCCGCAGTTGGTTCGGCCACCAGTCGCGGTTGGTTCGGCCGGTGCCGGCGACGTGGCTGAAGGGGCACTTGACTTCAGTTGACATGTTTTCTCTTCTCCCGGATAGGGGTTGGGTACAGCTGACTCTCGTTTGGGCTGACCTGGATGGAACCGGTCCGGGTCTTGCCTCGGACGAAACCGACAGCAGCGGACGGTCAGCCCATTCGCGCCGTCGCTGGCTCCATGATCCAAGTCTACAGCACATCAGATGAGTGAGAAGTCGCCGGCTTGCTGATCTGGGGTGCCCTACTGATGCTCCCTCCGCCTGACGCAGTCCGGCGGGCTCATCGAGACGATGAACGGAGCGCGGCGGCGCTCTGCACTTCTCCAGGAAACGATATCGGATTGGTAGACCGTCATGCCTTGAAAATCCCCGCCCGAAGGGCGAAATGCTCGCCAGCCGGCAAAGGCCGGGCACGGTCCAGGCAACGCTGCCGTCCCGTGTCCGTCTTTGCGGCTGTGCTCGCTATCGAAGAGCGCCCTCTCTCCATTTCAAGGCTGAACCAACACAGTGCTACAATTCCATCTTCTCTATGAAGAACAATCTGATGGCGGAGTTGGCGGCTGAGTTTTTTGGCACCTTGATCCTGATCCTGATCGGCACCGGCGTGGTGGCGATGACCGTCCTGTTCGGCACCGGCGTGCCCGGGGAAGTGGTTCGCGGCGGCTACACCAACATCACTCTGGCCTGGGGCGCCGCCGTGGTCATGGGCATCTATGTCGCCGGGCGAGTCAGCGGCGCTCACCTGAATCCCGCCGTCACCATCACCCTCGCTCTGTTCCGCGATTTTCCGTGGAGCAAGGTGGCGCCATACTCCGTGGCGCAGGTGCTGGGCGCCTTCGCCGGCGCCGCGCTTGTCTACTTCAACTATCAGCCCGCGTTCCTGCGCATGGACCCCGCGCTTGAAACCACCGCCGGCGTCTTCGCTACCTTCCCCGCCTTCCCCGCGCAGCCGTTTGCCGGCTTCTTCGATCAGGTGCTGGGAACGGCCATGCTGCTCTTCCTGATCTTCGCCATCACCGATGAGCGCAATCAGCTGCCGGGCAACCTGCAGCCCGTCATGGTGGGCCTGGTGGTGGTGGCCATCGGCATGAGCATGGGCGGCATGCACGGCTACGCCATCAACCCGGCGCGCGACTTCGGTCCCCGCCTGTGGACCGTTGTCGCTGGCTTCAAAAACAACGGCCTCACCGATGGCAGCGGTGTCTTCTGGGTGCCCATCGCCGGGCCCATCCTCGGCGGCATTCTGGGCGGCGGCGCTTACGATCTCTTCATCCGGCGCTTTCTGCCGCGTTCCTGAGTTCTACAGCCCCGGCTTGCGGCCCTTCTGCTGCCGAGTGTCTCCGGTGAAGCCATCGCGATTGGGCATCTTCACGCGCGGCAGGGTCTTTTCGTTCATCGGTTCGGCCTCGCCGATGATGCCGTTCACTGCCAGTACGTAAGCGGTAATCGCGTACACTTCGGCGTTCTTCAGCGTGTGCGGATTGTCGTAAGGCATCGCGCGGCGAATGTAGTCGAACACCCCGGGCGCGTACGGCCAGAAACTGCCCACGGTCTTGACGGGCTTCGGCGTTGCGATGGAGCCCTTGCCCCCGGCCAGCGCCGGATAGCCGCGCTTATCATCACCTTGAAGCTGCTCACCGTGACATTCGGCGCACCGCGCGGTGTAGAGTGGCTTCCCGGTCTGGGCGGTTCCGCTGCCGGCGGGCAGCCCCGTGCCATCAGCGCCCACTGAGTAATCTCGTGCCGACACCTCGGCGGGCGAGGCTGTCCGGCCCACTTGGAACTTGCGATCGGCGGCCCACACCACACAGGTGGCAGCCGCGGCCATCAACACCCGCTTAAGCAACGTACACCTTCCCTGTGGCGTCGATGCGCCAGACTTTGATTCCGTTGTAGTGGTACAGGCTGTTCTCACCGCGCGCCGCCGTCAACTCCTCCCGCGTGGGTTGAACGTAGCCGGTTTCGTCCGTGGCCCGTGATTGAATCGTCACCTCCGCGCCATCCCAGCTCCACGGCAGCCGGAAACGTGTGAAGGCCTTGGCATGGCGAGGCTCCTGAAGCTCCGCCGCTTGCCAGGTCTTGCCGGCGTCGGTGGAGATCTCCACCTTGGTGATCAAGCCCCGCCCCGACCAGGCCAGGCCCGAGATCTCATGAAATCCCTTGCCCGCCAGTTGCTGCTCGCCCGAAGGCCGCGTGATCACGCTCTTGGCGTCCAGTTCGAACGTGAACTGGCGAGCCTTTCCATCCGCCAGCAAGTCCGTGTAGTGCGAAGTCTCCTCCCGCGAATGCATGGCGTCGGGCGTGGCATGCAGGCGGCGCAGCCACTTGATCTGCATGTTGCCCTCCCAACCCGGCAGCACCAGCCGGATGGGGTAACCCTGCTCTGGGCGGATCGCCTCGCCGTTCTGCGCATACGCGATCATTGCGTCGTCCAGGCACTTCGACACCGGCACGCTGCGGGCCATCAGGCAGGCGTCTCCGCCCTCGGCGATGATCCAGCGCGCGTCGGGCTTCAGGCCGGCCTCTTCCAGAACGGTTTTGAGCAGCACGCCGGTCCACTCACTGCAACTGGCCAGGCCATGACTGCGCTGCACGCTGGGCGCGGGCGATCGCCATTCCGAACCCGAATTGCCCGCGCACTCCACGAAATAGACGCGGGAAACCGATGGCAGCCGTTTCAACTCCGCCACGCTGAAGATCAGTTCGCGCTCCACCAGGCCATGCACCAGAAGCTCATGCTTTTCCGGATCAATGGCCGGCACCCCGGCGTGATGCCTTTCAAAGTGCAGCGACGCCGGCGTGATCACGCCATGCAGGCTCTGCAGAGGGGTTCGTGAAGACCCCGTGGCGGGCGTGGGTGAATTGAAGATTCGCTCCAGCTTTTCGTGTGGTGAGGGCGCGCCCACGGCTCGCGAGCCCGGGCCAAGATCGCTCGGCGGCTTTTCCGCCTTTTTCGCGCAGGATCCCAGCGTTCCCAGTGCGCCAAGAGCCAGAAATCCCCGCCGGTTTGCCTTTTTCGACATTGCAAACCATCGTACTCGATCACTCCACCGCCACGGTGAGCCCCGGCTGGCTGGTCTTGCCTCCAACGGTCACCACCACCGGCACCGCATCTCCCGGCGTGATGGATTCAGGCACCACGGCGTTGATCTGCAGCACGCCCGCCACCAGCGTCGGCGCCGCCCCGGCATACTCAACCGTGGCTGGCTGGCCGCCAATCGTCACCCTCACCTCTAGCACCGGCTTCGGCAGCGGCTCACCCGTGATGATGGCGCCGTCGGCCGCGGCGGGATTTGTCACCCCCTCGCCGGTGCCGTAAAGAATCACCACGCTGCCCCGCCGGGCCCGATTCGATGCGCTATTCAGCGAACTGTCCTGGTTCAGGATCGCCCCGGGACCCTTCCCCGACGAATCGGCGCTGAACAGCCCGGGCGCGGCGTCGGCCACATTCAACGTGACTGGCGCGGAACGCTGGCCGCGATGTTCGATCACCGCCCGCACCGTGGCTCGACCCGCGATGCCGTACGGCGCCACCACATTGGTCTGGCTATTCGAGGCGAACGTGATGGGCGCGGGAATGTCATCGAACAGGACGCGCGTGTCCGCCACCACCGTGGTGACAAACAGACCGTCCGGCGTGGTCTGCAAGCCCGCCGGCGTCATGGGCCCAATCCCCGTGCCAAAAATGGCCAGCAGCTCGCCGGGCGCAATCGCGCCGGTCAGGAAAGTCGCGCCATGCACCACGCCCGCCGCGGTAAAGATCACCGTGGTTCCACTCTGCCGTACCTGCACCGTCGAGCCGCCGATGGTAAACGAGCCGGTGCGGGCATCGGCGGAGGAATTCGCGTCGACAAGAAACACCTGCTGCAACTGCCCCGTGCCCGCGATCTGGCTGCCGAAGCGAATCCACGATGTGGTGGTTTCCGGCATCGCCTGGCAGGCCTGGTCAGTTGTCACCGTCACGCTCCCCTGGCCGCCGCCGGAAGGAAAGTCGAAGGCCGTGGGCATCACGGTGTAGGTGCAGGGCGCCGCTGCCTGGGTCACCGTGAAGCTCTGGCCGCCGATGGTGAGGATGCCGATGCGAGGCGCCGGGCTGGCATTCTGCGCCACGGTGTAAGCCACTTGGCCGTTGCGGCTGCCCGTGGGGCCCGAGTTGATCGTGATCCACGGCACGGCCGAACTCGCCTGCCAGTCGCACGAACTGGTGACGGTCACCGAGCCGGGGCCCCCCGCCGCAACGGCCTCTGCCCGCGCCGCGCCCAATGAGAATGTGCAGGCAGGCGCTTCCTGGGTGATCGCCGCCGATGCCGCGCCAGCCGTGATGGTGGCGCTACGGCGCTCAACGAACGTGTTCGCGCTGGCGCTGAACTGAAGGCTCGCACTCCCGGTGCCGCTGGCCGCGGACGTTAGTGTGATCCACGGTGCGGACGCACTCGCCGTCCAGTCGCACGTGGTGGTCAGCGCGATCATGCGCGCCATCGCGCCCCCCGCCGGAACCGTCATCGCATCGGGCGCCATCGCATAGCTGCAGTTCGCCGCCGCCTGCGTGAACCGCAGCGTCTGATTGCCGATCGTCAGTGTGCCGCTGCGCTGGCTCGGCGTCGTGTTCGGCGTGATCGTGATCGTCAGCGTGCCACCCGCGTTCCCGGAAGCCGGACTCGTGCGGATCCACTCCGCGCTCGCCTGCGCCTGCCACTGGCAGTTCGACGTGAGCGCGGCCGTGCGTGTCCCGCCCCCCGCTTCGATGAACGTATTGCCGGTCAGATTCAGATTGAAGTTGCAGTTCTGCGCCGCCTGGTTCACCGTGAAGCTGGCATTGCCCACGTTAATGGACCCGGTACGTGCGTTCGGTGTATTGTTGGCCTCAATCGCATAGCCCACAATGCCGCTGCCGGTGCCCGTCTGCCCCAGCGAGATCGTGATCCATGGCTGCGTCGCCACCGCGTTGCGTATGCAGCGGCCGTTGGTGGACGCCACCGCGAAATCGCCCAGAAAGCGCGGCGACGCCGGCACGCTCACCGCCGCGGGATTCACGGCGAAAGCGCAATCCGCGGCTTGGTTGATGGTCACCGTGATGCCGGCCAGCGTCACTGTTCCCGTGCGCGGCGCGATGGTCGGATTCGGGTCCACCCGGAAACTCACCGTGCGTGACCCCGTGCCCTCCGCCGGGCCCGTCAGCACGATCCACTGCGCCTGCGTGCTGGCCGGCGTGGCGCAGTTGGAAGGCGAAGCAGTCACCGGAATGCCCAGGTTCTGCCCGGGCGCATTGACATTGAACGTGCGCGTCTGAACGTTGAATTGGCAGGTCTGGGCAAGCCCTCCAACGGCGGTCAACCAGGGCGCGAGCAGCAGAATCGGGCGGAAAAAGGGCACCAGAGGGCAGTGTATCAAGCCGGTCCGGACCCGTTCGGCTACCCCCGTTCCGGCTACTATTGTTGGGTGATGATCACACGGCGTTCTATGCTGGCGTGGGCGGCCGGCGCCACCGCTTCCGGCGTCCGCGCCCAACAGCCCGGCTTGACCCTGCCGGAGTTCGTGCCGCGCAGCATGTTGCATGTTCAGGAAACCCGCCTCGAGCGGTCAAAGTTTCCGGTCATCGACTTCCATTCGCACCTCACCTGGAGCGATGGCATGGACGGCCGCCAGCGCGTCACACCCACCGCGCCTCCCGCCGAAGTACTGGCCGTGATGAACCGCAAGAACATCCGCACCATGGTCAATCTCACCGGCGGCTATGGTGCCGGCGTCGCTCAGACCGTCAAAGCCTGGGATCGCGCGCACCCGGGCCGCTTCATCACCTTCACCGAACCCTGGTGGGCCCGGACGCCGGAGCCGGGCTATCCGAAGTTTCAGGCCGCCGCCATCGAGCAGGCGCATCGCGATGGGGCCCGCGGCATCAAGGTGCTGAAGACGCTGGGCCTCTACCTGCGTGAGAATCTGAAGGCCGGCAAGCTGGTCAAAATCGACGATCCGCGCTTCGATCCCATGTGGGAAGCCGCCGGCGCCCTGAAGATGCCCGTCGCCATCCACACCTCCGACCCGGAAGCGTTCTTCCTCCCCATCGACCGCCACAACGAGCGCTACGAGGAACTGCACGCCCACCCCGACTGGTCCTTCCACGGCCGCGACTTCCCCTCCGATCGCGAGCTTCAGGAAGCCCGCCGCCGCGTTCTCCGCCGCCATCCCAAGACACAGTTCGTCTGCCTCCATGTCGCCAATTCGGAAAACCTGGCCTACGTGGCCGAATGCCTGGATGCGCACCCCAACATGCACGTCGAAATCGGTGCCCGCATCGGAGAACTGGGCCGCCAGCCCCGCACCTCCCGCCGTTTCATCGAGAAGTATCAGGACCGTGTCCTGTTCGGCACCGACGCCGTGCCGCGCGGCGACGAGTATCCCCAGCAGGTCTTCGGCGAAAAACTCTACGAAATCTACTACCGCTTCCTCGAAACCGAAGACGAATACTTCGACTACGCGCCCGCCGCCGTGCCGCCGCAAGGGCGCTGGCGCATCTACGGCCTCGGGCTGCCGGACGCCCTGCTGCGCAAGGTCTACAACGGCAATGCGGCCCGCCTTCTGGGCCTGCCGCCGGTCACGGCCTAAACTAAACTGCCTATGGATCGCAGAACGTTCCTCGCAAGCCTTGCAGCCGCGCCGCTCGCCGCAAAGCGGCAGCACCCCAACGTGGTAGTGATTCTCGCCGATGACCTCGGTTGGGCCGACGTTGGATTCCACGGCAGCGAGTACCGCACTCCCAACATCGACTTACTCGCGTCGCGAAGCCTCGAGTTGGAACGATTCTACCCGGGATTTCCGTTTTCGGCTCCGGTTCGAGAGTGTACCCGGGATTTCCATTTTGGGTCTCCCGGACCCCAACAGTCTACACCAACGCCTCACTCCCGTGCCGGATTTGATCAGAATCCCCTTTCCGAGGGCGGGCCAGTGCCTGCGGATGGCTTCTTTCGACCATCGCACAAAAACGAAAACTGACAACATGCCTGTTTCCAGCAGTTCTTTCGACACCTCTCCCTCCCAGCCTCCTTTCTCTCAAGATTTCCACCTCTCCGGGCCGATCTTCACCCCGCCGGCAGCGCCTCGATCCGCCGCACCATGCTCCCGAACAGCCGGCGCGTCAGATGGCTCTCAGCCAACATCAGCCAGTAGTAGCGGGCGTGCTTGACCAG
>Ga0194132_10013154_pt1 | contig 10118 bp, 7 predicted proteins | sample TA2KigOf80mmetaG_FD_148612 | JGI IMG/M metagenome (GOLD analysis project Ga0194132, IMG submission 148612) | Freshwater microbial communities from Lake Tanganyika, Tanzania - TA2015054 Kigoma Offshore 80m | ecosystem: Environmental > Aquatic > Freshwater > Lake | place: Tanzania: Lake Tanganyika... | reverse complement strand
GCCCTTGTCGTCGAGATAGCCCGCGTCGCCGGTGAAGAACCAGTCGCCCTTGATCGAGCGACTGGTCGCCTCGGGCAGGTTCCAGTAGCCGCCCATGATCTGCGGCGAGCGCACGGCGATCTCGCCGACTTCGCCCGTCGGCAGGTCCTTGCCGTCCTCGCCGACGATGCGCAACTCGACGCCCTTCTGAGCAAAGCCGCACGACAAGAGCTTTTTGACGTCGTTGGGATCGTGATCCTCGGGCGGCAGCAGCGTGACGGCGCCGGTGGTCTCGGTCAGTCCATAGACCTGCTGGAAGCCGCAGGGAAAGATGCCCATCGCCTGCTTCAGGAGGTCGGCGGGGATCGGGGCGGCGCCATAGACGATCAGACGCAAGCTCGCGAGGTCGGTTTCGCGGACCTGCGGCGCCTGCAGGAGGAACAGGATCATCGCCGGCACCAGCAGCATGACCTGCAGCTTCTCGCGCTCGATGATCTGCAGGATCTCGGCCGGCACGAACTCGCGCGCGACGTGGTTGGTGGCGCCGGCGTGCAGTCCGGCAATGCCCCAGCCTGCGCCGCCGATGTGGAACATCGGCAAACAGACGAGAGTGGGCACGCCGGCCGACAACCGCCAACTGTCGGTCCACAGCGGCAGCATCCAGGCGAAGTTGGCGTTGGTGAGCTCGGCCCCCTTGGGCAGGCCGGTAGTGCCGCTGGTGTAGAACTGAACGGCGGTGTCGGTCGCACGAACGGGCAGGCGCGGATCGTCGGCAGCCTGTCGGTCTCGCCAGGCGGCAAAAGACTCCCACGCCGCATGTCGGGCGCCGAATGCCACGATCTTGCGCACGGTCTTGAGTTGATCGCGGATCTTCTCGATGACGGGGAAGTATTCCTCGCCGACGAACAGGATCTCAGCCCGCGCGTCGTCGACGATGTGCAGAATTTCGGGTGCGGCCAGCCGCCAATTGACCGAGACCATCACGGCATTGGCTTTGGCCACGCCGAACAGCAACTCGAAGAAGATGTCGCTGCTTTTGTCGAGATGGGCCACGCGCGCCTGCGGCTTCAGGCCTTCGGCGAGCAGGCCGTTGGCGACGCGGCTTGCCGCACGGTCGAGCGCCGCATAGCTCGTCGTACGGCCGGCATGGACGAGGGCAGGCGCGTCGGGGCGCTGCTCGGCGTGCCGTCGTACGATGTCGGCCAGTCCGGCGATCTCGATGCTCATCAGACGTTTCCCAGCGTTGGCTTTGCGTGTTGTGAATGGTCGCTTCGATGCGCCGGCATCATCGGCGGTTTTGAAGTGATTTCAAGGGTTTGATCCCCTATCCTCCGTCACCTAACGACAACGGGCTGTCAGGAAGATCATGGGCAAGCGGATATTGGTGACGGGCGGCGCGGGCTTTCTCGGATCGCATCTTTGCGAGCGGCTGTTGGAGGCCGGCCACGACGTGCTTTGCGTCGACAACTACTTCACCGGCACCAAGCAAAACGTCGCCGCCTGCCTCGCCAACCCGCGTTTCGAGTTGTTGCGCCACGACGTGACGATGCCGCTCTATGTCGAGGTCGACGAGATCTACAACCTCGCCTGCCCCGCTTCGCCGATCCACTATCAGCACGATCCGGTGCAGACGACGAAGACCAGCGTGCACGGCGCCATCAACATGCTCGGCCTGTCCAAGCGTACGCGCGCCAAGATCTTCCAAGCCTCGACAAGCGAGGTCTATGGCGATCCGACGGTGCATCCCCAAGTCGAAAGCTACCGCGGCAACGTCAATCCGCTCGGACCACGCGCCTGCTACGACGAGGGCAAGCGCTGCGCCGAGACGCTGTTCTTCGACTACTGGCGTCAGCACAAGTTGCGCATCAAGGTGGCGCGCATCTTCAACACCTACGGCCCGCGCATGCATCCCAATGACGGCCGCGTGGTGTCCAATTTCGTCATCCAGGCACTGAAGGGCGAGGACATCACGATCTTTGGCGACGGCATGCAGACCCGGGCTTTCTGCTACGTCGACGATTTGATCGACGGCTGGCTGAGGCTGATGGACCACACGCCCGACGACTTCACGGGGCCGGTCAATCTCGGCAATCCGGTCGAGATGCCGATCAAGCATTTGGCCGAGCTGGTGCTGAAGCTGGTCGGCGGCAAGTCCAGGCTGGTGCGGGCGCGGCCCTTGCCGGTCGACGATCCGTTGCAGCGCTGCCCCGACATCACCTTGGCGCGCGACAAGCTCGAATGGGAACCCAAGGTTCCGCTCGAGCAGGGGCTGCGGAAGACCATCGACTACTTCGACGGCCTGCTGCGCAGCAACCAGCAGATCAGTCGCGTCGGGCGTTGACGGAGCGCCGATCTGGAGGTCGGCGATCCGAAACCCTACTGTGCCGCCACGGCCCGCGGCAGGGCGTTGACGACCGAACGGCAGCCCGACGTCATCTCGTCGTGGATCCACCTGTAGGTCTTCTCCATGCCGTCTTCGAGACGGATGGACGGCGCCCAGCCCAGGAGTTGCTTGATCAGCGTATTGTCGCTGTTGCGGCCGCGCACGCCCTTGGGCGCGTCGAGCTTGTAGGAGCGCTTGAGCTTCACGCCGGCGATCTTCTCGACGATGTCGACCAGGCGGTTGATGCTGACCAGCTCGTCGCTGCCGATGTTCAAGGGTTCGACGACGTCGCTCTGCAGCAGCTTGATCGTGCCGTCGGTGCAGTCGTCGATATACATGAACGACCGCGTCTGCTCGCCGTCGCCCCAGATTTCGATCTCATGCTTGCCGGAAAGCTTGGCGGCGATGACCTTGCGGCAGATCGCGGCCGGCGCCTTTTCGCGGCCGCCATCGTAGGTGCCGTCCGGACCGTAGACGTTGTGATAGCGCGCCACGCGGGTAGCCAGGCCATAGTCTTCGCGATAATGGCGGGCCATGCGCTCGCTGAAGAGCTTCTCCCAGCCGTAGCCGTCTTCCGGTAGGGCAGGATAGGCGTCTTCCTCCTTGAGCGCCGTGACGTCGGCCCGGGTCTGCTTGTCGCCGTTGTAGACGCAGGCCGACGACGAATAGAAGAACCGCTGGGCGCCGAACTCCTTGGCGGCAACCAGCATGTGAGTGCTGACCAGCACCGACAGCATGCATTCGGCCTTGTGGGTTTCGATGAAGCCCATGCCGCCCATGTCGGCGGCGAGGTTGTAGATGGTATGAGCGCCGCGGGCGGCGGCGCGACACGGCTCGAGCAGGGCGAGATCGCCGACTTGGTTCTCGACGCCCGGAATCTTCTGGTACCACTCGTCGAGTGGCTTGACATCGACCGCCCGGATCTTGGTGTGGCCGCGCTGCTGCAGGACCTTCACCAGATGGCCGCCGATGAAGCCACCGGCACCGGTGACGACAACCAGATCATCCTTTGACATGCTCGGGCCTTTCCAACGAAGAGGGGGCGTTTATCAGATTTTTCAACAGCTTGCAGGTCGGCGGCGGCGATCCCTGGGGACCGTCCGGGCCGTCCGGTGGGCCTGCGTGGCTGCTCGTTTGCTCGTCCGGGGCTTTGCCGTCAAGTCGCCAGGGCATGCTTGGCCGCTGCGAGAGGTCGCGGCGAATCTCATGGTTCGGGCCAAAAAACTCAGTTACAGCAGCCACATAGCATCTATCAGCCCAGGCATCCCGCCGGCCAGTCCCCTTCCTAGAAACCGACCTGTCCCGGCACATGACCTACGTTCTTGGCCTCAATGCCTTCCACGCCGACGCCGCCGCTTGCCTGGTGAAGGACGGAACTCTGGTCGCGGCCGTGGAGGAGGAGCGGTTCAGGAGACTGAAGCACTGGGGCGGATTTCCCAGCGAGTCGATCCGCTACTGCTTGAGCGAAGCGGGGATCGCGCTGGCGGACATCGAGCACGTGGCGGTGAACAGCGACAACCGCGCCAATCGCTGGCGCAAGATCGCCTATGTGCTGACCTCGGGCGTCAGCCCGGGCTACGTGCTGAGCAGGCTGCGCCAACGCGGCGAGCGCGCCGACATCGCCGGCAACCTCGAGCGCCATCTGCCCGAGCAGGAGTTCCGCGGCACCGTGCACGCGGTCGAGCATCACCTCTGCCATCTCGCCTCGGCCTTCCTGGTGTCGCCCTACGACAAGGCGGTGGCGGTATCGGTCGACGGTTTCGGCGACTTCTCGTCCGCGGCATGGGGCTTGGGCGACGCGGGCGGCATCGCCATCGGCGGTCGCGTGCATTTCCCCCATTCGCTGGGCGTCTTCTATGAGGCGATGACCCAGTTCATCGGCTTCCCGCACTATGGCGACGAGTACAAAGTGATGGGGCTCGCTCCCTACGGCGAGCCGCGCTTCGTCGAGGCCATGAAGGAGATCGTTCGTCTGCGCGACGACGGCACCTTCGAGCTCGCTCTGCGCTTCTTCCGCCATGCCTCCGGCGAAGGCGCCAACTACCAGGTCAAGGACGGCATCCCGTCGGGCGGCCGGCTGTGGAGCGACGCGCTGGCCGAGTTGTTGGGACCGGCGCGCGATCCTGCTCAGCCGCTCGAGGATCGCCATCGCGACATCGCACGCTCGGCGCAGGCCACCTACGAGGCGGCGTTCTTCAACCTGCTGCAGGCGGTCCATCGCCGCTACGGCGGCGAGGCGCTCGTGCTGGCGGGCGGCTGCGCCTACAACTCGGTGGCCAACGGCAAGGTGCTGGAGCGCTCGCCGTTCAAGAAGCTCTATGTCCAGTCGGCGGGCGGCGATGCCGGCGGAGCGATCGGCGCGGCCTTTGCCACCTGGCACAAAGTGGGCGGCGCTTCGGCACGCCGCCACTTCGTGATGGACCATGCCTATTGGGGACCAGCCTCGACGCCCGAGCAGATCGCCGCCGCGATCGCCGAGCGGCGCGCCGACTTCGACGCCGCGGGCTGCACCATCGAGCGCATCGCCGACGAGGCCACGCTTTGTCGGCGCACCGCCGAGGCGATCTCGCTGGGCAAGGTGATCGGCTGGTTTCAGGGCCGGCTCGAATGGGGCCCACGGGCGCTCGGCAACCGCTCGATCCTGGGCGATCCGCGGCGCACCGACATGAAGGACATCCTCAATCTCAAGATCAAGCGGCGCGAATCGTTCCGGCCCTTCGCGCCGTCGATCTTGCGCGAGGCGGTGCCCGACTGGTTCGAGACCGACGCCGATGTGCCCTTCATGATGCAGGTCTTTCGCATCCGCCCCGAGAAACGCCGGGAGATACCGGCGGTCACCCATGTCGACGGCTCGGGCCGCCTGCAGACCGTGACCTGGGCCGGCAACCCGCGCTACGCGCGGCTGATCCAGTCGTTCCGCGACATCACCGGTGTGCCGATCGTGCTCAATACCAGCTTCAACGAGAACGAGCCGGTCGTTTGCAGGCCCGCTGAAGCCATCGACTGCTTCCTGCGTACCAAGATGGACGTGCTCGTTCTGGGTGATACCCTGATCCAACGATGATCTCGTTCACCGTCAACGGCCAGCCGGCCCGCGTCGAGGTCGAGGCCGACAAGCCATTGCTCTGGGTCCTGCGCGAGGACCTCGCCATCGTCGGGCCGAAGTTCGGCTGCGGCGTGGCGGCGTGCGGCGCCTGCACGGTGCATGTCGACGGTGAGGCCGTGCGGTCGTGCTCGGTGGCGGTCGCTGGCGTCGCCGGCAAGACGGTGACCACCATCGAGGGCTTGGCCCGGGGCAGCGCCACCACCCTGCATGCCGTGCAGAAGGCATGGATCGAGCAGCAGGTGCCGCAATGCGGCTACTGCCAGCCCGGGTTCATCATGGCGACCGCGGCCCTGCTCAAAGCCAATGCCAAGCCGACCGACAAGGACATCGACGAGGCGCTGTCGAATATCTGCCGTTGCGGCACCTACGGCGCCATCCGTCGCGCCGTGCATCGGGCCGCGTCGCTGCTGGCGGGCGGGTCGTGAAGCTTACACGGCGCAAGGCGATCATCGGTGGCATCATCGCCGGCGGCGTCCTGGGCGTCGGCTTCTGGTTCGCGCGTGAGCGCGATCGTCTTGGCCATCGTACGCTGTTCCGTGTCGGCCCAGAGGAGGCCGGCCTCAACGGTTGGATCAAGATCAAGCGCGACGACACCGTGGTCGTCGCCGTGCCGCGCGCCGAGATGGGGCAAGGGGTGCAGACGGCGCTCGCCGCGCTCGCGGCCGAGGAGATGGACGCGCGTTGGGACCAGGTGCGCGTCGACGATCCGCCCGAGCATGTCGTCTATCGCAATGTCGAAATCCTGATCGATGGCCTGCCGTTTTCGCCCGAGGAAAGCGGGGCGATGGTCGACATGGCCCATTGGGCAGCGGGCAAGTTCGGCGGTGTGCTGGGCGTGCTGGCGACCGGCGGCTCGACCTCGGTGCGTGACGCCTGGATACCCATGCGCACGGCGGGCGCGGTTGCACGCGACTTGCTGCTGCGGGCGGCCAGCCGCAAGTCCGGCGTGCCGGTCGGCGAGCTCGTGGTGAGCGACGGCGAGGTGCGGCGCAAGGACGGCGGCCGCGTCGCACGGTTCGGCGAGCTTCTGGACCAGATCGAGCATCTGTCCGCGATGCCGGCGCCGCCGCTCAAGAAGCCGTCCGAATTCAAGCTGATCGGCAAGCCACTGCCCCGGCTCGACATCCCGGCCAAGGTGACAGGCGCGGCGACGTTCGGCGTCGACGTGCGCCGACCCGGACTTGTCTACGCCGCGGTGATGAACGCACCGACATTCGGCGGTGCGGCAAGCGGCTTCACCGTCAAAGGCAGCCTGCCCAAGGGCGTCGAAAAGATCGTCGTCGTGCCGGGCGGCGTCGCCGCTATCGGCTCGAGCTGGTGGCGCGCCAACAAGCTTCTGGCCGAGGGCATCGACGTGCAATGGCAAGCCGGCCCCGAGCCCAAGCTCGACAGCGCCGGACTGTGGCGGCGCTACGAAGCGCTCCTGCAGGACGGCAAGCCCGCACTCACCCGCACGCGGGGCACCGAGCCGAAGCCCGCTACGACGCGGCCGTTCGAAGCGACCTATCGGGCGCCCTATCTCGCTCACACCACGATGGAGCCGATGAACTGCACCGCCTTGGTCGCCGAGCGGGACGGTGGGAAAACCGTCGAGATCTGGATGCCCAACCAGTCGCCGACCTTGATGCGCCTGATCGCGGCCAAGACGGCGGATGTGGCGCAAGCGGACGTCACGGTGCATACGACTTTCCTGGGTGGCGGTTTCGGGCGGCGCGCCGAGGTCGATCTGGTACGCCAGGCGGTGACATGTGCGCTCGCCATGCCGGGTCGCCCGGTCCAGGTACTGTGGTCGCGCGAGGAGGACATTCGCCACGACTACTACCGCCCGATGGCGCTCGCCCGTTGGCGCGCCGAGCTCGATACGTCTGGCGTGGCGCCCAAGCTCGTCAGCGTAGCCAAGCGGCAGGTGGCGCAGTCGCCGACCGACCAGTTCCCCGCGCGCACCATCGGATTGCCGACGCAAGGCAAGCCCGAAGGCAATGCCGTCGAGAATCCACCCTATGACTTTCCCTACTACCGGCTCGATGCGATCGTGGCCGAAGGGGCGGTGCCGGTGGGCTTCTGGCGGTCGGTTGGTCATTCACATACCGCCTTCTTCGACGAGAGCTTCGTCGACGAACTGGCCCATGCGCTCAAGCAGGACGCAGTGGCTTTCCGGCGCGCGTTGCTGGCGGGCAAGCCACGGCATCTCAAGGTGCTGGAGACGGTGATGCGCGAATCGGGCTGGGGTCGGCCGCTGCCATCTGGCTCGGGCCGCGGCGTGGCGCTGCGCGCCTCGTTCGGTTCGATCGTGGCTCAGGTCGCCGAGGTCGCCGTGGCGAACAACGCGCTCCAGGTCAAACGCGTCACCTGCGCCGTCGATTGCGGGCCGGTGGTCAACCCGGCGATCGTGCGCGCCCAGATGGAAAGCGGCATCGTCTATGGGCTCTCGGCCGCCCTTTATGGCGAGATCACCCTGGCGGATGGTGCGGTCGAGCAGTCGAACTTCACCGACTACGACGCCGTCCGCCTCGCTGACGCGCCGGCGATCGACGTGCACCTGGTCGACAGCGGCTCTGCCATTGTCGGCGGCATCGGCGAGCCCGGCACGCCACCGATCGCGCCGGCCGTCGCAAATGCCGTGTTCGCCGCCACCGGCAAGCGCCTGCGCAGCCTGCCGCTGAAGCTCGTATGAGGCCGCGGCAGACGGCTCGCAGCGATTGATGTACAGTGCGGCGTCGGCCATCGATGGAGAAGCGGGTGCGGGTCTTGGTTGCGGGCGGTGCTGGCTATATCGGCTCGCACACATGCAAGGCCCTTGCCGCGGCCGGCCACCTGCCGATCGTCTACGACAATCTGCGCACCGGACATGCCTGGGCCGTGAAGTGGGGGCCGCTCGAGCAGGGCGATCTCAACGACGCCGCGACGCTCGGTGCGGTGATGCGCCGACACCGGCCCGAGGTCGTCGTCAATTTCGCCGCCATGGCCTATGTCGGCGAATCGACCGGGGAGCCGACCGCCTACTATCGCAGCAATGTCGCCGGCATGATCACCCTGATCGAGGCCATGCGGGCGCACCATGTCGGCTCTATCGTGTTCTCCTCGAGCTGCGCCACCTATGGCGTGCCGGAGCGGGTGCCGATCGTCGAGAGCATGGCGCAGCAGCCGATCAACCCGTACGGCCGATCCAAGCTGATGGCCGAGCAGATCCTGCGCGACGCCTGCGTCGCGCACCGGATCGGCGCCGTGGTGCTACGCTACTTCAATGCGGCGGGCGCCGACCCGGCGGGCGAGTTGGGCGAGGAGCACGATCCCGAGCCGCATCTCATTCCCCTGGTGTTGCAGGCGGCCGCCGGACGGCGGCCCGACATCGCGGTCTTCGGCACCGACTACGACACGCCCGACGGGACCTGCATCCGCGATTATGTCCATGTCAGCGACCTTGCCACCGCGCATGTCGCGGCGCTGGCGGCATGCCGGCCGGGCCAGTTCACCGCGTACAACCTCGGCACCGGCAAGGGCGCCAGCATCAACGAGGTGATCGCCTGTGCACGGCGCGTCACCGGCCGGCCGATCGCCGCACGGGCCGACGCACGGCGCGCCGGCGATCCACCGGTGCTCGTTGCCGACCCTTCGCTGGCCGGGCGTGCCCTGCAGTGGCGGCCGCACCATTCAGAGCTCGCCGACATCATCGATCATGCCTGGCGCTGGATGTCGCAGCATCGCACGCGGGTGATGGCGCAGCATGGCCGCTAGTCCACTCGCCGATGCCACGACGCCGCTGCTGATCACGTTCAACGAGATTCAGAACATCGAGCGCACGCTGGCCAAGCTCGGCTGGGCGCGGCGCATCGTGGTGGTCGACAGCGGCAGCACCGACGGCACCCTGCAGGTGCTGGCACGCGACCCGCGCATCGCCGTCCATCATCGCCGCTTCGACAGCTTTGCCGAGCAGTGCAATTTCGGCCTGTCGCTGGTGCAAAGCGAGTGGGTGCTGTCGATGGATGCCGACTACGAGCTGAGCGATGCGCTGATCGATGAGCTGCGTGGCCTCACCCCGCCGACCGACGTGGCGGGCTACGCCGCCCGCTTCATCTATCGCATCCATGGCCGGTCGCTGCGCGGCACGCTCTATCCGCCGCGCACCGTGCTCTATCGCACGAGCCAAGGGCGCTATGACAACGAAGGGCACGGCCATCGCGTCAGGATCGGTGGCGCCGTGGCGTCGCTGAAGGGCGTGATCTACCATGACGACCGCAAGCCCTTGGCGCGGTGGTTCGACTCGCAACTGCGCTACGCTGCGCGCGAGGCTGCGCACCTGTTGCAGGCGCCGAGAGAGCAGCTCGCGCGCGCCGATCGTGTCCGCCGCATGGGCTGGCCCGCACCGCTGTTGGTCTTCTTTTATGTGCTGATCGCCAAGGGCGCGCTGATCGACGGCCCTGCCGGCTGGTTCTACGCCTTCCAGCGCTTGCTGGCCGAGGTGCTGCTGGCCTTGGAGTTGCTGGACCGGCGGCTTTCGCGGCGGCAATAGCCCTCCGCCGCCGAGGCTTCTGAGCGACCCGAGACATGGGTGACAGAACGTGCCGGACACATGGGTAACACTTTCCGGCAAAGGCCGGGAGGTGTCGATGCCGTGGAAGGAGTGTTCGGTTATGGACGAGCGCCTGCGGT
>Ga0194132_10013153_pt1 | contig 10118 bp, 6 predicted proteins | sample TA2KigOf80mmetaG_FD_148612 | JGI IMG/M metagenome (GOLD analysis project Ga0194132, IMG submission 148612) | Freshwater microbial communities from Lake Tanganyika, Tanzania - TA2015054 Kigoma Offshore 80m | ecosystem: Environmental > Aquatic > Freshwater > Lake | place: Tanzania: Lake Tanganyika... | reverse complement strand
TCTCGCTCCATCCGCGTCGCTCCTCGCGCCGCCCCGGCGCCGTCCGCCGCGCGCCGCCGTGCGTGCAACGCGGTCCCCCTCGCTCAGGGCCGCCACCTCCGCGTCACTCATGCCGAGCAGCCCGCGCAGCACCTCGTCGTCGTGCTCGCCGAGGCGAGGCGCAGGGCGGCGCAGCTGCGCGGGCGTTGCGCTGAAGTGGTACGGCACGCCGGTGAGCTCGAGCGACCGGCCGAGCTCAGGGTGCTCGAGCGCCACGAAGTAGTCGCGCACGCGCAGCTGCGCGTCGCGCATGAGGTCGGGCACCTCGTTCACCGGCATCAGCAGCAGGCGGCGGCGCTGCCCCTCGTGGAAGAGCCACTCGCGGCCGTGTCGACTGCAGAGCGCGGCGATCGCGGCGGTCATCGCGGCGGGGTACGTCGCGCGGTAGCGCGGCTCCTGGTAGCGCGGGTCGAAGACCTCGCCATCGGCGATCCCCTCGTCGCGCAGCCAGTCGAGGAAGAAGCCGAAGAACGGCCCGCCGCCGACGGGGACGGTGAACGAGAGCCACTTGCCGTCGCCGCACTGGTGGAGCAGCTGCCCGCCGTTCGCGGTGTGGTTGCCGTGGCGGCGCGGGATGCGGTTGTGCCAGGTGTAGTAGTTCGCGTTCGCTGTCTGCAGCGTCGCCATCGAGGCGGCGTCCTGCATGGAGACGTCGACGCGCCGCCCGCGCCGCTCGGGGTCGCGCTCGCGCCCGGCGAGCGCGACGAGCGCGGAGGCGACCGCGGCAAGCGACGCCATGTGGTAGGCCTGCTCGGCGCCGGGGACGTTCGGCGGGTCTTCGGCGTAGCCGTTGAGGTACATGAGCCCGCTCGTCGCGGCGCCGACGAGGTCGTTGGCGCGGTAGCCGCGCATCGGCCCCTCGAGCCCGAACGGCGTGATCGTCGTGTAGACGAGCGCGGGGCGGATCGCCGCGAGCGCCTCGTAGCCGAGGCCGAGCGCCTCCATCTCGCCGGGCGCGGCGGTGTCGAGCCAGAGGTCCGTGTGCGCGGCGAGCCGGCGCAGCGCCTCGGCGCCCGCGGCGGTGCGGTGGTCGAGCGCGACGCTGCGCTTCCCGGCGTTGAAGTGCAGGTGGTAGAGGCTCACGGGCCGGCCGTCGGCGCCGGTCGCGCCCTCGGCGAAGGGCGGGCGCCGGCGCACGGCGTCGCCGCCGGGCGGCTCGAGGCGGATCACGTCGGCGCCGAGCTCGGCGAGCATGCGCCCCGCGAAGACGCCGCTCTCCCCGGCGAGGTCGATCGCGCGCACCCCGGCGAGCGGGCCGGTCATTCCCCACTCCCGTTGCGTGATGAGCACTCCCCCGTTCGTGGTGAGCCCGTCGAACCGCGAACCGCGTGGTGCGACAGAGCCCCGTTCGCCCCGCGGGCGCGGTTCGACGGGCTCACTGCGAGCGGAAGCGCGCCCACCGCGAACGCGGGATCACGCAAGGCACACGGGACGGCGCTCACCGCGAATGCGAATATCGCGCCCCCACCCACTGGCTCATCCACCCGCACACCCCGGTCCCCGCGAGCACCTACGCCAGGTGGCAGGCCACCCAGTGCCCCGACCGCAGCTCGCGCCACTCCGGCTCGTCGACGGAGCAGCGCTCCACCGCGATCGGGCAGCGCGGGTGGAAGCGGCACCCCGGCGGCGGCGCCGCCGGGCTCGGAATCTCGCCGGTGAGCGGCAGCCTCTCCGCGTGCCGCAGCTTCGGGTCGGGCTTCGGGATCGCCGAGAGCAGGATCTTCGCGTACGGGTGCGCGGGATCGCGGTAGAGCTCCTCGGACGGCGCCAGCTCGACGAGCCGCCCGAGGTACATCACGCCGATGCGGTCGCACGCCTGGTACACGACCGCGAGGTCATGCGCGATCGTCAGGTACGTGAGGTGCAGCCGGTCCTGCAGGTCGCGCAGCAGGTTCAGGATCTGCGCGCGGATCGAGACATCGAGCGCGGAGACCGGCTCGTCGAGCACGATCAGCTGCGGCTCCGCGACGATCGCGCGCGCGACCGCGATGCGCTGGCGCTGGCCGCCGGAGAACTCGTGCGGGTAGCGCTCGGCGGCCTGCGGGTTGAGCCCGACGAGCGAGAGCACCTCGGCGACGCGGTCGGCCAGCGCCTTCCCGCGCACGCCCTGCACCGCGAGCGGCTCGCCGACGATGTCGCGCACGCGCATGCGGGGCGACAGCGACGAGTTCGGGTCCTGGAAGACGACGTGCGTCGCCTTGCGGAAGGCGTTGAGCGCGCGACCGCTCAGCGCGTGCACGTCGGCGTCCTCGAAGCGGATCTCGCCCTCGGTGGGCGTGTCGAGCCGCAGCACGAGCTTCGCGATCGTCGTCTTGCCGCTGCCGGACTCGCCGACGAGCCCGAAGTTCTCGCCGCGGTGGATGTCGAAGGAGACGCCGTCGACGGCGCGGATCGGCGGGCGGCGGCGGCCGAGCGCGGCGATGCCGTGCGCCTGGAAGTGCTTCTTGAGCCCGCGGATGCGCAGGATGACGTCGCCTCGGCGGGGCGCGACCGCGGGCGGCGCGTCGCCGCGTCGCGTGCTAGCGACCATCGCCGCCTCCTCCGCTCCGGGTGGCCGCCGCGCGGTCGGCCTGCAGCTCGTCGTCCGCGACGAAGCAGCGCACGTAGCCGCCGCGCTCGCCCAGCGGGGTGGGCTCCGGCACCTGCGCGCGGCAGGCGTCGACGACCGAGGGGCAGCGCGGAGCGAACGCGCAGCCGGGCGGAAGCGCGCCGAGGTCCGGCGGCTGCCCCTCGATCGACGGGAGGCGCGCCATGCGCGTCCCGAGCTGCGGGAGCGAGCGCAGCAGCGCGCGCGTGTAGGGATGGCGGGGGCGGTCGAAGATCGACTCGACGTCGTTGTACTCGACGATCTTCCCCGCGTACATGACGGCCACTGAGTCGCAGATCTGTGCGACGACGCCGAGGTCGTGGGTGATGAAGAGCACGCTGACCCCGAGTGTGTTGCGCAGCTCGAGCAGCAGCTCGAGCACCTGCGCCTGGATCGTGACGTCGAGCGCGGTGGTCGGCTCATCGGCGATGATCAGCTCCGGGCGGCAGCCGGTCGCCATCGCGATCGAGACGCGCTGGCGCATGCCGCCGCTGAAGTGCATCGGGTATTCGATGAGGCGGCGCGCGGCGTCCGGGATGCGTACGCGGTTCAGGATGTCGAGCACGGCGCCTCGCACGGAGAAGCCCTGCGGGGTGCGCTCGGGGTGGTAGACGAAGAGCTCCCCGACCTGGTTGCCGATCGTGAGCACCGGGTTGAGCGAGGTCATCGGCTCCTGCAGCACCATCCCCATGTGCGCGCCGCGCAGCCGCTGCATCTCGCCCTGGCTGAGCGCGGCGAGATCCTCGTCGCGGAAGAGCACGTCGCCGTCGACGATGCGGCCGGGCAGCGGCACGAGCCGCATGATCGAGCGCGCGGTCACGCTCTTTCCCGAACCCGACTCGCCGACGATGCCGAGGATCTCGCCTCGGCGCACCGTGAACGTGACGTCGTCGACCGCCGGGACGGCGCCCTCGCGCGTGAAGAAGTGCGTGCGCAGGTGGCGGACGGAGAGCAGCACCTCGCTGTCACCGGCCGCCGGCGAGCGCGTCCCAGGTTCGGGGCGTGTCTGCGGTGCCTGCATCCCTCGTCCGTCCCCTTACGCCGAGCGCCGCAGGTGCGGGTCGAGCGTGTCGCGGAGCCAGTCGCCGAAGAGGTTACCGGCGAGCGCGACCGAGAAGATCGCGAGCCCGGGGATCGTCACGAGCCACCACGCGACCGACATGTACTCGCGGCCCTCGGCGAGCATCGCTCCCCACGACACCGTCGGCGGCACGATGCCGAGCCCGAGGAAGCTCAGGCTCGACTCGAAGATGATCACGACCGAGACCTCGAGCGTGGCGAGCACCATCACGGTGTTCAGCACCCCGGGGAAGAGGTGCTTGACGAAGATGCGCACCCAGCCCGCCCCCGCCGCGCGCGCGAGCAGGACGTAGTCGCGCTCGCGCAGGCTCAGCACCTCCGCGCGCACCAGGCGCGCGAACGACGCCCAGGTGAACAGCACGATGATCACGACGACGTTGCGCAACCCGGGCTCGAGCACCGACGAGAGCATCACCCCGAAGAGCAGCGCCGGCAACGCGATCTGGAAGTCGACCGCGCGCATGAGCAGCGCGTCGACCGTGCCGCCGAAATAGCCAGCGAGCATCCCGACGAACGTCCCGGTCGCCGCCGAGGCGGTGACCGTGAGCAGCACGACGGTCACGGTCACGCGGCTGCCGTAGACGATGCGGCTGAAGACGTCCCGCCCAAGGTGGTCGGTGCCGAGGACGTGCTTCATGCTCCCGCCCTCGGACCAGGCGGGCGGCTGCAGCCGATCGGTGAGCACCTGGCGGAACGGGTCGGCCGGCGCGATCAGCGGCGACGCGATCGCGAACACGATCACGGCGCCCCAGATGATCGCGGGGAAGAGCGGGTAGCGGCGTACGAAGCGCCACGGCGCGAGCCACGGCGACGGTGCGCGGCGCAGCACGACCGGCCGGCGCGCCCCCAGCACCTCCGTCGACGACATCAGCGCCCCCGTCCTTTCGGCGTCACGAGCGGACGTACCGGATCCGCGGGTCGATGAACATGTAGACGATGTCCGTGAGGAAGTTCGCGAGCACGATCGAGGTCGCCGTGAGCGTGATCGCGGCCTGCACGACCGGGAAGTCGGAGACGTTGATCGCCTGGATGATCAGCCGGCCCACGCCCGGCCATGCGAAGATCGTCTCGACGATCACCGACCCGGAGATCAGCACGCCCACGCGCACCCCGAGGATCGTGACCACGGGGATCAGGGCGTTGCGCAGCGCGTGCTTGAAGATGACCGTGCGCCGCGGCAGCCCCTTCGCGCGCGCCATCGTCACGAAGTCGCTGTTGATCACGTCGAGCATCGCCGAGCGCGTGAGCCGCGTGAGGCTCGCGGACGCGGAGGTGCCGAGCGTGAGCGCCGGCAGGAACATGTGGTCGAGCCCACCGCGGCCGCCAGTCGGAAACCAGCCGAAGCGCACCGAGAAGAGGAAGATCAGCATCAACCCGACCCAGAAGTTCGGCGCGGCCTGCCCGACCAGCGCGAAGAACCGCGCGATGACGTCGACGAGCGAGCCTCGCGTCACCGCGGCGAGCACGCCGAGCGGGATGGAGATCGCGAGCGAGATCAGCAGCGCAAACCCCGCGAGCTGCGCGCTCGCGGGCACGCGGCTCAGCACCTCTTGCATCGCCGGGCGGTTCGTGCGGAACGAGATCCCGAAGTCCCCGCGCGCGGCGTCCGTCAGGAAGCGCACGAACTGCTGCGGCAGCGGGTCGGCCAGGCCCAGCTCCTGCTTCAGGCGGTCGATGTCCGACTGCGAGGCGTCGAACGTCACGAGCAGCGTCACCGGGTCGCCCGCGATGCGCGCGATCAGGAACACGACCATCACGACGAGCAGGATCGTCAGGAGCGACTGCAGCAGGCGCAGCAAGAGATACCGGCGCACGATCGCTCCCTCGACTCGGTCGGCGACGCTGGGCCGCTAGCGGCCCTTGAACACCGGCGTGCGGCGCTCCGCGAACGCCCGGCTTCCCTCGACGCGGTCCTCGGTCAGCGTGGCGAACACCTGCTGGTACGCCTAGAACTCGAGCGACCGCTCCATGTCGTTGGTGAGGCCGAAGTTGATCCCGTTCTTCAGGGAGCCGATCGTGCGCGTTGGACCCTCCGCGAGGCGGGCCGCCCACGCCGCGACCGCGTCGTCCAGTCGCTCGTCCGGCACCGCCTCGGTGATCATCCCCAGCCGCACCGCCTCCGCCGCGTCCACGGTGTCGCTCGCCGCCGAGCCCGGCACTCCCTCGCTCATGTCACCCGTGTCCCTCGCGCGTCCCCTAGGCGGGCTGGATCCTCCAGTACTCGGGGTTCGAGAGCGTCTTCTTGTGGATCGCCCAGTTCCACTTCTTGTTGGTGACGACGACCGTCACGGGCTCGTAGAGGAAGATCCACTGCGCGTCGAGGTAGAATTTCTTGATGATCTCCCCGAGCAGCTCGGAGCGCTTCGCCGGGTCGAACTCACCTTCGCTCTTCTCGATCAGCGCGTCGATCTCCTTCGAGGGGGTCGACATCGTGTAGTTGCCCCCGGAGTGGTACCCGAACCGGAAGTTCGCGCCGGGGTCGTCGCCGCCAGACATCCCCCAGAAGCACAGCGGGTAGAGGCTGCGGTCCTTGAACCGCGTCGTGACCTCCTGGTACTGGAGCTCCTGCAGGGTCGTCTTGATCCCGATGTCGGTGAGGCTCTGCCCCACGACCTCCATCACGGTGCGCGAGTTCGGCCAACGGCCGCCCGGGCCCCAGAGCTTCGCGTCGAAGCCCTTCTCGTGCCCCGCAGCCGCGAGCAGCTTCTTCGCCTCCGCCTTGTCCTGCTTGAAGCGCTGCTGCGGCAGGTCCTTCGGGAAGCCGACGCTCGTGGACGAGCTGCCGTAGCTCGGCCGCTCTTTGCCGGTCAGGATCCCCTTGATGATCCCATCCAGGTCGACCGCGAGGTTCGCGGCCATGCGCACGCGCTTGTCGCGCCACGGGTTCGGCTGGCCGGTGGCCGGATCCTTTTCGAGCGCCGTGTTGATGTGGATGTGCATCGGCTGGTCGCCGGACAGGAAGAACGCCGTGAACTTCGGGTCCTTCTCGAGTTGCTTGGCGATGTCCGACGCGACGTTGTGGACGAGGTCGACCTCGCCGGCCTGCAGCGCCGCGAGCCGCGCCTGCGAGTCGGGGATCACCTTCTGCACGAGCCGCTTGATGAACGGCTGGTGCACGCCAGAGACCGTCGGCTTGTCGGGCTTCCCGTAGTACCCGTCGTACCGCTCGCTCACCATCTGCGAGTCGGGCACCCGCGAGACGAACTTGAAGGGCCCGGCGCCCACCGGCTTCTCCGCGTACACGACGTCGCCCACCTTCTCGATGTGCGCCTTCGGCACGAGGAACAGCCCGCGCCGCAAAAAGATCACGTCGGGCTTGAGCATGTTGAACTTGACGGTGTGCTTGTCGATCACCTCGGCGTTCTTGACGAGGGATGCGAACTGCGCCGAGTGCCCGCCCTTGTAGTCCTTGTTGTAGGCGGCCTGGCCGAGCGCGCCGCGGTCCATCGAGAACTTCACGTCCTCGGCGGTGAGCGGGTCGCCGTTGTGGAACGTGACGTCCTTGCGGAGCTTGTAGACGAACGAGAGCTGGTCCGGCGCCGCCTCCCATGACTCCGCAAAGTTCGCGACGAGCTTGCGGCTCTCCTGGTCGATGTCGAGCAGGCCCGCGTGCACGAAGTGCGTGTCCGTGTTCGGCCAGTTGCCGCCGCCGGTGCCGCCGAGCGACTGCGGGTCGCCGCTGCCGATGTCGGAGCCGATGGCCGAGGTCAGCGTCGCCTCGGTGAGCGCGGGCTTCGCGGTCGCCTTCGCCGCGGCGGTCGCCTTCGCCGCGGGCGTGGCCTGCTGCGCGGCCGGGGCGGCCGGCGCCTCATCGCCGCCACCGCAGCCGATCAGCGCGGCTCCCGCGATCCCGGCGCCGGCGACCGCCGCGCCCCTCAACGCGCGCCGTCGCGAGACGCGCTGGGCGGACAGGCGTGTCCAGTAGTTGCTCTCAGCCACGTCGAAACCTCCCTCTGGAACGCAGGCGGTTCAGCGCTTGCACGGTATCGGCGTCCCGATCCGAGGGGACTACGTGCTCGACGTAATTGGCGCCGGGACGAATACGTAGAGCGCACTCGCGATCGTTGACTCGCCCCCGGGCGTCGGGCATGCTGCGCACGCCGGTCACGTTTCCCAGGATCAGCACCGGAGGGAGCGCGCTGTGCGCGCGGCATCCGTTTCCCCGTCGACGCTCGCAGGCCGTGGCGCCCAGCTTGCGGCGCTCGAGTGCGCCCTCGCCGGCGCCATCGGTGCCGATCGCGTCTGCGCCGTCGTGCGCGGCGCGGCCGGCCTGGGACGCTCGCGCCTCGCCCACGAGACGGCGGCGCTCGCCGAGGCCCGCGGCTTCGACACGATCGTCGTCGAGGGCGAAGCCCTCGCACGCGTCCCGCTCCTCACCACCGCCCGCGTGCTCGCGGAGCTCGACGGCTCCGCAACCCCCTACCTCGACCCCCACAACGCACACGCCGCGCGGGACGCCTTCACCGCGATCCGTGAGCGCCTCGCGCGCCGCGCCCACCGCAGCGAGCACACCGCGCTCTTGATCGACGACGTCGAGCGCCTGCACGCCAGCGACCTCCCGCTCGTCGACGCGCTCCTCGCCCACCCCGCGCTGCGCGACCTGCTGCTCGTGCTCACGCTGCCCGCGCGCCTTCCGCTCGACGTCGACCCGGCGGTCGAGGTCTTCGTTCACCGCCTGCTCGCGCGCGACGACGTGCGGCGGGTCGACCTCGCGCCGCTCACGCTCGAGGAGACCGGCGCCGTGCTCGCGCGCGGCCTGGAGGGCACCCCGCTCGAGCGCGAGTTCGTCGCGCAGATCTTCGCGCTCACCCGCGGCAACCCCGCCTACCTCGCGCGCTACCTCGTGGACTGGCAGGGGCTGCCGGAGCCCGAGCGCCGCCGCCTCGCCGGCGGCGTCGTCGACGTCGGCACGCTCCCGCTCCCCGACGCGATCGCGCACCGTGTTGCCCTCCACGTGTTCGACCTCGGCCGCGACGAGCGCCGGCTGCTGCACGCGCTCGCGATCCGCCCCACGCCCTCCAGCCTCTCCGACCTCGCGGCGCTCACGGGCGCGGAGCGCGCCGCGATCACCGAGTGGCTCGCGCTGCTCGAGAGCCGCGGCCTCGTGCAGGCGCGGGCGGACGCGCGCGCGGGGGGCGCGGCGTTCGGGGTGGGCGACCCCGTGCTCGCCCACGCGCTGCGCGAACAGCTGCCGGCCGAGCGGCACGAGCTGCACGCGCGCGCCGCGCGGCTCATCGAGTCGCGCGCCGCCGAGCCGGTCGGCGAGGCGCTCGTCGAGCTGGCGGAGCACTACGTGGGCTCGGGCGAGCCGCTCGACGGTCCGCGCTTCGGGCGGGTCATCGCGGCGGCCGCGCATCTCAACGCGAGCTCTCGCTACCGCCGCACGCAACGCCTGCTCGATCCGGCGCTGCTCGCCGCGACCGGCGAGGCCGGCGCGGGACGGGCGTTGCTCGAGGCGCGCGAGCTGCTCGCGCAGGCCTACGCGCACCTCGGCGCGCTCGACGACGCCGAGCGCGTGCTCACCTGGCCGAGCCCGCCGGTGGCCGACGCGCTCGACGCCGAAGCGCAGGCGCGGCTGCTGCGACGCCTCGCGCGCACCCACGTCGCCGCGCTGCGCGACATCGACGCGAGCCACGTCTACGAGGCGATCCTCGCGTCGATCCCGCCGCCCTCGCCCGCGCTCGCCGCGCTCGTGGAGGTCGACCTCGCCTCCGTCTACCACCACCGCGGGCTGCGCGGCGAGGCGCTTGCGCTCACCGAGCACGCGCTCGGCACATCGCTCGCACGCGGCGACCTCGGCGTCGCCGCCGCCGCGGCACAGCGCCACGCCTGGGTGCTGCTCTCGAGCGGGCGCACCACGGAGGCGGTCGAGTGCTACCTCACCGTCGTGCGTCACAGCCGCGGCGCGGACACGCGCTCGCGGGCGCGCGCGCTCGCCGCGCTCGGCTGCGCGCTCGTGCGCGCCGGGCGGCTGAGGCGAGGCATCCGCTTCATGCGCCGCGCGCTGCGTGACGCGCGCCGCCAGGGTGACTTCGCCTCCGCCGCGCGCACCGCCTGCGAGCTCGCGCTCGCGCACCTCGAGGCCGGCGACCTCGACGCCGCCGCGCACGCGGTCCGCTCCGCGCTCTCGTTCGACGCCGAGCTGCACCGCGAGCGCGACCTGCGACGCGCGCACGCGATCGCGGAGCTGGTCGCGGCGACGCGCGGGGAGCGGCCCTCGGGCAAGGAGCCGGACGCCGGGCAGGCCGCGGCCGACGTCGAGATCGCCGTGCCCGCGGCCTGCGCGCGCTTCGAGCAGGCGATGGCGCGCCGCGACCCGCGCGCCGCGCTCGAGGCGCTGCGCCCGGCCGAGGAGCGCGCGCTCGTGGCCCCCGGCTGGGAGGGCCTGCTCGCGCACGAGCTGCGCCCGCGG
>Ga0194132_10013149_pt1 | contig 10119 bp, 6 predicted proteins | sample TA2KigOf80mmetaG_FD_148612 | JGI IMG/M metagenome (GOLD analysis project Ga0194132, IMG submission 148612) | Freshwater microbial communities from Lake Tanganyika, Tanzania - TA2015054 Kigoma Offshore 80m | ecosystem: Environmental > Aquatic > Freshwater > Lake | place: Tanzania: Lake Tanganyika... | reverse complement strand
GTCGCGCGTCATCCAGACGGTGCCGTCATCGGTGCCGACCCAGAGGACGTCGGGGTTCTTGGGCGATTCGCAGAGCGCCGTCGCGCTGCCGTGCTTGGTGCGGGTGATCTCCGGCGAGAAGATGCGTAGGTCGTCGCCTTGCTTCACGGAACGGAAGACGTAGTTGCCGGCCGCGTAGAAGACGTGCGAATTGTGGTTGGACAAGATGAAGGGCGTATTCCAGTTGAAGCGGTACTTGCCCGCGCCGGCCTGAATCTTCGGACGGATGCCTTTGCCCTCGCCAGTGCGCAGGTTGCGGCGAAACATGTTGCCCCCCTGGCTTTCCGAGTACACGATGTCAGGATCATTGGGATCGACTCGGCAGACGAAGCCGTCGCCTCCCTGGATAAACTGATAGTCGGAGTTGGTGGGGCCGCTGGGGCGCAGTGTTTGCGAGGGCCCGCCCCAGCTGCCGTTGTCCTGCAAGCCGCCGTAGACGCGGTAAGGTCGACGGGTATCGACGGCGACGTGGTAGAACTGGCCCAGGGCCATGTGGTCGAGGAACTCCCAGTGCGCGGCACGGTCGTAGCTGACGTACAGCCCGCCGTCAGTGCCGATGAGCAGATGCCGGCTGTCTTTAGGATTGATCCACATGTCATGCAGATCGGAGTGGACGCCGGTGTTGATGGCTTCGCTGGAGAATGTGACGCCGCCGTCGGTGCTGCGATAGAGCGAGATGGCGAGGGCGTAGACGGTCTTGGTGTCATTGGGATCGCAGCGGACGACGGAGAAGTAGAACGGGCGTTCGTTAAGGCTGTTGACGCGGGTCCAGGTGTCGCCGCCGTCGATCGATTTGTAGATGCCGCCGGTGTGTTCGCCTTCGGGGCCTTGATAATCCTGCAAATTGGCGCGTTGTCCGCCGAGGAAGCCGCCGGAGAATGGCCGTCCGGGGCTACCGGGCTCAGGGCGTTCGAGCATGACCTCGACGGTCCCGGAATCCTTGCCTCGCTGGTAGGCGATCTTGATCCTGTCGCCGATTTTCTGTGCAATCAGGCGTTTGAAGAGTTCGCCGACCGAGCCGAATTTGGCGCCGTCGACGGAAAGGAGAATATCGCCCTCTTTGAGTCCCGCTCTGTCGGCAGCGCCCTTGGCCACGATCTCGGTGATGACCAGGCCGTCGTCCGACTCGTCGATTTGCATGCCGGCGCTCGGGCGGTTGGCGAGTTTCTTTTTCTTCTCATCGCCAGGCCACTCGGAAAGGACCACCTCGACGGTTTCCTGTTTCTTGTTGCGCTCGAAGGCGACGTTGATCCTGTCGCCTGGATCGAGCGGCTGGAGCGTCATGAGATAATCGGGAATCTTCGCGAACTCCTTGCCGTTGATGGCGCGAAGCACGTCCCCTTTGGCGAGTTTGGCGACGACGGCGGGGCTTTTCTCGGGCAAATTGGTGATGCGCACCCCTTGAGGCGAGTTCTCGACCGACACGCCGAAGTACGCTTTGGACGGCGCCATGCCGGTGCCGGTCTTGTCGGTATCGATGATGGCGTAGACGAGCTTGGGGTCTTTGCGCGACCAGTCGAGCCCGACTCGGCCCAGATTGGCGTTGGGCAGCCCGGTGCTGAGCTTGCGCCACGACTTGCCGCCGTCGGTCGATTTGTAGAGCCCGCTGCCGGGGCCGTGCGTGGTGACCGGAGCGTAAGGATCGGTGCCCGCCGGATGCTTGGCGTCGCCGACGAAGGTATCGAATTCATCGCGTCGCCGTTCCCAGGCGGCGAGGATGAGGACTTCGGGATTGGTCGGCTGCATGACGATGTCCAGGACTCCGGTTTTGTCGTCGAGATGCCAGGCGCGCGTCCACGACTTACCGCCGTCGATCGTCTTGAACAGCCCGCGTTCCTCGTTTGGGCCATACAATCGGCCCAGCGCGCCGACATAGACGATGTCGGGATTTTTCGGATGGATAACGATCTTGCCGATCTGGAACGAGCCCTTGAGACCCATGTTCTTCCACGATTTGCCGCCGTCGTTCGATTTGTAGACGCCGTCGCCCCAGGAGACGCTATTGCGCGGATTGGCCTCGCCCGTGCCGGCCCAGACGATGTTGCGATTGCTCGGCGCGACGGCGACGGCGCCGAGCGACACGGTCGCTTCCTTGTCGAACTGGTGCGTGAACGTGGAGCCGTTGTTGATCGTCTTGAGCATCCCGCCCGACGCGGTGGCGGCGTAATAACACGTCGGGTCGGCATCGAATACCGCCAGCGACGTGATGCGCCCCCCCATGTTCGCCGGCCCGATCGAGCGCCAGGCGAAGAGCCTGTCCAGATTCGCCGGCTGGGCATGGGCGTAAAAAGGGATGAGGACGACGAAAAGCGTAGCGAGAAATCGATGCATGGGACCCTCAGAGAATTTCACAAAATCATCGAAGCAGAACGCGCGGGGAATCCGTCCGATCCCTGGGGTTCGGAGTACCTTACCCCAGGGTTTCCCATGGTTTTGTATTACATGATTTTGTGACAAAGATCTCAATACCCTGGCCAGCCAAGTTCGATCATCAAGTCGAAAATCCACGGATGCCGCCAGGGACTCCAAAGCTGGTAGCTGACCGAGAAGATCGAGATCGCCAGGCACACGCCGCCCAGCCAACGCCCGGCTCGGCTTTCCGCGAGTCGATCGGCTATTGGGATCAAACATGTCAGCCAGATCGGCGTCAACCACATCAGCCAGCGCAAGCCGTTCGTGAACCCGCCATAGTTGCGGCTATCATCGTTCATCATGTAGAAGCCGGTGACCACAACCGTCAACGCCAGGCCGAGCGGTTGCACGAACCAAGGGAACTCGCTCGGTTCACGAAATAACGCCTGCCGCCAAAGCTCGCCGACGTTGCAGCACCCCGCCAACATCGCGCAGACGGCGAGTATCCAGATCGGCGCCAGCGAGAACAACCCGTGATGGCCAACGAGAACGTGCAGCACATATTGGCCACGCGACTCGTGATCCTTGGCCCAATCGATGCCGTACTTCTTCTGCCCTACCGGCGGCGGGTTCCAATGGCTTCCTTCATAGCGATACCAGCTTCCACGAAAGTCCGACTGCACCGGCCGCCAGGTCCCGATTGCCAGGTAGTTTGTGCCAAAGAACAACGCCATCGGCACAAGCGCCGCCGGCACGAAGCAAAGCAGCGTCGCCCACGGACGCCACCACACAAGCAGCACGAACATGGCCGCCGCGAACGCCAGGGCCGGCATCTCACAAGCCACGGCGAATGACGAGAAGAACCCCGCCGACGCCAAATGCACATGCAGGGATCCACGCCCCTCCTCCTCCGGGAAAGGGGCCGGGGGTGAGGGGGCTGCGCCATCGGTTACTTCCCCCGCCCCGCGCTCGACTGTCGAATCCCATACACACAACACCGACCACCATGCCAGCATCACCGCGAACGTGCCGAGCGTGTGATTCTGCAGCGTAATCAAAAACGGACTGACCATTGTGGCGAACGCGCCGGCGGTGACGATGTAAAGCTTGCCCCAGTCGGTTTTGCCAAAGCGCTCCGCCGTCTGCGTCAAGAGCCAAAGATACAGGCCAAAGGGAAACGCATGGACCAGGATCAACATGATGCGCACCACGATCGTCGGATGATCGATCAGGCTCAGGCCGAACACGTGATAGAGAATCCAGTAGATTCCGGCGAGCAACGTGGAGAGGAACGGCGGCTTGCTCGAATGAAACTCCAGCGTGGCCGGGTCCATGACGCGATCGATGGTCGCCCAGCCGTGCTCCTTGAGCTTCGGCTTGAAGATGATGCCGCTGTGCACCTTGGGATTGGAAACATCGGTTCGCGTGTCGTATCCAGCCTGCGCGAGCGTCGCTGCATCGATCCCGTTTGTGGCAGCGAGCATTGCGACGGCCGATTGCAAGACGATGTCCGGATTGCGCTTGCCGACGACATAGGTTCCGTCATGCACGAGCGCACGGATGGTCGCCCAGCGGGCGCGATCGTTGGACCCGAACATCGAGTTTGAATCGGGGCGAGTCGTGGGCCAGATCGGACGCCGGTCGCCGGCCTTTTCCGGATCGCGATGGAACGCCGGCTCATAGACGCGCTGCACCGACGCAATCCGCCCGCACGCAATCGCAAACGCAATCGCGATCACGAGGTGATACACCCAGCGTCGCAATGAATCAGCTTCGGCGTTGTCGGCCATGCTCGCATGCTATTTCATTCGCACTCCGATAGCCAGTGCCCGTTTTCGTTTAGCGTCCGCATGGCGCCGCGCGGGCGCTAAACGAAGAGGCAAATTGCACATAGGATGGCATCGTCAATTCAGCAGCACGTAGCGGCAAGCCGCCAGCCTGCCGGCCGCTGCGGGACAAGCTGGCAGCTTGTGCCTACGCTGCGAACTCATGCGACCTGAACATAGGAGACTGCCGATGTCCCGCACGATGTGCGTACTGACCGTGCCACTCTTCGCCATCCTCGTTGGCGAGGCGTTCGCCGTGCCGCAAGCGAGCGAAGGTTGGCGCGAGCTGCAGCTTGCCTTGAAGAAATTGCATACCGCGAAATCGCCGACGCCTGCACCCGCCGCGCCGGTGTTCCCGTTCACGGCTGACAAGGCGCGCGCCTACCAAGAAGCCTACGCCCGCTGGCTCGGTTTGCCGCTCGAATGGACCAACGATCTCGGCACGACGTTTGTCCTCGTTCCGCCCGGCACTTTTCTGATGGGCTCGCCGGCGGACGAACCGGGGCACAACCTGTCCGGCTACGACGAATCGCCGCGCCATCAGGTCACGCTGACCAAGCCGTTCTATCTCAGCAAGTATGAAACGACGGTCGGCCAATTCCGCAAGTTCGTCGAGGCCACCAAGTACGTCACGGATATCGAAAAGACCGGCGGCGGGAACGCCCATGACGCCAAAGCGGTGTGGAAGCACACGCCGGGCACGAGCTGGCTAAAGCCCGGATATGCCGCGGCGTTCGAGCTGAAAGACATGCATCCGGTCGTCCACGTGAGCCACACCGATGCCCGGGCGTTCTGCGCGTGGTTGAACAAGCGCACGGATGTTGCCGGGCTGACGTTTGATCTGCCGACGGAGGCGCAATGGGAGTGGGCGTGTCGCGCCGGTTCGGGCGAGCGCTTCTGGTGGGGGCCTGATGAAGACAAGACCGGCAAGGTCGCCAACCTCGGCGATCGCGCGCTCAAGCGCGTTCATCCCAATTGGCCTCGCGTCATCATGCCGATGGATGACGAACACGCTTTCCTCGCCCCGGTCGGCAGCTATCGGCCTAACGCGTTTCGCTTACACGATATGCTCGGCAACGTCTGGGAGTTCTGTTCGACGCGCTACGGGAAGTACCCGAACGGCCCACGCACCGATCCCACCGACGGCGACCCGAAGCGCGGCTTCGCGGTGCGCGGCGGCGGCTGGTCCAACATCCCCGCCGACGTCCGCTGCGCCAGCCGAAACGCCGACCCGCCCCACTTCGGCCACTCCAACCTGGGCTTTCGCGTGGCGGTGCAGATCATGGTGGCGAGATAAGGCCCACGCAGCAAGCGGCATTCGGCCCGCTTACTGCGTGCGCGGCTCTTCTCACGCCGCCGCTTCTTGGCGCCTCTTCAGTGCGGGCGGCAAGGGCGGAGCTAACGGCGAATTCTGCGGATCGTCCATGAGCGGGTCGGGCGCAACACCTCCGCCTCCCGGGCCAAAGCGTCCTCGGAAGGGCGGCGGGGCCTTCGGTTCATAGAGGTCCTTGAGCTCCTTCTGCATTTCCTTGGCGTGCTCCGGCGTCGTCACATACAGGCCCGTCACCAGGTAAACGATCTTCAACTCCGCCATGTCGGCCAGCATGCGCACGGCATCCTGTAGTGCGACGTCATCGCGGAAGCGCGCTGTCACGGTCGTTTGTGATTTTTGCTTGGCCCGGGCATCCATCACGATGCTGACGCCGGTCAATTCGCTCAGTTCCTCCAGGGCAGCGTCTAGCCGGCGGTCGCTGAAATCGACATGGAACGTCTGGTTCAGCATGTATTCCTTGGTCGTTTTCGACGCGGGCACGATGTCAATGCGGCCGGCGCGCACGATGAACGCCGACTTGACCGGCAGTTGCTTGAGGGCTTGCCGGAACAGAAGCTGAAGCGTCGCCTTAGGAGGCAAGGCGTTGAGCTGGATCGGTGCTTCGTGGATTTTGGGCGCATCGAGCGCTTCGTCGCGGAAAGCCTCTTCGTCCACGACGAATGGCACGGACGATGGAGCGTAGTTCTGCGCTTCGCCGCGCATCGCCTCGAGGAACTCCGAGAATGGCATCGGCTGAGCGAATCCGGTCGTCTTGACTTCAGTCTGCAGGAGCGACAAGACGGCACGGCTGTTCCACGTTGGCGTGGCCTTTCCATCTTTGCCCTTGCTCTGGGCCGCGACCGGCGTCGCGATTGCGAAGAAACAAATCCAACTGAATGTCCAACCAAAGCGCATGATTTGGCTCCGAAAGAAGCGGGAAGCGAAGGAAGTGCGAGTTCGGGGATTCCACGCGTTCCAGACAATGACTTGGCCCCACGGAAAAAGTGGGGCCGGGCACGAGTGCGATTGCAATCGCGAAATGAAAGATTTCGTCGGCAACGGCGCGTTCTCGCCACGGATCATACGGATGGCATGGACAAGAAATCCGCGTGATCCGTGGCGTGACATCCCGCTAACGTTCCTTCGAATCATACACGACTGTAACGGACCGCGGGACGGCGAAGAAATCGGCGCCGAGGCGCAGGCGTTGGCCACGCGCTCCGCCTCCCGGCGGCCCCTGCACGTAGAACGTCACCTTGCGATCCTTGGCGTCGCCTTTCATTTCATGACGCAAAACGCCATCGGGCGGCCCACTGGTCGACCAACTCACCAGCACGAGCTGCTCTTTGTCGAAGTCGACCGAGGCAATCAACGCTTTGGCGTTGTTCTTGCCGAGCAGTTTTTCAACCGCCTCGGCGTCTGTCAACGACGTCACCTTGTTCATACCGCCGATTATTAACGCGATCGTCGGGTCCTTGGGCGCGAAGACCAGGTGGCGGACCTCCGAGGCTTTCGAATCGCCGCCTCCGCCAACGGCCTTGACGCCTTTGATGCTCCACTTGACGTTGGATCGCAGCGCGAACACATGCACATGCTGACGCAGATCGCGCGTGAGCCCAGGCTTCATCGAGAACATGATCTGCTCCGGGAAGGATTCGGCGACGACGTAGTCCAGCTTGTCGCCGCCGGAACCTTGCCAGGCGAACAGGAGCACGATCTGCTTCTTGAAATCGACGCCTTCCAGCGGCTTCTCGCCAAAATGCTTGGCGGCTTCCTCGGCTGTGCGTAGAACGGTGGGCTGACTCCACTTGCCGAACGCCACCTTCGTCGGCTTGACGTTCAAGCGGATGATCGGTTCCTGCGCGTCCCCGCGCCCCGGGAAGGTGAAGACGGTTGCACACACGGCAACGGTAGCCAAGACGAAATCTCGTGTCAACATGATCAGCCTCCAAACAAGCAACTGCATTCAGATTTGCTTAGAACACCACACATCGTACAGATATGTTATTACTCCACAGTAATATTGACGACAAGCAGGCGTGCATCGTTTGAACAACGAGTGAATTGTCAGAAAAGTCGGCTTCCATATGTTTGGTCAAAGAACCTCTGTTCTCGATTCAGGAGACCTCTGATGCGGCATGTCCTCGTCCTTTCATCCATCTTCATCGGCTTTGGCTGTTTCTGCCTGGAGCAACCTGCGTCGGCGCAGAGCACGATCGTTCCCAAGGGAGCCAAGCTTGAACTATTATTCGATGGCGGCGTCACCCTCACCGAAGGCTGTGCCTCCGCGCCGGATGGGACCATCTATTTCAGCGACATCACGTTCTCCCATGTCGCCAAGGACAAGCGCGGCTTCATCGAGGCAGGCCATATTTGGAAATTCGATCCGAAGACAAAAAAGACTACGGTCTTTCGCTCGCCGAGCGGGATGTCGAATGGCATCAAGTTCGACGCCGAGGGGAACATGATCATTGCCGAGGGAGCGGACTACGGCGGCCGGCGCGTCATCAAGACCGATATGAAGACGGGCAAGAGCTACATCATCGCCGGCATGTTCGAGGGCCGACGCTTCAACGCTCCCAACGACATCACGATCGACGAGAAGGGGCGCATCTACTTCAGCGATCCGCGTTATCTCGGCCATGAGCCGATCGAGCAGCCGGTGCAGGGGGTGTATCGCATCGATCCGGACGGGTCGATTCATCGCGTCATTACCGATGCCGGCAAGCCCAACGGCGTGTGCGTGTCGCCCGATCAGAAGACGCTTTATGTTGTCTCCAACGACAACGGACACTGGGGCATCGAGCGGCTGCCCAAGGACGCGCCGGCGCGCAAAGGCCTGATGGCCCTCTTGGCCTACGACCTCGCAGCCGACGGAACGGCAAAGTTCCGCAAAGTGCTCGTCGACTACGCTCCGGAGGACGGCCCGGACGGGTTGTGCGCCGACGTGGCCGGCAACCTCTACGTCGCCGTCCGCGATGAAAAGCGGCCAGGCATCTACGTCTATTCTCCGCAGGGCAAGGAGTTGGATTACATCAAAACCGAGATTCCCACCAACGTCGGCTTCGGGCGCGGCGACGAGCGCTCGACGCTCTACATCACGGCGGGCAAAAGCCTGTATCGCATCCGCTTGAACATCGAAGGCTACCAGCTGCCGCCCAAGGTCGCCGCGCCGTGAGCCCGTAGGGTGCGTGCAACGCATCGCGTGCGTCGAGCGGTGCATTGCACGCACCCTACAGCTTTTCAATAGAATAGCGGTGGATGTGCCTACTTCATTAGCCGCATGACCTGGGGTTTTTCTGTAATCTCGAAGAGTTATTTCTGTATTCAAGAGTGTGTGCATGAGCGCAAAGCATCTCGTCGCCGTGGTTTCGCCTGACGCTGCCATCGGAAACGCCCTTAAGCCGAGTTTCAAGGCGGCCGGTCTGACGATGGCGACCCATGGCACGGTGATTGACTTTATCGAGTCCGTGGATCGCCATAAGCCGGTGGGTTGCGTCGTTGCGGAGGTCCACCACGGACTTGAGTTGATCAAGGAACTTGCAGACGTACAGCAAGTGATCCCCGTGGTGCTCTTGGCTAGGCAGCACAATGTTACGTCGGCGGTGCAAGCGATCAAGGCCGGCGCATTCGATGTGGTCGAGCGGATCGAGCTGATTGCCGAGTCGGCGCGCAAGGCCTGTGCGTTCTTTGCGCGCTGTCAGAAGCTCGTCGATGAGAGGGCGTTGGCAGCCAAGCGTATCGACTTGCTGACCAAGCGCGAACGGCAGGTGTTGAACCTGATGGTCACCGGCATGCCGAATCGGGCGATCGCCGCGGAGCTGGGCATCAGCACCAAGACGCTCGATATCCATCGCGGCAATCTCATGGAAAAAATGCAGGCGCGAACGGCCACCGACATGGTGCGCGCCTATATGCTCTTCAAAGCGCACCCGACGCACCTTGCCATTATCGGCGCTTTGACCGAAGGGTAGCCGTGTTTTCGTTTAACCTTCGCTCGGCGCTTTCCGATTGATCGTCGTGTCCGCGCACAAAAAACAGCTAATCTTCATCATGAAATACGTCATCGTCATCCCGGACGGTTGTGCGGACGAACCGCAAGCGTCCCTCGGCGGCAAAACTCCGCTACAGGCGGCGCGCAAGCCGAATATGGACCGCATCGCTCAGACCGGCCTGGTAGGCCGCACCGACAACGTGCCGCCCGGCTTGACGCCCGCCAGCGATGTCGCGACGCTGAGCCTGTTCGGCTACGACCCGCTTGTCGTGTACACGGGCCGGGCGCCGCTGGAAACCGCGGCGATGGGGCTGACGCTCGGCCCAAACGACTGGGCGATTCGCTGCAACCTCGTGCACGTCGACAACGAGGAGATGCGCGACTTCACCGCGGGGCATATCGACAACGACTCCGGCAAGGCGCTGATTCAGGGGATCAACGAGAAACTCGCCGGACCCGTTCAGATTGGCGGAATCACCGGGCGACTCGAATTTCACGCGGGTGTCAGCTATCGCAACATCCTGATATTTCGTGCAAGTTCCCCCGCGAGCCCGTTTGCGGCCGAGACGAAGACGCAGCCGCCGCACGATATCCCG
>Ga0194132_10013148_pt1 | contig 10120 bp, 5 predicted proteins | sample TA2KigOf80mmetaG_FD_148612 | JGI IMG/M metagenome (GOLD analysis project Ga0194132, IMG submission 148612) | Freshwater microbial communities from Lake Tanganyika, Tanzania - TA2015054 Kigoma Offshore 80m | ecosystem: Environmental > Aquatic > Freshwater > Lake | place: Tanzania: Lake Tanganyika... | reverse complement strand
ATCGATGTGCCGTAATCGCCGTCAGCTCTCGAATGAAGAGCTCATTCCCCGCGATCGCAACGTGCCCCCAAGCCTCCGACTTGGTGAGTTCCTTCGAGTCCAGCAATTCGAATCGTTCCGCGTTCGCGCGCACCAGATGCGCCGTGCCGTTCTCATCCAGTGCGAGGATCTTGTCGCCACGCAACGCCATGGACCAGTAGCGGCCGAAGGGTGTCGATGTCCAACGGGTTTCACCCGTTTTGAGATCGATACAAGTAAATCGCTGGTTGGCCAGATGAAGATACGCCATTCCGCCGTGAATGACCGGCGTCGACATGTAGCCCTTTGCCTTGTTGCGCCAAAGCTCCTTCACTTCGAAGCCGCCTGTACCGTTAGCGCTGACCTGGAACAAATAGGAATCGTTCTGATAGGTGCTCGTGAAGATGGAATCGCCGTGAACAACGGGAGTGAGAATGTTCATCCCGCGGAAGTTGGGCACCATTTGCGCCCATAGATCGGCGCCCGTCTCCGGATTCAACCCATGCAGATGAGTCCGGGTCTGAACAAGCAGTTGGCGTTGGCCGGCGATCTTGGCCAGCACCGGCGAAGAGAACGCACCGCTCTCCATGACTCCGTCTCCGTGCTCGAGCTTGCGCCAAATCGTCGCGCCCGTCTTGGCATCGAGCTTGACGATCGAGTTGGCGGCCTGCACATACAGATGCGCTCCATCCACTAGTGGTGAACTCGCAAATCCGAAATCGGGCTTTGGTGTTTTGAAACGCTTGGGAAAATCGACGCGCCAGCGCTCCTTGCCTGTCTTCGCATCGAGCGCGACCAGGACCTCCTCCATCCCGCCTACATAAAGCGTGTCACCGTGAAAAGCGGGGGTTGAGCGAACCCAGTCGCCGCTGCGTTTGGCATAGAACGGTACCGAGATCTTCCCGGGCCAACTGGCGCGCCACAATTCCTTACCCGTCCTCCGGTCCAGTGCGCGCACCAACTCCGTGTCGCCCCCAGCGGTTTCAAAGACGAAGACGCTATCAGCCGAAACAATCGCTCCGGAGTAGCCTTTGTCGAGCTCCACGCGCCAAAGTTGTTGAACGCCATCCAGACGATCGGGCCACGCGCCTCCGGGCGCTAGGCCGGTGCGCTGCGGACCTCGCCATTGCGGCCAGATTTCGATCGGATCGGCGGCGTCGGCGCCGAACGCGCAGAGAACCAAGGCAAACAACGTAACTGGAAAATGCGGCTTCATACTGGTATGGATGCTTAACAGTGTCACCAGATGGATTATCTTTCGGCGCGATTGGCTAGCTCGCAATGTCTCGAATTTTGACACGCCCCGCCGCCCGTGCGATACTAGAGTTTCCCCTGCTGGGCGGGAGTAACTCAGCTGGTAGAGTGCAACCTTGCCAAGGTTGATGTCGCGGGTTCGAATCCCGTCTCCCGCTCCATTCCACTTGAACGTGCCGATAGAATAGTAGCTGTCCGCACCGTGGAAATAGACGTTCAAGAGTTGTACGCCGAACTCCGCCGCATCGCCGCGCTTCACTTTCGTCGCGCCGGGCGGCAGCTTACGTTACAGCCGACCGTTATCGTCAACGAAGCCTACATCCGCATGCAGGGCAAGGACTGGCGCAGTAAGACGCACTACCTCGCCACAGCCAGCCGCGTAATGCGCAACGTTGTTGTCGATTACGCGCGTACGCGCCTGTCGGCGAAACGCGGCGCGGGCGGCAAGCAGATAACGCTTTCGTTCGCCGAAAACGCGGCCGCGCCGCCAGGGCTATCGGCAATCGACGTCATTGCGCTCGAACGGGCGCTGGACGAACTCGAAGCGCTCGACGCGCGCAAAGCGCGGGTGGTGGAGTTGCGCTGGTATGGCGGCCTTGAGGTAGAAGAGATCGCCGGCGTACTCGACACCAGCCCCGCAACGGTGAAGCGCGATTGGGAGTTCTCGCGCACCTGGCTCTACAAACAACTGTCATGTCCCTGAGTCCTGCCGATTTTCATCAACTCGAAGCGTGGTTCGCCGAAGCGTCGACCCTGCCTGCGGAAAAGCGCGCACGGTTCGTCGAAATATGCCGCGAAACCGACGCTCGCCTGGCGTCGGAGCTGGAACAGATGCTGGAAGCGCAGCCCCTCGCCGAAGCCGCGTTTTTGCCGCGGCAACACGGCGACTGGCGGATCAAACGGGTGCTCGGCGAAGGCGGGCTCGGACTGGTGCGGCTCGCCGAACGCGATACGCCAACTGGCAAGCAACTCGGCGCGATCAAACACATTCACGCCAACTTCGACGCCGGCTCGTTCCGCGCGCGCTTTCTGAAAGAGTGCGAAATCCTGAAGGCGCTCGCGCATCCGCAAATCGCGGCGTTTCTCGACGCGGGCCTCGATTCTGCGGGCAGTCCGTACTTCGTGATGGAGTATGTCAACGGGCTGGCGTGGGACGACTACACCGCCCACGTGAAGCCAACCGTCGAGCGTGTAGCGATGTTGTTCCGCGATCTGCTAGCGGCGGTTGCCTATCTGCATGAGTCGTCGATCGTGCACGCCGATATCAAGCCGTCAAACGTGCTGATCGACCGAGCCGGCGCGGTGAAGCTCCTCGACTTCGGCGCGGCGCGAATGCTGGATGCCGATGGCAAATCGCGCGACTCGACGTTTACCCGCGCGATGTTGACGCCGGAGTGGGCAAGTCCGGAGCAGCGCCAAGGCACATCGTGCACGCCGGCCTCCGACATCTACAGCCTCGGCTTGCTTCTGCGTTCGTGCTGCGGGGAATCGGCGGACTTGCGCGCGATCGCCGACAAAGCGAGCCGCGATGAGCCGTCGGAACGCTACGAATCGGCGCTCGCAATGGCCGCCGATGTGACGCATTTTCTGCGCAACGAACCCGTCGGCGCGCGCACGGCAAACATGCAGTACCGCGCCCGCAAATTCGCGCGGCGGCACCGGATTGCGGCGGCGTTTGCGGCGTGCGCGCTTGTGGCGGCGGGCGCGGCGTGGTGGATCGAAGCGGAGCGAGCCCGCCAGGCATCGGAACTCCGCTCTACGCTGATCGAAAATGTCCGCCCGGAAAAGGCGATCGCGCAGGTGTTGAAATCGGCGGCGGCGGACATGGAAGCCGACGCACCGAAGACCGAGCAAGCGCAGTTGCACCTGCGAATGGCGCAGATGCACGCGGTGCGATCGCGGCCCGACAACGCGGCACAGGAACTGAAGGCCGCCGAGACCGCGGTTGCCGCCGACGCGCCGAGTCCCGAGCGCGACAAGATGCGGGTACGGTTGCTGCTGAGCCAAGGGTTCGTGCTTGGCAAACAGGACAAACTTGTCGAAGCAGCCGATATGGTCATCGAAGCGTTCAAGCTCTGGGAAACGATTCCGGACCGCAACATCGAACTTCGCCAGTCGGGCTATTACTTGCGCGAGTTGGCGGATGCGCTCATAGCTCGTGGCGAATTCTCTCGTGGAATCGAAATCCTCCACTGGAACGTGCGGCGGACCGAGTGGATCGGCGATTCCGCGACGACCAATGTGAACAAGCGGGATCTGGCGGCTCGCTGCGCCACAATCCCGGAAGCGATTCGCTCCGAAGAAAAACTGACCAAGCTCTGCGCCAACTAGTAGGCCGGTTTCCCGTCGGGTTCAAATTTGTTGAACTTCGGCGCTTTCACCCGCGCCATCTCGTCGAGCAGCTTCTGCAGCTTCTTCCGCGCGGCGGCATCTTCGACCGGCTTCGTCTCCATCGGATCGGCTTTCCAATCGAATAGCCGTCCATCGAGATAGAGCTTCCAGCGGTGATCCCACGCCAGACGCGTCGGCTTAAGATCGGCCTTGCAACTCGGGTGCGGGTCGAAGTGCGCAAACAGCGCCTCTCTCGGACTTCCCTTCTCGTCCTTGATCTGCGGGAAAAAGGACCGGCCGTCGAGCGGCAGGCCGTCGAACCATTTCGCGCCGGTGATGTCCATGATCGTCGGCAGAAAATCGGTGGAATCGATGAGATCGTCACAGACCTTGCCCGCCCGGCCCTTGCCGCGCCAGCGCGCGATCATCGGCACTCGCATGCCGGCTTCGGTGGTGAAGCGTTTTCCCCCCGGAATCACGCGGTCGCCCATCTTCGATGTAATCTCGGGCGGCGTGCCGTTGTCGGCGTAAAAGATGACGACGGTGTTTTCGGCCAAGCCAAGCGTATCGACGGCTTTGAGCAACTTGCCCATGTCGCGATCAAGGTACGACACCATATCGCTGAAGTACTTCGGATCGTCCTTCAAACGATCGGCCGTCAGCCAATCGTCGCTCATCGGCGTGGTGTTGAACGGGCCGTGCGTGAGCGCCATCGGGTAGTAGGCAAAGAACGGGTTGTTCTTGTTGCGCGACATGAAGTCGATCAGGTAGTCGGAGAAAAGATCGGGGCCGTATTTGTCCTGAATACCGGTCATCATCTTGCCGTTCTTGTTGATGACTGGCTTGCCGTAGCGGCTGCCTTTGTCTTCGGAAAACGCATCGTGCCACAGCATGAACTCGTCGAAGCCGCCCTGCTCGGGCCGCTTGCCGGTGCCGCGATATTTCGACGGCTTGGAGTCGTAGCTGAACAATTGCCACTTGCCGGCGATGCAGGTCTTGTAGCCCGCGCGCTGCATCATGTGGCCAAACGTTTTCTCGTTCGGATCCATCGCGCCGAAGGACTTGTAGTTGCGGAAGTTGTGCTGGCCGGTCATCAACTGCAAGCGCGTCGGCGTGCAGAGCGGTTGCGCGAACGCGTGCGTGAATCGGACGCCGGTGCGCGCCATCTCATCGAGCACGGGGGTCTTGTAGGACGTGCCGCCGTTGCCCGACATGCACTCGTAACCGAAGTCGTCGGCCATGATCAGAAGTACGTTGGGACGGCGCTGCTGCGCGAACATGCTCGCGGCGGCGGAGGCAAGAAAAGCTCGGCGGGTCATTGAGTGGTTGTACCATGAGGGACATGCGCCTTGCACTTCTTTTGACCGCACTAACAGCCGCCGCACAGGAGCCCCAGTACGCGGGCAAAGCGGTGTTAAAGCTGCCGGCCAACTACCGCGAGTGGTATTTCATCGGGTCGAATCTCGGCATCTCGTATTCGCCCGAACCGACCAAGGACCAGTTCTTCAAGAACATGTACATTCCCAAGGCCGCGGCGGAAGTGTTTCGCAAGACCGGCAAGTTCCCCGAGAAGACGATGATCGTGATGGAGATCTACAAGCCGGAAACGAAAGCGTCGCCTGCCAAGCACGGACAGTTCGAAGGCGCGTTCGTGGGCGTCGAGGTTGCGGTGAAGGATAAGTCCGCCGTCGAGGAAGGCTGGGCCTATTACAACTTCATCGACAAACCGGGCAAGATGCTGCCCACGGCGAAAGCGGCCGGCAAGCAGGCTTGTTGGAACTGCCACAACGAACATGGCGCGGCCGACAATACGTTCGTGCAGTTCTACCCGAGGCTGCGCGATAAAGAGTGATTAAATAGGAGCCATGATGAGGCTCCTATCGCTTTTGCTTTCGGCAGTCGCCGCATTTGCACAGTCGTCAACCGGTACGCTCACCGGCGTCGTCACCGACCCACAGCAGGCGCGGCTTTCCGGCGCCAAGATGACGCTCACGAATGAGGCGACCGGCGTTGTTGTGGCGGTCAACGCCAACGATGCGGGCGAGTACACGTTCCCCCTGCTCACGTCGGGGCGCTACAAGCTGGAAACCGAAGCGGCTGGCTTTCAGAAGAACACGCGCACGAATCTTGTGATCGAACTCGGGCGCGTGGTGCGCCTCGATGTTGCACTGTCGCTGACGCAGGTATCCGAGTCGGTCGACGTCACCGGCGCCGCGCCCCTGCTGGAAAGCGAAACCGCCACGCTCGGCCAGTTCATAGAAAACAAGACCATCGCCGACATGCCGCTCAACGGCCGCCGCGTGGGCGATCTGCTCGCGCTGCAAGGTGCGGCGGTCTTCGTGACAGGCGATGTGATTCGCCCGCGTGTTGCTATCGCCGGCGGCCGCGCCGATCAACAGCAGTGGTTGATCGACGGCGTCAACGGATCGAACATCGCGCTAGAAGTGCCGCAGGCGTTGTTCAACCCACCGGTCGAATCCGTGCAGGAGATCCGCATTCAGCAGAGCGCGTATTCGGCCGAGTTCGGCAACTCGTCGAGCGGCGTGATCACGATGACCACACGCAGCGGAACCAATAAATACACAGGGCTGGCGTATCACTCGCTCCGCAACGACGCCTTCGACGCGCGCAACTTCTTCGCCACCTCGCGGCCGCCTCTGCGGTGGAACGTGTTTGGCCTCGCGGGCGGTGGACCAGTTGTGATTCCGAAACTCTACAACGGCAAGAACAAGACGTTTTTCTTCTCGCACAACGAGTGGCAGATTCAGCGCATCGGCTCCGTGCGCAATTTAACGGTGCCGACAGCCGCGCAGATTCGCGGCGACTTCTCACAACTCACGACGGCGACCAGCGCTCTGATTGGCATCTTCGATCCCGCGACTTCGCGGCCCGGCGCGACGGTGCGCACGCCGTTCCCCGGCAACATCATTCCGGCGAGCCGCATCGATCCGGTTGGATCAAGAGTCGCGCAGTTCTTCCCCGCCCCGAATCGCGCGGCCATCAATGCCGCCGGCGCGAACAACTTCACCGCCAACGCGGGTAACATTCTCGACCTGACAACCTGGACATCGAAAGGCGACCACATCTTCAGCGAGAAGGATCGCATCTCGATCCGCTACATCTTGCACAACTTCCCGACGTCGAATCTCGTCGTGTATCCCGAACCCGCGGCCGATCCGAACGGCAACATCAGCCTGCGCCGCGCGCACAGTTTGTTGATCAATCACACACACAGTTTCACGCCGACAATTCTGAACGACTTCCGCTACAACTTGCAGCCGCGCTTTTTCAAGAATCTTTCGCTGGGCCTCGATCAAGGCTGGCCATCGAAGCTCGGCTTGAAAGGCGTCAACGAGCGCGCGTTTCCGCAGTTCACCGTCGCCGGATATACGGGCATCGGTGCGGGCACGCACGAGCGGATACAAACGCCGATCGTCGACCAACACTTCGTTAACGCGCTGTCGATCTTCCGCGGCAAGCATTCCTTCAAAGCGGGCGGCGAATTCCGTCACGGCCGCAACGTCGACAACTTCAATCAACTGATCTCCGGCAGCTTCGCGTTCAATGTGCAGCCCACACAACAGCCGGGCGTGAACAACACCGGCAACGGACTGGCCAGCCTTCTCCTCGGCTTCCCGAACTCTGGAAACATTCGGTATACCGATGAACTCGACCGCCGGGCTTCCTACTACGCGCTGTTCTTTCAAGACGATTGGAAAGTCACGCAGAACCTGACGCTCAATCTCGGCTTGCGCTGGGAGGCCCACACGCCGCGCATCGACGCGAGCGACCGGCAGAACAGCTTCGACCGCAACGCGATCAACCCCATTTCCGGCACGCCCGGCGTAGTGACATTCGCCGGCAAGAACGGGTTGGGCAGCCGGCTGTACAACGGCGACTGGAACAACTTCGCGCCGCGCTTCGGCGTCGCGTGGAAGCCGCGCTCGGGTACCGTTGTGCGCACCGGCTACGGACTGTTCTTCGGCGTGCCGCTGCCGGGTTCGAACAACACCAGCGCGGGTTATGAAACCAGCGGCCAATTCACCACGCCGGACAACGGCATCACGGCGCCGTTCCTGCTGCGTAACGGCGTGCCGGATACATCGCGGACCGCGCAGGACGCCGGTTTCGGCGCTGTGCGTGTCGGTCAGGCGATTCGCTTCTCGCCCGAGTTCATCGACCAGCAGCGCGCGCTCGGCTACACGCAGCAATGGAACTTTTCGATTCAGCAGGAACTGCGCGGGCGCATGTTGATCGAGGCCGCTTACCTCGGCAACGCGGGCCACAAGCTCAACGCGCCCGACGCGAACATCAATCAGGTGCGGCCCGAACGCATGGCCGCCGGCAACACGCAAATTCTGCGGCCCTTCCCGCAGTTCGGCAACGTCACGCTGGTGACGCCGATGTGGGGCAACTCGAACTATCACTCGATGAACCTGAAGACCGAAAAGCGCTTCGCGAACGGTTTGAATTTCCTGGCCAACTACACGTGGGCGAAGTTCATCGACGACGTGCCCGCCGCGCAGGAGAACGGTGCGCTCACCGGTGGACCGCAGAACATCTACGATAGGCGCGCGGAGCGGTCGCTGGCGGGCAACGACGTGCGGCATCGATTCGTGTGGAGTTCGGTGTACGAACTGCCGTTCGGCAAAGGCCGGCCGTTCTGGAATCAAGGCAAGTCAGCCACGATTTTCGGCGGCTGGAATATCGGCGCGATCGTGACGCAGCAGGCCGGAAGCCCGGTCGGGCTGACGGTGCAGAACAACAACACGAATGCCTTCTCGGGACCGCTGCGCGTCAACGTTCTGCGCAACCCGGAGTTGCCCAAGGGCGAGCGCACCGTCGCGCGTTGGTTCGACACGACCGCCGTGGCCGCACCGCCCGCGCTGACGTTCGGCAATTCAAGCCGCGCGCTGTTGACCGGCCCCGGCGTCGCGAACTGGGATATGTCGCTGCTCAAGAACACGTCGCTGGGCGAAAGCGTAAACCTGCAGTTCCGCGCGGAGTCGTTCAACGTGTTCAACCGCGCGAACTTCGAGGAGCCCTCGCGAGCGCTGGGCGCGCCAGGGTTCGGCGTGATCTCGATCGCCCGCGCCGCGCGGACCATGCAGCTTGGTTTGAAATTGACGTTCTGAGCCGCTACGGCTGAAAATGCAAAAACGCGCCCCAAAAAAACGGCTTGCGCAACGCCGTACCCGACCGCAGCATCGCCAACTTCGCCTCACGCAACGCCACCGCCGGCGCGCGGCCCAGTCGCAGTTGCCGGTACATCTGCTCCATCAGTTGCGGCGTCGACGCGTCGTCGACCTCCCACAATGTCGCCACCACATTCTCCGCGCCCGCGCCCAAAAACGCCCACGCGAAGCCGATCAGCCCTTCTCCCTTGAACGACCGCGCGCCCGCCGCCTGACACGCCGATAGCGTCACCAGCCGGGCCTTCACGGGCAGCGTCACCACATCGCGCGCGTAGAGCTTGTAGCTCAGCGAATCGTTCGAAAGAATGACCGCCGACTCCAACGGCCGCAACCGGTTCGCGCTCGCGTGCGCCGCGAAGTGAATGTAGCCGAACTCTTCCTTCATCGCTTCGGCGGCGCTGCGCGGCGTCGCACCGGCGTCGCGCAGCGTCTTTCCGTTCGGGAACAGACTCGCGATGCGCGTGATCTCGTCGCCGGCGAACTTCAGCCGCCCGAAGCCGTCGCCAGCCGCCGCGGCGTCGCCGACCACAAGCATCCGGTCGCTCGTTCGCACACGCGGAACCGACGCCGTCGTCACGCTCGGAATCACTGAGATGGTCGCGTCTTCGATCCAGTAGTGATCCGGGCCGGGCGCAATCAGCGTCTCCCAATTCAGTTGATGCAGCACGCCGTCGGGCACGATGAACACGTCGCTTTTCACACCCGCGGGCGCGACCAGCATCTCGTACAGTTGCCGCGCGTCGCGGCTGTTATCGGTGAGAGGATCGCGCGCGCGCAAAATAAACTGCGTGTGCCGCTGCACGGCCTCTTGAATCTCTCGCTCGCCGGCGATACGGATGTAGCGCGGCGCGCCGGACGGCGGAATCACCCAAAGATGCGACGCCGGTTCGTCGAGCCAATAAAACAACACCGCGCCATTCGCTCTCGCGCGCCACACGCCCTTCTTGCCATTCAGCGCCCGCGCGCGGCTGCGTTCGGCCACGCGCAGCGCTTCGATCTCCTTGCGCTGATTGAGTAGAAGTTGAATCGCCTCGCGATAGACCTGCATCCGCCCTGACAGAAACGCGATCCGGTCCTCGCTGTTCGAAAGCCCCGTCTGCGCGCCCTCGACAACTTCAATTGCCTTGTATAATTCCGCCTCGGCGAGCGCCGTTCGCCCGCGCGCGCCATGCACCTGGCTCAGCACCAGATGCGCGGGCCAACGGATGCTCGGCGACGCCGGCGAATCGGCGAGAATTTTCCGCAACAAAGGCTCGGCTTCGGCGGATTGGCCCTGTCCGTTTAGGATGCGGGCTTTCAACAACTGCGTCCGTAAAGAGGCG
>Ga0194132_10013146_pt1 | contig 10121 bp, 7 predicted proteins | sample TA2KigOf80mmetaG_FD_148612 | JGI IMG/M metagenome (GOLD analysis project Ga0194132, IMG submission 148612) | Freshwater microbial communities from Lake Tanganyika, Tanzania - TA2015054 Kigoma Offshore 80m | ecosystem: Environmental > Aquatic > Freshwater > Lake | place: Tanzania: Lake Tanganyika... | reverse complement strand
CGGAGGACGTTGTGTTTCTGTACGAAGGCCAGGATATCCGGCATACAAAGAAAAGCTCCCCCCCACAAACCTGATCGGTTTCCCCATCTTAGCCCGCCATGCCCAAACAACGGATACTAGTAGTCGATGATGAAGCCGATGTTGTGGAGTTGATTGAGTTCAATCTCCGCTCCGCCGGGTTCGATGTCGTGTCAGCCGAGGACGGACCAACTGCCCTGAAAAAGGCCAAGGATCAGCCGCCTGATTTGGTGGTCCTGGATGTGATGCTTCCTGGAATGGAAGGAACGGAGGTGTGCAAGAGCCTGCGTCGGGATCCGGCCACATCCTCCATTCCCATCATCATGCTCACGGCCAAAGCCGGAGAAATCGACCGGATCCTGGGGCTTGAACTCGGCGCCGATGACTATGTGACCAAACCGTTCAGTCCCCGGGAGCTTGTCCTCAGGATCCGTGGCTTGCTTCGACGTGGTCAGGCAACCGAAGCGGCTGGCGAACGAATGCAGTCCGGAGATCTGGTTGTGGACATCCCGCGCCATCAGGTTCTGGTGAAAGGCAAGCCCGTGGATCTCACCGCAACGGAATTCAAGCTGATCACCATTCTGATCCAACGGAAGGGGAGAGTGCAGTCGCGTGATCAACTCCTGCAGGACGTCTGGGAGTACGACAGCATGATCGACACGCGAACCGTGGACACCCACATGAGGCGACTTCGGGAGAAGCTGGGCCCCGCATCGCGCTACCTCGACACCGTGCGAGGTGTGGGCTATCGGTTCCTGGACTGAAGCAACCGGTGGAAAGACGCGAAGTGCTTTCCCCCGCACGTTGCAAAGAACATCCGCTTCCGTTGATTACGTTCGCCCAGCAAGGCGCACCCTCAAGGGTGGACAACGAGCCGCGCGTCCGAGTTCGAGGCAAGTGATGAGGGATGAGTGTCGGGGATGCCAGCATCAGCCTAGATTGACTGGATCAATGTCAGCAGTGACACGAATATCCTCCGGCCATTGCTCAGCCGCGAGGCACGCGGATATGACCCCACTGAGCCGACTCATCTGCCGCCCGCGGATAAGCAGGTGGTATCGATAATAGGTTTCTGCTTTGGCCAGCGGTGCGGGTGCGGGTCCTGAGAAAACCACATTCTTCCAACCGGCCAATGCAGTCTCAACGACCTTGCGCAGATGTTGAGCTGCGTAGGCCACCTTCTCCTCGTTGCGCCCTCGCACCGTGAGCAAAGCCATTCGACGGAACGGAGGGAACTGAAGTGCCTCGCGGCTTTCCACCTCCTGTTCGTAGAAACCCCGGTAGTCATGTCGGCGGGCATACTGAATCGCCGGATGAAAAGGGGTGAACGCTTGAACAAAGACCTCGCCCTCCACATCGCCCCGCCCCGCCCGCCCGCTCACCTGGGTCAACAATTGAAACGTCCTCTCCCCGGCGCGGAAGTCCGGCATATGCAGGCTCAGGTCTGCATAGACGATCCCCACCAGCGTGACGTTCGGGAAATGAAGCCCCTTTGCAATCATCTGGGTCCCCACAAGAATATCGATCTTGCCCGTTCGGAAATCCCCCAGGACACGACGATAGTCCTCCTTCTTCTGGAGGGTATCCGAATCCATTCGAGCAACCCGCGCCTGCGGAAACAGCTTCTTGAGCGTGTCCTCAACCTTCTCCGTCCCAAGCCCCGAATAGCGGATGCCCGGGCTCTTGCAGCTGGCTTCAGGACAAACTGTGGGGGCGGGGCTCTGGTGTCCGCAGATATGACATCGCAGCGTGTTCTCCCAACGATGATACGTCAGCGAGATACTGCAGTTTGGACAGCCTGCGACATAACCGCAGGTCTGGCACTGCATCGAAGTCGAGTACCCGCGCCGGTTCAGAAAAAGCATGGCCTGCTCTTTTCGTTCCAACCGCAGGCTGAGAGCATCCTTGAGCGGCGTGGAAAAAATGGGAGACCCCTTCTGTTTCCGCGACTCGTTCCGCATGTCAATCACACGCACGACCGGAAGTTTGCGGTCATCGATGCGCGTGGGCATGTCGAGCAGGCGGTACTTGCCCTTGGTGGCGTTGGCGAAACTCTCCATCGAGGGAGTCGCAGATCCCAGCACCACCACGGCACCTTCCATCTCACCCCGTACCACGGCCACATCCCGGGCGTGGTATCGCGGAGCCTCCTCCTGTTTGTAGGAATGCTCGTGCTCTTCATCGACGATGATCAGCCCCAGGGGATCGACAGGAGCGAAGACGGCGGACCGGGCTCCGATGACGATCCTGGCGCGCCCCTGACGGATCTTGTGCCACTCATCGTGTCGCTCACCGGCAGAGAGATGACTGTGCAACACCGCGACGAGTGTTTGCCTTGGACCATGGCAGAACCTCGCCTTGAACCGTTCCACTGTCTGTGGTGTGAGGGAGATCTCGGGCACAAGCACGATGGCCCCCTTCCCCTGGGCGAGCGCGGCATCAATCGCCTGCAAATACACCTCCGTCTTGCCGCTACCCGTCACTCCATGGAGGAGGAAGACAGAGCTCTTGTTACGATTCGCGCCGGCCTGTTCCGCCAGGGCAACCTGCGGGGAATGAAGGACGGCTGTGATCTCCGCCAATGCCCGTGCCTGCTCGGCGTTTAATGAGAGCTGCTGGGAGGGAAGAATCTCCTCCCGGGCATAAGGATCGCGTTCGAGGATCTGCGGGGCGATCTCAACCAGCCCCCGATCCTCGAGACGCCGCACCACTTCACTGGTGGCACCTGTCAGCTCCAGAAGCTCCTGAAGGGGCAGCTCCCTTCGTTCCTCAATCACATGCCACACATCGGTCTGCCGACGGGTCAGCTTTGGAAGCTCCTTGGTTCCGAGCATGGCCCGGACGAACAGCCGTTCCCGCCATCCGTCCTTCTCCTTCCGCACGGCATCCGGCAGAACGCTCTTGATGGCGATCTCCGGGGCACAGCAGTAGGGAGTGATCTGGGACTGTTTTCCGACGACGCCCAGGATGGAGCGAAGCTGCGTGTGCGGAGAGGACTCAGGGAGCGCCGTGACCACCCCCATCACCTGCCGGGCACCGAATGGAATCCTGACCCGCGTGCCGACCTGAACACTCGCCACCAGCTCTGGAGGAACGACGTAATCGAATTCCTTTCGGAGTGCTATCTCCAGGGTGACGCGGGCCAGCATGCCAGGAGGCCGTTATTTTGCCGGCCCCAAAGCGGCATAAACACGGTGGACATCATCGTGATCATCGAGGGCGGTAAGAAATTCTTCGACCTCCTTGTGGGCGGCTGCAGGAATGTCTGTGAAATTCTTGGCGATGTAACGGATCTCAGAAGCGGTGACTGTCCAGCCGGCAGCCTTTAGGGCCTTGCTCGCCGCATCCAGGTCCTTGATCGCGGTGTAGAAGCGGGCGCCCTTTGTCCCTTCCGGCGCTTCGCCGGCCTCAAGATCCTCCACTTCGTCCGCTCCACACTCGATGGCATCGCCTTCAGCATCACGATTGGCGTCCTTGTGGTGGGCCTCGACCACTCCGCCATGATTGAAAAAGAAGGACACACTGCCGGGTTGACCCAGGCTTCCGGCGCGAAACAGGTTGCGGATCTCGGGTGCGGTCCGATTGCGGTTGTCGGTGAGGCACTCGACCACAACCGGAACCTTGTGAGGGGCGAAGCCTTCGTAGGTGACGAGCTCAAAGACGATCTTCTCGTCGGTGAGGCCGGCCCCTTTTTTCACGGCACGATCGATCGTTTCACGCGTCACGGAGTTCTTCCGGGCCTTCTCCATGGCGGCGAAGAGCCGCGCATTGAGGTCGGGCTCCGGCCCGCCAAGTCGAGCCGCCACCATGATCTCGCGGACCAGCTTGACGACCATCTGCCCACGCTTTTGCGCATTTGCTTCGCGCCCTGCCTGCTTCCATTGTGCTCCCATAATGCTCGCTGGACATTGGGAACACGGGAGCTTGGATTCAATCTCAAAAAGGCTTTGCCAGCAGACAATCCCGCAACAATAGTCGCCCCTGAATTCATTTAACGCATCACAAAGCTATGGGACGCATCTATAACAACATCGTGGAAACTGTCGGACGCACACCCCTGGTCCGCCTGAATCGGGTCACCGCCGGGTTGGAAGCGACCGTCCTGCTGAAGTGCGAGTTCTTCAATCCGCTCGGGAGCGTGAAGGACAGGATCGGCATGTCGATGATCGAGGATGCTGAGAAGCGAGGGGTGCTCAAAAAAGACACCGTCATCATCGAGCCCACCAGCGGCAACACCGGTATCGCACTGGCGTTTGTCGCCGCCGCCAAGGGTTACTCACTGATTCTCACCATGCCGGAGACGATGTCCTCCGAGCGGCGCACTTTGCTCGCTATGCTGGGTGCCAAGCTCGTCCTGACGCCTGGCGCAGAAGGAATGAAGGGTGCAATCGCCCGCGCGGAACAGCTCGCCAAGGAAACCCCCAATTCCTGGATCCCCCAGCAGTTCGAGAACCCTGCCAATCCTCAAGTCCACCAGACAACCACGGCCTTGGAGATCTGGGATGACACCGATGGCAAGGTGGACATTCTCGTCGCCGCAGTCGGGACCGGAGGCACCATCACGGGGTGCTGCGAAGTCATCAAGGCGAGGAAGCCCTCCTTTCAAGCGGTGGCTGTCGAGCCGAAGGATTCACCGGTTATTTCCCAGACCCTGGCAGGCCAGCCGGTGAAGCCCGGGCCTCATAAGATTCAAGGCACGGGGGCCGGCTTCGTGCCCAAGAACCTGCATCTCAAGGATTCCTCCGGTAAGCCTCAAATCGTTGAGGCCATTCAGGTGAGCAACGATGAGGCTTTCGCCATGGCCCGACGTCTGGCGAAGGAAGAAGGCATCCTGGTTGGAATCTCCACCGGGGCGAACGTCTGGGCCGCCATCCAGGTGGCGAAACGTCCGGAGAACAAAGGCAAGACCATCGTAACTGTGGCCTGTTCCACCGGAGAACGTTATCTCAGCACAGCGCTTGCCGACGAAGCCCGCGCACAACTGGGCGCCTGACGGGTCGCACAAGACGAAGCTCGGCGCTGCTGCCGCCGGCTCCATTGGACCGACGTTGCTCGTCGGTCACAGCCCCATGGCGGGGATGCCCCCTCCTCGCGTCTTCCCATGCCTCAAGATTGGGTCAACGTGATGTCACGGACTTAGAGGTGGCTACACTGGTGCCGGCGGGACGCCGGCGCTCCCAGGGTCGGCCAGCCCGAAGTCTTGATCATCAACCTGAACTGGGGGGCGCATCTCACTGTTTTCAGGAGAGGTAATACAATTGGCATCCAGCTCTGGACCTGCGAGTCTCCCGCCCATGCATCACGATCCGGCGGATGAGTCGCAGGAGTGGTTCCGGCTCGCGCCGCTGGACCGCTGGCGCGCGAGCATGAAACTATGGACTCAGTATCTTGCCCAAGGAGGCAGCCTTGATCCCGAACCCGATTCACAAAGTCCTTTCGACTTTCCAGAGCTGCGGGGTTCGCGCCCTGTTGATGGGCGGACAGGCCTGCGTGTTCTACGGCGCGGCAGAGTTTAGCCGCGATACAGACTTCGCCTTACTGGCTTCCGTTGCGCAAGGAGCTTGAACGCATGCGGCACGCCTCATAACGAAAGTTCTCCGAGCCTTCCGGGGACGGGATCAGGACGGGTTTGCATTCGACGCAGCCATCCCGTTCACTCCACCCCGTATGGATGCAACTCCGCACCGGCTCATCGCGCTGAAGAGACTCATTCGCATCACTCTCGTCTTCCTCGCGGGAACCCTCCCCTGCCCGGCCTCGGCTCCCTCCGTCCTGGAGCCGGTTGACAAAGCCTGGCTGGAGGAACACTACACCAAACACGAGCGACGCATCCCGATGCGCGATGGGATCAAACTGTTCACGGCCATCTACACCCCCAAGGACTCGCGCACCAACTACCCCTTTCTCATCACACGCACTCCGTACAGTGTGAAACCTTACGGAGCCGAGGCACATCAAGACCCTCGGGGTCTCATCAAATACTTCGCGCGCGATGGCTTCATCTTCGTTCTTCAGGACGTTCGTGGCCGTTACGCATCGGAGGGAGAGTTCGTGCACGTGCGCCCGATTCGGTCCGAGGCATCACCCGGCAGCCAGACCGATGAATCGACCGATGCGTGGGACACGATTGAATGGCTGGTTCGAAATGTTCCCAACAACAATGGGCGGGCGGGGCTTTGCGGGATTTCATACCCGGGATTCTATTCCTCCGCTGGAGCCATCGACTCACACCCAGCCCTGAAACTGACGTCGCCCCAGGCCCCCGTCGGCGACTGGTTCATCGGGGATGATTTCCGGCACAACGGATGCCTCTACCAGGCTCATGCATTCCACTTTCTGTCGATGTTCGAAACCCCCTTGGAGAAACCGCTCAGGGAGGCGCCAAAGTTCTTCGACTATGAGACTCCCGACGGGTACGAGTTTCATTTGAAACTGGGCCCCCTCGCCAACGCCGACAGCCGATTCTTCCGTGGAAAAGTCCCCTTCTGGAATGAGGTCTTGCAGCAGGACACCTACAACGAGTTCTGGAAACAGCGCAGGATTCTTCCGAGACTTAGGAACATCCGGGCAGCGGTGCTGAACGTAGGCGGGTGGTTTGACGCTGAAGACCTTTACGGGACCCTCGAGACCTATCGGAGCATTGAAAACCAGAACCCGGGAATATTTAACGTGCTGGTGATGGGCCCCTGGGCGCACGGGCAGTGGCACAAGGACGACGGGCAACGACTCGGCCATGTGAACTTCCGTTCCAAAACAGCCGAAAAATTCCGGCAGGAGATCGAACTTCCTTTCTTCCGGGAGGTGTTGAAGGGACAGGGCAACCCGGCCTTGAAGGAAGCCCTGGTTTTTGAAACGGGGTCTTGCGAGTGGAAGAACCATTCGTCATGGCCTCCACCAGGTGTCGAATCTCGCTCACTATATTTCCACCCCGGAGGCCGGCTCGATTGGGCTCCCGCTCCGCTCTCAGAGCCGGCTTTCGACGAATACACGAGCGACCCAATGAAGCCCGTGCCCTTCATTCCCAATGTCGCTGCGACGATGACCGTCGAACACATGCTGGATGATCAACGCTTTGCGGCCTCACGCACCGATGTCCTCGTGTACCAAACGGCTCCCCTGGAGGAGGATGTTGCCCTGGCGGGACCGATCAAAGCCGCGCTTCATGTATCGACCTCGGGCACCGACTCGGACTGGGTGGTGAAACTGATCGATGTCTATCCCGCTGATCATCCAAATCCAGATCCGAATCCCCAGGGGGTTCAACTGGGAGGGTTCCAACAACTGATCAGGGGGGAACCCATGCGCGGGAAATTCCGTCGCAGCTTCGAGAACCCTGTTCCTTTCGAACCTGGCACACCCGAGTTGGTGCAATGGACGATGCCGGATGTAAGTCATGCTTTCCGACGCGGGCACCGGATCATGATCCAGGTCCAAAGTTCATGGTTTCCCCTGGTCGATCGAAATCCACAAACCTTCTGCCGGATCGGCGAAGCCCGCGAAGACCAGTTTGTGAAAGCTCAGCAACGGTTGTATCGAACCCCCTCAATGCCTTCACACCTGGCGGTCTCGCTCCTAACCCGAAAAACTTCCCTTCCATAATGAAGTCCTATTTCCCTCCCAGACCGGCCTGGCATCACGTTGTTTGCCTGGCTTGCCTCCTGCCCGTCGCCGGGTTCGCAAAAGACGCCTCGACGAACACTCCACCCCCAGGGCCATGGCTGACCATGGACCGGATCTTCTCGTCGACCGACTTCGCGGAGGATCCAGCACCCAGCCTACGATGGGCCAGGGAGGGTCGCAGCTACCTGACGCTGGAACCCGACAAGTCACCAGAGGCCAAGGGCGGCAGCAGTCTGGTGTCAGTGGATGCAGCCGCAGGCATGAAGGAGGTGCTGGTCGAAGCCCGGTTATGGATTCCTCCGGGTGATGATCGAGCGTTGCCGCTGCACGGTTTCCAGTTCTCTGCCGATCAGTCAAAGATTCTGGTGTACACCCACTCCCAGCGTGTGTGGCGACACAACAGTCGAGGGGACTATTGGGTCCTGGATCGCGCCAGTGGCAGGCTGGACCGCCTCGGAGGCATGGCGCCGCCTGGAAGTCTGATGTTCGCCAAGTTTTCACCCGACTCCACTCAGGTCGCCTACGCGTGGAGCAACGCCATCTGGGTTCAGCGACTCTCCGATCTCCGGACGACCCTGCTGACACCGGACGCCTCCCCCCACCTCATCCACGGGTCATTCGACTGGGTTTACGAGGAGGAGCTGATGTTGCTCGACGGTTTTGAATGGAGTCCCGACGGCCGAAGGATCGCCTTCTGGCAGACCGACACCTCAGGCGTGCGTGAGCACACGATGATCCGAAACACGGACGAGCTTTATCCGGTGCCGGTGCGATGGCCCTATCCGAAGGCTGGGCAGCGAAACTCGTCAGTGCAGATTGGCGCCGTGGACGTGGAGACGCCCGGACGAATCCGGTGGATGAACATACCGGGTGATCCGCGTGAAAACTATCTGGCGAGAATGCAATGGGCATCGAACTCCACGGAACTGCTCATCCAGCAGTTCAACCGGCTCCAGAATACAAACCGTGTGTTCCTGGCGAACGCGGACTCGGGCAAGGCCGACGAGCGGCTTGTGGAGTGGGATGCGGCGTGGCTGGAGAATGACAATGCGGCAACCCTGCTCACGGGTGGCCGGGAGTTCCTCTGGTTGAGCGATCGTTCGGGTTGGCAGCACCTTTATCGTGCGCAGCTCGACGATGGGCGGCTGGAGGCGATTACATCGGGTGAGTGGGATGTAGTTTCCATCGCGGCCCTGGATCAACCGCGCGGGTGGGTTTACTTCATGGCATCGCCCGAAGACCCCACCCAGCGTTACCTGTACCGCGCACGCCTGGCAGGAGGCGGGTTGGAACGTCTCACCCCCATCGATCAGCCTGGCACGCACCAGTATCAGGTCTCGCCATGCGGCGACTGGGCCATCCATACCTGGTCTGCATTCGATCGCCCGCCGGTTACCGACCTTGTGCGTCTGCCCTCCCATGAGTCCGTGAGGATGTTGCGGGAGAATCGCAAGCTTCACCAGGCTTGGGCGGCTCTCAAGCAGCCAAAGAGTGAACTCTTCCGTGTGGAGATCACGGATGGGGTTGAGCTGGATGCGTGGATCTTGCATCCCCCGAGGTCGAGGTCCGCGCGGAGGAACCCTGCCCTCTTCCACGTTTACGGAGAGCCCCACGGGCAATCGGTCGCAGACGCATGGAAGGGACGCACGCACCTCTGGCACTGCTACCTGGCGCAACAAGGATGCGTGGTGATCTCGGTGGACAACCGTGGCGCGTATGCTCCCCGGGGACGCGCCTGGCGCAAGGCCGGGCACCTGAAGCTGGGCATCCTGACTCCGGCAGATCAGGCTGCAGCGGCCCGGGTATTGTTGAAGAGCAAGAGGGGGCTGGATCCGGAGCGTCTTGCCATCTGGGGTTGGAGCGGGGGCGGAACCTTGTCCTTAAACTCAACATTCCAGAACCCCGGACTCTACCGGACAGCCATCGCAGTTGCGGCGGTGCCGGACCTTCGTTACTACGACACGATTTATCAGGAACGCTACATGGGGTTGCCTCAGTCACAACCGGAGGCCTATCGACTGGGATCGGCTCTGACACACGCTTCGAAACTGAAAGGTGATCTGCTCCTGATCCACGGCACGGGGGATGACAACGTTCACTATCAAGGAATGGAGGCACTCATCAATGAGCTCGTTGCGCATGGAAAACAGTTTTCGATGATGAGCTATCCTGACCGGGGCCATGGAATCAGCGAAGGACGCGGAACCTCACGACATCTCTACGAACTGATGACCCGGCACCTGCGCGACAAGCTGGAGCTCAGACGGTAGAACCCAGAGAGCGATGCGCGCAAAAACGTCGGAGAGAGTCACTGGGAGCCTCTCTCCGAACGCATCAAAGTCGGACGCGCAGTTCGTTGTCCACCCTTCAGGGTGCGCCCCCCAACCCGAGCAGCTTAACGCCAACACCCGTCGAGAGCGCAGGTCACCCCTGGGAGCGCTGGCATCCCTGCCGGCATCTTGTCTGATCCTCACCCACGCCGG
>Ga0194132_10013145_pt1 | contig 10121 bp, 10 predicted proteins | sample TA2KigOf80mmetaG_FD_148612 | JGI IMG/M metagenome (GOLD analysis project Ga0194132, IMG submission 148612) | Freshwater microbial communities from Lake Tanganyika, Tanzania - TA2015054 Kigoma Offshore 80m | ecosystem: Environmental > Aquatic > Freshwater > Lake | place: Tanzania: Lake... | reverse complement strand
AGGTGAAGTAGTACCGGTTCACCGATCGCGCCCGGCCCGGCCGCCTCAGCTGCCCAGCTTTGCCTTGAAGAACGCCACCGTCTTCGGCCACGCGGCCTGCGCCGCCGCGAGGTTCGCGGGCGAGCCCTCCTGGCCACGCAGGAAGCCGTGACCCGCGCCGTCGAAGATGTGAAACTCGTAGGACTTGCCGAGCTTCTTCATTGAAGAATCCGCCGCGGGGATCGTCGCGTTGATCCGCGCGTCGTTGCCGCCGTAGAGTCCGAGCACCGGCGCCTTGATGTTCGCCATCTGCTCCGCCGTCGGCGGCGAGCCGTAGTACACCACCGAAGCGCCGAGCCCCGCGGCGTGCGTCGCGTGATGAAACGAGCGCGCACCACCCCAGCAGAACCCGACAATGCCGTACTTCGGCGACGCGGCCGGCAGCGACATCCCATACTTGGCGGCCGCGTCAATGATCGCGTTGGCCTTGTCGGGCGTCACCTGGCCGATCGCGGCGCGACCGGCGTCGGGGGTCGGGTCGGCCTTCAGGTCACCCGTGCGGAACATCGTGGTGAGGTCGGGTGCGATGCCGATAAAGCCCTCGGCCGCGAGCTGGTCCGCGACCGAACGCGTCCATGTGTTGATGCCGGTGTTCTCGTGGATCACGACGACAACCGGCGCCTTGTCGCGGCGCTCGGGGTACACGACCCAGGCCATCGCGCTGTCGGTCGCATTCACCTTGATCGCCACCCATTCGCCATGCCGCGGCGACTTGTTGATGCGTTCAACCGCGGTCGCTCCGCTCGCGGGGATCGCGGCTCCCTGCTGCTGCGACGCCACAAACGCACCCGCCGGCGTCGCCGCATCGTGGTTGGCGTGTTCGTCACTCGCCACGGGCCGTGCTTGCGCGATCGCCGGCGCGCCGGCGGCCGCGGTCGGCTGGGACGGCGACGTGCGGCCGGCACCAAAGCCCAGGCCAGCGGCCGCGGCCATCGCCGCGGCTCCAATGATCAACTTCATGTTCTGCTCCGGAGAGGGGGATTCGCCGGAGATTACGGATCAGGGATCGAAGTCGCTCCGCATAACGCGGCGCCGGCTACTCGGCGATGTACTTCCAGACCCCGTTCTCTCGCTTCCAGATCGTGAAGAACGGGAACCCCGGTGCGCTTGCGTCGGCGTTCGGGCGGATGATCCCGAACGTGATGCCCAGGTCGCCGCTGGATGCGACGATCGCCGCTTCGCCCGCCGACCACGAAACCGGGCTGGGACTGCCCTTGCTGTCCGCACCCACGCTCTCGGCAATCGCCGCGTTGCCGCGGACAAAATCGGCGTCGGTCGGGCCGCCCATGTTGATCGCGTCGGCGCGCCCGTTGATCAGGAACGCCGGCCCGAGTCCGATCTTCTGTGCCGTGTCGGAGAAGGCCTGCTCGGCGGCGACCAGGCTCGCGCGGTGGCGCTCGTTCGCCGCGGCATCCACGGCGACCGCGACCGACGCAGCCGGGATCGCCGGCGGCTGGACGTCCGAGTTTACCCCGCCCGGCGCACTCGGAGTCCGCCGGTAGGCGACGACGCGCCAACCCGCCGCGCCCTTCACCCAATAGGCGAGGTACTTGAGGCGCTCATCGGCGGCGTTTGCGCGCCGCACCGTCATGAAGCCCCAGGTGAAGCCCTGTGTGCCGTCAGCAGAAACGCCCGCGCGTGACGGCGTCCACGTCGCGCGCGCGCCGGCGTTCAGCGCGTTTTGCCGCATCACCGCAGTGAGCTCCACCTTGCCCTTCGCGAACTTGCCCCGGAGCGCGGGCGCCATCACGTCGTCGGCGAACATGGCGGAGATCGCGTCCACCACATCGCGGTCCTTGCCCGCCTCGGAAAACGCCCGGTCCGCCGCGAGGAGGCCCTCAGCCGCCACCCACGCTGGCGGCGGCGAGCCCGGCATGAAGATCGAATCGTCGAGCGGCACATCGGTGCGAACCTGGGTGTAGAGCTCCGTCTGCTGCTCGCGCGCCTGTGCGCCGAGCCCTTCGTAGAACCGGATGTCCTTCTCGACCCAGGCACCCGCGGCCGTCCGCAGGTGCTCGCGCACCTGCGTGTCCCGCATGGGCGCGTTGGGCTGCGGACCGGGCTCGATGACCCGTACCACGAGCATGCGCTCGCGCTCGACCCAGAACTGGCGCGACGCCGAGTCCCCGGCGGCGGCGCCGACAACCGTCATCGCGCGGCCGTTCCACGTTGTCTCATGCGTGCGCGAGAGATCGAAGCCGAGTGCCGTCAGCTTGGCCGTTGTCTGCTCGGGCCGCACCCACTGGATGTCCATGAAGAGCAGCTGGAGCGGATGCACGAGCGCGCGCCCCGGCGCCACGGGGCGCCCTGGCCGCCATTGGTACAACGAGTCCCGGCGGAACAGGATGGTCCGTTGAATCGAATCCGCATCCGACGCCGCGACGTCAATGCGCAGCATGCCCGGTGACTTGATGGACTCCCACCAGATCTCCTTCCGCCCGTCGGCAAACCCGGTCTCCTGCCGGAACGTCAGCGTGGCGTACGTACGCCCGTTCCAGCGGTCGTGGATCGCGCGGACGACGGCTGCGCCCGGGGACTGGGCGGCCGCGGGGAATGGCGCGCCGGCCAGGATGCAGAGCGCAACCAGCGCGGAGCTGGTGACCCGCGCTGAACTGCGCGCCCGGCAAGACTCGAACAGCGATCGGTTCGGCGGCGACGCGTACGAGTAAGCGTGCATTGACGTTGGCCCTGGTGGGTGCGTGTGCATCGGGGCGCGCACACGTACGACTTTGACAAGACTGAGCCGCCGTTTCGTTGCACCGTGCGCGGCGCGCCGTTCCGTGCAAGTCATTCGTTCCATGCCGAAAACACTAACGCCCGCGGACTTCGCGGGCGTTAGCTGAACCGTACATGACGGCATCGTGTTCGCGCGGCGTCAGCGCCGCGATCCGGTACACGCGCTGGCTACAGCCCGCCCAGCATCTTCGCGCGCACGGCGCCAAGCCGACGACGCACGCTGCCGTCCATCACCGTGTCGCCCACGCGGACCACGACGCCACCGAGGATCTGCGCGTTCACGTTCACGTGCGGCACGACGGTCTTCTTGAGTGCCTTGGACAGCTGGGCGGCGATCGCGTCGCGCTCGGCATCCGGGATCGCCCGGGCGACGGTCACGCGCGCATGCACGCGCCCGGCCGCGTCGTCCAACAGGTCCGTGTACGCCGTCGCGATCTGCGGGATCAGCAGCTGCCGGCGATTCGACACTAGCTTCTGCAGGAACTTGATGAACATCGGCGGCGCCTTTCCTTCCATCCCCTTCGCGAGGATGCGGCGCTTGTCCACCGCGCTCACCTGCGGCGCCTCCATGAAACGCCGCAACGTGAGGTCCGACTCGATGGCGCCGGCCACGGCGTGGATCAGTGCGCCCCACTCCTCGGCGGCATTCGCCTTCGTCGCGAGCGCGAGCAGCGCATCGGCGTAGTTCCGCGAGATCGAAACGTCGCGCATGGTCGGGCTAGTTCAGGCTCGAGAGGTAACCTTCGACGAGCTTCTTGTTCTGTGCGTCGTCGAGGTTCTTCTCGATCACCTTTCCGGCGGCGGCGATCGCGAGCGTCACGGCCTCGCGGCGGAGGTCGGCGATCGCGGCGGTCTTCTCCGTCTCGATGTCGCGCTTGGCGCGCTCGAGCAGGTCCGACTGCTGCTTGCGGGTCTCCTCGAGCATGGTGCTGCGCATGGCTTCGGCCGTCTGGCGGCCGTCGGCGATCAGCTTCTGCGCATCGCCACGCGCGGCGTCAATCTGCGCCTTGTGGTCGGCGAGCAGCTTGGCGGCGGCCTCGCGGTCGGCCTTCGCCTCCTCGATCGCCTTCACCAGCGCGGCCTCGCGCGCCTGCACCGCGCCGAGGATCGCCGGGAAGGCGAACTTGGCGAGGATCGTGAAGATCGCGATGAAGACGATCAGCGTCCAGAACATCAGGCCGCCGTCCACCGTGAGCAGCCCCGGAGGCGCGCCGGCGGGCGCGTGTTCCTGGGCGGCAAGGACGCTCGGCGTCAGCGCGGCGAACGCAGCCACAGCGCGAGCAGGAAATGCAGAGGTGATTCTCATGAATACAGATCCGGTGTGATCCCCGGTCAGCCTGTGCGTTCGCCGGGAACGCACAGGCTGGCCGGAAATCCGGTGTGATCGGAAGTCTAGAACTTGCCGACGACGAGGAACGCGACAACGATCGCGATCAGCGCGGCGCCTTCAACGAGCGCGGCGAAGATCAGGCCCTGCGTGACGACCTTGCCAGCCATTTCCGGCTGACGGGCCATCGCCTCGACCGCCTTGCCGCCCACGCCCGCGATGCCGATGCCGGCGCCCACAGCCGCGAGCCCGGCGCCGATCGCGGCGCCCATCATTGCCCACGCGCCCGTGTACGACGCGTTGAACTCGCCAGCGGCCTGAAGAAGCATTGGAACGATCATGATTTTCTCCGAAACAGTGTGCTGTTGACCCAACCATTGCCCCGCCACGCGATGTCCCGCGCCGCTGTCCGTCTCCGGGTCCCGGGACCCAACGGACTTCGCCGAGCACTCGCTCGGGTACTCAAGGGAGCTTGGAGCCCTACCCTCCCTTTGTCATTCCAATCCCTACTACCTACTACCTATTACCTGTTGCCTGTCTCACCCTAGTGATGCGACTCGCGGATCTGCCCGATGAACACCGCCGTGAGCAGCATGAAGATGAACGACTGCAGGAACGCGACGAACACCTCGAGGCCCATGATCGCCGTCGAGAGTCCGACAGGAATCAGCGCGGCGACCCACGAGCCGACGCCGTAGTTGAGCAACTGCGCGAACGTGAACACCATGCCGATCAGCGCGAGCACCGCGATGTGACCCGCGGTCATGTTCGCGAAGAGACGCATCGCGAGTGCGAACGGTTTGGTGAACTTCCCGAGGATTTCCACCGGCGTCATGATCAGCGTCACGGGCAGCTTCACCGAGACCGGAAGGTCGTGCGGCCACCAGACGATCGTGTTGATGTAACCCGCGCCGAGCGCGCGCATGCCGGCGACTTCGATCATGATGAACGACAGCAGCGCGAGCGTCGCCGTGACCGAGATGTTGCCGGTCGCGGTCCCCATGTAGGGGATCAGCCCGAGCAGGTTGCAGAACAGGATCAGGAAGAATGCGGTGAGGCAGAACGGGACGAACTTCTCCCCGTTATGCCCGACGTTTGGCAGGATCACGTCGTTGCGGAGGTACAGCACCATCGCTTCGATGGCGGCCGCGAGCCCGCGCGTCGGGCGTCCTTCGGCGTGCGCGCGCTGCGCGCCCTTCGCCGCGACCAGCATCACGATCACGAGCAGCGTCGAGGCGATGAGCAGCATCACCACGTGCTTGGTCGGCGAGAGGTCGAGCGTGATCGGCCCGATGTGGATGGGCTCCCAATGCGGGAGCGCGATCTCCTTCTCGAGCCCGTGTCCCAGCCACGGCAGGTACGTGTGGTCCGAGTTGAGCACGTGCGGCATGATGTAGTCCTTCTTCTTGCCGCCAACAGTGTCCGCGGCCTGCGCCGCATGCTCTTCGCCGGCCTGCGCGACCACGTCGGCCGGCGCCAGCAGGGCCGCGGCGACCGCGGCTAACGCAATGAATCGAAAAAGACGGGAGAAACGAGAGTGCACAGAAGTCGGAGCGTTATGCGTTCAGGAAGACGGGCTCGATCACCGATGTCAGGAGCAACAGCACAGCGAAACTGACCAGTGCGGGCGCCGGAACCAGCGCGAGCACCTTGAACACGAGTAGCGCATACACCACCAGGGCCGCGAAGCGCACCGCCATTGCACCGCCCCACGCCCCAAACAAGCCGACCTTTCGAGCCATCAGCGCCTTGGCGACACCGAAGCTCGCGAGCTGCGTGAACGCAGCCACACCCGCGCTGGTCACAACGGCCCGCTCGACGAGCGCGTCCTGCGAGAGCAGCACCGCAAGCCACGCCGCGCCACCGCAAATCACCACCACCGCACCTGCGAACGCCGCGAACCTCTTCATTTCTTGTTTACGAGTTCCGCCGCGCGAATCATGGTCCAGAAACCGAGGGCTCCACCGAGCAACATGCCGGCCAGCAGCAGCCAAGGCGTCGTACCGAGTCGGCGGTCCAGCCATTGCCCTGCGAACAGGCACACAAGGATCGTTACGACGAACTGTAACCCCAAGCCCAGCATGGGGTTGGACGTTTGGCGAGGTGCCTCGCCACGCGCCTCCCGCAGGAGCTCGTTCTTTCGCCGCTCGACCTCGGCGGGGTCTGGTGTCCAGCGATCATCGGCCACGCGTCACCCGCTCGCTTGATGCCCGTTCTACAGAGGGAAAACTAGGCGCTTGTGAAAAATTGTGCAAGCAAAAGCCGGCCCGGAGGCCGGGCGGGCGGACGGCGGTTGCTCGTGTTGCCTGACGCGCCTCCGCTCGTCCCTGCGGCAATGGGCTATCAGCGCCTCACTGGCAGCCAAAAACTGGGATTCCTCTCGCTGGCGGTGCTGGCTTTCGCCTGCACGCCGCGCTCACAGGCCGCCGATGCGCGCAAGCCCGCGCCGCCGGCCCAGTCTGCCGCCCCCCGACTCGAAAGCGCGCTCGATGTGGACGCCACCAACGGGGTCAAGCTGACGTTTCATGTGGTGAACGCGGGTGGCGCGGACGCCGAGCTGGATTTCCCGTCCAGCCAGACGCACGAGGTGGTCGTGCTCGATTCGCTGGGCCGCCAGGTCTGGCAGTGGAGCGAGGGGAAGATGTTCACGCAGGTCATGCAGGCCCGCACACTCCGCGCGTCCGATACCATGTCGTTCGATGAGCGATGGGTCGGTGCGTCACGCGGGCGCTACGTCGCCGTGGCCCGGCTCACCTCCGCTAACTATCCGGTGGAGTCCCGCGTCGCCTTCACTGTTCCCCGATAACTGCGATAGCTGGGACACTGCGGAAACGGCGGATCAGGGCGGATACGGCAACTACGACTTCTTGGGAACAGCAACAACAACGGCAACTACGGATCGGCGTCTCCCGCCGTCGCAGTTGCCGTCGCAGTTGCAGTTGCCGTTGCAGTTCCCAAGAAACGCAGTTGCCGTTGTCGTATCAGCAGTTATCCGTCGTTTCGGCCGTTTCCCCGCTCAAGCAGGGCAACTGCATTAGCCGGGACACTACGGAAACGGCGGATCAGGGCGGATACGACAACTACGACTTCTTGGGAACGGCAACAACAACGGCAACTACGGATCGGCGTCTCCCGCCGTCGCAGTTGCCGTTGCAGTTCCAAAGAAGAGCAGTTGCCGTTGTCGTATCAGCAGTTATCCGTCGTTTCCGCCGTTTCCCCGCTATAGCAGTGGCCTATCCGCCCTGATCACTGTGGCAGCTTCACGTAGGAGCACACGGGACTCTGCTGCGGCGCCGGTGCCCCTCCACCCGCGGCGGCTGCGCCACCACCCGGCGGCGCCCCCGCGCGCCCACCACCCCGCTGCGGCGCGGGAATCGTTCCCTTATTCGCGATCGCCTTCTGCATCGCATCGATCGTGTAGCTCGTCCGGAACTCCACGATCTTCTTCGCCAGGTCCGCCGCCTTCTTCCGGTCGGAGATGTCCACGCCGTTGATGACCGCCGTCTTGGCCTTCACGCGTTCGTCGTAGCGCACCGACTTGGGGTCGGTGTTGAACATGTTGAGCGTGATGACCGCGTCGTCATGGAGCCCTTCGCGGCACGTGTCCACGAGGCCGTTCTTCTCCATGAACTCCCCGACCGCGGAGTACGTGTAGTACTCCTGGATGTGCGCCACGATCGGGTCGCCCTTCCAGATCGCCGTCAGCGAGTCGGCGACGAAGCGCTGCCCGCCCTGGTTGCCGCCCGAGTCGCCGATCAGGAAGATCGTCTTGAAGCCGTGCATCTTGAGCGAGTGCACGATGTCGAGGAGCAGCGCACGGTACGTGCCCTCACGCATCGAGATCGTGCCCGGGCTCGTCATGTGCCCCGTCGCCGGGTCGATCCCGCCTTCCGGCGTGAACTTCACGAGCGGCGCACACAGGGCGTTGCCGAGCTTGCGGGCGATCGCCTCGCAGTTCGACTGGTTCACATAGTTGTGCTTGCCGGTCACCAGCCACGGGCCGTTGGGTTCGACACCGCCGGTGGCGATGATCGCAGTCGTCTTGCCGGCCTTGAGCGCGTCGCGCACGTCCATCCACGTCATCTCTTCGATCCAGACCGTGTTCGCGACCGGGAGCGGGTTTGGCGTGTCGCGGCAGTTGTACAGGTTGGCGCGGCAGTCGCCGCCGCCCATGGTGCGCGGGTCAGGCGCTTGTCCGCGGCCACCGCCGCGCCCGGCCTGGCCGGCGGCTCCTCCAGCCGGCGGGTCCTGCGCGAGCGCCGACGTGGCGGTCAGCGCACCAACGACAACCATCGAGAACAGTCGCTTCATTTGGATACTCCGCGAGCTAGGGGGTGACTTGGGAGCGGCGACGACGTGCAGCGTTCCCCGGACCTCCGGGGCCTTCAAACGTGGCAGAATTGCAGAGGCCGCCGCAACCTCTACGGTCGCGGCGGCCCCGACGCTGAGCGGCGAGCGCTCGGCGGCTTACTTCATGACCATCCAGTTCGAGATCTGGGCGTCCGTGTTATGCCCCATCCGGATGCCGGCGAACCCATCGAGCGACGTCAGCTTGCCTTCGCCGATCAGCGCCGACTTCGCGTAAGTGCCCACCACCTTGCCGTTGATCGAGCAGGTGACGTTGTCGCCCTTGACCGAGACCGAGATATCTTGCTTCACGGGCTTCGCCACATCCGCTTCCGTGTTCACGGCGGCATTCGCTTCGCCGCGCGGGCCGTTCATCTGGAACGTGCCGCGCTGCGCCGTCGGCGAGAATCCGCGCATGATGAACGAACCGTTCCGGTAGGCCGCGCAGTAGAGGGCTTCCGGCTTGTCGGTATCGAGCCCCTTTCCGGCGATCACGATGCCAAACGCGTGCGGATGCGTCATCGTCTGCTTGGCCTCGTTGAACGACGCCATCACGGTATAGTCGCCCGACACGTTCTGGGCAGTGTTCCAGTACGTCGTGGCAGGACCCGTCGTGATGTGAATGCCGGCACCCATGCCGACGATCAGCTGGTCCGTGATCTTCATGCCACCGGCGGCTTCGCGGGCGTCAATCTTGGCCTGCCAGCCAGCCAGCTTCACGCCTCCGTCCTTCACGGCCTTCGAGGCATCATCCATTCCGCCCTGCGCGGCGGCGATAGCCGGCGCGGCGATCAAGGCGAGCACTGCGAGCGCGTTACGACGCATTCGGTCTTCTCCTGAGTATCCGGGGGTTCGGTTAACAATACGGTGGCTTCGGGTCCCGTGCCACGGCTGCGCGGCCGCGATCTTGCCCGCCGGTCCTGGACGACTCCCGAAGCCAACGCTTCTACCCCGCTCCGCGTCTATTGGTCACGAGGGTCAGTCCAGGCGCCGCCCGGTGCGGCGCCCTTTTGTTATCTTCTGCCGGCCTTCGGAGGCCCCGGTTGGTCGGGGCGACGCCAGACCGCCTCACCCGGCGGCACCCCAGAACCGATCACGAGGACAACGCGTGGCAACGGCGACAGCAGCGAACGCGGCACAGGGCACGACCGACGAGCGCGACCTCGAACTCCTGGACAAGCTCGCGCGGGCCCGAAAGGAACTCGCGGTCCAGATTTCGCAGCGGATCGTCGGACAGCACGACATCGTCGAAGGCCTCGCGGCGGCCATTCTCGCCGGCGGCCACGTCCTGCTGATCGGCGTGCCCGGCGTTGCCAAGACCCTGATGATCCAGACGCTGTCTCAGGCGCTGGACCTCTCGTATTCGCGCGTCCAGTTCACGCCCGACCTGATGCCCTCGGACATCACGGGTACCGAACTCCTCGAAGACGATGGAACGGGCAAGAAGCAGTTCCGCTTCACGAAGGGTCCCGTCTTCGCGAACATCATCCTGGCCGACGAAATCAACCGCGCACCACCGAAGACCCAGGCCGCGCTCCTCGAGGCCATGCAGGAACACCGTGTGACGGCCAGCGGCAAGACCTACCAGCTGCCGGAGCCGTTCTTCGTGCTTGCCACGCAGAACCCGATCGAGCACGAGGGCACGTACCAGCTCCCCGAGGCCCAGCTCGAC
>Ga0194132_10013144_pt1 | contig 10121 bp, 6 predicted proteins | sample TA2KigOf80mmetaG_FD_148612 | JGI IMG/M metagenome (GOLD analysis project Ga0194132, IMG submission 148612) | Freshwater microbial communities from Lake Tanganyika, Tanzania - TA2015054 Kigoma Offshore 80m | ecosystem: Environmental > Aquatic > Freshwater > Lake | place: Tanzania: Lake Tanganyika... | reverse complement strand
GATCGGCCTTCAGCTTCTTGGCCTGGGATGAATGGCACTCGTAGCAGTACTTGCTCAAGACCGGGCGGATCTTGGCCTCGAAGAACTCAATCCCTTTGACATCGACACTCTGTGCGAAGAGGACCGAGGGGAGTGCAAGAAGTCCAATGGCCGCAGCGACGGTATGTCGATTCATGGCAGTATCGCCTTGCAGAGTAGGAAAGTGGCGAGAATAACGGCAGGTCGGAGAATTATATCACACCGCATGGCCGTCCGTCGAGAGAAAAATGTCAAGGGACCTTCAGATGGCTTAGAAGCCAGCGGGCCGGCGCTGGATCGCCCTTGGTGTTCGATTGGAGCCGTAACCGATCCACCGCCTTGGCTCGCGCATAACCGGCCTTTGCGACGGTGAATCGGCGGGCCACGTCGTCGTCGGAGAGCAATCGATTGAGCCCATCGGTCATACCATCCAACCACAGAGCCGCCGGGGCGATCGCGCCCGCGAGATCGGCCATGTCTCCGCCGGCGAGGAGGCCCGGCACGATCATGTCGTGAGGCACGTAGCAAAATCGCTCGTCAAGCACCGACTGATAATCGCTCAAGCCTCGGCGAACATAGACAGCGCGGATGCCTGGCTCGAACAAGGCGCCCAGCAGGGCCAACGTTCCGCCGAGCGGCTCGCACGGCGACGGTCGCTCGGCAACCGTGTGTGGGACATTGAACTTCGCGCTGGGTGGGTTGAGCTTGGCGAACGAGTCGCCCCACAGCCCAATCCGCATGTCGTCCACGTCGGGACGTTGCCTAAGGTAAAGAAGAAGCGACCGCAGATCACGCAGGCGGCCGCCCAGGAGCGATTGGCCGAGCATCCATTCGGTGGCGGAGATTTGCGTCACGGCGCTGCGTCGATCGCGTGTCTCGCCTGGGCTGGTTTCGCCGATGCCGCGCAGATCGGGCAAACAGACGGCAACGCCCGCGGTCAGCAACTCGGCGATAGCCTCCGCGTTGTGCTGAAGAAACGCATGCTTGCCCTGCTGTGCGTTGCCGATCACAATGGGGCCACGCTTTCCCTCGGCTCGTGGCGGCGTCAACAGGAGCACGGGCACGACGGTTCCCGGCTCTGTGCCGAGCTGGATGCGCTCGACGCGCATTTTGCCAAGCGTCTGCGTCTCGATCGGCAAACCCTTGATCGTGGGCTGGCACGGCGCGACATCACCCAAAAGGCGAGTCCAGTCCTCCCGGAGCCGATCGCGATATTGCGCCGGAGTCAACTTGAACCGTTCGTTGCGAGCCGCGCCAATCTGATTCTGAGCCATCTGCCTGAGCAGAGCGTGCACTGGCTGAGCGTTCGTGCTCACATCCGGAGTCAAACTCAAGAGATCGCGTACCGGCAACCGCTTACTGTATTCCTTCTTGGGATCGGGTATCGCGAACCAGCGTTCGAGCGTGGGGTAGAGCAATTCGCGATTTATCGGCAGCCAATGCGTGTTCTCCGGCGCCGAGCCGACGACGAAGCCTTTCCCCGCCAGTCCGACGAGGGAATCTTTCGCATCGTAGAAATCGTTCACGCGCTGCAATCGCTTCCAGACGGGGTCTTGTTCGCGGTCCCAGTAGAACTCGTGAAAATAGATCAGCTTGCGTGGCGCGATGGACGCGACGATCGTCCAGGGGAGGAAGCCATCGCGGGCCGAGAGGCGCAGGTTGCGCGTCGATTCCCAGCTGCCGCGACCGGTGTAATTGAACGACTCCTCGGCATCGCGTGGCAGCGGGTAGGTGATTTCGGGCTGCGGGCCGCCGAAGTTCTGAACCATGACGGCACTAATGCGTGAATCGAGAGCCGCTGTCACTGCCGCGACGTCGCCGCCCCCGGCGGGCTCGGAGATCATGACGATTCGCTTCGAGTCGACACCCTTTTGAGCAAGCAGAACGTCGACGCCGCGCATCAGGTCCCAAACGAGCCAACCCATCAAGCTATCGCCGACCAGGTGAAGTTGACAGCCGAGATCGTAGCGGTGGTGATAATCATGCGGCGCGTCATCGCCGAACGGATGCTGGCGACGCTCGCCGTGCCCCAGGTGATCGGGAACCAAGACGACACAGCCGGCCCGGGCCCAGGTCATCGCCATGTCCTGCCGCCAGCCGGTGTGTTTGGCTGATTGATGGCTGTGACAGAGGATCATTCCGGTCATTGACGGCTTCAGATGAACCGGCTGATAAAGATTGGCGGTGGCGAGCAGGCCGGGCCGGGTTTCGTAAACGAGATTCTGAACGCGATAGCCGTCGCCGTTGAGCGTGCCCGTGACGCGAACTTTAAGGTCCTTCGGAATCGGCGGTAACGCGCCAAGCGACTTGCGTAATGCCGTGAGCCGGGCGTCACGAAACCGTTCCCAGTCGGCTCGCGTCTTCACGTCGGCCCATGCGAGGCGGTCGGCGCGATTGGCGACTCGCAGCTTAGTTTCGGCATCGTCGGCGAGCATTGACGCCAACGGCGGTCGCCGGACATCGCCGAGCACGATGACGCGTGCGTCCAAAGCCCGAAGCTGTTTCGCCAAGTCGCGGTCTGCCGGCCCGTCGGCGCGAATCGTCGTCGTTCCCAGGACCGCCATCGCGGTCAACGCAATTTGCAGTCTCATGATTTGTCGTCTCCTCGAATGCCGATCCGAGCCCAAAATGTCCGAAAGTGCGGGCTATGCTGACTTTTCCAACCAAGCAGTTCGCTGGATCAAACCAGCTGCAGAATCTCGCATTCAACCAGCGCGAGCGATCAAGTAAATTTGCAGGTGCCACAACATGAAATTGGGAAAGCTGGATAAAATAGAACAAATCCCCCTTGGCGACACGGATCGAGTTTATGGCCACCGCAACCCAAGAACCCGCCGCTATCCAGTCACTCAACGATCCACGCATCAAGGAAAAACTCCAAGAGTTGCGGCAAACCGATAACTACACCAACGTCTTCTACCTGCTGCGGACCTACGTCTACCTCGCGGCGGTCATAGTCGGAACGCTACTCTTCTATTCGATCAACGAATGGTCGCTCTGGCTCAACGTTCCGATCACGATTGTGGCGATCATCCTCGTCGGCGCCGGGCAGCATCAACTGACCGGTTTGGCCCATGAAGCGTCGCATCACATTCTGCTCAAGAGCCGATTCTGGAACGACTTCGTCTCGGACTGGTTTTGCATGTTCCCGCTCTTCAGCTCGACGCAGCATTATCGATTGCAACATATCGCCCATCATCAATTCGTCAACGATCCGGACCGCGATCCCGACGTGTCGCAACTGCAGACGAGCGGCCATTGGCTCGACTTCCCGGTCGACAAGGCGACGTTCCTCTTCACGCTGCTCAAGCAACTCTGGCTGCCGAACCTGTTTCGCTTCATTCAGATTCGCGCTGCCTACAATGCGATACCGACCGACAAGAATCCATACCTCAAAAAGGGTTGGACGCCCAACAAGACGACCGTGCGCGTCGGCATCGGCTACATGCTCGCACTGATCGGCATATTGGCCTGGTTCGTTTACGACGCGAATCCGCTGCTCCTGGCCATCGTGCCAGCGGCGATGTACTCGGCCGTCATGGCGTTCTACTCAATCATCCCGGAGGAGATGTTTCACCAGAGCCGGGTGCATCCGGTGATCTCGATGCGCGTGATGACGCTCTTGCGCATGACGCACGTTTCGCTGATCTTCAACGGCCTGGCCTGGCTGAGCCTGTACGTGACGCCCTATGCGGGGCTTTACTATCTTCTGCTCTGGGTCGTGCCGATCTTCACGTCGTTTTCGTTCTTCATGATCCTGCGCCAGCTAGTGCAGCATGGCAACGGCGGGCGCGGCTGGCTTACCAACACGCGCGTATTCTTCGTCAATCCGCTCATCAACTTCGCGGTTTTCCCGATGGGCCAGGAATATCACTTGCCGCACCACTTGTACGCCAGCGTGCCGCACTATCGGCTCGAGGAGTTGCATGAGTTACTGTCGCAGTGTGCGGAATACCGCGATCAGGCGGTGGTGGTCGAGGGGTACTTCATGCCCTATGACGACCCGCCCACGAAACCGACGGTGCTCGACGTGGTCGGGCCGCAGTATCACCATCAATCAGCCGACGTGTACATCGACAACGACGTGCTCGAAGGCGAGCAGGTCGAGGACAAGGACGATATCCTGCGTCAGGGCGAGGAGGAGAAGCGAAAGGCACAGGCCGTTTCAACCACGGATGAACGAGATGAACGCCGATAAAAGGAAAGGCAGGAATTTCGAGCTTTCTCGCCGATTCGGCTAATCACCGAGGTGAGCCCAGATGGCATTGCCGACGAGTGCACAGACGATTCCCAGGAAGAACACGATCCAGCCGAATGCTTGCATGGCGATCCAAGGAACGAACATTCTGGGTTTTTGAATGGCGCAGCCGACCACGGCGATCTGCCAAAGCATGCAATAGCCGAACACGTAAAGCGGAAAAAGAACGATGATGATGACCCAGCGGATGCCCGCCGAGGACGTCGAGATAGTCGGGACCGACGTAGTTTCCTTCTTTGCCCGCCAACGTGCAGCTCTTGCCAAAGCCCGACGCCGCAATGACGAACCCGGCCCCCAGCGCTGCCGGAAAGAACTTGGGCAGAATGCAGGTCAGCAACAAGAACAATAACGCCAACGGGACGCTGATCAGGATCGGCAGCCATTCGACGAAGTAATTGATCGGCACTTTCTCAGACCGCTCGCGCCGGGCTTCGGACTTGTCGCGATAATCCTTCTCCGCCGACGATTCGCGCAGCGTGATCGTCTGCCCGCAGGAAGAGCAGCGAACCGAGATCGCATTCTCGTCCTGCACTTCCACCCGCGCGTCACAAGCCGAGAGTCAAGTACATGGCAATCGTCTTTTCCTTTAGGCGAGCGGCAGGTCTTTTCCTCTCCTCTCCCTTTGGGAGAGGGGCCGGGGGTGAGGGTGAGACCTCCAGTTCCCCGTGATTTGCCCTCACCCCCAACCCCTCTCCCGGAGGGAGAGGGGGGTAAATCGAGTCCTGCCGATCGCATCAGCGCCCACTTAGCGCCAGAGGTCAGAGATCAGAAGTCGGACTGCTAACCTCTGACTTCTGACCTCTGACCTCTGCCTCGAGCAACATCATCGCATTCAGTCGCTGCGCGAACGCCAGCGGGTCCTTGATCTTGGAGCCCTCTAGAACCACCGCTTGATCGTAAAGCAGCCGAACGCAACGCTCCAGACGCGGATCGCTCTTGTTCGCATCGAGCCAGCTGGCCATCGCCTGTACCAAGGGATGGTCCGGATTGATCTCGAGAATCCGCTTGCTCGCCGGCGTCGGTCGGTCGCGCTGCAGCCGTTGCATGAGTCGCTCCATGCTCGCGCTCATCGTTTCCTGCGGCGTCACCAGACAGACAGCACTCTCCTTCAGACGATTGGTCAGCCGAGCATCGGCGATTTCGCTCACGGTCGCCTTGATGTAATCGAGCAAGGGTTGCAGGGCTTTCTTCTTGCCTTCAAGATCGGCGTCGTCAAGGCCCGCCTTATCGACGGGGCGAAGCGGCTTGCCCCTGTATTGCCGAAGGGATTCGAGCACCAGTTCGTCGGCCGGATCGGTCAAGAGCAACACCTCCCACGCGCTTGCCTTGAAGCGTTCCAGCAGCGGTGATTGCTCGAGCACCTCGCGCGTGTCGCCGGCCAGATAGTAGATATCCGTTTGCGCGCCCGGCATGCGATCGAGGTAATCGGCGAACGTCGTGAACTTCCCTGCGTCCGTTCGCGTCGATTCGAACAGCAAGAGGTCGGCGAGCTTCTCACGGTTGGCGTAATCCTGATACGCGCCATCCTTGAGAAAGACACCCAGCTCGTGGTAAAAACCGACGTATTTCTCGAAATCGTTGCGCTTCAACTCGTCCAGGGCCGACAGCACTTTGTTGGTCAGGCTCGTCTTGATCTTCTCCAGCGGAGCGCTCTGCTGCAGAATCTCCCGCGACACATTCAACGGCAAATCGGGCGAATCGACGACGCCGCGAATGAAGCGCAGATACCGCGGCAACAACGCCTCGCAATCGTCGAGAATGAACACACGCTGTATGTACAGGTGCAACCCCTTCGCCGAATCGCCCCACATCAAGTCGAATGGCCGTTTCGCCGGCACATACAACAGCGCCTTGAACTCGATCTGCCCCTCGGCCTTGTAGTGAATCGTCTTGAGCGGACCTTGCATGTCGTGGGACAGATGCTTGTAGAACGCTTCGTACTCGTCGGCGGTGATCTCGTTCTTGTCACGCAGCCAAATCGCCTTGCGGGCGTTGAGCGTGTCCTCGATCCTCTGCCCGGCGTTGTCCACATCCATGACGATAGGATGCTCGACAAAATCGGAGTATTTCTTGACGAGTCTCAGTAGCCGATTGGGGTCGAGAAATTCCTTGCAGTCGCCGCGCAGGTGCAGGATGACGTCGGTGCCGCGCGTCGGCTTGACGAATGGCTCGACGGAGAACTCGCCGGCGCCGGTCGACTCCCATTTGACGCCGTCTTCCGGCTTGCCCGGCATGCGCGACACGACCGTGACCTTGTCGGCGACCATGAACGAGGCATAGAACCCGACGCCGAATTGGCCGATCAATTCGGGCCGCTCCTTGGCGTCGGCGTTCTTGAGAGCATCCAGAAACTCACGCGTCCCGGAGCGTGCGATGGTGCCAAGGTGCTCGACGATTGTCTCGCGCGACATGCCGATGCCATTGTCGGAGATGGTCAGCGTGCCGGCTTTTTCGTTCGGGATGAGCTTGATCTTCCAGGCCGAGTCGCCTTCGAGCAATTCGACGTTGGTCAGTCCCTGGAAGCGCACGCGATCGATGGCGTCGCTGGCGTTGCTGATCAGCTCGCGCAAGAAAACGTCCTTGTGCGAGTAGAGCGAATGGATAATGAGATGCAGAAGCTGTTTGAGTTCCGCCTTGAACGGCAACGTTTCCGCCGACATGAATGCCCCCTCCAGTTCTGATCGGCATTTTATTGGAAGCCCCGGGGTGAGGTACTCCGAACCCCGGGGTTCGGAATTTCTCATGCCGGGGCTTCCAGCATTCAGGAAAAAGCCAATAGCGTTGACACAATCAGCAATTCGCCCGTAAGGAGGGTGCAAGAAACAACAACACGAATCAGTCGCCCCAAGAAAGGTGATCTCCGATGGCAGCCAAAGTCTTCAGCATCTTTGTCGCGTTGCTTACAGCGGCTAGCGTTCAAGCGGCCACGGTCGAGACAAACGTGACCCCCTCAGCCCCGGTCGGCGCTCCGAAGTTCGAGGAAATCCACAAGGCCCTGACGAAGCAGCTCTGGGACGCAAGCTACGGCGATAAAAAGACTTACGACTATAAGAGTCTGACTTTCCGTAATGCGTTTCGCATCGGCAGCACGGTCATGTACCCGATGGTCGTCGATTGCAACATCACCACGCACTTTCCGGGTGGCGTGTTGCGAACCGAACGCAAGCACCAGATTTTCGAGTTTTATCGCAATCAATACGGCCTCTGGGAGTTTTACCTCCAGGGCAACCTCGACTGAGCCCTGGCAAGAATCGTCGAACCAGCAAACGCCGGCAGCCAGACCCTCTGGTTGCCGGCGTTTTTTTGAGACCTCTCGCCGATCCCCAAGAGGAATTAGCCACAGAGACACCGAGGACACAGGGAGATGCAAGGCGGTGGAATTGGCCAATCACGTTAAGGGTGTTGCTCAGATGAAATGGGAAACGAGAGTTCGTCAATCCCTCTCCACATCGAAGTTTTCTCCGTGTTCTCTGTGGCTCTGTTTATTCCTCTTTGGAGTTGAGCGAGAAGTGTTTTTTTTCTCCTTGATGGCCCGCTTCCTGCCTCCTGCGTCACTTCGATTTCGCGCGCGGCCGGAATATCTCGGAGAGGCGGTCGGCCCCGGCGCCGCGCACGAGTTGGGCGTACCGCTCGCCGCCGGCGTAGGTTAGCGTAACCGTGCGAAAGTAGTCCAGATTCTCCAGGAGCAAGCGCAGCTTCTGGCCCGTTTTTGTCGCGGCGACGGCATTGCGCATTCGCTCACTACTGAACTTGCGATCGTTGACACCAATGATCTTCATGCCCGGCCCGATGCCCGCTTTGTCGGCCGGCGTGCCGGGGATGACATCGTTGACCTTCCCGTCGTCGCTGAGAATAAAGCCGATGGACGCCGCGAGGTTGACGACTCTTTCGTCGTATTCGCGCGCCTTGAAAAGGTCCGTGGACTTGTCGGAATAGACGAGCTTCCAGCCGCCGCGGGTTATGCCGTCGAGCGGGCCGTCGCCTTCCGTGACACTGATGCGCCGCTCCAGGAACGGTTTCCAGTCGTGAGGCGTGACGTCATTGAGCGCGGCAACGATGTCGTCGAAGGTGTACGCCTTAACGTCGGGAGCGCCGCCGTTGCCGCCGAAGAACAGTCGGCAGAAGTCGTCGAGGCTTTTCTTGCCTGCGGTCTTCTCGCGGATGAGGGTATCGACGTCGAGCCAGAGCAAGGCGCCCTCGTCGTAGAAGTCGGCGCCGCGCCGACGGCTCGCCCAGTCGGATCGCGCAAAGTAGAGGTGCGGCGCCGCCACGGCCGTGTCTTCGAGCGATCGCCAGGCCCGGCCTCGCTGGTGCTTCGACCAGTCGGCCATCAGCGCGATGTTCTCGCGAGACAAGTCTTGAGTGTACAGCCCGCTGCGCGCCGTCAGCACGAAGCCGAGGTATTGCGTCAAGCCTTCGTAGACCCACAGGAGCTTCGTTCGCATCGGCTTTTGGAAGTCGGGCAGCGTCAAGCCGTCCGGCCGCCGGTACTTGCCATTCCACGAGTGCACGAACTCGTGCGGCAGCACCCACGAGTGCCACGACTTGCGATAGGCGTCATCCGTCAGGAATCGCTCCGGCAATCGATTATCGCTCGATTCATGATGCTCGATGGCGAAATGGTTGATGTGATCGCTCATCGCCATGAGAAAGCGGTAGGACCGGTAATGCCGAACGCCGAAGAGCTCGCCCGCTTCGACGACGAGCCGATCGAATTGAGACTTGAGCTCGGGACTGAGCGTCAGCCCGGATTCGCTGTCGCAGGCGAGCGTGAGAAAGTGCTGCGGGCCTGTCGCCGGGCCGATCGGAACCTCGCGAAAATGTTTGCCGCACAAAAGCGTGGAATCGGCGAGCATTTCGAGCGACACCGTCTTGAACTGCGTACGATCGCCCTTGGTCGAATCGACGGGGACGGCCGTGCCGAGCTTCCAGCCTGCGGGAAGTGTGATGTCGGCCTTGAACTGAAGATCGCGTACGGATTTGCCCTTCGGATAGAGCAACACCAGGTGCCAATTGACGATGGCGAGCTGGGGGGTCATGCACGGCGAGGAGCCGCCCAGCGCGCTGGCCCCGTCCTTGCCCGCGCCGAGGTAATCGAGGGCAACTTCAAGGGTGTCGCAGTCCTCGGGAATGACGCAGTGAAACGCGTAGAGATCGAGTTCGTCGCGCTTCCAGGCGATCGGTTTCCCGGCAGCACGCAGCTTTAGCCCGGAGAGGTCATTGATCGGCCCGTTGGCGGAGTGCTCGCCTTGAATCCACTTCGGATAGTAGAGGGTGAGCGGGCCGGGTTGCACGGGTATCTTCATGGCCGCGTGCAGCAGCCGCCGCGGCGCCTCGGTGGCGTCGACGCTGAGCTCGATGGGGCGATCTTGGGCTCGAGCGCTTGATACGACCATTAGCCAGGTTGCGACGCAACTGGACCAACAATACAGGGCACGCACGATCCACCTCCGAAGTTCAATCGGTCGATTCGGCAAACACATAATCGAGGCTCCGGATATGATACAATACCGCCAAACAAACATGTGACGGCGGACGATTCGCGAGGCCCTCATGCGGCGTAAGGAACGAACCAATGGCAACGGCGGCACAGCCACCCTCGATGACGCGCCCCCCCTTCAGGCCGGCGATCGGCTCACGCGCGAGCGGTTCCTGCGCATCTGGAAGCAACATCCGGAGATCAAATTTGCCGAGTTGATCGGCGGAGTGGTCTACATGGAGGTAGTTGCGTTGCTGAGTGATCGCGCGGGCGGCGCGCCGGCACCGGCGAGCACGGATCGGGGTCGCCGGCGGCAACTTTGGCAGCGCGCATGGACTGCCGGACGGATGGGGAGTCCGCCGGCGA
>Ga0194132_10013139_pt1 | contig 10126 bp, 5 predicted proteins | sample TA2KigOf80mmetaG_FD_148612 | JGI IMG/M metagenome (GOLD analysis project Ga0194132, IMG submission 148612) | Freshwater microbial communities from Lake Tanganyika, Tanzania - TA2015054 Kigoma Offshore 80m | ecosystem: Environmental > Aquatic > Freshwater > Lake | place: Tanzania: Lake Tanganyika... | reverse complement strand
CCCGGCGTCCACGTCAACACCAATGCTGTTTCGGCCCCACTTCGCTGCCGCGACGTTGGTTGTGCCGGTTCCCGTGAACGGATCCAGTACCACGTCCCCGACGAAGCTGAACATCCGGATCAGTCGCTCTGCAAGCTCGACTGGGAAGGGCGCTGGGTGGCTCCTGGTGGAGGCGCCGGTGATCCCTGACCAGATCTGTTGGAACCAGACGCGATGGTTCGCGTCCGAGATCAGGCTGATCAGCCGCGTGTCGACCGAAGGGCTGCGGTAGCCGCCGGGCTTGCGCAGCATCAGCAGGTACTCGATGTCGTTCTTGATGACGGCGTTGGGCTCGTATGGCTTCCCCAGGAAGCCGGCACCGTTTCCGTTCGCCTCGAAGACGGCATTTGCGATCTTGTGCCAGATGATCGGCGCGAGGCCGTCGAAGCCGATTCGTCGGCAGTGCTCCGAGATCGATGAGTGGAGCGGCACAACGACGTGCCGACCCTTGTTCTTCCGCCGAGACAGGCAAACGTCGCCGACCACGCAGACGAGCCTGCCCCCCCGGCACGAGGATGCGCAGGCACTCCGCCCAGACCCGATCGAGATCTCGAAGGAACGCTTCGTAGTCCTCAATGTGGCCCAACTGGCCCTCGACATCGTTGTAGTCCTTGAGCGTCCAATAGGGTGGCGATGTGACGACGAGGTGCACGCTGTTGGTCGGGATGTGGCTCAGATCGCGCGCGTCTCCCAGGACCAGGCTGTGGGATGTTGAGATTCCGCGAACCGCCTCCTCGGTGGCCGCAGCAGCCTTTGGATCCTTGGCCAGTCGCGGCAAGTCCGTCTGCGGGTCAGTCAGTTCGCCGACGACCTCTCGCACCTGCGCAGCGGCTTCCGCGATATTCATGTCCCCTCCTCGGGTCACGCTTGAAAGAGGCGAGACTCGAGCATGAACCACGCCGGTGCCAGCTAGGTTGACACCGGCGCGAAAGCTCCAGCTACTTCTTCTTGGACTTGCTCGGTCGCTGGCTGAGGGCGCTCCCGGCCGCGGTCTTGGAAGCCTTGCTGGTTCGACCGTCCCGCAGCACCTTCGACGCCGCGGAGGCCGCCTTCTTGCTTGTCACCTTGCCCTTCGCCAACCTAATCACCTCGTTCCGGTTGCCGTCGCTCCCAGATCACGAGCAGCCGCTCGTGCTGCCGCAGTTGAGGCACTTGTAGCAGCTGCCGTTGCGGACCATGATCGAGCCGCATTCGGCGCAGCTGGGTGCGTCCTCCTGGATCTTGAAGGCGGTCGGGCGGCCCAGCGACAGGCTGATCGCGGAGGCGGCGCCGTTGGTCTTGCCGTTGCCGTTCACATGGCCGTTGCCGTTGGCGTGGCCATTCTTCACGGGCTCGACCACGGGCAGCGGCGTGGAGACGGAGATGGTTCCGGACGGCGCGTCGGTGGCCGGGGTTGAGTCAGGAGCCTCGGCCGCGAGGGGGGATTCCGCGGTCGAGGCCCCCGACCCCTGGACAGGCGTGGCGGGAGCGGGAGAGTCAAGCGAGATACCGGCGCGCGGCGCAGAGGCGGCGGGGACCGGCCCTGCGGAGGACGCCATCGACAGCGACATGGGCTGGCCCAGGACGAAGCCGCCAGCGGGCGGCTCGTCGACGAGCGCGTTGCGATCGATCAGGCCGAGGCCGGCCTTCTCTTCGGGGGCGAGGAAGCGCGAGCCGAGCCAGCGGAAGATGTAGTCGACCAGCGATTTCGCGATGGGGATCTCGGGGTTGGCGGTGAAGCCGGCCGGCTCGAACCGGACGTGTGCGAACTTGTTGACGAGATCGCGCAGTGGCACGCCGTACTGGAGTGCCAGCGAGATCGAGGTGGCGAGGGTGTCCATCAGGCCCGACACCGTCGAGCCTTCCTTGGCCATCTTCAGGAAGATCTCGCCGGGCTGGCCGTCCGGGTAGAGGCCGACGGTGATGTAGCCCTCGTGACCGTTGATGTCGAACTTGTGCGTCAGCGCCGAGCGCTCGACCGGCAGGCGGCGGCGGTAGGGCTTGGGCTCACCTCCCAATCCCACGTCCGCCGCCGCAGCCGCCGTCGGGATAGACGCGTCCGCACCGGAATCCTTCTTCTTGCCGGTCGAGAGCGGCTGGCTGCGCTTGCTGCCGTCGCGGTAGATCGCGATGGCCTTGAGGCCCAGGCGCCAGCCCTCGAGATAGACCTGCTCGATGTCCGCCTCGGTGGCGGATTCGGGCATGTTGACGGTCTTGCTGATCGCGCCCGACAGGAACGGCTGGACAGCCGCCATCATCCGGACGTGGCCCATGTAGTGGATGGACCGCTCGCCGTTCACCGGCTTGAACGCGCAGTCGAAGACGGACAGGTGCTCCGGCTTGAGGCCCGGCGCGCCCTCGATGGTCTCGCGCTCGTTGACGTAGGCGACGATCGCCTCGACCTCGTCGGGCGTGTAGCCGAGCTTGCGCAGGGCGCCGGGCACGGTCTGGTTGACGATCTTGAGGTAGCCCTCGCCGACCAGCTTCTTGTACTTGATGAGGGCGATGTCGGGCTCGATGCCGGTGGTGTCGCAGTCCATCATGAATGCGATGGTGCCGGTGGGCGCGAGCACGCTGACCTGTGCATTCCGGTAGCCGTGCGCCCTACCGAGCTCGAGGGCCTCGTCCCAGGTCTGGCGTGAGGCAGCGAGCAGGTCCGCTGGAACGGCGTGGGTGGCAGGGATCTGGTACGCCGCGTCGCGGTGCTTGCCGATGACGCGGATGAACGAGCTCTCGTTCTGCGGGTAGTCCGCGAACGGGCCGCCATGGTCGCGCGCAATGACCGCGCTCTGCCGGTAGCCCTCGCCGGTCATGATCGCCGTGAGTGCCGCCGCGTACGAGCGGCCCGCGTCGGAGTCGTAGGCAAGGCCGCGGCTCATCAGCAGGGCGCCGAGGTTGGCGTAGCCCATGCCGAGCGGGCGGAAGCGGTGGGAATTCTCCTCGATCCGCGGCGTTGGGTAGGACGCGTTGTCGACCACGATCTCCTGCGCCGTGAGGGTGACACGGGCCGCGAATCGGTACCCCTCGGCGTCGAACTCACCGTCGTCCTTGACGAACTTCATCAGGTTGAGCGACGCGAGGTTGCACGCGGTGTCGTTGAGGAACATGTACTCCGAGCACGGATTGCTGGCGTAGATCCGGTCCGTGTTCGCCGACGTGTGCCAGTCGTTGATCGTGGTGTCGTACTGGATGCCCGGGTCGCCGCAGATCCAGGCCGCGGCGGCCATCCGGTTGAGGATCTGGCGCGCCGGGTACGTGCCGGCCGGTTCGCCCGTGGTGACCTCGTGGGTGGTCCAGTCCTGGTTGCGCTCGACGGCGCGCATGAAGTCGTCGGTGACGCGGACGCTGTGGTTCGCGTTCTGGAAGAAGACGCTGCCGTAGGCCTCGCCCGTGAAGGAGGCGTCGTAGCCGGCCTCAATGAGGGCCCAGGCCTTGCGCTCCTCGTTCGCCTTGGAGTCGATGAAGTCGAGGACGTCCGGGTGGTCTGCGTCGAGGATGACCATCTTCGCCGCTCGGCGGGTCTTGCCGCCTGACTTGATCACGCCCGCGAACGCGTCGTAGCCGCGCATGAAGCTGACCGGGCCCGAGGCGATGCCGCCGCCCGACATCCGCGCCTTGCTGGAGCGGATGGTCGAGAGGTTGACACCGGCGCCCGAGCCGTACTTGAACAGCATGGCCTCGGTCTTGGCGAGGTCCATGATCGAGGACATGGTGTCCTGCACCGAGTTGATGAAGCACGCGCTGCACTGCGGCTTCTCCTCGATGCCCACGTTGAACCAGACCGGCGAGTTGAAGGCCATCTTCTGGTGGACCAGCAGGTGCGTCAGCTCAGCCTGGAACGTGCGCAGATCCTCGTCGCTCGCGAAGTAGCGGGCGCTCTCGGCCCAGGCGGCGATCGTGTTGACGACCCGGTCGATCAGCTGGCGCACCGAGTGCTCGCGCTCCGGGGTGCCGACGTGGCCGCGGAAGTATTTGCTGACCACGACATTGGTCGCGAGCTGGCTCCAGAACGCGGGGACCTCCACGTCCTCCTGCTCGAAGACGGTCTTGCCCGACTCGCTGGCGATATTCGCCGTACGGAACTCCCAGGTGATCTCGTCGTACGGGTGTACACCGGGGCGCGTCCAGCGGCGCTCGAAGGTGAGACCGGGCGCGCGTTCGCCAACGTCGGTGTAGCCGTCGAATGAAACGCCCCACGGCCCGCGATGGCGCGAGCCGGTGATTGCGGCCTTGGCCACGGTCACGACCTCCCCCGCGAGGATGTCGGCGGGACCCTGGGCACCGTCATCCGACGCGGTCAATCCCGACGGAGTCGATGTCGCGTTGTCCATCACCGGGACTGCCTCGCCTGTGGACCGGGTCATCGCTGGGTTCTCCTGGATCGGATGCCGAGATCGAGCGGATGTCGTTCGGCCGGGCCTGGATGGGCGGAGCGGGCGACTGGGGGCTTCGCTGGCGTCCGCGCGGGCCCGAGTACGCCGGTGTCCCGCTGCGGCCGTCTGACGATGAGAGCCGGGGCCCGAGTCGTGTGCCCTGCGGCTCGGGGTTCCCGGTTCAACGGGCCGGCCACCTGGTGCCGGCCTTATGTGGTGCGCCTCCCGGGAGGCGGGTTCGGCGCCGCTCGTAGCTGCGACGCCCGTTCGCAATCTGTCCTCCCGCAGGTCGATGGGACGCGGCCGGGCCGGCTGATGCGGCCGTCTGGTGCTGGGCTGATGCGGCCTGGTTCGATCCGTCGGGTGACTGGGGAAGTATCCCGCGGGGGGAGCCTGGAGTCAAGCCTGAATCACAAGATGTTGTGGTGCGATCGGCGCCCACACCGCTACATGTTGGGACGAAGGGCCTCGTGGGGACCGGGCCGTGGATTTCTCGACGGCCGCTGTGGAAGAATCCGGGCGGGGTCGTGGACGAGCTGTGGATCCTCGGATGCCGGGCGCCCGTGGCGCGCCGCGAGCGCCGCCCGATGGTAGCGCAGACAGAACGGATGTTCTCGTCCGGCCGCCGGTGTCCGCGCTGCCCGAGGTGTCGCAGGGCGAGCGCAGCCTCCGCGGATGCGCTGACGAGCATCAGACGAGCGTCCCCTGGACCTGCGGGTTTCTGCACGGCTGGCGCAGCCGATGAGGGCAGGGCACCGCGGTACGCTAGCGGGCCATGATGCGCCGCGGGATTCCACGACCGGGCACTCGCGTGGGCGCATTCGCGCTCGCAGCCGTGGCCGCGCTGACGCTGCTGGCGGCCACCCAGCCCGCGCCGCCGGCAGGGCCGCCGTTCCCCGAGCCGGTGACGGGCCAGCGCGTCTACGACTTCGCGGGCGCTCTGAGGCCCGCGACCGAGCAGCGGGCCCAGGCCACCGCCGAGGCCATCGAGACGCGGACCGGCGCCCAGGTCGTGGTGTTCACGCAGCTCAAGCCGGGGGCGACGCAGGGCCAGACCGAGGACGACGCGATCGCGCTGATCGACCAGTGGGGGATCGGGCGACGCGGCTTCGATGACGGCCTGGTCATCTTCTACAACCTCGATGAGTCGCTGGCGCACGGCCAGGTGCAGCTCTACGCGGCGCCGGGCTTTCGCGCCACCTTCCTCACCAACGAGGAGCGGCAGGCGATCTTCGAGAACGACATGCTGCCGCTCCTGCGCGTCGGCGACCTGGACGGAGCGACCTTGGCCGCGCTCGCGAAGGTCGACACGGCGGCGACGCCAGAGAACGCCCAGCGGCTCCGGTTCGGGCGCCAGGTCGACGCGCTGCTGGGCCTCGTGGGAGCGCCGCTCGCGTTCATCGTCCTGTTCGGCTGGGCCGCATTCCACTGGGTCCGCTTCGGGCGCGACCCCGAGTACATCGACGACTCGTCCATCTATGCCGCCGGCCCACCGGCGGAACTGACACCGGCGGCCGCCGCGCTGGTTCTGGACGGCTGGCCCTCGCGCCGCGCCCTGACTGCCGCGATGCTCGACCTTGCGGCACGCGGGGAATTCGTCTTCCGCGAGCACCCCCAGGGGAGCTACGGCTCGGTCGGGGTTCGCCTTGGATCGGGGGCGATCGACGATCGCCAGCGCGTGATCAACCAGCACCGACCGCTCGGCAAGGCCGAGAGAGCCGCCCTCGAGCAGATCCGGATGCTCGGGCTCGAGGACGACGACCGGTACATCGATCCGAAGGCCCTGCGCAGGTTCGGGAGCATCACCGTGCGCTTCGACCACCTGCTCGAGCAGGCCGCCGTGGACAACGGCTGGTTCACGGACCGGCCGCGCAGGGTGCGCAACCACTGGTTCAAGCGCGGCGCGCAGGAGATCCTGCTGGCGGTCGTCGTGCTGCTGATCGCCGCCGTCCTGCCCAGCGGAGGCCTGACGCTGCTGGGCGCGTCCATCCTGCTCGCGGCCATTGCCACAGTCATCCTGGCCCCGAAGATGCCGGCCCGCACACTGCCCGGCGCGATGATCCGGGCGATGCTGGCGGCCTACCGCCGGACGCTCGCCGCAACGATGGCCGGCGCGCGATCGATGAACCAGGTGGTGGACGAGGCGCGCCTGCCCTGGCTCGAGACGCCCGACCAGGCCGTCGTGTGGGGCACCGCGGTGGGGCTCCAACCGGAGATCGAAGCCGTGCTCGGACGGAGTCTCGAGGACCTGGAGGCCGGCCGGGCCAGTCCCGCCAGCACGTACCTCCCCGGCTGGTACTACTCCAATGGCGCGCTGGCCATCAGCGGCGCGGCGGGTGGCGCAGGTCCGGCCCCGAGCGGGGGCATCGGGTCGCCGGTCGCCGGGCTGCTCTCGAGCTCGGCCCTGCCCGCCTTCGGCGGCATGTTCGCCGCCCTGGGCACCATCGGCGACACGCTCGTGACGACCTCGAGCGGAGGCTCCAGTGCCGGGTCCAGCAGCAGCTCGAGCAGCTTCGGCGGCGGCAGCTCAGGCGGGGGCGGGGGAGGCGCGGGCGGCGGTTTCTGAGCTGGTCGCAGGCGCCGACCGACCTCTCGGAGGCGACTCCTCGCCCGTCGCGGCGGGGATGGCCCAGAGCATCACCCCGGACGCGCTCTCCGGGCGAGCGACTACAGGCCGCTGTACGCGTGCAGCCCGCTGAACCAGAGGCTGCCCGAATACGTGACCAGGACCATGCCGAAGCCGACCACCAGCAGCAGCGCCGCCGGCCGGCCGGCCCACGCGCGCTGGTTGCGCGCATGCAGGTAGACGGCGTAGACGAGCCACGTGACCAGCGACGCTGTCTCCTTCGGATCCCAGCCCCAGTACCTGCTCCACGCGATGGAGGCCCACCAGGAGCCCAGGATGATCATCGTGGCGAAGATCGGGAAACCGATGATGACCGCCCGGTAGGCGACCTGGTCCAGGACCTTGTGGGACGGCAGCCACGCTAACCGGTCGCCGCGGCCCTGGACGAGATACCCGATGCCGGCCGCAAACGATGTCGCGAAGATCCCGTAGGCGATGGTCGCGAGGCCCACGTGGAGCGTGAGCAGCGGACGATTCTCGAGAGCGGGCACCAGCGGCTCGATCTCGTTGGGGAGCGTCATCGCGTAGACCAGCAGGGCCATCGCGACCGCGAGTGGGACGAACCCGATGGAGCGGATCTCGTAGCGGCGGGCGAGGAGTGCGTAGCAGAGTGCGATCGTCGTCGCGAACGCGACGCTGAACTCGAAGAGGTTGCCCCATGGGCCACGCCCGACGATCACTCCGCGCAGGGCCAGCGAGAGGCCGAGAAGCACGATCGCGGTCCAAGTGAAGCCGATCGCAAACGGACGCGCGGCCGTGCCGAGTTCGGGGCCCTGCGAGCGCGCCGCCTCGCGTTCCACGAAGGAGCCCGTGACGATCCCGGCGTAGGCCGGAGCTCCGAGGGCGGGCGATGTGCGGACCGCGAGCCGTGCGGCGAGCCGGCCGTTCGCGAGCAGCACGGCATGGGCGACATGCGCAGCGAATCCCACGGCGAGCGCGATCCCGCCGGCGTAGAGGAGGATCAGCGAGCCGCTGGCCATGGGTGGTCCCGGCGGTCGGGCGCCAGGGGCCTCAGGCGATCGCGGCGCCGCCGGGCGGCGGGCCGATCGGGGCGAGGAGGCGCGCTCGCGGCTCCACCTTGAGGACGAGGCCGCAATTGCCGCAGGTGTCGATGTCGGCCCCGCGCCCGATGCCGCACATCGGACAGATCACCGAGAGGTCCTCGCCGGCGTCGCCGCGTGTCCTGCCGGGCGGGTAGATGAGCCCGCGGCTTGCGGAATACGGGAGCCCGCGGGGGTACATCGGCTGGCCGTCGTCGCCGAGGAGGACCCGGGTGGGGCCGTCCTCGTAGCTCACCCTGGCGCGCGGCTTGCGCAGGAAGTACCAGGTCCAGGCCAGCAGACCGAGCGTCAGCAGCGGCCCGAGGACCCCAAGGACGAGGAAGAGCGGCAGCAGGTTGATGAGGGCGCCCCAGTCCGGCACCACCAGCTTCTCGATCAACTGGAGGAGCCCGGTCCAGAGGTTCTCGATGTGGCCTTCCACGCCCTGCATTGCCGGCGATTGTAAACGCGGCGGCGACGGTGGGTGGGCGGTCCAGGGGACCTTCCGCGATGCCCGTCAGTGCATCTGGTGGCCGGCGATGCGCTGAGGGGCATCACCAGGGACACCCGGCGAACGAGGACACCCCACCGTCAGCGGTCAGCCCGGGGCGCGGCCGGAGCGCGGGAGCCGGCAGGGATTGCCAACCTTCCTGGTCGCGCCACGACCGGGCCGCCAGCCTCGGCGGTCCTCATCGTCGCCGCCGGACGGCGGGCCCTCGCCGGCCGCCGGCAGCGGCGGACGCGGACGTCCGACCGACGGCGATTCCAGCTTCGAAGATGCGAGGCGCGCCATGAGCCACTCCGTACGAGCGGTGCGCCCGCCAGCCCGCCGGACGCGCGCTCGCCCAGTTCCGCGTCGTCCGTCACGACCAGGAGCGTGACGGGATGCTCTGCGTCGGCCACGAGGCGCGCGATCACCGAGTCCGCGGAGACGCGGCCGCTGTAGCGCACCGTGACGCCCGACGCAATCCGCGTGTCACGGACGCCGCGTTCCTGGGGCCCGTCGAGGATCAGCTCGATCCGGACGGCAGGCTCGATCACGCCACGCAGGCGGCCGATCAGCGTGGTCGCCGACGCGGGGGTCGGACCCCGGCGCAGTGCGTGGAGCAGGTTCGTCCCGTCGATCAGGAGGCGCTCGGTGTCGGCGAGGGGGCTTCGGGCGGGCGGCATCCGGGGCATCATGCGCCGATGCTGCTGCTCGTGGATCTTGACGGGGTCGTCTACCGGGGAACTGCGCCCGTTCCGGGTGTCGCGGAACTGCTCGCTGCCCGCGTGGCGCTCGGCGACGACGTCGTCTATGTCACCAACAACTCCATGTTCTATCGGACGGCCTACGTGACGCGACTGGCCGAGATGGGCGCGCCGGTCTCGGCCGACCGCGTGGTCAGCTCCGGCCGCGCGACGGCGTTGTACCTGCGGGAGCATGAGCCGGGCATCCGGCGCGCCCTGGTTCTGGGCGCCAGTGGCCTCGAGCGCGAGATGCGCGACGTGGGCCTGGACGTCATCACAGCAGCGCACGCCGCCACGCGCATGAGCCGGGAGGGCATTGATGGGACCGACGCGGCGGGTCGGCCGGACGCGGTGATCTGCGGCCTCGACCCGCAGTTGACCTACGCCCGCCTCGCCGTGGCCGCGGATGCGGTGCGCGCGGGGGCCCGGTTCATCGCCACGAACCGCGACCCGACCTACCCTACGGAGCGTGGCTTCCAGCCCGGCGCGGGCACGGTCGTCGCAGCCGTCGAAGTGGCGTCGGGCACGGTGCCGCTCACCATCGGCAAGCCGGGTCCGCTGCTTCTCGAAGAGGCGGCTCGTGCTGTGGGCCGCGGCGCGCGCGAGGCGGTGATGATCGGCGATGCGATGTCCGACATCGCAGCTGCGCACGCCGTCGGCTGCCGCAGCGTCCTGATGCTGACCGGAGTCACCACGCGCGAACGACTCGCGCGAGTCGCGGCGGCCGAGCACCCGACCGCGGTCGCGGCGGACGCCGCGGAGCTCGGGCGGATCCTTCAGGAACTGGAGACGTCGCCGGCCGGCGAGGGCTGACCGGGGCCGGTGGCGAGCCCGGAGAT
>Ga0194132_10013138_pt1 | contig 10126 bp, 8 predicted proteins | sample TA2KigOf80mmetaG_FD_148612 | JGI IMG/M metagenome (GOLD analysis project Ga0194132, IMG submission 148612) | Freshwater microbial communities from Lake Tanganyika, Tanzania - TA2015054 Kigoma Offshore 80m | ecosystem: Environmental > Aquatic > Freshwater > Lake | place: Tanzania: Lake Tanganyika... | reverse complement strand
CGCGGCGGCGCTGGCGCGTCCGCTGGTCGCGCTCTACGGCTCCTCCAGCGCCGAGCACACGCCTCCGCTCGCGACGGGCGACGTCGCGCCGCGCCTGATTCAGCCGCAGGGACTGGCGTGCAGCCCGTGCTTCAAGCGCGAATGCCCGCTCGGCCACTTCAGGTGCATGAACGATCTCCAGCCACAGCGCGTGCTGGCGGAAATTGCGGCGATCGCAGGCGGGCGCTGAACGCGGCAGCGCCAGGCGCGCCTGCGGCTGCATCCGGATGGTGCAGGCAGGATGCGCAGGCAGAATGTGCAGGCCCCGCACCCTGACAACCACCCTGTCAGGGCCGCGCCGCAAGAAGAAAAGGAAACGTGAAGCCGGCCTGTAAGCCGGGTTCTGTCGAGGCAAGCCTTGCGGCCTGCCGCGCAGCGATCATTCCTCTAGGCCTGCGGTTGCCCGCAGGCTCAAGCCACCTACCCGCGGACTCGGCGAGCAGCGTCATCGTCCGCCTATTTGGTGTTGCTCCGGGTGGAGGTTACCGTGCCAGCCGTGTTCCCACGTCTGCGGTGCGCTCTTACCGCACCATTTCACCCTTGCCTGTGCCAATCCGACGCCTAAGCGTCGGATTGGGCGCTTGCGCGCCCGTCCTTTTACGCCCTTGATCGGCAGTTGCATGTCCGAAGACATGCAAGCTGATGTGTCCTTCGACGCACCTTCATGCGCCTTTCAGCGCACCTGCTCTTCAAGTAACGAGACTTTGCGGCGTCGCGCTTACGCGCGCGCCGCAAGGCCCGGACGGCCATCGGCGGTGTACTTTCTGTTGCCCTGTTCATCGCCTTTGCCGGGAGTTGCCCCCCGGCTCCTGCGTCTGGGCGTTACCCAGCACCCTGCTCTCTGGAGCCCGGACTTTCCTCCCTGTCCCCATTCTGGACACGGTGATCGCCCGGCCGGCTTCACGCGGTGGAGTGTACCCCGCGGGACCTGCGACCGGGCCGGAATTGGCCGGCATCGTCGTAATACTCTGCCCGCGCGTTGTCCGGATGCCAGCCAGGGATGCCCAGCACCGGCAAAGGTGCCAGCACGCGCGTCGACGACAGCGCAGCGGGTTGGCGCAACCATGCGGCTGCGCGGGCATCCATCGCCGCCACCTGTCCGCCCGCCGGCAGGTGCAGTTCCGCCGCATCCACCGAAAACACAAGCGCCTTGGCCGTGAGGCCGCGAAAAGGCGCGCGCAGCTTGCCGGCCAGCGCATGCCCGAACACGTGAAACCGCATCTTCTCCATCACGTCGGCGCGCTGCGTCCAGAACAGTTCCTTCCAGCGAAAGCCTGCCAGCAGTTCCGCCAGCGACGGCTCGGCACAGGCCACGACCAGCCCGTCCTCGTCGAACAGTGTCAGCACGTCGCGCGCAGTGCCGCGCCTGCTTTCTTCCCCGTGCGGCGCATGCAGGTGGTGCTGGCGGTTCACTTCGCGCTTGGTCTGCGGCCAGTCGATCCAGGCCAGTGCATTGTCCGCGTCGTGCCAGTTGCCCGGGCGCGTGACGATCTCGCCGGTGCGCCAGGCACGCGCCTCGTACCCGGCCGCATCGTCCGGCTGCGGCGGCACGAACCGGATCGGCTTGCCCGAACCCGCGACATGGCGGGCATCCAGCCGCGCATTCAGTGCGGCCAGCGTCGGCACCTCCGCGGTGCCTGTGGCGGACAGGCTCAGGCGAGCTTCCAGCCCAGCGACTCGCCGGCGCGCAGCGGCACCAGCGTTTCGCCGCCGAAGGAGTATTCAGCCGGAACCTTCCAGGCCGTGCGCTGCAACGTCACGCTGGCCGTGTTGCGCGGCAGGCCGTAGAAATCGGCGCCGTGAAAACTGGCAAAGGCCTCCAGCCGCCCCAGTGCGCCGGCCGCCTCGAACGCCTCGGCATACAGCTCCAGCGCCGCATGCGCGGTGTAGCAGCCGGCGCAGCCGCAGGCATGTTCCTTGAGGCCCCGCGGATGCGGCGCGCTGTCGGTGCCGAGGAAGAACTTCGGGCTGCCGCCGGTGGCAGCCGCCACCAGCGCCCGGCGGTGTTCCTCGCGCTTCAACACCGGCAGGCAGTAGTAGTGCGGCCGCACGCCGCCCTGGAAGATGGCATTGCGGTTGTAGAGCAGGTGGTGCGCGGTGATGGTCGCCGCCACGTTGGCCGGCGACGCGGCCACGACCTCGGCCGCCTCGCGCGTGGTGATGTGCTCGAACACCACGCGCAGCCCCGGGAAGTTCCGGCGCACCTCAGCGAACACGCTTTCGACGAACACGCGCTCGCGGTCGAACACGTCGACGCCGGGCGTCGTCACCTCGCCGTGCAGCAGCAGCGGCAGGTCCAGCTTTTCCATCGCGGCGAGCGCCGGGAAGGCGCGCGCGAGCTTCGTCACGCCGGCATCCGAATTGGTAGTCGCGCCGGCGGGGTAGTACTTCACCGCATGCACGAAGCCGCTCGACTTCGCCGCAGCGATCTCGGCCGCCGAGGTGTTGTCGGTGAGGTAGAGCGTCATCAGCGGCTCGAAGCCCGCGCAGGGTCCTGGATCGGCGCCGCCGAGCGCGGCGAGGATGCGCTCGCGGTAGGCGCGCGCCAGCGCCACCGTGGTCACCGGCGGCTTGAGGTTGGGCATGATGATGGCGCGCGCGAACTGCGCGGCAGTGTGGCGCAGGACGGCGGCGAGCTGCTCGCCGTCGCGCAGGTGCAGGTGCCAGTCATCGGGGCGAACGAGGGTGAGGGTCTGGGGTGCGTTCATGGTACCGCAATCATACCTGCTGCCATTTCACCTTTCGCGCGCGAATCCTTCGCCATCCCTGGACGACTCCTGCGCGGCTCCGCCCCGGCGCGTCGTGCCCAGATTCCCGGCTCAGGCCTTTGCCGCCGGCGCCTTGCCCGTCAGTTCCAGGGCGCGCGCGTAGACCTCGCCGCGGCGCAGGCCGGTGATGCTGCGAGCGAGCTTCACGCTCTGCGCCAGCGGCAGCTCGGCGAGCAGCGCCTTGAGCACGCGGTCGAGATCGGCCCCCGTTGATCCGCCCGTGGCCTTCGGCGCGCCGGTGACGAGGAGCACGAACTCGCCGCGCACGCGGCTGGGATCCGCCGCCAGCCATGCCGCCGCCTCGGCGAGCGGGCAGCGATGCACCGACTCGAAGAGCTTGGTGAGTTCGCGCGCAATGACGATCTCGCGCGGCGGAGCGTCCTGCGGTCCGCCGGCGCCCAGCACGGCCGCCAGGTCTTCGACGCAGGCCAGCACGCGGTGCGGCGATTCGTAGAACACCAGCAGTGCCTCCTCGGCGGCGAGCGCGGCGATGGCCGCGCGCCGCGCCGCCGCACGCTCCGGGAGGAAGCCTGAGAAATGGAAGGCCGTGCCGGCGAGCCCGGCCACCGACAGCGCGGCCGTGGCCGCGCTGGGTCCCGGGATCGGTATCACCGCATGGCCGGCCGCGCGCAGGCGCGCCACCAGGATGGCGCCCGGGTCCGAAAGCGCCGGCGTGCCGGCATCGGACACCAGCGCCACCTGCCGGCCCGCCTCGAGCAGGCGCAGGATCTCCTGCGCCCGCCGCGCTTCATTGTGCTCGTGCAGGGACAGCATGCGCGTGCCGATGCCGTGGCGGTCAAGCAGACGTGCAGTGTTGCGCGTGTCCTCCGCGGCGATGACATCCACCGTGCCGAGCACGCTCAGCGCCCGCAGCGTGATGTCCTCGAGGTTACCGATGGGGGTGGCGACCACATATAATCGGCCACCATGCGCATTGCCGGTTCCGGATCCAAGGCCGTCTCCACGGGAATCGGCATCAACTGCGCCCCCCGCAGTCCCACCCGCCTTGCCGGCCGCCTCTTCATGCCCCGGATTCATCAATGCGTGTCCATGCTTGCGCTGGCGGCCTGCAGTGCCGCAAGCCCCGCATTGTGCGCGGCAGAGGGTCCGGCGGCAACCCGACCCGCCGCGGCCAGCAATCCGGCGACCAACCCGACACCTTCGGCAAGGGCGGCGGCAGTTGAAGTGCCGAACTCCGCGCCACTGATCAGCCTGCTGCTGCCGCTGGACTCGCCGCCCTTCGCCGCGGTCGCCGCGGCGGTGCGGTCCAGGTGCAATGCCGCCTTCTCGCTGGCGGGCGCGCGGCCACGACTGGAAATCGTGCGCACCGACGGCAGCGCGGCGAGCATCGCCGAGGGCTGGGCCGGTGCCGCCCGCCGCGGAGCCAATGTGATCATCGGGCCGATCACTCGATCCGGCGTATCTGCACTGGCAGCCACATTATTATCACAGCCCTCGGCCGACCCGGCGTCGGCCGCGTCCTCCGCCCCGGTCACCCTGGCGCTCAACGTGCCCGAGGGCCTGCCGCAGCTGCCGCCGCGCTTCTACAGCTTCGGCCTCGCCGTCGAGCAGGAGGCACGCGCCATTGCACGCACCGCCTGGATCGAGGGACTGCGCAGCGCCATCGTGGTGCAGGGCCGTGGGGCCCTCGACCGGCGCACCAGCCAGGCCTTCGCCGAGGAGTGGCTGGCCTACAACGGGCGCATCGTCGACATCCGCGACTTCGATGCCGGCACCGACCTCGATGCACTGCGCAGCCAGCTGGCCAAGTCGCGGGCGGATTTCATCTTCCTGTCGGCCGACGCCCGCGAGGCGCGCCGCGTGCGGCCCTACCTCGGCAGCCAGGTCACGCTGTTCTCCACATCGCAGGTCAATGACGGCCGTCCCGACCCCGGCGCCCTGGTCGACCTTATCGGCATCCGTTTCGTCGACATGCCCTGGCTGTTGCAGCCCGATCACCCGGCGGTCGTGGTCTATCCGCGCAACGCGGCCCTGGGTCCGGACCTGCAGCGCTTCCACGCGCTGGGCATCGATGCCTGCCGCATCGCTGAACTCATCGCCGGCGGACGCAAGCGCATCGACATCGACGGCGTTACCGGGTACCTCGAGCTCGAACTCGAGGGCACGGCGACGCCGCTGGCGCGCGCGGTGCGGCGCGACCCGATCCTGGCCAGCTTCCGCGACACCTCGCTGCCGCTTTCTCCACCACCGCCGCCCGAACCCGCGCCCGCCGCCCCGCGTGGCGACGGCCAGTAGTCCGCGCCCGAATCGCCGACTGCGCCATGGGGCAACCGCATGACCCGACGATGAAAGTGCAACCGTGAAAACCGTCAGGCAGGAACACCTCACGCGCCGCCAGATGCTGCTGATTCTCGGCGGCGTCTCGCTGATGCTCAGCCTCGCCATGGGCATCCGCCAGAGCTGGGGCCTGTTCCAGCCCAGCTTCATTCGCGACATGGGCATCACCACGGCGGATTTCTCGCTGGCGATTGCGCTGCAGAACATCGTCTGGGGAGTGACGCAGCCCTTCGTAGGCATGCTGACCGACCGCCATGGCACGCGCCCGGTCGTCCTCGTGGGCGTCGTGCTCTATGCCGCCGGCCTGCTGATCAGCCTGTACGCGCAGTCGGCGCTGATGTTCACGCTGGGCGCGGGCATCCTGGCCGGCATTGCCCTGTCCTGCACCGCCTCGCAGATTGCGCTCAACGTCGCAGCCCGCACCGCATCGCCCGCCAACCGCAGCCTGGTGCTGGGCAGCGTGTCGGCGCTCGGCTCGCTCGGCATCGCCTTCGTCTCGCCCCTCGCGCAGTCGCTGATCACCGGCAGCGGCTGGCAGATGGCGCTGGTGGCCTTCATTGCGCTGGCCGCAGCAATGCTGCCGGCCGCCTGGTTCGCAGGCGGCGTGGACCGCATCGAGATCGGCACCGCCGGCAGCCAGCAGTCGGTGCGCGAGGCGCTGGCCGAGGCCGCCCGCCATCCCGGCTACGTGGTACTGGCCACGGCGTTTTTCGTCTGCGGCCTGCAGCTCACCTTCCTCACCACGCACCTGCCGACCTATCTCGACATCTGCGGAATCGATCCGAACGTCGGCGCCCAGGCGCTAGCGGTGATCGGTTTCTTCAACGTCATCGGGTCCTACCTGTTCGGCTGGCTGGGCGGCCACTACTCCAAGCGCTTCTTGCTCGGCGGCATCTACGTGCTGCGCTCGCTGTTCATCACCGCCTACTTCCTGCTGCCGCCCTCGCCAACTTCCACACTGGTGTTCGCCGCGGCCATGGGCACGTTGTGGCTGGGCGTGGTGCCGCTGGTGACGGGGCTGGTGGTGCACCTGTTCGGCCTCAGGTACCTCGCCACGCTGTCGGGGATTGCCTTCTTCAGCCACCAGCTCGGCTCCTTCTTCGGCGCGTGGGGTGGCGGCCTCATCTACGGCATGTTCGGGTCCTACGACCCGGCATGGATGGGCGCGGTCGCCATCGGCATCTCCGCAGGGCTGATCCAGATGGGCATGAACGTGAGGCCGACGCCGCGCGTGGAGCGCGAGCGGGGCTCGGGACTGCAGGTCGCGGGCTAGCCCCCTTGAACGCCTGACGCAGTAGCCGTCAGGCGTTCGGAATCAGGGGAGCGCCAGGGAAGGCGCCACCCTGCATCGCCAGGCAGCCTCAGAGCCCGTACAGGCCGGCCGCATTGCTCCACAGGATGCGCTCGCGATCCGCGGCCGCGATACCCTCGAAGGAACGCGCGATGGCATCCGTGCTGCCTGGCCAGGTCGAAGTCGCCTGCGGGAAATTGGTGCTCCACAGGATGTTGGCAGCGCCGACATGTCGCAGCGCGTGCTGCAGCGACTGCTTGTCGTACCAGGCGGACACAAAGCACTGGCGGCGGAACAGATCGCCCAGATTATGCTCGTAGCCGCGCGACTTCAGGCCCATGTTGGAGAACTGGTGGTCGCCCATCTCCAGCGCAAACACGATCCAGCCGAGCGCGCTCTCCGGGAACACCACCTTCAGCTTCGGGTGGAAGCGCACCGCCCGCGACATCAGCATGTTGCCGACGATGGTGGCATTGCCGGCCGGGCGCGTGATGGCGCGGTAGGCCTCCCGCAGCTTGGGCGAGAACCCCGACCAGGGCTCCATCTCCAGTTCCGGCGAGGCCCCCGAATGAAAGCACACCGGCACGCCCAGTTCCTCGCAGGTGCGCCATACCGGCTCGTAGGCCTCGTCGTTGATGTGCGGCACGTTGTCGCGCAGATGCAGCGGGATGGCGGGGAACACCACGCCCTTGTGGCCCTTGGCCACCGCGCGGCGGATCTCTGCGGCGGCCGCCTCCGGCGCCAGCGGCACGATGCACTGCGGAATGAAGCGCGGGCTCACCGCCGCCCACTCCTCGATCAGCCAGTCGTTGTAGGCCTGCACGCAGGCCAGCTCCAGCCTGGGATCGGTGATGCGCCCGAAGGTTTCGCCCGCGACGCCGGCCACCATCGGATAGAGCACCGAACAATCCACGCCATCGGTATCCATGCTCTTGAGCCGCGCCCTGGCGTCCCGGGCCGCCGCCGGAATGTCCGACCAGCGCGTCGCGCGCCCGCCGGTTGACGCTTCGAGCGCCGCGCCGACGTCGGCGAGCCGCGCCAGGGACACGGCATGGCCGTCCACGACCCATTTCGCCGCGCCCTTGGCCGGCTCCTTCAGGTGGGGAATGCGATCGCCCCACTTCGCCTTCGACATGCGCCTGGTCCACACCTGCGGGTGCTCCAGCACATGATCATCCACACTCAGAAAACGCTGCTTCGCCTTCATAAGCCACTGCCCCCTCGATCGGAGTGTCTTACATCGGAACGGGGCTGCCCCGCCGCACTCCTCAAATTCAGTCTGCCCGACGACTCACCCGTTGGGCACTCGATGTTCGCTCGCGCGCGCCATGCACGCAGGCGCTGCCGGCGCTTGGCAGCCGCACTACAGGGAGTACAGCTTGCGCGCGTTCTCGAACAGCAGTTTCTTGCGAACCGCCTCGGGCACCTCGCCCACCACATGCTCGGCGTACTTCCACGTGCCGGGGTAGGTCGACGTGCTGTGCGGGAAATCGGTCTGCCACAACAGTTTGTCGACGCTGAACTGGTCGCGCAGCTCGATGCCGGCGCGCTCGAACCAGAACATCGAGTAGATCTGGCGGCTGAACTGCTCGCTCGGCCGCGTGACGATGCCCTCGGTCCACAGGCGGCGGCGTTCCCACTCGTGATCGCAGGACTCCAGCACGTACTGGATCCATCCGAGGCCGATCTCCGCCCACACCCACTTCAGCTTCGGGAAGCGGTCGAGCACGCCCGAGAACAGCAGGTTGGGCAGGAACTGCGTCGGCAGGCTGAAGGCGCCCGGCAGGAAGCTCGTGCTCTCCTCGGCAAAGGTAAAGCCCTTCCACACCGGGCCGCGCAGCATGATGCCGCCGTTGGCATGCCAGTGCACCGGCATCTCCTCGGCCTCGCAGGCCGCCCACAGCGGATCCCAGTAACGATCGCAGAAATGCGGCAGGCCCTTATGATTGCCGGCGCCGGCCAGCCCCATCCAGTCATGCTTGCCCCGGATGGCCAGGCTCGGCTCGAGCACCATCAGGATGCCGCCGTGCCCGGTCTTGCGTGCGCGCCTGACTTCCTTGATGGCGGCCTCGATGCCGTTGAGGTAGGGAATCAGTGCCAGGGGCACATAACGGTCCGAGGCCTCGCGCCAGGCCATCAGCGCGTCGTTGTGCGCCTTGACGCAGGCCAGTTCCAGCTCGGCGTCGCCCTGGAAGAATGTGGCGTTCTGGATCGGCGGATTCGGGTACAGCACCTCGCCGTCGACGCCGTCCCGGTCGAGGACCTCGAGCCGCGCAATGGGGTCGTAGGCCGCCCGCGGCGCCTCCTCCCAGCGCTGCACGCCGCGCTCGCGGTTGCCCTCGCCCATCAAGGCCGGGCAGTTGACCGGCCAGCGCTTGTCGACCACCTTGCCGTTGACCACCCAGCGGTGCACCGGGAAGTCCCAGGGCTTGGACATCTGCTCCGGGTCGGTGGTCTCGATGACCTGAGGAATGCGGTCGCCGAATTTCCGCTTCGACATGCGGCTGGTGAACGCGTCGCGATCGAGCTGCGCGTGCGAATCGGCGCTGAACAGGCCGTGTTTGAATTTCATGTCGTCTTCTCCTGTGTGCGGGGACCAGGTTACTGCGGCTTCACACCGGCGGCACGGGACGCATCGGCGAACACCCTGTAGGTATCGGCAACGACTTTTGAGGCTGCCGCGGGCCCCAGGTCGGCGATATCCATGGTCAGCTTCGCATAGCGTGACACCACCTCGGGGTTCTTCAGCGCCTGGGATGCCGCCTGATGCAGCGCATTGATCGCTGCCTCCGGCGTTCCCGCGCGCGCATGCAGTGCCCAGTTCAGCCCCGGCACGTTGGGCAGGCCCAGCTCCGAGAACGTCGGCACATCGGGCATGCGCGCCTGCCGCTTGTCGCCGGTGACCGCCAGGATGCGCACGCGATCGATGATGACGGCAGCCGCCGACTGCGCCGTGATGCTCAACTGGATTTCACCTGCAGCAACGGCGCGGGTGAATGCCCCGGGCGCAGGATAGGGCACGAATACGGTGGCCCCGTGGATGCCAAGCTGTCGCATGATGGTGTCGCCCAGCAACTGCGTGGCCGGGTCGCCCGACCCCCAGTTGTACTTGCCCGGTGCCGCGCGCACGGCCGAGACCTGCTCGGCGATGGACTTCCAGGGCAGCGTGTTGGCGGTGAGCCACACGAACGCACCCGAGGTGAGGCCAACCACCGGCGGCAGGTCCTTGATCGGATCGAAGCGCAGGTCCTTGGTGATCAGGGGAAGGCTGACCAGGCCGGTCACCGAGGACAGCAGCAGCGTATGGCCATCGGCGGGCGCCTGATTGGCGACATACTCGGACCCGATGACCGAATTTGCGCCAGCCCGGTTCTCGACCACGACGGGCTGGCCCAGGTGGCGGCCCATGTCATTCGCGACGATCCTCGCCGTGCTGTCCGAACTCGACCCGGCCGTGCCGGGCACGATGATCCGCACCGGCTTGTTTGGGAAGCCTTGCGCCACACATAGGCCCGGCGTGGCAAGAGCGACGCCCAGTGCCAGTCGCGACAAGACCGCTCGCCTAATCAACCCCATGTGGAAATCCTCCGATCAGATTGGTTGTACTTCGATGCGGCCCTTGGCATACCGCCGCATCGCCTGTTGCCCAGCCTCCCGCAATCCCGCGGGTACCCCGGCCCGGTGCGTAAATATCACGTCTAATCCAAAAAGTCCATAGATTCATGCTGGT
>Ga0194132_10013135_pt1 | contig 10128 bp, 8 predicted proteins | sample TA2KigOf80mmetaG_FD_148612 | JGI IMG/M metagenome (GOLD analysis project Ga0194132, IMG submission 148612) | Freshwater microbial communities from Lake Tanganyika, Tanzania - TA2015054 Kigoma Offshore 80m | ecosystem: Environmental > Aquatic > Freshwater > Lake | place: Tanzania: Lake Tanganyika... | reverse complement strand
AATCTTGGGATCAAGGTTTGCTCCTGATTTTAGTCTCTCTTTCCAGTAATCGTCTAACCATTCGTATCTTTTTTGAAGAGGTTCGCAATCATTAGATTCCTTTTGGAGAACTATGGGATTTTGAGTATAAGCAATAGCCCCAAATCCAAGCTCAACGATTTTTCCTTTCCCGGTGCTGAATAAAAGGAGATCTCCGGTTAAGTTTGAGGGGGGAGATATTTCTGGTGCAGAGAGGCAAGCATCAATAATCAAGGCTCCAAAGGAGTCGTTTACCTGTTTGATCGTGTCTTGTTCCCAAAGCATTCCGTAGTGGTTGACCAGAATCACTCCCGTAGTTTTCTTGGGATTCCCACCGGCTGCATGAAAGATAGATTCAAGTTCAAATCCGAAATCGAACATTTCAAAATGAATGTTCTTCGAGATAAGTAAAAACGGAACCGAGAAACAGATATTGGAAGGAATAAGCCAGGTCGTAATGTCGCTTCTGAGATCAAAAAAGTGGGATAAAATACCGAGCGCTCGATTGGCAAGAATCCGATGGGTCATTTTTTAAAGTACTTTTCGAATTCAGGTTGAGAGAAATGATTCTTTATCGCAGAGGGTTTAAACACACTCATCGTAACCTCAAAAAGAGGATAGGCTGTTGTTAATGTACAAAACCGGCTAAGGTTGTTTTGTGCATAGGAAAATACCTTTTCCGGAGAAAGATAAAATAAGTTATTGTCTCTAAAAGTCGAGTAGGTTGTCAGAAAGTTGAAAGAAATACCTAACGTACAATGTTCGAACATTGACTTTATCATCTTAAACACAAAGGTTTCCCAATCCTTAGAACTCACAGCTCCAGGAATGTTAAAGGTTCCACTCAGAACAACGAAATCAAAAGTGTGCGGAAGGGTTTGATTAACTAGATCTACATTGATAATTTCTGCATCGGGCCACCTATTTTTAGAAGCCTCAACCATTTCAGGGACGATTTCCACGCCGGTGTATCTGTGTGGGATCTTAAGTTCATTCAATAAGCCATGAAGATCGCAAAGTCCTGAGCCGATATCACAAAGGGTAAAATCTACCGGCTTAATTTTTAAAAGAGGCTCTAAAACTTGCCGATGTCTTTCTCTTTGAGTGAGTGCATTGTTTTGGAATGTTCCTTTCGGACTAGGACCGTGCTCTAGAAAGTTCGGCCTGTAAGCTTCAATTTGTCGTTTGATAATTTCATCCATATTTATTTAGGCTTCCCCAAGGTTGAGCTTGTTTTGAACGATAAAGGTCGGTCTCTGTCGAACCTCACTGTATATATTTGAAAGGTAACGGCCTATGATTCCTAAAACTAACATGGTTAGACTTCCAAAGAACGAAACAATCACAATAAGAGTAGTGTAACCCTTAGGAACCGTAGTGTACAAAAAGTAGTTAATTAAGGTATAGCCTCCAAGCCCCAGACTGATTAGTACTGCAAACAAGCTTAAGTTAATCAAATAATTTAAGGGACGGTTTGTCATGGTGATGACAACATCCAACATAAGATGGAATCGCTTGAAAAAGCCGTAATTTCCCCTTCCCGAGGGACGCTTACGATTAATAACTTCTAAAACTTCATATTCCATCCCTATATCATGGGTGATCCCGGCCACAATACGAATGCGCTCTTCGTATCCGTTGTATAGATCAACAAATTTTCTACTAAAGGCCTTCATCATGAGTTGGTTAGGAATGATCTCTACTTTGAGAATTGTGTTCATCACGAACCAAAACAACCTCGAGGTGATTTCGTCTCCCCAATTATTTCTAACTTTAGAAACTGTGTAGACAATATCTTTTCCTGATTCAATTCTTTCGACCATTTTAGGAATGGCCTCGGGAGGGTTTTGAAGGTCGCCATCCATAATGATAATGATATCTCCTGAGGCGTGTCTTACCCCGGCACTCACAGCCAGCTGTTGCCCAAAATTGCGGCTCAGGCGAATTCCTTTGATGTTTTCGTCTTGAGAAGCAAGAGCTCCAATTTTAAGCCAACTGTCATCGGAACTTCTGTCATCGACTAAAATAATTTCAAAACGGTCACTACAGGTCTCTAGCTGTGATCGAATTTCCGTAATAAGTGTTGGAAATGAACGACTATTATTAAATATTGGGCAGATGATGGAAATTTTCATTTTTGTTTCACTCATAATTATTAATCTGAATCCTTACCAATGGCGATTAATCCTTTCACCGCCTTTAAATCGTGATTTGCTCCCGCAACATTTCTTGCTGCAAGCAAACCCGTTTTGACAGAATGGTGCATATTATTCCATTTGTAGAGACTATTTCTTCCTGCCAAAATGATGCCTTTAAGTTTATCAAGCTCCTCAAACACGGTATTGAGGTAATTTTGATATTCCTTAAAATAAACTGGGTAAGCTTTCGGAATTCGAATCACAGAGCTTGCCACAACAGAGTCTGAGGTTAGAAGCCCCATTATTTTAAGTTCGCTAAGTGCAAGTTCCGTCATGGCTTTTTCTGATAAATTCCAAAGTTCGTCGTTATCCCAACAATTAAACTCCACGCAGATGCCGCAACGTTCACCATCTACAAGGCCCAATTCGTGATTTCCAAAATTTGTTACTCTTAGGGCCTTGATTTTCGGGTCATGAATATCAATCCAATGTTCTTTGAAGTTTTGAACTTGGTTTCTATTTAAGACAAAGTTTACGAGGATTAGGTTCCTATATTTCAGGTTCGAAATCGCTTCCTGAACTTTCCGCTTATCAAAAGGGCTGGAATCAGAAAAAATGTTTACAAGGGAGTCTAAGTGGATTGTTGAGATGATATGACTAAAGGTCTCTTTTCTGCTTGGGGATCCAAGGGTAACTTCATAGCCTGATTCCATCGATGTAATATTTGATGTTTCACAATTAAGTTCGAGTTTAACGTGTTTGGAAGCTTCGATTTGGCTCACCTGTTTTTTGTAAAGAGTTTCAGAGCCACCAGTTGGAAAATCAAAAGTTTTGATAATAAAGTTATGATCTCGTGTGACCGATTTATAAATCATTTTAGTTAAGGAGGATCTGATTCGGTTGCCTGCCCAATCGGCAGCCATTTCCGAACAAGGGATACCCCAAATTTTTTCATTATAGACCTTAAAAAAACGATTAAAGAGTTCGAAACCAAAGTTAGATTTCACCCAGTCTTCGGCCGATTCTATTTTTCGATGGGTCCAATAACTTTTGGCGTAACTCCACAAAATCCGGCCGACGCTCAGAGGTCCCAGTTTAAAAAATGTATCGCTAAGGCTTAAAGGGGATTTGATGTACTTCCCATTATAAAATATCCGGTTGTTTCTTTGGAAGGTCTTGAGTTTGTCACCAATAAGTTTTCTCCAAAACCCGGTAACTTCAGGGTCTTTATCAAAGTAGATATGGGGTCCAAGCTCAAATTTCAGACCTGCTAAATTAAAAGTACGCGATAAACCAGCTACTTCGTTTGATCTCTCAACCAGCAAAGTGGGAATACCTAGAGTTTCAAGCTCCAAAGCGGCAGCTAAGCCGGCGAAGCCCGCCCCTAAAATCAAAACTCTTTTTGTTTCTACCATTGCTTCACTCGTTACTCACATATTTCATGAACCTGTTTGACTCAGGACCACAGTTGAATAAAAGGTCTAAAATAGAAACTCCATGTTCAAAAGGGCCCCAGAGTTGAGGATACTCGGGATATCCTCCATACTCAAACCAAGAGACTTTGATATTGTGCTGATTAAATTTTTCAACTTCTAGATAACTTTGGGCTGCAGGCCCGGAAATGTACTCCGTTGCTTCGGTTTGAGTGCATAGATTAACTAATCGCTCGGTCTTATCTCCTTCAAGTTGGTAACTAGAGGAGTCCGATATTTTTGTTTTAATTCCCAGAAAAGCGCAAATTTCCTCGATCAACTTACGATTTAATTCCGAGAGATTTACGAATGATTTTTCCAAATAGAGGGGTTTAAAAAGGGTTGAAATTTCTTCAAAATAGGGGGCTCTTTTATAGTTACTGGTAATTGTTTTCCAGTGATTTTGTTGCCATTGTGAATTATTGAGCTCTACCTCTTTTATTTTTCGATTGATATTTTTTCCAACGGGGACACTGAGCCACTCTACACCTTTGGGTGTTTTAATTTTATTTCGGTTTCGCCAATCGTTTTTAGTAAACTGTACATCATCATAAAGAATAAACTCATCCACTGCGGCAATTAGGTCAAAATAACCTTTCCAAGGGATATAGTTTGATTGAAGTATTGCAATTTTTTTCATGATTAAAGGTAATTATCGAGTTGCAAGTCAGTTGTTTATTGATTTGAGTTAACTGTTCTTATTGTATCAGCCGCGTATTTTAATAGGAATGCGTTATTGGTGTGGGAGATTCATACCTGCACCCTTTGAGTGGGCTTTTTTAGAGGTTCAAACGGCCATGAAGTTGGTTTAAGGCGCAGAATTTATTGGCCGTTTGACGATGAGGTGAATTATCAAATGAAACTCCAAGAAAACTTATTAAATCTTATAACCTTGGTCCTCTATAAGTCTTTGCAATCTAAGAAAAAATATATCGGACCAGCCTCTTAAAAAGCCCACTCAAAGGGTGCAGGTATGGGAGATTATAATTTGATGCTGTTAGTAATTTTGTTATAATTGAAACAGTCTTCTTTATCTTCCTGTTTAGATATTACTAAGAGCATTTTTTATGGAAAAACAACGATCTATCACATTCAACCAACCTTGCCTTGTCGGGAAAGAATTAGTTTATATTGCCGATGCTATTAAGAAACAACATGCGTCGGGTGACGGATATTACACCAAGGCGTGTCATGGTTTTTTTGAAGAGCAGTTTTCTGTAAAAAAAGCCTTGCTCACGACGTCATGCACTCATGCCTTGGAGCTGGCTGCTATTCTCTGCGATATCGAACCTGGCGATGAGGTTATCGTCCCTTCGTTTACGTTTACTTCAACGGTCAATGCTTTTGTTTTGCGGGGGGCTATACCGATCTTTTGTGATGTGAGGGCGGACACAAAAAATATCGATGAAACCTTGGTCCCTCAACTCATTACGCGTCGAACCAAAGCTATTGTGCCTGTTCATTATGCTGGGGTGGCATGCGAAATGGATTCGCTTCTGCAATTGGCCAAAGCTCATGGTTTATTTTTGATTGAGGACAACGCTCAAGGTATTTTTGGTAATTATCGAGGACAGAAACTGGGAACTTTCGGGGATTTTGGGGCTCTAAGTTTCCACGAAACCAAAAATATTAATTGCGGAGAAGGGGGGGCTCTCTTCATCAACAATCCGAACTTTGTGCAGAGAGCAGAGATTATTCGTGAGAAAGGTACCAATCGAAGCCAATTTTTCCGAGGGGAAGTAGATAAATACGGCTGGGTTGATGTGGGTTCAAGCTTTCTCCCTTCAGATATTCTGGCAGCTTATTTATGGGCTCAACTTGAGGCTTCGACAGAAATCAAGAACAAGAGAAAGCAAATTTGGGAAACCTACTATGGCGAGCTTCGAAATTGGGCTGTTCGTTTGGGGATCGGTTTGCCCTTTGTTCCCGAATATGTCGAGCAGAGTTATCATATGTTTTACTTAGTTATGCCTGATTTGGCCTCTAGGACCGATTTCATTAAGCATCTGAATAAGAGAAACATTAAAGCTGTCTTTCATTATCAAGCCCTTCATAACTCTCCAATGGGGTTGAAATTAGGCGGCAAGCCGGGACAGTGTCCCATTTCAGAGAAAATGAGTGATCAATTGGTGCGGCTCCCCTTCTATAATGGCTTAACTGAACTAGAGCTTGAATATATCTGCGACTCCATTAAGCAATTCAAAATGAGAGAGTGTTCTACTTCTCCAAAGGGAGCTTTGGCAGCTTAAAAACAAACAAATCAAATCTCCTAACTTGAGTGGCTCTGTGATAAAACCGTTTTGCGTTCAGAATTAAGTGGAGCTTTTGCGTGGCTATTTTTAAACCCTACATCAAATTGAGCCGAGTGGTCTCTTTGGTGGATATTTTTCTGTTTTTTGGGGTTATTTTATTTATCTACGCAATTTTAGGGGTTACGCACGAATGGGTTCAGCCGTATCACCCTAAAACCGAAATCCAACTAGGATTTAACAATCTTATTCGGTATTCCTTTTTTTCTCTTATTAGAGTTTTTGCAGCCTATTTACTCTCTCTTCTTTTTACTTTTACGTATGGCTATGTTGCAGCCAAATCTCGTCGTCTAGAACCCATACTAATTTCTTTACTAGATATTTTACAAAGCATCCCTGTTTTGGGGTTCATGCCCGGTTTTGTTTTGGCGCTGGTAAGGTTATTTCCCAATAATAATTTTGGTCTTGAACTGGCTGCAATTTTAATGATTTTTACCGGTGAAGGTTGGAATTTGGTTTTTAGTTTTTACTCGTCAGTGAGGGGGGTTCCACAAGACATTAGAGACATGACCTCTATTTTTAAACTGAGTAAATGGCGACTACTGAGAATGGTCGAAATTCCCTTTGCGATGAATGGGCTTCTCTGGAATAGCATGTTATCGATGGCGGGCGGTTGGTTTTTTCTTATGGTCATTGAATCATTTACACTAGGCGACCAGGACTTTCGCCTTCCTGGAATTGGCTCTTATATGGCGGTGGCTTATGACAAACACGACTATACGGCAGTGGGTTTAGGAATATTCGTGATGTTCTCTCTCATTTTTATCGTGGATAGGGTTTTGTGGGCACCTTTAGTTGTTTGGTCTGGAAAGTTTCAATCGGAAAAACAGCCAACTAGGTTGGAGGGGGGAACGGGTTCTCTTGTTTTAGATTTATTGCAAAAATCCCACCTCATCGAAAAGTATTTTGAATGGAGACAACAGATTCAGAAGAGTTGGGGACAGAAATTAAATAAGAGTAAAGTTCCTTATCGCTTCATGAAAAAAATTTCAAAAGTAGCTGGGATACTCCCCGTCTTGTCTAAAGGGCTCAGGGTAACACTAATATTAATCGGAGCTGTGTTTATCATTTGGGCGGGTCAAAAAATGTATGCCATTATCAGTGAAACAAAAATGACCGACTGGTTGCTTCAATTGAAGTTAACCTTTTTCACTTTCTTACGAGTAACTGTGGCAGTTGTTTTAGGAAGTTTTTGGACGATACCGGCAGGGGTTTTTATTGGGACTCATCCAAAATGGACACAACGTCTACAGCCGATGGTTCAAATCGTTGCCTCTTTTCCCGCCCCGATGTTATTTCCTGTGTTGACTTTAGTGATGATTAAAATGGGTATTGATTTTGAGCTGGGCAGTATTGTTCTTATGCTCTTTGCTTCTCAGTGGTACATTCTCTTTAATGTCATAAGTGGAGCCACTTTAATTCCAAGAGATTTTATTGATTTGGGACAACTTTTTAGACTCTCCGGATTTAAGCAATGGAAAGTAATCATTATTCCCTCGGTTTTTCCTTCTTTGGTTAATGGATGGATCACGGCTGCAGGGGGGGCGTGGAATGCCAGTATCGTTGCGGAGCTAGTTGAGCAGCAGGGCCAGCGGCTGGTGGCAACCGGAGTTGGGGCTTCCATCACTGAAGCTGCACGAATAGGAAATTTCCCATCTCTGGCCACAGGAATTGTTGTTATGATTACAGTTGTTGTATTGTTAAATCGTTTGCTCTGGAGAAGTTTGTATAAACTTGCTGAGACAAGATATCGTTTGGAGTAGTTAATGACCCAATCTAGCAAAGAACCTCTGTTGGTTTTAGAGAGAGTTTCTCATACCTTTCGAACCGAGGTTAAAAGCGAGCTACAGGTTTTAAAAAATATTAATGTAGCCATCAATTCAGGTGAGGTTGTCGCGTTTCTGGGCCCTTCAGGATGCGGGAAAACAACGACCTTAAAAATTATGTCGGGTTTGATCTCTCCCACTGAGGGAATGGTTTACACACATGGAAAACCTCTTAAGGGTATCAATGAAAAAATTGCGATGGTCTTTCAGAATTTCGTTCTTCTACCGTGGTTCACCGTTAGGCAAAATGTCGCTTTAGGGCTTCATTCCCCAGACCTGACTCGGAGACAAATCAACAATCGGGTGAATGAAGCTATCGATTTGGTGGGATTGGGTGGATTTGAAGAGGCTTATCCCAGAGAGCTTGCGGGTGGAATGCGACAACGCGTTGGAATTGCAAGGGCACTGGCTGTTCGGCCCGAAATTTTATGCTTAGATGAACCCTTTAGCGCGCTAGATGTTTTAACGGCTGAAAACCTAAGGGCCGAGGTTATCGATATTTGGAGTGAAAAATCCAAAGCTATTAAGAGTGTGCTTTTAGTTACTCATAATATTCATGAAGCTGTAGTGATGGCCCAACGGATTGTGGTTTTTGGAACCGATCCTGGCCATATTCGAACGGTCCTAAACAATCCACTCGCTTATCCTCGAGAGCCAAAAGATCCCAAATTAAAGGAACTCGTTGATGTCATTCATGCCGTTATTACAGAAGCGTTGATTCCGGAAGAGATGGATAGACCTGCTCTGATTCAACCAGCTTGGTATCAGGGACTGGAAAATATTCCTCATGTCGGGCCTAGTGAAATCATCGGGTTACTAGAAGTTCTGGATAATGCGGGCGGAAAGATGGATATTTTTAAGCTCTCGACAGAAACTGCAAGTGAATTTGGTCATTGTCTAGCCGTGACAAAAACGGCTGAACTTTTAGATTTTGTGGATACTCCTAAGCAGTCAGTCACTTTTACCGAATTCGGTAAGCGCTTTATGCGCGCCGATTTCGCTTTGAGGAAAGAGCTCTTTTCAAATCAGGTTAAGGCATTAAGAATTTTCCAAACCCTAATGTCTTGGCTTGAGGAAGCTCCAGAAAAATCGATTGAGCGCGAGCAGGTGATAGGTAAGTTACAGACCTATTTCCCAAATGAGAAGTTAGATAACCTTTTTGATACTTTAGTGGCCTTTGGCCGTTTCGCAGAAATTCTTTCCTATAACGCAAAGCTAGGTGTCTTAACTTTTCCGGTGCCTGAACCGGAAGAGGAAGTGACCGATTCAATGTAGGTATTACGTTTCTTTAGTGGTACTACAAAAATCAGCTGTAAGTTAATAATTCCCGCAAGTTTGAGGTTTTAATGCCATGCGATATCCACTGGGGTTGAAGACTGTATTTTTTAGGCAAATGCAAAATGAGATGTTTTTTTAGTTTTTCAGGGTCGCTCGGAAACACCTTTGTTAATCCGCATCTATTATAAGGATCCGTTGCCCCCTGTTCGAGGCAACCATAAGGGCCTCTCCCAGTCCGATGTAAAAATTCGCCGCTCTTGATGCAATATCTCAGGTGGTCTCTTGTTAGTAACCAACACCCTTGGTGATTATTGACCAAGCTAAAATAGTCTCCATAGTTTTTGTTGATGAGTTTCCCCCAAAAAGGATTGGGATCTAGTAAGATCTGCTCGCTGTCTCTTTCCTCATAACGAATGAATCCGGATACAAAGTGGAAAGGGAGAGTTGCCTGATGTTCTACAAACGCATCGATATTTTCCTCTGTGATAAGATGATCGTTTTCATTATATAAAAACAAGTCGAAATCATTGATAGCCTTTGCCATGTGGGGCCGGCATTGATAAGGAAGGTTTTGACCAATTTTCAGTCCAAATCGGTGGTGTTTTCTCTCTGTTTTCTCAGTGGTGTATTCAGTGATGTCTAGGGTATATTTTTTGAACTTACTAAATTCCTCAAGCATTCTTTCAAGGCACCACAGTTGATTCGAACCATAGTTGGAGATGGAAATTTTGATTTTCATATCATCGAAACGAAAGGATTTGCTAATGTGATCACTTCAAATATGCCTAATCCGATTGATTTGGGCAAGTTGCTCTAAGTCAACAAGACACAGGTTAGGAGTTTTAAGTTTGCCCATACCTGAACCGGAAGAGGAAGCGACAGATGCGATGTAAAAATAGTATTAATAGACTTGGTTTAAGTCTGTATAATAGTAAAAATAATACCTGCACCCTTTGAGTGGGCTTTTTAAGAGGTTCAAACGGCCATGAAGTTGGTTTAAGGCGCGCAGTTTATTAGCCGTTTGACGATGAGGTGAATTATCAAATGAAACTCCAAGCAAACTTATCAAATCTTATAACCTTGGTCC
>Ga0194132_10013134_pt1 | contig 10130 bp, 7 predicted proteins | sample TA2KigOf80mmetaG_FD_148612 | JGI IMG/M metagenome (GOLD analysis project Ga0194132, IMG submission 148612) | Freshwater microbial communities from Lake Tanganyika, Tanzania - TA2015054 Kigoma Offshore 80m | ecosystem: Environmental > Aquatic > Freshwater > Lake | place: Tanzania: Lake Tanganyika... | reverse complement strand
CGGGCCTGGTCGCGGGAAACGTAGCCGTTGCGATAGTCGAGCAAGACTGCCGCCGCTGGCCGCTCGATCGCGGCACCGCAGCCGCTGCCGCCGGCGTAGATCATGCGCAGCGATTGCCCGCGACGAACGGCGCGGGTCTCAAGGCTGTCCAACGACTCTGCGCCGCCGCTGGCATCGAGCAGCGCCGCGCCCGCCGGCGGCGATGGGGCGCCGCCGAACAGGCCCCAGGAGCCGAACCGGTAGTTCGTCGCCCGCACGGTCAAGGTCGAATCGTCGAGCAACTCGTATTCGCGGATCGCCCCAAGTCCGCCGCGGTAGCGGCCGGGTCCGCCCGAGTTCTGGCGCATGTCGAAGCGCACGACGCGCAGCGGGTATTCCGATTCGAGGATCTCGATCGGTGTACCGGGCGTGAATTGGTTCATCGCCACGGTGAGCGAGACGCCGTCGTGGCCGGCGGTTGCGCCCAAGCCGGTCCGATTCAACTCGTACTGCACCGCAGCGCGGCCGGAACGGTCCTGGGCATAGCCGAGCGCGATCGCGCCGGAGCTGAAGCCGGCCGGTGCGATCGCTTGCGACGGATTGAACTTGGCGAGCGCCGACTGCACGCAGGTATAGGCGAGATGCGCGGCCGGAAAATAGTTGTTCACCGTTGCCGGATACCGCGGGTTGACCAAGCTGCCCGGTGGGATCACGAACTCGATCGCCTCGGCCAGCCCCGAGTTGACCGGGATCGCGTTGTCGGAGGCGGTGACCAGGGCGATCTGCGATACCGACTCGACGGTGCCGCGCGGGGCGTTGAACGGTCCGGCCGCCTGACTGCTGGTGCCGGAAAAGTCGATCACGAGGCGATCGCCCCGCTTCGTCACCCGCACATTGATATGGACGGGGTACCGGCGGTCGACGCCGTCATGGTCGAGGCGCCCGCTCGCCTCCGCAGTGCCGTCGGGCCAGCGGGCGATCTCGGCGCGCACCCGCTCCGAGGTGCTGGCCAGCAGCCATGCCATTGCCGCCTGCACCTCGGGCCGGCTGTATTCGTCGCACAGCGCCCGCAGCTTGGCGGCCCCCAGCAGTACCGCGCCGACCTGGGCGCGAATGTCCCCAATCAATTCGTCGGGCGCGCGGCTGTTGTTGCGGATGATCGCCTCGATCTCGGGCACGAAGCCGCGCTGCGTTTTCAAGCGCACTGGCGGGATCAGCAGGCCGTCGTGGAAAACTTCCCGCGCGAACGCCGAGGAGGAGCCGGCAACGATGCCGCCGACATCGGGCTTGTGCGAGATGCTGACGGCGAACGCGATCAAATGGCCGGCGTGGTAGACCGGCGTCGCCAGCACGACGTCGGGCACGTGCGAGTTCGCGACTTTGTAAGGATCGTTGGCGACGAAGCAGTCGCCATCGGCGAGCGTCGCCGCGTAAGTGCCGAGGATGCGCCCCACCATCGAGGGGTAGAGCAACACGTGATACGGGATGCCGCCGCTGCCGAGGACGCCGCGTCCCGTGGCATCAGTGAAGCCCGCCGATCCGTCCAGCGACTCGCGCAGGATGGGCGAGTAGCCGCTATGGAACAACGCGTGCTCCATAGCGCCGGCGATCTCCCGCAGACGGTTGCGGACGATCTCCGATGCAACAGGATCGCGCATCACGGAATCTCCGGTACCCGGTGCGCGTCGCACTGAAGGCGCGCGATCATCACGTCAGCGAGTAACCGATCTCGTAGTGCAGATAGATGCCGTCGAAATAAAACCAGCGCATCCGGGCGCTGGCGCGCGCGAAATGCACGGCCTGCTCCTTGAGCTCACGGGTCGTGCAGTGCCGCTCCAGCACCTCGAAACCGGCATCGCCGTGCTCGGTGTCGGCTTCGACATGGAGCCAGAAGTGCTCGATCTCTTCTTCCTTGAACTTATACTTCTCGCGCAGCGCCGGCAGCACCTTGCCGTAGAGCATCGGCGACTGCGATTCAGTGCCGATGCGAAGCGCGGCGACGGCCGCGGTCCAGTGCTGCTCGCGCGTGACCTGGAGCTGCCAGTCGCGCCAAGCGCGAGTGGTCGGCAGGCCGCGGCCTTTCTCGAAGTCCTTGTCGACCGCGCCGTTCGCCCGCGCGAACCTCATCACGATGGCGGTGTGCGGACGGTCCTGCGCCACCTCTTCCTGGAAATTCTCCAGCTCGACCGCGATCACATCCTTGGGCGCGTTGGCGCAGATGTAGAAGTTGGTGGGATAGAAATCGTTGGTCCAATGATAGTGCTCGACGCCCCAGCCCTTGAGCGCGTTGCGGCCCAACTCGCCGCGGGCCCATTTCTCGGTCATCGGGTGGTTCGCGCAGTGCCGCTCGAGCACCGCGGCTTCGAGTTCCTGGCGGAATCGCGACTTCATCTTGGTCACGGCCGTTACTCCTCTGCGCGGTGATGGTGGCTAAACTTAGCCGATGCCGCGGGCGGCCAGGGTATCGGCTGGTTAACCCACTTAACACAGGCCAATTCTAGCGCTCCGGCGACGCCGTGGCAGGAGCGACAGCCCGTTGGAAACGCAATAGAATTCCCTCAAAGGGTGGATTCGAAGCGCAGATAAGCACGAAATCCTCGCGAAGCGCGCTCGTATCAACCGCATCCTGGCGCAGCCACCACCCGGTTGCGGCGCGGGCGGCGCGTGTTAGGTTATCGAGTTGTCAGGCTTTAATGAACGGCGTTGCGGATGCGTAGATTTATCGAGGCTGCTTGCAAACAGGTGCCAAAATGATCCACTTTCGCTCCCTTATTGGCGTCGCCTGCGCCAGCGTAGCGCTGATCGCGGCGATGCTTGCGACGCCGACCCCGGCGGTCGCCCTTGAAAAGTTCACCGTCAAGAATTCCTGGTCTCCCTACGGGCTGCTGAGCGTCATTTTCCTGCCGCTCGCCAACGGCTGGTTCAAGGAAGCCGGCCTCGACGTCGAGATCGACGATGGCGCTGGTTCCATGCAGGCGGTGACCATGATGGGCGGCAACCGGTACGACGCCGGCGAAGGCAACCTCGCGACGATGGCGATCGCGCGCGAGAAGGAACTCAAGGTCAAGGCGGTTCTTATCGTGACGCCGCTCAGCGACTTCGGCCTGCTGGCGCCGACCGAGAAGAACATCAAGAGCCTGAAGGACGTCGAGCGCCTCGGCCTGTCGCTCGGCTTCTCCGCCGCCTCGATGGAAGGCCCGTTGATGGACACGTTCATGAGGCTCGGCGGCGTCAGCTCAAAGACCATCACCCTGGTGAACATGGACGCCGGCACCAAGCTCGCCAACTACATGGCCGGCAAGGTCGACACGGTGATGACTTCGATCCCGTTCACCGAGCCGTCGTTGCGCGACCAGAAGCCTTCGAGCGCGATTACCTATGCCGACGTCGGCCTGACGGTGCCGGGCAACGGCATCATGGTGCACGAGGATACGATCAAGGCGAAGCCCGCGCTGCTGCGGAAGTTCGTGCCGGTGATCAGCCGCTCGCTCGATCACATCTTCAACAAGAACGGCGCCGATGAGGCCATCGCCGCCACCTTGAAGGCACGGCCTAATGCGCCGCTAAGCGTCGCGATCATGAAGGCGCAACTCACGGCGTATCAGAACTTCGTACGCTCGCCGGCGCAGCAGGGCAAGCCGATGGGCTGGCAGGCGCCGTCGGACTGGGACAACTACTTGAGGACCATGCGCGCGGCCGGTCTGATCAAGACCGACCAGAAGCCAGGGGATTACTACACCAACGAGTTCTTCCCGGGTAGCAGCTAACAGGACCGGCGGGGCGGGCCCGGGCTTACGGGCTCGCCTCCCTTCTTGTCTTTGCTGGTCCGTAGGCTCCGTCCGCGGGCCAGCTTCGTTTCAACCGAGCCGTCGACCTGGCGGACATCGCCGCGGCAAGCGTCCCCGGCGATTAATCCGCGATAATTCGCATAATGCCGGTTAGCGTCGGCACGCCTATCGATGGCGAACAGGTAGCCCTAACATGCCGGCGGAGAACTGGCTCCTTCACGAATCGGAGGTCTGTCGTCATGGCACTCGAAAAGCTCGCTCAAGTCGGCCACATGGTCCACGTCTACGATTTTCGCGTCTCGCCCGGCACCGGCGAGGCCTTCATTCGGGCGTTCGACGAGTACGACGTCTCGGCCGACAACCCGATGCACAAATCGGCGGCGCAGGTGAAGGACGGGGTGCTTTGCCGCGACTACGACGACCCGGATCACTTCTATCTGATCGGCGAGTGGACCAGCGTCGAGGAACATCGCGCCATCCTGCGCGACCTCGTCGCCAAGGGTAAGCCGCCGGCCTTCCTCAAATACATCGCGAACAACGAGTTCAGTCCGCGTTACACCGAGGTCGTGGCGCCAACCTACTGAGCTCGCTTTCTTGGACGACCAGCGGCCGCGTCGAGTATGGCCGACTAAAGGGGAAGTGTATGGCGCGTTGGATGGTCGGCATCGACACGGGCGGCACGTTCACCGACCTGATCGCGTTCGAGAGCGAAACGTCGGAGACGCGGGTCCTCAAGGTCGCGTCAGTGCCGAGCGACCCCTCGGTCGCGGTGATCAATGCGCTCAAAGAGCTGTTCGCCACCGGCGTGCAGCCGGGCGAGGTCGGCTTCTTCGTGCACGGCACGACTGCCGGCACCAACGCGCTGCTGGAAGGCAAGGGTGTCCGTACCGGGCTGCTGATCACCGAGGGCTTCCGCGCCGTCTACGAGGCCGGCAGCGCCAAGCGGCCGGATCCGGTGAAGCTGCTCGACCCGGCGTACACCAAACCGCCGATGCTGGTGCCGCAGTGGCTGACCGAGGAGGTGCGCGAGCGCCTCGACTACACCGGCGCGGTGATCACGCCGCTCGAGGACCAGCAGGTGCGCCAGGCGGTTCGGCGCCTGCGCGACAACGAGGTCAAGGCGATCGCCGTTTGCCTGCTGTTCAGCTTCCAGAACGCCGACCATGAGGAGCGGGTCGCCGATGTGATCGCGGCGGAGGCGCCCGACGTGCGGGTCTCATTGTCCTCGCGTGTGCTGCCGGTGATCCGCGAGTATCCGCGGCTGTCGACGACGGTGGTCGATGCCTATGTCGGGCCGATCATGGAAACCTATCTGTCGCGATTGGTGCATCGGCTACGCGACGTCGGCGTGACCACTAATCAGGTCTTCCTGATGCAGTCGAATGGCGGCTTCATGCGCATCAACCTCGGCGCCCGGTTTCCCAATCAGACGCTGTTCTCGGGGCCGGCGGCGGGGGTCGTGTCCGGCCAGGAGATCGCCGCCACCAGCGGCCATCGCTACCTGATCACCTTCGACATGGGGGGTACCAGCGCCGACATCAGCTTGGTGATCGACGGCCATGTCGGTGAAACCAGCAGTGGCCAGATCGCTGGGCAGGACGTCGCCACCCCCATGGTTTCGGTGCACACGCTGGGCACTGGCGGCGGTACCATCGCCTGGATCGGTAAGGACGGCCTGCTCAAGGTCGGTCCGCACAGCGCCGGCGCGGTGCCGGGTCCCGCCTGCTACGGCGGCGGCGGGCGCGAACCGACGGTCACCGATGCGCATGTGGTGCTGGGCGCCTTGAGCGGCGACAGCCGCCTCGGTGGCCGGATCAAGGTCGACAAGCGCCTGGCCGAGCAGGCGGTCAAGACGGTGGCGGACCCGCTCGGGCTCGACGTCGTCACCGCGGCGGCCGGCATCATCAAGGTGATCAACGCGCACATGGCGATCGATCTCCGCGCCGTCTTCCAGCGCGAAGGCCAGGACCCGCGGCGCTACGCGTTGGTCGCATTCGGCGGCGCCGGGCCGTTGCACGCCGGCGCGCTTGCCCGCGAACTGCATGTCCCGTCCGTGCTGGTGCCGCCGCACCCCGGCATGACCAGCGCGATGGGCCTACTATTGACCAATGTGAAGCATGTCTATGTACAGTCGTCGGTCGGCTTGCTGAGCGCGTTTGCGCCGGACCGGATGAATGCGCTGTTCGGCGCGCTGCGCGAACGGGCGACCGCCGACGTGCGTGATGAGGGCCTCGATCCCAAGGATATGACGCTGATCCGGCAGGTCGACCTGCGCTATCGGCACCAGGGCTACGAGCTCGCGGTGGCGTGTCCATCCGAAGAGATCACCGAGGCCGACAAGGCAACGCTCAAGCGCCGCTTCGACGAAGACCACTTGCGCATCTACGGCGTCAACGCCGCCGACGAGGACGCGGAGATCGTCACGTTGCGCGTGATCTGCGAGGTTACGGTGCCGCGGCTACGGTTGCCCGACAAGCGCAAGGGCGACGGCGATGTCGCGCGCGCGGTTCGCGGCAAGCGCCCGGTATTCGACTTCGACAGTGCCGCCTTCGTCGATGCGCTGATCTACAACCGGGAGAAGCTGTTCCCTGGCGACAGTTTCGCCGGTCCGGCTATTGTCGAGCAGTTCGATTCGACGACCATCCTGGAGCGCGGGCAGTCGGCGAGCGTCGATGGCCAGAGCAACCTGCTGATCAAGACCGGCGCCTAGCCATGAACCTCGATCCGATTACCAACGAGGTGGTCCGCAACCGGATGCGCGAGGTCGCGGCGGTGATGGCGCATGCCCTCTACCACACCGGCTATTCGCCGATCTTGCGCGAGTCGCAGGACGGCGCGGCGGGCCTCACCGACATCAATGGCCACGGTGTCGCCGTCGGCGGCGGCGTGCCGTTTCACTGCTTCCTGTACTCGACGTCGATCGCCGGCATTCTCGAGCGTTACCCGCTGCACACCATGCGCGAAGGCGACGCGTTCCTCTCCAACGACCCTTACAAGGTGGCGAACTCGCATGTGCCCGACACCGTGGTCGCGGCACCGGTGTTCCACCGCGACCGCATCATCGGCTTTGCCATCACCATGGCGCACAAGGCCGACGTCGGCGGTCTGGTGCCGGGTTCCTCCGGCGCGGCGGCCCGCGAGATTTTCCACGATGGCTTGCTGATCCCGCCGGTTCGCTATTGGACCCGGGACGGTGTTGCCTCGGAGGTCGAGGCCCTGGTGTGCAACAACAGCCGCGTGCCCGAGGAGATTGCCGGCGATATCCGCGGCCAAGTCGGCGCAACGTTGCTCGGCACGACCAAGCTTCGCGAGCTCTGCGACGAATATGGCGTCGACACCGTGACGGCGGTGATGGGTCAGCTGATCGAGAGCACGGCGGACCGGTTTCGTCGCGAGCTCGCGGCGTGGCCGGATGGGGCCGCCGGAGCAGAGGGTAGGCTCGACCATGACGGCGTCGACAAGACCTCGCCGGTGGTGATTCGCGTACGAGCGACCAAGACGGGCGACCGGTTGCAGATCGATTTCACCGGGACGAGCATTCAGGCCAGGGGCCCGGTCAACGCGTTGCAGGTCACGGCACAGGCCGCGTCGCTGATCGCCGCCGTCGCGGTCATCGATCCGACGATGCCGATCAACTGGGGCGTCCGGCAGGCGGTGGACTTCGTGATGCCGCCGGGCACGCTGGTGACGCCCAAGTTTCCCGCCACCATCAACAACTATTTTCCGACCGTCCACCTCGTCTACAACTGCGTGCTGACGGCCTTGGGGAAGCTCAATCCCAAGCGCGCCACGGCGCCGTCGGGGCTGGGCTCAGGCGCAATGGCGATCGGCTACACACGCGACCGCACCGGCAAGCCAGCCGTGCAGTACGAGCTGATGAAGCTGGCGCTGGGCGCCTCGCAGCACCACGACGGGGTGACGATCGGCGGCCCGATGCACATCTTCACCCCCGGCACGCCGATCGAGATCCTGGAGAGCGAGTATCCGGTGACGGTGAAGACCTTCGGCTTGTCGCTCGATTCGGCGGGCGCCGGCCGGCGCCGTGGCGGCGTCGGCTACGTGCGTGAGTACGAGGTGCTCGACAATTGCATCCTCACCGTGCGGTGCACCAACTACCGCGAAGGATCATGGGGCGTGCTGGGCGGCAGCGCGCCGCGCCGCTCGCAGGCGACGTTCCTACCGCGCGACGCCGATAAGCTGCTGCTCGACTGCCTCGACACCCAGCAGATGCGCCCGGGCGATCGCGTGCGGTTCGAGCAAAGCGGCGGCGGGGGCTATGGCCCGCCGCACGAACGGTCGGTGGCCGAAGTAGTGGACGACGTCCGCAGCGGCTACGTGTCGCTCAAAGAAGCGCGGGACATTTATGGCGTATACCTGACCGCCGAGGGTGACCGGCTCAGTTGCGACGAAGTGGCCACGCATGCCGCGCGTTCGGGCGCCAAGGCATAACGGGCCGCGAGCAACGGAATCGGATCCGAGATCACCGCGCAGTCGATGCGCGTCCTCGACTGGATGATCGCCGACCGCGGGCTCGCGGTGGAGATCGAGACGACGGAGATTGGCGGCGCTGCCCACGATCGCTACGGTAAGCCGGTGGCCGACGAAACCGTCGCGCGGGCCAAGGACGCCGACGGCATGAAGCCGGCATCGACCGCCGAGGTGGGCGCCGCGATCGTCGCGGCGTTGTCGCGCACGGCGTAAGCGTCGTCAGGGGGGCTCGCACCGTGAAACTCATCGATAATCCCCGCGGCAACTATCGCTTTCTGCCCGGCATTCGGGCCCATGGCTCGGGTGCGATTGCCGATCCCGGCTACGAAGTGGTTCACGTCGTTCTGCGCAAACCGGTTCCGTACGCCGAGGGCTTCAAGAAGATCGAGCGTCATCTCGAGCGCCGCCAGCGCCCGAAGCAGGCGCTGTGCGGCATCGAGCTTCGCTTACCCAAGGCGCTAACCTTTGAGCAGTTCGCCGCTGCGAACCAAGGCTACTGCGCGTTGCTCGAAAGCTGGGACTTGTTCGTCGACGGCATCAACCCGATCGCGCGCACGAACATCGCGCCGGTTCTCGATCCGCCGTCGGAGTGGATGCTGTACGCGTTCTCCTATACGCGGGTGAGCTCGCGCAAGGGACCGTCCTTTGTGGTCGCCGGGGCGGGGGATCTGCTGACCCAGGATCTGTCCAACCACCGCATTATCCGCAAGGGGGAGACGTCGGCCGATGCGATGCGGGAAAAAGCCGCGCACGTCTTTGGCGTGCTCGGCGAGCGGCTCCGCGCGCTCGGGGTCGCGTGGCACCATGTGACCGCCGTCGACCTCGTGTCGGCCTTTCCGGTCACTCCGGCGATGCTCGAGCAGGTGATGCAGCCGATGCGGCGTCAGAGCCTGCACGGCGTGCATTGGTTCTATGCGCGGCCGCCGATCATCGACCTCGATTTCGAGGCCGACACGCGGGGCGTTGCCGTCGAGCTGCGGATCTAGTGGATCGACTCTAAGTTTTGGAGCCCGCGTTGGACAGCGGCGAGGATAGGTTGCGGGTCGGCGGTCCAGACAAAGGGTTTGGGGTCATGGTTGGCGTCGGTGATGAAGCAGCGGTCGGTGTGAAGTGGAAGGTCCAGCACGGGTGCTGGCCGAGCCAGGCCGCACGGCGGGATGCTTATGGGTAGCGTAGTTGTCGAGGATGACGGGGACGGCCATGCGGCGCGGCAGGCGCGGCGCGAGGGCCTTGAGGCAGCGGAGGAATTCCTAACGCCGGTGGCGCCGGGTGCATTTTGGGGGTGTGTCCGACCGTTTGCGTAAGCGATCCCGTTCGCCGATCACGCGACATGCCACCTCGACCTCCGAACCGGCCGGTCAAGCCGCGCCAGGGGCGCCCAGCATGATCCGGCGTAAATTGTGCGCGACCAAGTGATTGATCGGCCGCTCAAGCACCGACATCCGGCCAGGCTTGAAGGTCGCGGTGTGCATGTTGCGCTGCAACGACTGCACCATTGAGCGATCCTCCTCAACGATCGCCACCATGAACGAACGGTACTTGGCAACGATGTCGAGGAAGTTCGGCAGCGCAAAGAACTCCTCGGGGAAGAGGAGATAGATGATTAGCTGGCTGCGGTCGGCGTCGATCGGCCATGTCACGAACGGCGTGATGTCGTCGATGCGCGCAAAGAAGCTCAAGTTCGGCGCGACATAGCCGCCGCAGGCGAAAGTTTCGTCGTAGCCATCCATCCAGGGCATCTTCGGCAGATGCGCCTTGCTGCCCTCCACCATCGGCGCCGCGGGATAGAACGCGCTGAAGCCGCCGTTCTTGCGGAGCGTGAACGGCACGTCAGTAATCGAAATGTGGCTGCCGAAAGTGCCGGAGTGCAGAACG
>Ga0194132_10013132_pt1 | contig 10131 bp, 9 predicted proteins | sample TA2KigOf80mmetaG_FD_148612 | JGI IMG/M metagenome (GOLD analysis project Ga0194132, IMG submission 148612) | Freshwater microbial communities from Lake Tanganyika, Tanzania - TA2015054 Kigoma Offshore 80m | ecosystem: Environmental > Aquatic > Freshwater > Lake | place: Tanzania: Lake Tanganyika... | reverse complement strand
ACCACTGCCCGGCCGCGATCACGACGTGCTCGGCCCGGATCTCGCCGGCCGGCGTCGACACGGTCCATGCGCCGCGCTCGCGCACGAGCCCGGTGACGGGCGTGTGACGGTGGATGACAGCGCCGCGGTCGGTCGCGCCCTTCGCGAGCGCATTCGTCAGGCTCGTCGGGTCGACGTGCCCGTCGGTCGGCAGGTGGGCGGCCGCGAGCACGCCGTCCATGCTGGCGAGTGGGAAGAGCTCGAGCGCGCGCTCCGGCGTCACGATCTCCATCGGCACGCCGACGTTCTGGGCGATCCCGAGCACGTGCTCGAACTGGTGGAGCCTGTCCGCTGTCGTCCCGATCCGGACGCTGCCGCACCGGTGGAAGTCGACCGGGTGCCCCGTCTCCTCCTCGAGTCGGCCGTACAGCTCCACCGAATGCCGGAGCAGGCCCATCAGGTTGTAGCTCTGGTTGAACTGCGTGCAGAGCCCCGCCGCGTGCCACGTCGAGCCGCTCGTCAGCTCCGCCGCCTCGACGAGCGCGACGTCCTCCCAGCCGAGCCGCGTCAGGTGGTAGAGCGTCGAGGCGCCGGCGACGCCGCCGCCGATCACGAGCACCCGCGCGTCTCGAGCCGTCACTCCTCGTCCTCCCGTGCCGCGATCACGTCGCGAAAGCGCCGCCATGCCATCCGCAGGATCTCGACTGCCTCCTCGCGGCGGTCGCTCTCCAGCGCCAGGACGAGGTCGTGCCGGTACGAGCTCTCGACGTCGGCGAGGGAGTCGGTGTACCAGAGGTACAGCACGCGGTCGAACCGGGGGGCGATCGCCGAGATCGTCCTCGCGAACTCCGCGTTCCCGGTGGCTGCGTAGACGACGCCGTGCATGCGATGGATGCCGGCCAGCGCCCCCGTGAGATCGCCGTCGGCCGCGTCGGCCGCCGCCTCGACGAGCGCTGCCCGCATGGCGGCGACATCGGCTGCTGCGAGCGCGGGGACGCCGACCTCGTACGCCCGGATCATCAGGGTGCCGACGATCTCGAGGACGTCGAGCGCCGTCCTCCGGGTGAGCGGCGCGATCCTGTGCGCCCGGCGGGGCAGCTCCTCGACGAGGCCGTCGGCGACGAGTCGCTTCACGGCTTCGCGGACGGGCATCGCGCTGAGACCGAGCGAGGCCGCGAGGTCGTCGATCACCACGGGCGACCCGGGCGGCAGCACGCCCGCCACGATCGCCTCGCGGAGGCGCGAGAACGCCTGGTCGCGCAGGTACGGGGTCTCGATGGGGAGGAGGCGTGTCACTTGACGATTCCCGGCGACATCCTATAGCTTCGGATCTCAGATCTGAGATCCGAAGGAGTGACGACGTGAGCGAGATGCACTACTACGACCCCACGGCGTGGAAGCTCGTTCCGGGGAGCACGGTGCACGTCGTCGTCGACGACCAGAACGACTTCCTCCATCCGGACGGCTGGTACGCGACGCACGAGATGGACATCTCCCACATGCGCCGGGTGATCGAGCCGACCCGGGAGCTGAACGAGGAGTGCCGTCGGCGCGGTGTCCCGATCGTCTGGACGCGTCACGGCACGCGCGGAGTCGAGGACGGAGGCCCCTTCATGGCCAAGCGGGTGCTGCTGCGCGACGGGGGTCTGAGGAAGGACACGTGGGGCTACGAGATCCTTGCCGAGCTCGAGCCGCAACCCGGGGACTGGTACGTGGAGAAGACGCGGCTCTCCGCCTTCTTCAACACGAACCTCGACTCGATCCTGCGGGCCCTCGACGCCGAGACGCTGATCATCACCGGCGTCCTCACGAACCAGTGCATCGGCGCGACGACGAAGGACGCGCTCTTCCGCGACTACCGGCCGATCGTCGTCGAGGAGGCGGTGGGCACGGCGACGCCGCACCTGCACGACCCGGCGATCGAGATGATCCGCATGGGCTGGGGACAGGTGAACACGCTCGCGGAGACGCTCGCCGAGCTCCGCGCCTTTCCCGCCACCGCCGACTGAGAAGGAGACGAGATGCCATCGATCGGCGCCCAGTTCCTGCCCGAGCGCTTCGCCGACTGCATCGCCTCGGTGAAGGCGGCCGAGGACGCGGGCTACAGCCACGCCTGGTTCATCGACTCGCAGATCCTCTGGCAGGACTGCATCGTCTACATGACCCATTCCCTCGCCGCGACCGAGCGCATCGTCGTCGGCACTGCGGTCACGAACCCCTTCACGCGTCACGTGACGACGACGGCGAGCGCGTTCGCCACGCTCGCGGAGCTCCACCCCGGCCGCCTCGAGCTCGGGATCGGCCGCGGCGACAGCGCCGTCCGCACGATGGGGCTCAACCCGGTGAAGACCGCGTTCCTGGCCGAGTCGATCCCGCTCCTTCGCGACCTGATGGCGGGCCGGCACGTGACCATCAACGACGCCGACGTCCACTTCCGCTGGCTCGAGGGCGATGCGGGCGTCCCGATCATGATGTCGGGGACCGGGCCGAAGAACCTCCGCCTCGCCGGTGCCCTCGCCGATCGCGTGATGCTCTACGTCGGCGTCAGCGACGAGGCGGTGCAGTGGGCGACGGGGCACGTCCGCGCCGGTGCCGAAGCGGCGGGCCGCGACCCGGACGCGATCAGGTTCTCGGTGCTGACCGCGATGTGGGTCGGGGACGACCAGCAGGAGGCGTGGGACGCGTGCCGGTGGGCGCCCGCCGCCTGCGCGAACCACATCGCCGACACGATGAAGCGAAATCCCGCGCACGACATGCCCGAGGTGATGACCCGGCTGCCGCAGAGCCGCGACGAGTATGACTACTACGCTGGGCACCTCTCCTCGGATGCCGATCACACCGCGTACTTGACGGGCGAGCTGATCGACGACTACGCCCTCGCCGGGAGCGCGGGCAAGGTTCGCGCGAAGGCGGAGCGGCTGTTCGAGCTCGGCGTCGACGAGATCTCGTGCGCCTACCTGAACAGCGCGTTCGACCAGATGGCGACCGTCGGCCGCGAGGTCATCGCTGCCGTCGCGCGGCCGTGACGACAGCAGGCGCGGGCAGCCTACGGAAGCAATGTGAACGACGCCGCGTGACGTGGACGGACGATCGTGAAGTGGCGGTGATCGAGGGTTGCGAGCGTCCGTTCTTCGAGGCGCTCTGCCACCGCGACCACGGCCGCGTCGACGAGACCGAGCGGGAGATCCTCGTAGCGCCGGCAGAGGTCCCGGATGCGGCCGTAGTCGCTCGCGCGAAGCTCGATCACGTCGAGCGCGCCGACCTCGACGCTCTGCAGGAACCCGTCGAACTGGTCGTACCCCATCCGGTTCGACACGAGCCACTCGAGCTCGACGACGACGGGTGCGGGAACGGCGAGCTCCTCGGGCGGGTCGAGGAGCAGGGCGGAGCACGCGCTGTGCGCGGCGTCGTTGACGTCGATCGCGGCGTACAGGACTCCGGTGTCGCAGATGAGCGCCACGTCGACTTAGCGCCACGACTTCGGCACGAACCGCACCTCCGACGAGAGCTCCGCCGTGCGATGGCCCTTCCGACCCGAGCGTCCGGTGCCGACGAACGACACGGCGGGTCGGCTCCGCTGGGCGCGAAGCTCCATCCCCTCGCGGATCACCTCTGCCAGGGACAGACCTTCGTCGGCGGCAATCCGGCGAAGGCGATCGAGGAGGACGTCGTCGGCCATAATGGTTGTCCGCCTCATGGCCATAATTATGGCTCTCATTATGTCACAGCTCTGGTTCAAGACCGGTTCGACTCTGTTGCGCCGGGGAGGTCTCCTCGTGGCCGCGACAGCTCGTCGCCGCAGTCCGCATACACTGCATCCGTGAAGGATCGCATGGCGCCTCGGCCGGATCTCTCGATTGCGGACGTCCTTCGCGAGTCCATCCGTCAGCGGATGCTGCCGCCCGGGATGCCGCTGATCCAGCAGACGATCGCCGATGCGATGGGCGTGAGCCGGATTCCGGTCCGCGAGGCGCTGCAGCGCCTCGCCTCCGAAGGGCTCGTCGTCTTCACCGATGACGGCGTGCGCGTGACCGAGCTGACGGCGGACGAGATCGACGAGCTCTGGTCGCTGCGGGCGGTCCTCGAGGCGGCGATTGCGCAGGCGACCGTTCGCAGCACGACGCCGGCTCAGCTGGCGGAGCTGAAGGAGCTCGTCCGCCGCATGGACGAGGCGGATGACGCCGATACCTGGTCGAACCTCAACTACGCCTTCCACGACACGTTGTACATCGCCTCCGGCCTGCCGCACTTCCGGGCGACCGCGCTCCGCGTCCTGACGCAGATCGAGCCGTATTCCCGGGTGGCGGCGGGGCTCCTCGAGCAGCGGCCCCTCGCCCAAGCGGAGCACCACGAGATGATCGCCGCGCTCGAGCGTCGTGACGCGGAGCGGCTGTCGTCGCTCCTCGCCGGAGCCAGTGACCGGGCCCGGAAGAAGCTCGTGACGTACGCGGCGGGCAGCGACGCGCCCACGTCGCCCGACGTGACGACGGACGCGGCCCGGCGGCTCGCCGACCGGCTCGTGGGCGGGAGCTGAGCCGTTAATGGACAGGTTCGAGGACAGCGTATACATTGCATACGCCGGCTGGAGCCAGGCCGGCTGATCGCACGAGACGCGCTGAGCAGCGGGCTCGCTGCCCGGCGCCGCGGAAGGAGGCAACACGTTGAAGCGCATCGGCGTCGACGTCGGGGGCACGTTCACCGACCTCATCCTCGTCGACGAGGAGTCGGGTCGGATCACGGTCGACAAGGTGCCCTCGACCCCGGACGACCCGGCGCGTGGCGTCGTCGACGGGATCGCGCGACTCTGCGCCAAGGCAGACGTCGCCCTCGCCGAGGTCGACAACCTCCTGCACGGCACGACCGTCGCGACCAACATCGCGCTCACGCACACGGGCGCCGAGGTCGGGATGATCACGACGGAGGGGATGCGCGACATCCTCCACATCGCCCGGCACAAGAAGCCCTTCAACTTCTCGCTGCAGCAGGAGCTCCCCTGGCAGTCGCGGCCGCTCGTCAAGCGGCGTCACCGGCTGACGGTCGCCGAGCGCGTGACCGTGCCGCACGGCGACGTCCTCGTCCCGCTCGACGAGGACGAGGTGCGCGAGCGCGTGCGGCAGCTTCGCTCGGCAGGAGTCGAGGCGGTCGCGGTGTGCTTCCTCCACAGCTACCTGAACCCGGTCCACGAGCAGCGGGTGAAGGAGATCCTCAGCGAGGAGTTCCCGGAGGCGTACCTCTCGGTCTCGAACGAGGTGCTCCCGCTTTACCGGGAGTTCGAGCGCTTCTCGACGGTCGCGCTCAACGCCTACGTCGGGCCGAAGGTCTCCCAATACCTCGAGCGGTTCGCCGTCGCGATGACCGAGGCCGGGTTCGGCCACGGCGTGCAGCTGATGCAGTCCTCGGGTGGGATGGCGACGGTCGAGTCGGCCTCGAAGCGCCCGGTGAACATGCTCATGTCCGGCCCGGTCGCCGGCCTGATCGGCGGCATCTGGGCAGGCCGCGTGGCGGGCTTCGATAACGTCGTCACGCTCGACATCGGCGGCACCTCGGCCGACATCGGGGTCGCCGCGGGCGGTCAGCTTCGCATGCGGCATCTGCTCGACACGAAGATCGGCGACTACCAGGCGATGGTGCCGATGGTCGACATCGACACGATCGGCGCGGGCGGCGGCTCGATCGCCTACGTCGACCAGGGCGGCGTCTTCCGCGTCGGGCCGCAGTCGGCCGGCGCCGATCCGGGCCCCGCTTGCTACGGGCGCGGCGGCACGCTGCCGACCTCGACCGACGCGCAGCTCCTGCTCGGACGCCTCCGCTCGGATCGCGGCCTGCTCGGCGGTGGGATGACCCTCGACCCGGCGCTCGCCGAGAAGGCGCTGCAGTCGGTCGCCGACGAGCTCGGGATGAGCGTCGAGGAGGCCGCGCTTGGCGCCCTCCAGGTGCAGAAGTACGGGATGACGCAGGCGATCGAGCTCAACTCGGTGCGCCGCGGCTACGACCCGCGCGAGTTCACGCTCGTCGCCGGCGGCGGCGCCGGGCCGCTCTTCGCGTGCGACATCGCGCTCGAGCTCGAGATCGCCCGCGTCCTCGTGCCCCCGCACCCGGGGATCATCGCCGCGACCGGGCTCCTCGCGACCGACCTCCAGCACGAGTTCGTCGCGACCGAGCGCCATCCGCTCAAGGGTCTCGATCACGCGAGGATCACCGCCCGGTTCGACGAGCTCGTGGCGCAGGCGACGGCGCAGCTCGACGCCGACGCGGTGCCGGCCGACCGGCGACTGATCAGACGCCTCGCCGACTGTCGCTACGCGGGCCAGGGCTACGAGGTGCGCACCGAGGTGCCCGCCGGCGCCGTCGACGACGCCTGGGTCGAGGAGCTGCGCGAGCGGTTCCACGCGGCGCACGAGCACGAGTACGGCCACAAGTTCGACGCGCCGATCGAGATCATCAACATCCGCGTCGTCGGGATCGGGCGCGTCGACGAGCTCCGGGCCGCCGAGGTCGAGCGGGGCGACGGCGACCCGTCGGGCGCCAGGAGCCTCGAACGCGACGTCGTCTTCGACGTCGACGGCAAGGCCGAGCGGCACGCGACGTCGTTCTACGAGCGCGAGCGTCTCCGTGCCGGCGATCGGATCGTCGGCCCGGCGATCGTCGAGCAGTACGACACGACGACGGTGATCCCACCCGGCCTGGAGGCGGAGATCGACGGGCACGGCAACATCGTCATCGACTGCACGACGCGGCCGCGATCCGAGGCGGCGCGCGGCGCGTCGCTCTCGACACCGATCCTGATGCGCGTCGTCGGCGGTGCGTTCGCCTCGATCGCGAAGGAGATGGCCGGCGTCCTCTACCGGATGTCCTACTCGTCGATCATCCGCGAGTCGGAGGACCTCGGCGCGGGCATCTTCGACCGGAACGGGAACAACCTCGCCGAGTCGGACTCGACGCCGATGTTCATGGGCGCGATGCCGAAGATCGTCAAGAACGTGATCCGGATCCTCGGCGACGATATCCACGAGGGCGACGTCATCCTCCACAACGACCCGTATGGCGGGGCGACGCACTCGCCCGACGTCGCGATCGTGATCCCGATCTTCTTCGAGGGCGAGCTCGTCGGCTTCTCCGGGGCCTCCGCGCATGTGCTCGACATCGGCGGCGCCTACCCCGGGCTCGCGATCGACCTCGTCGACAACTGGTCGGAGGGGAACATCTACCGCGCGCTCAAGATCCAGGAGAAGGGGGTCTGGCAGGCGGGGCTGTGGAAGCACATCATGGAGAACGTCCGGACGCCGTCGTTCAACAACGGCGACATCCAGGCCATGATCGCGGCCTGCGAGCTCGCCAGGAAGCGGTACGCGGACCTGCTCGGCCACTACGGCGAGGAGACCGTGCTCGGCGTCGCGAAGGCGTGGCTCGAGTACTCGGAGCAGATGCTGCGGAACGAGATCGCGAAGGTCCCCGACGGGCGCTACGAGACCGAGGTGGGATGGCTCGACGACGACGGCGTCAACCGCGGCGTCAAGCTGCCGGTGAAGATCGCCGTCGAGATCTCCGGCGACGAGATCACGTTCGACCTGACCGGCTCGAGCGGCGAGGTGCCGACGGGCTACAACTGCCCCTTCGAGGGCACGACCGTGTCCGCGATGACGTTCATCACCCGGATGATCTTCCTCGACGAGGCGACCTTCCCGGTCTTCGTGCCGCAGAACGAGGGGATGCTGGCGCCGGTCAACGTCGTCGCGCCGAAGGGGTCGATCTTCAACCCGAACTACCCGCGGGCGTGCTTCGCCCGCTTCTGCCAGGTCCAGCGCGCCGTCGATCTCGCGCTGCGGGCGCTCGCGCCGGTGATCCCGAACCAGATCACGGCGGGCAACTCCGCGCATCTGCACTTCATCTCCTACTCGGGCTACCTCGAGGAGGAGGGCGAGTACTGGGTCTACCTCGAGGTGGACGAGGGCTCGTACGGCGGGCGGCCCGGCAAGGACGGGCTCGACGCGGTCGACTGCCTGATCGCGAACACGCGCAACAACCCGATCGAGGAGCTCGAGTGGCGCTTCCCGATGCGCACCGAGCGCTACGAGCTCCGCGACGACCACTGCGCCGCCGGCGAGTGGCGCGGCGGCATCGGCATGGTGCGGGTGAACCGGTTCCTCGTCGACACGATCGTCACGTGCGAGGGCGACCGCTGCGAGTCGGATCCGCCGTGGGGCATCTTCGGCGGCCACGACGGGACGCTCGCGTACGGGAAGGTGACCGCACCCGACGGGACGGTCGAGTTCTGGCCGGCGAAGTTCACGGGCAAGGTGCTGCGCGCGGGCTCGACGATCGAGATCGCGGTGCCGAGCTCCGGCGGGTACGGCGACCCGTTCGCGCGGGATCCGGAGGCGGTGCGCTCGGACGTCCTCGACGGGTTCACGACGGTCGAGCTGGCAGCGAGCGACTACGGCGTCGTGCTCGACGGGGGGTCGCTCGAGGTCGACGTCGCGGCGACCGGGAGGGCGCGCAGCCGCTGAGAGAGGCGGCCGGGAGCCGGCGTCCCCGTCCGGGTGACGCCGCTCCCGGCCCCACCGCTTAGGCTGGCGGGATGGACCGCACCCACGTCGGGCGTCTGATCGTCTCGTGTCCCGACAGGCACGGGATCGTCGCGGCCGTCTCGACGTTCCTGTTCGACGCGGGCGCGAACATCCTCAGCTCCGACCAGTTCTCCACCGACCCCGAGGGAGGCTCCTTCTTCCTGCGGATGGAGTTCCGGCTCGAGGGGCTGAAGGAGCGTTGGATCGAGCTGGAGCGGCGGTTTGCCGAGGAAGTGGGAGCGCGGTTCGGGATGACCTGGCGGCTCGTGCCTTCCGGCGAGCGCAAGCGCGTGATGCTCCTCGCCTCGAGGTACGACCATTGCCTCCTCGACCTGCTCTGGCGCTGGCGGCGCGGTGAGCTCGAGGCCGCGATCGTCGGCGTCATCTCCAACCACCCGGATCTGCGGCGCGACGTGGAGGCGTTCGACGTGCCCTACCACCACGTCCCGGTCAGCCGCGAGACGAAGCCCGAGGCCGAAGAGCGGATGCTCGAGCTGATGACGGATCGTGTCGACCTCGGCGTCCTCGCGCGGTACATGCAGATCCTCTCGCCCGACTTCCTCGCGCGCGTCGGCGCACCGATCGTCAACATCCACCACTCGTTCCTCCCGGCCTTCGTCGGTGCCGAGCCCTACGCGCGCGCCTTACCAGCGCGGCGTCAAGCTCATCGGCGCCACCGCCCACTACGTGACCGAGGATCTCGACGAGGGGCCCATCATCGAGCAGGACGTGATCCGCGTGACCCACAGGCAGGACGCGGACGAGCTCCAACGCATCGGTCGCGATATCGAGCGCGTCGTGCTCGCCCGTGCCGTCCGCTGGCACCTCGACGATCGCGTCCTGGTGCACGGCAACCGCACCGTCGTCTTCGCGTAGCTCCGGCGCGAGTCGGGCTCGGGCGGGCCGGACGCGGCTGCTGCGAGCGAACGGTCGGGCAGCGAGGTTGACGACTCGCACGTTGGGGACGAGTTGGTGCAAAGTCGACACGGTTTGCAACTGACGCGCAACAGATCTCGCGTTAGCGTCTACCGCGTGGGGTGGAGGTCGGCGGCCCAGGGGATATTGTCCCTTTCGGACGAGGGAGGTGGTCTCTTCCGGACAGGTGACGTGATCGTCCGCGGTGCGCCCCCTCGGCGATGACCCGCCCCAATCGGCGACCGACCCGTCCCAATCGGCGACCGCCCCGTCCCGATCGGCGACGGTCAGGGCCGATCGGCGATGGTCAGGCGACGACGATACTGGGGAGATGGACGACGTCGCGATCGGCGATCTCCTCGCCACGCTCGGCCTGGTGGGAGAGAACGCCGTGCTCGGCCGTGCCGCCCTGGAGCGCTCCGGGCTCACGAACGCGCGCAAGACGCGGATCAGCATGGCCAAGGTCGGAACCGCCGGCGCTGCCATCGACGCCGAGCTCGCGCGGCTCTGCCGGCGCTGCGCCGCGCAGGCGGGCGGCGAGGCGCGCCGGGTCGTGATCGTCGACGACACCAGCTGCTCACGGTGCTCGGGCTCGGCGAACGCGCGCGCGCTCGACGAGCTCGTGGCCGCGGCGACCGCCGCCGGGGCGACGCGGCTCGTCGTCGTCGGC
>Ga0194132_10013131_pt1 | contig 10131 bp, 6 predicted proteins | sample TA2KigOf80mmetaG_FD_148612 | JGI IMG/M metagenome (GOLD analysis project Ga0194132, IMG submission 148612) | Freshwater microbial communities from Lake Tanganyika, Tanzania - TA2015054 Kigoma Offshore 80m | ecosystem: Environmental > Aquatic > Freshwater > Lake | place: Tanzania: Lake Tanganyika... | reverse complement strand
TTATCGACCATCTTTAGGAGCCTATCCGTATCAGCCTGGATCAGGCTTCGCTGGTGTTTAGCCAGTATGGCTCGCGCATCGGGACCCAGCAACAGGCGCAATCGACCTTCGCCATACTCCTTGACGATGTTCTCTACGGCTTTGGTCGAAGGACCGCGTTCAAAGATAGACGCCAACGTCGCCTGTTCCAACACGCCGCGCTCTCCTTTCGGGATAGCGCGCAGCACTTCCGCAATGACTTCTGGCGGCTTGGAAAGGATTTGTTTGCCCAGCTCGGACGGGTACTGTTCCGCCACTGTCTCTAGGAACTTCGTGCGGAATTGCTCGTGCCCACCACGCCACAGGTCACGTCCGAGGTTGTAATAGTGCCGCGCTTCCGGGGCCAGTTCTTGGCCCACACGATCCATTTCCGCCTCAAGTCGTGCCAACAACTGCTCCGCCGCCCCGCGCATTTTTTCGTTACGGGGGTCTTCTCGGATGATCGCCTTGAGATGGCTGGCCAAGTCGGCAGCCGATTCGGCATCGAGCGTGGCCGGGAGCGGTGTCGCGTCAAGGCCAAGTTGTCTCGCCACGATTTTCAGCATCGCGGGGTCCCCCGCGAACTGCTCCAAACGAGGGTCCAGAGCCTGATCGCCAGCTCGTGCTAGTCGTTGCAGTGTCGGGTGCAGTCCCCCCATCGCCTCTGGCGAAAAGGTCGATTGCAACAGCTTAGATGCAAAACTTTTGAAAGAATCCAGTGGCACATCCGGCAAACCCAGCTCCCGAGCCTTGTCGAACTGTTTGCCCGCGAACTTGAACCACGCCTCTTTATTCATGCTCAGGCCGCGCTGGATTGCTTGTCCGACCGTTGCCGGGTCCATCCGAATGGTCGCCGGGGCGACTCGTTCCAGTTCATCACGCACATCCATCGACAGGAGGCGCCCGAGCGTCTCATCTTCGACGGGCGCACCTTCCAATGCCCGCACTCGCCCGGTGACCTTCGCATCCTGAGCTTTCTTGATCTTGGCGACGTTACCGCTGCCAAAGAAGGAGCTTTCAAGCATGTTTTCGCCCACGGTCGCCAGCGATGTCTGCGACGCCTGGGCCGGGGTTATCAGCGGAGCCGTGGTGGGAAAGAAAGTCCGTGCCGCCCACCGTGTCTGTGGGAGAGGAATGGCCGTCAGTCCGGCGCGGATCGCGGCACGCGTCGATCCTTCCGGGACCGATTCCCGCATCTGTTCCGCCACCCACTTGCCTGTGTCGTCAAGTTTGCGGCTCGCGCCACGTAGCACCCTGCCCCCCAGCTTGAACACCCCCTGGGATGCCAGTTCCCCGCCCGTGCCTGCGGCCCCTCCAATGGCCATGCGTGTGGCCGCTTCGGAGGCCGGTGGGAGTGGAATGCCCAGGGCCGGATAGGTCGCCATCGCCAGCCCCTCTCCGACCGCCCCGCCGACGCCGGACCCAGCGTAGGCACCGGGAGGGCCACGGCGTGCGCCCAACATCGCTCCCACGGTGGAGGTGATGGTCGGGATGCCGATGTCTACAATCGTCTTGGCCGTCTCCTTTTCCATTGGGCGGCCCAGAAAATTGATCAGGGGGGCGATGTTGAGGCGCGGATCGTTGGGATCAGTAGATACCACATCGCCCGGCTGCACTCGTGGATCATCTTTCTGAGTAGACAACACAGTCCCTGGGGCAGGCCTTTGCGCCATTATTTGGCCACCCACCCTTTACCCTCGACCCAAATAACCGGCACTCCGTCTATGACGCCTTCGCGCGGTGCAGGGGTAGTCGGCGTCTGTTCGCCCTTCTTCCGACGGCTCCGCCGGAAGCCTTCGCCCACCATAAACACGTCGGCTTCGTCGGAGGCTTCCTGATACGCTTCGTCGTAACGCTCCTTGGCCTTGACGTAGAACCGTTGCGCCATGCGGGCTAGGGCTTCGCGATCATTTATCGTCAGGCCCGCGCCGCCCACAGCCAGCTTACCGTCTATGCCGACCTTGCCGCGCAGCCGGTTTATCAAACTAATGTCATTCTTGGTGCGTGCGTACTCAGATTCACGCACAACCGAGGTCGGGTCGTTGAGTTTGTTGAAGGCGTTAATAAGGGTCTGGTCTACGGCGACAAAATTTTTCGTGGTTTGCGCCTCTTTCATGGCTGCATCCATGCCCTGCACGTAACGCTCCATTTCCGTGAAGTCCTTGACCGCCTGTATATTGCCGAAGCGTGTCAAGATCTGCTGCAAATCTACTCGTTGACGCAATGTGTACGTGCTGGGTACGTCGGTAAGTTCCGGCGGAGGCTGCGGGATGCTACCCTTCTGGCGCCGCTCATACAAGTCTATTGCGCGCAAATCTTCCGGCGTTAGGGTTGCCAGGTCTGCAACAGTGATCACGCTGTTCAACGCCGCGCTGGCCAGTCTGGCCAGTGCGACATCTGCTGCCGATGGCTTCTCAAGCGGCGGTGCGGGGGCCGGGATACGGCCAACCACCTGCACCTTGCCGTTGCGCTCGCCCCAAATGATTCGGCTGTGGCCAGTGGGGGAGTTTGGATCAGGAATTACGTCGCCTTCCTGGGTCGTGCCCACAGCGGCAGTCGCCCCGTATAGCGCGGCAATCGCCTGCGCCTTCTGCTCAGGCGTCAGGTGTGTCGATGCCTCAATCGCTCGAATGTCATCATTGAGATTCGACATCTTGAGCTGCTGCGCCAACGCATTCTCCTCAATCTTCTGATTTACCCGGTTCCGACGCAGGAACGACTGTGGCCCCGCAGGGGCCACCGGGGCCACCGGGGCCACCGGCGGGGGCGGTGGAGTCGGTGCTCCCGCCAGCGTCAGACGCGGGCTGTTGAACGGGGCGGCAGGGCCAGTCGGCCCCGCGCTGAAGCGCGGACGCGACTCGGGTGGGGCCCCCGGCCCCATCTGCACTCCAGCGAAGGGGGAGGCGGCGGGCGGTGGCGGCGGGAGCAATGTTCCGACCCCGACCCCAGCCGCATCCAGGCTCGGGATGGTGCTGTTGAACTCCGTCTGCATCCCCGCGACCGTCTTGGCCGGTTCCATGCCGCCAATTTCGCCGCTGAGCACCGCGTCGAGGAACCGCGACATGGGCAGCTCGGTCGCGCCGAAGAAGCCGCTGACGCCGCCTTTGGCTTTGCGAGTGCCGCTCGCAGCCCCCTGCACGGTCATGTAATCTTTGAGGAGCTGGGCGTAGTGCTGCGCGGACAGGCCGCTTTCGTCGGTGTTGGCGAGGTCGTACGCCTGCTTGAGCAACGCTTCGCGTCGCGCCAGTTCGGCGTCTTCCGCCTCACGGACGCGCTTGCGCTCGTCGGCGGTGTAGTCGTAGAAGCCTTTGAGGAGGCCGGCGAGGTAGCCTTCGGCCATTATTGGGGCCTCATAAAAGTGACGTTGAAACGCGGACGTGACGCCGCCGGAGCCCCCGGCCCCATCTGCAACCTGGCGAAGGAGGGGGAGGCGACGGTGTTGGCGATTTTTTTGCCCGAGAACGCCGCGATCAACTGCGGCATGAACGTCTTGAGCCAGCCCGCCGCCATGTTGGCTTGCTGCTTGCGCCGCTCCGACTCGGTTAGCATGGCATCCTGCGTGCCTGCCAGCACGTTCTGGTTCACGGCCGACTGGCCGCCCAAGGCGGCCAGCAGGTCGCTGTAGCCCTGCTGACCCGCCCCGAGTAGGGTCGCAGCGGCTCCAGCGCGGGGCGCAGCCCCGAGTTCCGCAATCTGCGCCGTCTGCTGCCGCTTCAGGTCCGCCAGTTCCCGGTCTCGCGCCGCACCAATCATGCGGTTCTGAATGGACCCTTCGGCGCCCTGATACGTCTCGTTCAGGCGGCGAATGTCGGGCTGGAGGGCTTGCTGGCGGGCAGCGGCGTTGCCCCCAAGGAGTGATTGGTAATACTGCATGGCGCGCCCGTAGGCGGGCGCGGACAGCTCGTACTGCTTCTTGGCGAAGTCGCCCAGTTGCCCCGCGAGGGCGGTCTGGGCGTTCAGCGCGTTCAGTTGGCCGCGCTGGAGGTCTTTTTGGGTGCCGGACTGGCGGTTACTGAGCAGGCCGAGTCCGCCGGTGATGAGGGCGGGGGCGGCAGCTTTGAGGACTCCCGCGGTGGCGACTTGAGGCATAGTTGGTGAACCGAGTAGGGGAGAAAGGTGAGACCGAGGCGGGAGAGGTAGTCGGACACCTCTGGGCGGTCTGCGAAACAGTATGCCACGGGCACGGAGACACTGTCAAGGAGGGTGGAGACAGCCTCGAACAGCCGGGTGCCCACGACGCCGGAGCGATGCTCCGGCGCAATCCAGACCGGCTCGATGTGCAGGACCGGGGTCAGGCACCAGAAGCCGCAGAGGACGCCGCTGGCGTCCTCGGCCACGACCACCGAGGCCCCGTCGGGGACGCCGTCGGTCAGCCACTGGTGGCCGGCCAATCGGCCGTGTTCGTCAGGGGAGAGTAGGCGGTAGGTCATGCCGACAGTCTACCACATCTACCCGTTCGCTGACACCCGGAAGCCCTTGAAATATGAGATCGTCTCCACGTTGAGATTTCCGCCGCTGTTCTGAGTGACCACCACGCTGAACACGTCCCCCGCCGCCGGGTTGAACACCACCGCACTGGTCTGTTGGCACGTATCCGCCGCGTTGGGCGTGACATTTGACCGCGCAATGGCCGTGCCGTTCTGGTGAATTTCCACATCTCGCGTGCCGGTCGCATTGCCATCCCACTCCACCTCCGCGAGAAAGTGCCACACGGCTGGCGTTTCCCCGCAGCGGGTGGGCACGACCAGAGTGTTGCCGCTGACTAAGCCGCCTTGATTCAGCACGGTGGTGCCAAACGTGACCGTCGTTGGCGTGGCCGTCGCGATGGCCTGCGTCCCCGAATTCTCGATGTGGGCCGCCAAGATGACATCCGGCACCACGTCCCACGCGGCCCCATTCCACCGGAACACAATCCCGGCATCAGTGGCTTCGTAGCGGAAGCCAGCGTCATTCACCCCAAGCCCGGCGGGGCGCTGGTCCGTTGCGATTAGCGTGCCCCGCATGGGACCGCCCACGCCGACCTCCAAGTCCCACCCCGCACCGGTGGATCGCCAGGTTTGGTCCCCGTAATCTGTGGCGCGGAACCGGAAACCCTGCACGGTAGTGGCGACGGCCGGCCGACTGGCGAACGTGCTGGCATAGAGGCCCTGCCAGAATATCCACCCGGTGCCGGACCATCGCTGCGTGATATGTCCGAAGTCGCTGACCGTGATCAAAAAGCCTGCGTCATTCGTGCCGAGGTCGGCAGGCTGCGCCGCGCTGGTTGTCAGCAAGGGCCGCGTCAGCATCAGCACCCAGGCGTTGACGCCCCCGACCGTCGCCACTCGATAGAGGGCCGTCCGATCCGTCTCCCAGAACAGCAGTCCGAGCGGCTGGTTTGCGGGCAGGTAGTTCAGCAGTCGATTCGCATGCGTATCCGAGACGATGCTGGCGGCGGCACTGAGCGGGATCCACGCGCCCGGATTGGCGTTCGGGCTGAAGTAGTAGAGCTTCCCTTGCCACGTCACGACCTCGAAGGGGAAGGCACTGATCGTACTCGGCAAGCTCTGGCTGTCCGGAATGACTCGGATGCCCATTTTTTGTGGCTCTCCCAGCACCCCGGCCAAACCGCTGACGTTCAGCTCCGCATCGCCACCCGCTTGCAGGCGCTGCCGGAGCAGACTTGCCGCCACGACCTGTTCGACCTGCGCGATGGTCGCCAGATCGTCATCCGCTTCCCCGCGCCCGGCCCCCGTCACCTTGAAACCCCCGGCATTGACATCGGCGCGCCAGCTCGGACCACCGTCCTCGCGGCCCGCGAGGGCCGCGACTTGGTCAATCAGCATGCGGAGCACGCTGCGCTGTGGCTCGGGAATTTGGGAGAGGTAGGCGTAGGTGGCCATTAGCCGAGGGCTCCGCCGGGGGTCGCGGCTTGCAAGGATGCGATCCCCATGCCGCGACTCGGATCAAGATCATCATTTCCCCAGATCTTGACTTCGACCGGCTCTGTGCTCCCCCACGGACTGACGCTCACCTTCGATTCTTCCCGATACAGCCAAAACGGGGCACTGCTGGTAAGCAGGTGATGGAACAGCACGCCCTTGGTGGCCTCGAAACCGACAAAGACCTGCTCCTTTTCGTCCCCGGTGGATGAAATCAGGTAGGTCTTGACGGTCGCGGTGCCGTTTTGGTCGTAGGTGGTCAGGGTATAGGTGACTGTGGCCGTTGACTTGAGCGTGACAAATGCAAAGGTCGGAATCTGCCACGTATTGATGCCGTGGGTCAGACGCATGGTCTCCCATCGCGCCAGTTTCAGCGGCTCGGTGTCAAAAATCCACTGCACACTGTACAAATGCCCCGCCGTCGCCGTCGGCGCGACCAGTCGAAGCACCCGCCCAATGCCGGGGGCGAAGCTGAACTGCACCACTTTCCGGCCGTTTGCATTCACGACTTCGCTATGGTGCGTCACACCGTCAATGACCACCTGCACGGTTTTGTTGACGCCGAACGTGTCGCATTCCAGCAGCACCCCCTTGACGGCCTTATCGGCCAAGGTGCCTGCGATTTCGAAGTCGCGGTTCCAGTCGGTGTAGGTCGGCTGCCCGGCCAGCGAGAGTTGCGCCGCATAGATCTTGGGCTGCGCCGTGGCCGAACTCCAGCTGATATCGAGGGCCAGGTTGCTCGCGCTGGTCGGGTTCGGATCGCACGTATAGAGAAACCACTGGCGAATCGCGCTGCCGGCCATCGAAAGCGCGGTGCCCGTGCTCGTCTCGTTGGTGAAGTAGGGCGTCATCGTGACCGTGGCGCTGTCCACGTTGGCATCCAGCGTCAGGTTGGCGTATTGCTTGAGCGACACCGGATCGCCCTGATTGAGCGCGGGGGTGCGAATGGTGCAGGCAATCGCGGTGCCATCGTCGCTGGTGCCGCTGTGGGTGTAGCTGATACCGTCGCCGCCCACGATGAGCACGGTACTACCTGGAATGCTGTCCGCGTAGGCCGAGACTAGCGTGGACGGGAACGTGTAGATCCGCCATGTCCGCAAGCTCAAGTCGAAGATCAGGGCGTGCCGCGTGCCCCCGGTAGCCTGATAGAGACACCAGAGTTCATTTTGCCAGACGGCGCACCGAAGCAGGGCGGTCTGGGCAAAGTCAATCGGGGCGTAGCCGTTAACGGTCTGCCCTTGGAACAACGGCCGCAGCCAGTCGTCACTGAGATTGACCGCCTGTCCCCCGGTGGTTTCGTAGACCCCATCCGACGCCACGAAAAAGACCGACGAGGGGCCGACCGTGAAGGCCCATGCGCCCGCCGGGGCCTTGGCACACGCGGTCGGGCTCGGGGTGATGGTGAGGGCATCCACTAGGTTCGGCGTGATCGCATAGAGTCGTTGGGTGGACCACGCAAAGCTTTGCCCGCCGAACACAAAGCCGTTGAGAATCTGCTCGCCGGGGGCACTGACATCGACGTAGTTACTGGCCCCCCAGTGATCGACTTGGCCGGGATAGCAGAAGTACACGCTGCCGGGGCGATTCTTGTCGCCCGCCGCGAACACCATATTGTTGACCGGCCCCCAGAGGTAGGGCACCGGCTCGGCCAAGTCCGCAGTGCCGGTAGTCGTCACCGAGGGCACGGCTTGGAAGTGATCGTCCGGGGCTGTATTGGCCGTCGCCAGTTCCGTGTCGCTACTGATGTCGGTGACCGTGCCGCCGTTGCTGCTGTTGACCCCGACAAAATACCAGTTGTTGGTGAGCGTGCCGCCGCGCCGATAGACGCGCTGGCGGACGGCGGCGTCGCTATAGGCCGCGGGCGTAACGACCACGGCACGGCGCAGCGGCTTGAGCCATTCCGACTCAGGCTGGATGGGGCAGGGATTCCCTTCCGCCCCGGTGCGCGGGTCGTAGTGGGTGTAGACGTAGTCGTAGGCTTGCGTCCCCGGTTCGCCTGCATCGGGGCCGTAGCCGCCGGTGACGTAAAAGTTGCCCAGTGTCACCGTGCTGGCGGTGGGCGACGCGGAGTAGATGGCGATCATAATACCATCCACGTCGGCCCACCCGAGATTGGTATTGGTGCCAATGCGTTGCGCGTCGCCACGGCGCAGCGGAATATCCACGCTGCCCCACTCGGTCCAGACGTTGCGGCCCGGAGTGTTCTGCTCGGCAATGGCGCGGCCCACGTCGCGCCCGTCAATCGGCACTTGGCCATCCGTGTTTTGGGTGAAGCGCGGGCCACCGGTGGCAGTGTTGATCTGGCGGCGCACGACCTCGGTGGTGACCGAGGAGGTATTGCTCGCACTACCCTGTACGTAGGCGTCGATGTCGCTGGGGCGAAACGTCCACAGGAAGGCGTCGGTATTGATCCCGGCGGTGCTGGTACCTGGGATGACATTCCCGCCCGTCATGTTGGTCAGCACGAGGTACACGCGGACTTCGCTAATGACTTCGGGATTGGACAGGCGCACCCAGAGGTGCACGTAGTCGTCGTCAGTGATGTCTACGCCGCCGCCGTAGGTGGACAGGTCGAGGGCGATGGCGTCGCGCCATGCGGTGCAATAAAAAGGACCTGTTGCGGCTCCAGGATTAGTCGTGATAGAAAGGCCCGCCGGGAACGGAGCAGATGCTACAACGTTACCGGGCACTGGAGCACCCCCTGTGGGTCCCGCTGTCCCGGTAAACGACCCCGCCGCTGTGTCGAAGCTCTGAATCGTCTTGCTGACTTGGGTGTCGAGGGCACTGACGGCATCCACCGAAGGGGCGGGCAACCCAATCGGCAGCACCAGTCCGTCACTCACCCGCACCTTGGCCATTTTGTTGCTGTCGGCCACCAACATCCACGATTGCCCGTTCAGCTCCGTGCGCCACGGCACCAGCGCCAACGGATTGCCACTGTAGCCGGTATCGATATCGGCGCCCAACGCCCCGTTCAACCCCCGCTTGAGCGTGGTACCGGTGCCCCAGATGCGGGTGTCCGTCGGAGTGAGGGGATCAATGGCCCGAGCGACCGAGTGGTGTACGCCGGTGCCGGTCGCCAGTGAGGTCAAGCCGGGGCGCGGCGTCCATGCGCCATCCGGGTCGCGCGCCACGTTGGTCAGACGCAGCGCATTGTTTGGGGCGACCGCATCCGGCGCGCGGCGCAAGTCCACGCCCCCCGCGCCAAAGCGCACCTGCTGTTTACTGTAGACCGACACGCCAGCCTCCTACGGCCAATTTTGCCAGCATCAACCCCTCATCGGCGCGTTGTTTCGCGGCCGCGGCACGCGGCAAATCCTGCCCGCGCCCGTCCTTGGCCAGCAACTGCGCGAGGGCATACCACTTCGCCATCGGCACCAGCGGATCGGGAATGGTCCACACCACGCCAGTGTTGGACAACGCGGGCGGGATAGCGGCATACCACACGTGCACCAACCCGGCGTCTGAGGCGGCGGGCATGATCTGCACCTGCGGGATCGGGGCGTCACTGTCGCTGTAGGTCAACGGGGCCGGGGCCATCTGATACGTCCAGCCGTCGTCCAACGTGTCACTGGACCAGCTGGAGTCGCGCGCGAGCGGCGCGAGGGTGCCATCCGGCTCCTCCCACGCGATGCGAATGGTTTCGAGCCAGTCTTGCGGCAGGGGATGCCGCCATTGGTTGGGCACCGTCACCAGCACCTGAACGCTCACGACGGGCCAGAGTTCGCGCGTGACCCACTGCTGGGCGGTATTGATGGCCGAGGTCCATTCCGCAGTGGTCCACAGATTGCTGCCAATCGAGGTGCCCCCGTTCGGCACTTCGACCAAACTGTCTTGCATCTGGGTCAGGATGTCTTGGTCGGTATAGGCCAACGGCTACTCCAGGGTGGTCGGGGGCGTGGTGGCGCGTTTCTGATCGGTGCCTGCGGCTTGCCGGAACAAGTCCGAGGCGTTGAGGCGACCATTGTGCGCCGCCACGGTCGCCAGAAATTCCTGATGCCAGCCCGCCGTGCGCGGGAAGCGGGCCGGATCTTTGAACGCGGCGATATGCAGGGCCTCGCCCAAGACCGCATCGAGTTCGCTCTCATCCAGATCGATGGGGTCGGTGTCCGCCAGCAACACCGGCGTCTGAAGGACGCCATCGGTCAGGAGATTGTTCTGGCCCGTGCTGTCTGCGGGCCATATGACAAAC
>Ga0194132_10013130_pt1 | contig 10131 bp, 6 predicted proteins | sample TA2KigOf80mmetaG_FD_148612 | JGI IMG/M metagenome (GOLD analysis project Ga0194132, IMG submission 148612) | Freshwater microbial communities from Lake Tanganyika, Tanzania - TA2015054 Kigoma Offshore 80m | ecosystem: Environmental > Aquatic > Freshwater > Lake | place: Tanzania: Lake Tanganyika... | reverse complement strand
CTGCGGACCACACCGCAACGAGCCGCGCCGGGAATCGCAAGCGATCCGATTCGGGCAAGATGCCTTCGGTGAGCGGTGCCGCTACGGGTACTTGCTCCGCGACCGGTGCCGTCGCCCCCGAGGGGGGCGACAGCGCCAAGCCGCAGCACGGACAATCGCGGGCGTCGATCCCCTGTGGGGACAGCGGTAGTTCGCAGTGCGGGCAATGGAACTCGGTCACAATCGGTCTCCGGTATCAGGACATCAGTTCGGCCAACGGGCCGGTCTGGTCAATGCCCCTTGAGGTTGGGGTCGGCCGTGCCGAACGTGTCCCGCTTCGCCCCGTCGAGGTGCAGGAGGGGCACCTCGCTGTTCCAAGGCAGCGTGTGGATCACCTTGGCGTCGGCGAAGGGGGCGGGTTGCGCGGCGAACGGTTGGCTCGCCAGTGCGCACCAGCAGCCTATCAGGAGGAATCTTCGGAAACGCAGGGCGTTCGCTCATCCGTTAGTGGCATGCATTCGGTCCACTTCTTGGCCTGAGGCTTTACGATCGTCAGGTAAATCCACGGTTCTGGCCGAACTGTCGTACACAGTCTCTTGGAAAGCGGACAAGGGACTCGCTTGTTTGAATTATACCAGCAGCTCTTTCAGTGGGCCAGTCATGGCGGGGTTCTTCTGATCCGCACCGATAAGGTTGAAGTGATCCCGCGGAGCGCCGACGGCGTGCAGGATCGTGTTATAGAGTGCGTTGATCGTCGGGTTGTCTGCGGCGGCAGACATGTGGCGGTTCTCCGTGCCGCTGTAGGTCGGGCTGTCCTTGCTGATCGGATAGACGACCAGTTGGCCGGTTTTGATCTTCCCACCGAGGTTGCCGAGCAGCACGAAGGGCCAGTTCTCGCCGTGGGTGTGCTGGCGGTTGGCACTGTCGCTGGTGAAGACAACGAGGGTGTTGTCGAGCATCGTGCCGCCGTCTTCGGGCATCTCCTTGAGGCGATTGAGGAGAGCGGCGGTGCGCTCAGCGATGTGCCTGCGGACGAGTGGAAGGATCTCCAGGCCGGCGATGCCGAGTTTCACGTCCTTCTCGTTGTGGCCGACGCCGTGCGTGCCCATGTCCGAGATGCCGGTGTAGTTGCCGCGAATGGTGCAGAGCTCGGTGGCGATCGTGACGACATTCGTGAGGCCGGTGACGATGGCCGAGGTGGCGATGTCGAACTGGGCCGTCACGGTGTCGGTGAATTTTACCGGGTACGGGGTTGGCAGCTTTGGCGCGGACTTTGCCAGAACGCCCTTGTCAAACATCTCGGCCAGTTTCGCGTTGCGTTTGCTGAGTGATTCAAACGCTTCGATCTGATAGTCGAGCTGCACGAGTTCGGTTCCGCGGAGTTGCGATCGCAGTTCCTTGATGTCGTCGTTGAGCAGGTCGAGCAGGTTCTTTCGCGTGGCGAAGTCGTTCTTCGTGGCCCCGATGCCGCCGAAGAGCGATTCGTAGGCCAGCTCCGGGCGACACTGGGCCGCAAGCGGCTGGCCCGCCCCCCACGCGGACGAGCAGCGGATCGCCTTGGTGTTCGGCTGCCCCGGATCGATGCCAAGGTTCAGCAGCGGAAAGATGCCGCCGAGTTTGCGGGCGACTGCGGCGTCGATCGACTCCCCCAACACGTTCCGGATCTTGTCGTCGCCGACGCCGACGTTCATCCCGGAAAGGGCACCGAACCCCGCTCCGTGATCCGGGTGAACCGAACCCGCCCGCAGGCCGTGGACGATGGCGAGGCGATCTTTCCACGGCGTGAACGGCTCAATGTCGTGCGGCAGCGTCAACTTCTCCAATGGATACGTGGTCGTCTTCTTCCCCTCCAGTTGGGGAGCGGGCAACTCCTTCGGGATGGAGCCTTTCTCATGGAACCCGTTGCCGAAGAGGACGAACACGATCCGTTTCGGCGTTTTGTAGGTGCCCTTTTCTTGAGCCTCGAGCTTGCTCAGCAGCGGCGCGAAGACGAGGGCCGCACCACCCGAGAGCGACCTGGCCAATAACGAACGTCGATCCATCCGGCTCATGGTCTGAATTCTCCCGTTACTGGGTGGTTCGGTAAAGGAAGGCGTCGGATGTCAGCAGGGCCGTGATCAGAGCCTTCATGCTGCCGCCGTTCTTGCGGTAGGCCTGGTGGGCGGCGATGAGCGTCGGCCCGTCTGCCAGAGTTTCGTTTCGCCCGAGGAAATAGCGGAACGCGTGTCGCACAAAGACCTGCTCCACATGCTCGGAAGCCGCGAGACGGCGAATCAGTTCGAACGGGTCTTTCACTGGTCCGTCGAGTTTCGGGTCCGGGCTGCCGCTGATGTCGCCGGTCGTGTCGAGCGCGACCAGCTTGAAGATCGTCCGCTTTGGCTCGCCGTTCTTGTTGAGGTTCTTCTTGTCCGCCGTGGCTTCCCGATCGACTACCATCTCTTCCTTGCGGAACTGGCCGAAGTGGTCGAACTGCTCGAACGGCAGGCCGAGCGGGTCCATCTGCTTGTGACAGGTCCAGCAGTAGGCCTCACGGGTGACCTTCATCCGATCGCGGAGCGAGTGGTGAGGCTCGTCCGGCAGCATCGCGTTGACGGTAATCGGTAGTTCGGGAATCCGCCCACCGAGAAGTCGCTCGCGTATCCAGCGGCCACGATGGATGGCGTGATTGTCGAAGTTGCCGGACTGAGCCACGAGCCAGGCCGGGTGCGTCAACAGGCCGAGGCGGTGTCCTTCGGGGAAGTCGTACGTCTTTTTCGGATCCCAGTCGGCCCGCGTCTTGATCGGCAACTCGTAAACCTTGATCAGCGTCTGCTCGTCCTGCTCGAAACTTGGCTTCTTGAGTCGGTAGTCATCGCTCCTGGTGCCTCTTCGATCTTGTGGCGGAATCGTCATGGCAAACGTCTTCGTCGTCGTCAGCAGTTCCCGGAGCACGTCGCGGTCCTGAGCCAGCACCGAAAGGACTAGCTGGTCGGCATCACTGACATAGAAGTCTGCGTTCCAGCCGCGGCCTCCGCGGACGCCGAGCTTCATCAAAGTCACTTCATCCTTGAACACATTGGGCGCTGAGTCGTAGTTGAAGTACTCGCGGAAGAAGCGCAGAACACGTGGCTTGTCAGCCTTCGGGTCGTCGAGAATCCGCCGCACCTGAGTCGCGACTTCTTCCGGCGTGCCGAGTTTCCCCTGCGTCGCGGCATCCTGCAGCAGTTGATCTGGTAGTTGATCGGTCAACGCGAACGCCAGAGACCGGGACAGCGAACGTGCATCGAGTTTCTGTGGCGTGCCCGCTTTGTTCGGCACTTCGATGCGGTAGATCATCTCGGTCTGGCAGAGTAAAGCGATCAGCAGTTGCTCCGCTGCATCCGCTCCCCCGAGGCTCGCCGTCGTTTTCCGCAGAAAAGTGCCGTAGCGTTCCTTCTCGCGGTCCGAGGGTTCCCGGCCGAACAACTCACGGAAAGTCGGTGCTAGGACCGCGTCCGCCTGCTCGGGGGTGGCGTTCTTGCCCGCCTTGATCAGCGTTGCCAGTCCCGTGATGTAGCCACCGTAACTCGGTTTGTTTCCCGAGTGCCGTTTGATCATCGCTGCGGCCACGATTGACGCGTTTCGCAGAAGATACTCGATCTCCGCTTCGCCGACCCGGTGGACCGAGGCGTAGTCGGGGAAGTCTTTCTGCGGGGTGAAGTTCCACGGGGCGGTCAGGCGGAATTCGCCGTAGTTCCGCAGGCCCAGGACAAAGCGTTTGATCAGCTTGTCGATGTAATCTTCGTATGCTGGGCCTGTGATTCGCCAGAGCCGAGCCTTCGTGCCGGTGATCTCCTTCGCCGGCACACCGGAAAAGAGCAGATGATGATCGACGTAGTTCCCCTTCACCGGCGACAGCCACTTGTTGTCATCGAGCACCACACCGGACGCTTTCATCGCCGCAGCCAGCGATTCCAGCATCTGGGTCCGTTCGTTGTCCGTGGGTTGCTTGCTTGATTTGGGTGGCATTTCACGGCTGTCGATCTGAGCGAGAACCGCCTGCCAGACCTGCAATTCCTTCGGTTTCGAGAGGTCGCCGGTCAGGGTGTGCAGGGAAATATCGGCCTTCGGTTTCTTCTCGCCGTGGCACGAGACGCAATACTTGGCAACGAACGGCACGCCGATCTTTGCCAGGTTTGGTGGCTCAGCAGCTCGTATCGGCAGTCCGACGGAGAGCAATATCAGTATGGTCCAGGTGGATATCATCAACACGGATGCCTCCAACAAAAACGAACGGTTCACCAGGACTCCAGTACCGCTCGATTGCGATTGTAGTTGACCCGGAAAACTGGACCACCGATGTCCGCACGTCTCTACCCCAGCAAGTCCTGAATCGGCTTCGAACCATCCGGCGTCGCCCAGATCGGACGGCTGCCGAGGAAGTGCTTGGCCCGCGGGTTGATGCCCAGCGTCTTGTACATCGTGGCGAACAGATCGCCCTCGTTCACGGGGTTGTCCTGCACCTCGAAGCCGTCGCGGTTGCTGGCACCGTAATGCTGCCCGCCCTTGATCCCACCGCCGGCGAGCACGATGGTCCACGCCCGGCCGAAGTGGTCGCGACCCGCTTGGAAGTTGATCGCGGGCGTGCGACCGAACTCGCTCGTCCACACCACCAGCGTGTCCTTGAGCAAGCCGCGATCCTGGAGGTCTTGGAGGAGCGACGCCCAGGCCGGGTCGAGCACTTGCAGGTTGGCCTTGTGGACCGGGAAGTTGTCGTTGTGGGAGTCGTAGCCCTGGTGGCTGGCCTCGACGAATGGGACACCGGCTTCGACGAGCTTGAACGCCGTGAAGCAAGCCCGGCCGAAGCTGCTGTCGCCGTAGCGCGCCTTGGCCTTCTCCCAGTCCGCGGACACGTCGAACGCCTTCCGTGCTTTCATGAGCCGCAGGGTGCGAAGTTCGGACGTGCGGTGCGCCGCGAACGGCTCGCCCGGGCGCTGCTCCGCGAAGCGTTGTTCCATGAAATTGAGCAAGTCGCCGCGCCGATCCTGGACGTCAGCTGATACGGACGGATTGGCAAACCCCGGGAGTTTGCCGTCGTCGGCCACGACGAACGGCTCGAACTGCGGACCCAAATACCCAGCGCCGTAGAGTCCGCTGCCGGACCCGATCTTGACGAAACTCGGCAGATCGTTGTCCGGGTTCTCGCAATACTTGGCGACCATCGCCCCGATCTCGGGGTGCGGAAAGCGCTGGCTCGACGGGTAGCACGTGTGCATGTGGTACCCGCCGATGCCGTGATCGACCGACGTGGTCCGCATGCTGCGGATGATGCCCAGCTTGTCGGCGTGCTTGGCGATGTGGGGCAGGTACTCACAGACCTGGACGCCGGTGACGTTCGTCTGGATCGGCAGGAACGGGCCGGCCGTGGGTCGGCCCGGCTTCATGTCGAAGGTGTCGATCTGGCTGACGCCGCCTTCCATGTACAGCATGATGCAGCGCTTGCCCGATCGCTTCGCTTCCGCGGCGATGGACTGCGAGTGCGTGAGCGCACCCCAGTTGGCGACCGCCAGGCCGCTCGCTGTAGTCAGCAGCCCTTTCATCAGGGAGCGACGGCTCAAGTGATTCTTGTCATGAAATGAAAACATGTTCTTTCTCCGAACGCATCGCACCTGAAAAGAGACACTATCACCTTTTTTCGACTCACTCTCATTTCTTGCGATCTTCGAGCGTGCAGACCACCACTTGGCCAGAACTATCGGCGACGGCCAGCAACTTACCGTCGGGAGAGATCGAAACCGCGTGGAGCGTTGGAGTGAATGGGCCCTGCTTTTTCTTGTCTCCAATCGCGAGGCTGATCTCGTGAACCTGCGCACCATCGCTGAGCTGCCACGCCTTCACCACTCGGTCGCGACCGCACGTAAAGAGGTGCTTGCCGTCCGGGTGGAAGGCCAGATCGGTGGCTCCCCGCACATGTGACGGCGTCAGTTCGCGGACCTTCTCGCCGGTCGTGGGGTTGAGGAGAAACACCTTTCCCGCCGGCCCATCGCGGTCAATGTGGCCCAAGCAGAAAGCCAGATATTTCCCGTTGTCGGAAAATCGAAACGAAGTCGGTCCGACGTTGAGCACTTTGCTGGCTTCGAACTGTTTGGTGGCCTCGAACTTCATCGCGCCCGTCTGGGCGTCCCAGCCGTGCAGGCCGACGTCGGAATCCCCATCACGGAGAAAGGGGAAATGCTCGGCCGTCACCACGAGCTTCCCGTCCGGGGAAATGTCGAGCGAGCGAACCCAATGTTTCACCTTCCAGCGGCGTTGTTCGGCGCCCGTTTGTGCGTCCGACAGGATCACCTGTTTCGCGTCGTCGCCACTGACCAACGTTTTGCCGTCGCGGGAAAGGGCGAGGCCCCAAATCCACTCTTTGTGCCCCGTGAATTCGCGGATCGGCTTCTGTTCGACGACCTTCGCAGTAATCGGTGGCGGCGGGTCCGGGAGCTTGGCAACTTTCTCCGAGACTCCAGCACGCACATAGCCGTCGTTCATGACGATTGTGCCGGGGGTGCCGTCGGTTTTGAGTGCGTCCCAGAATTTCACGGTCCGATCGTTACTCGCGGAGATGAGCGTCTTGCCATCGGGACTCACGAGGAGCCGATTGACCGGGCCAGTGTGTCCGATTAGCCGCCGAACGGGATCCGGGGTCTTGTCCCCGGTCGCCGGGAGGTTCCAGATCAAGATGTCTCCGCGTCGGTTGGCGGCCGCGACTTTGTCGTTGCCGATGAACGCAACGGCGAAAACCACGTCGCTGTTCCAGGGGAGCGTGTAAAGGATCTTCGCGTCGGAAAATGGGTTTGCCACAGTGCACCCTACTTCAACTAAGACGACGAGTCTCAGAACCCGTCTGTGGTGGTGGGAGGGACTGGTGTCCCGTCGGCGGTCAAGGGCGGCTCAGAGGCCCGTCCGACAAACGACTACCCCAGCAATTCCTGAATCGGCTTCGCCCCTTCCTCGGTGGCCCAGATGGGCCGGCTGCCGAGGAAGTGCTTGGACCGAGGGTTAATGCCCATGGCCTTGTAAAGAGTCGCGCAATAGTCCGCTTCGCTGACCGGGTTCTCCGCGACCTCGAAACCATCGCGGTCGGTGGAGCCGTAATGCTGGCCGCCACGGATGCCGCCGCCGGCGAGAACCACGGTCCACGCTCGACCGTAGTGGTCGCGGCCGGCGCGAACGTTGATCGCCGGCGTTCGGCCAAACTCGCTCGTCCACACGACCAGCGTGTCCCGCAACAGGCCGCGCTGCGTCAGGTCGTCCATCAATGAACCCCAGGCGGGGTCCATGAGCGCGAAGTTCGCCTTGTTCCAGGGGAAGTTGTCATTGTGAGTGTCATAGTTGCCGTGCGCGACCTCGACGAACGACACGCCCGCCTCGATGAGCTTGAGCGCGGTGAAACAGCCGCGCCCGAACTTGTTGTCGCCGTAGCGGTCCTTGGCTTTCTCCCACTCCGCGGTGACGTTGAACACCTGGCGGGCGCGCATCAGACGAAGGGTACGCAGTTCCGCCGTGTGATGAGCGGTGAACGGCTCACCCTTGCGCTGCTCGGCGAAACGTTGCTCCATGAAGTTCAGCAGATCGCCGCGACGATCCTGAATTTCCGCCGACACGCTCGGATTGACGAAGCTGGGAACTTTGCCATCTTCTGCCACCACAAATGGTTCAAATTGCGGGCCAAGATAGCCCGCGCCATAAATGCCGCTTTGGGATCCGATCTTGACGAAGCTCGGCAGGTCGCTTTCCGGGTTCTGGCAGTACTTGGCGATCATCGCGCCGACTTCCGGGTGCGGAAAGCGTTCGCCCGGATGATAGCCCGTGTGCATGTAATGGCCGCCGGGGCCGTGATCGGGCGTCTTCGTCCGCATGCTGCGAACGATGCCGAGTTTGTCGACGTGCTTCGCGATGTTCGGCAGATATTCGCAGACCTGGATGCCCGTGACCTTGGTCTGAACCGGGCGAAACTCGCCGGCGGTCGGCCGACCGGGCTTCATGTCGAAGGTGTCGATCTGGCTGACGCCGCCGGCCATGTAGAGCATGATGCAGCGCTTGCCCGATCGCTTCGCCTCCGCCGCGATCGTCTGCGAGTGCGTGAGCGCGCCCCAGTTCGCGACCGCCATTCCACCGGTGGTCAGCAGCCCCTTCATCAGGGAACGGCGGCTCAGGTGGTGCCCCGAGTTGCAGGTGCCCGCTTGGATGTTGCTATTCATCTGCTTCCCCTAGCTTGGCTACCGATTGAAGCGAAACTCGGAACACGACACCAGCACCCACATCGCCTCTTCCATGCGTTGCGCGGCCGCCTTCGGATCCTTCGCGTCGGCACTGAGGTACTTCACAAAGCGGTCCTTCTCCTCGCTGGTCGGCGGCCGACTCAACACCGACAGGAACATACGCTCGACCTTCGCGTTCCAGTCCTCGGGACCCGTGAGCAACTTCTCAGGGAGGTTGCCCTTGTTCGGCCGGCACAGGCCCCGAAACAGGTCGCCGTTGTGCAGGAACAGATGCTCCGACAGGCTTCCTTGAAATCGCCCTTGCCCGTCGGTCGGCTCGCCGAGGTATTTCAACAGATCCTGGCTCGGGTCCTGCTTGAGAGCCGACTCGACGCCAAGTCCCGTCGCGATGTGGAGCGACGCGATCAACTCCTCCACGATCAGCGGTCGAATGCGGGCCCGCTGGTAGTGCTTTGGCATCGCGTCGGTGACAGGGCCGAGGTCGGTCGCCTGATACCCCTCGCTGCTGACAATCTCCCGCACGAGCCACTTCAGATCGAACTTGTGAGCGACGAACTCTTTCTCGATGGCCTTCAGCAGTTCGGGGTTGCTCGGAGCATTCTGCGAGTTGAAGTCGTCGACCGGGTGTGCGAAGCCCCGCCCCATGAACTGCGCCCACACGCGGTTGACCGCCGCCCGTGCGAAGTACGGGTTGTCCTTCGCCGTCATCCACTCGACGAACTTCTCGCGCCGTGAGAAGGCCGGTTTCGGCGGCACCTCGCCCGGTTTCAACTTCGGTTCGACGTAGTCCTTCGGCGACTCCGGCTCGGTCAGCGCCGCGCCGTTGAGGAACTTGGGCTTGATGGGGATGGATTGCTTCTTCTTGGTCTTCGGATCGATTTCTTCGGTCGCGAACAGGGCCTCGCCGACGGCCTTCTCTCCGACGAGGTACTGCTTGCCCTTCTGGTTCGTGACCTCGGGCTTAGCCGGAACTTCCACGGTCACGGTGCGGACGAAGAACCCGGCCATGCCGTGGTAGTCCTTCTGCGTCCACGGCTCGTACGGGTGGTCGTGGCACTTGGCGCACTGAATCTGGGTCGCGAGGAAGACGCGCGAGACCGCGGTGACCATCTCGTCGGTGCCGCTGTTCACCGCGAAAAAGAGTTGTGAACCGTCTTCCTCGGCCCAGAGGATTTTGGCGGCGATGCGGTCCCACGGCTCGTTCGCCTCGAACTGCTTGGCGAGCCACTGGCGGAACCGGCCGCGATTGCGATAACCAACCGTCCCATCAACCAACTTGTGAGAGCGTGTCAGCATGGCGAGGTCAAACACCTGAGCCTGTTGCCGGGCGAACCGCGGGTCGGCCAGCAGCGTGTCGATGAGCTTCTCGCGCTTCTTCGGGTCGGCGTCCTTGAGGAAGGCGGTCGCCTCCTCGTAGGTGGGGATCATGCCGACGAGGTCGAGGTACACGCGCCGCAGGAACACGGTGTCCGATGATTGACCCGGTGCGGTGATCTTCTCCTTCGCCCAGCCCGCCTTGATCTCGCGGTCGATGGTGTCGCGCAACCGCTCGTCAGCCGCCCCGGCCGGGCGGAGGAATGCGGCGACGAGGAGAGCGGAAAGGAGGACTCGAAACGCGATCATGTCCTTTTCCTGTAACAGTTTACGTTCCGAAATCGTTCAGGACATTCGACCGCATGGATCGCTCCATGTGGCCTGTATCCGCATCGCTGGACAGTGTTAGTTAGCCGAACCGCGGGAATCCCGTGCAGAAAATGATCGGAATTCGGTTATCGGGCGACTCCGGCATACGGGTACTTCGAGACCGTCTCCCACGCAATCTTCTGCAAGATCGCGTGCTGCTCGTCGGTAATGCCCTCCATGGAGTGCTCGGCCCCGCCCTTGGACTTGTAGGTGATGCCCTTGAACGACGGCTTCAGCCCCT
>Ga0194132_10013126_pt1 | contig 10134 bp, 11 predicted proteins | sample TA2KigOf80mmetaG_FD_148612 | JGI IMG/M metagenome (GOLD analysis project Ga0194132, IMG submission 148612) | Freshwater microbial communities from Lake Tanganyika, Tanzania - TA2015054 Kigoma Offshore 80m | ecosystem: Environmental > Aquatic > Freshwater > Lake | place: Tanzania: Lake... | reverse complement strand
AGGCCGGGGGCGGCACGGCGGAGCACTTCGGCGTCCACGGCGGGGTGGACATCCAGATCGGTACCCTATCGAAGGCGCTCGCCGCCGTCGGCGGGTTCATCGCCTCATCGCGGCCCGTAGTTGAGTTGATTCGCCAGCGGGCCCGCCCCTTCCTCTTCAGCGCGGCGCTTCCGCCCGCAGTGGCCGCGTCCGTAACGGCCGCGATGGACATAATGGCGACAGAGCCCGAGCGACAGGCTCGGCTTTGGGAGAACACGCGGTACTTCAAGGGCGAGCTCGTCCGGCTCGGCTTCGATATCGGGATGAGCGAGACGCCGATCACGCCGGTGATCCTCGGCGATTCGAAGCGCGCTCAGCACATGAGCCAGCTGCTCGAGGACGCGGGCGTCTTAGCGACGCCGATCGTTTACCCGATGGTGCCCGAGCCCAAGGCGCGCATCCGGACCATCGTGATGGCGACGCACTCGCGCGAGGAGCTCGCGCACGCCATTGATGCCTTCGAGCGCATCGGCCGCTCACTCGGGGTCAGTTCCTAGAGCGCTTTCATTACGACAGAGGAGAACTGCGTGTACCTGCACCGCCTGAGCATCCAGCCCGTAACCCGTATCTCGCCGGAAGTCACCCGCCAGATGGTGGTCGGCGATCGGGCGATGATGTGCCTCTTCCGGTATGCGGCGGGCACTTCGGAGCCCGTGCACCAGCACGAGAGCGAGCAGTTCGCGTACATCCTCAAAGGGCGGGTACGATTTCTACTCGACAGCGGTCCGCTCGATGCCGGCCCCGGCGATATTGTCTACATTCCATCGAACGCGCCCCACGGGGCTGAGGTGCTCGACGCGGCGGAAGTGATCGAGGTGTTCAGCCCGCTGCGGCCCGAATTTCTCGAGGCGGCGCGGTAGACGCGGAGGGGGACCAGATCATGGCACGCCGCTATACCGACCTGTACGAGCGCGTTCGAATGCTCGGGGGGGCAATGGTGTCACCCGAGGAGGCGAGCTGGCAGACGACTATTCCGCCCCGCGTGGATCCGGTGCCGGTAATTCTCCACGTCTCGTGCAACGTCCATCTCACGCCCCATGTGTACCTCTTGGCGCAGGAGTTCTTGCGTCGCCTCGGGGTCGAGTTTGTCGTCGTGGGAGGCCCGGAGAACTGCTGCGGGAACCCCCAGCATCACTTCGGCGACCACGATCTCGGCGCTATGACGACGCGGATCGCCTTCGCCAATTTCCGGAGGTTTAAGCCCGAGCAGGTGCTGACGATCTGTCCTTCGTGCGACGAGACGTTCAGCGAAGCCTTTGCTCGCGAAGGCTTCGGCGTGCCGGTCCACAACATCTCGCGGTTCCTGGTGGAGCGGCTCTCCGAACTCCGTCGGATGTGCATGCAGCAGGTTGGACGCGTCATCGCTCTGCACAGCCACGCGGGCTCCACAGTCTACGACCAAGACCGCGCCAACGTTACGCGCCTCCTGGAGATCGTCCCGGGTGTCACGCTCGTTCCCACGGGCTCCGCCGTGTCCGAGCAGCCGCGCTGCAACGCGTTCTTCCCGCCGACACCTGCGGCGATGGCCGCGATGTTCGACGAGGCCCGGGCGAACGGCGTCGAGGCACTAGTGAACGTCTACCACTCCTGCTACCGCGAGAACCTGCGCGGCGAAAGTGGCTGGGGCATCCGCGTCCGCCACTACCTCGACATCTTGGCCGAGGCGGCGGGCATCGCGTACGAGGAGCCGAACCGGCAGCTGCTGGAGATGCGCACGATCGGCCGGATCATGCAAGCGATGAGGCCCAACATTGAGGCGCGTGGGCTCGACGCCGAGACCGTCCAGCGCTATGCCGAGCCGTTCTTCGGTGCCGGGGGCCCCAAGTGAGCGGCGAAGTGCGGTACGAGCGCGTGGGCTCGCTCGACCTGCTCGACGGAAAAGAAGGGTGCGTCGTAGTGCTGCGTCGTGACGGGACGCGGGTGGCGCTCCTGCGGACGGGTGACGGGATTGTCGCGTTCGAGGCGTTATGTCCGCATGCCCAGGGGCCGCTCGAGCGCGGGGAGATCGACGGGGCCGTGGTGACCTGCGTGCTGCACGGCTGGCGCTTCGATCTCGCTCGGGGCGGGTGTGAGACCCACGGCTACCAAGGCATCCGCACCTACGCCGTGGAGGTGCGTGAGCAGTCCATCTACATCGGCATCGAAGGCTGACAAACGGAGGTCGCATGAGACACTTCACGTTACGCCGCATGATCATCACCGTCGCCGGCGCCATGCTCGGCGGGCTGCTCCTGGCGTCCGGAGGACGCGCGGAGGCGCAGGAAACCCTCAAAGCCCGCTGGGCGGCGGCCCCCCCGGGTTTTTTCGCGACGATCGTGTTCGTCGCTTCCGAGAGGGGCTTCTTTAAGCAGGAGGGTGTGGACGTCGAGCGGGTTCAGTTCCGGGGTGGCGGCCCGGCTCGCGATGCGCTCATCGCCGGCGAGGTGGACTTCGCGGACTTCGTCCCCTCGCACGTGCCCCTCGCGCGTTTGCGCCAGCGGCCGGTGAAGATCATCGCGAGCCTCCTGAACCGGGAGTTCTACTCGCTGATCGTTCGCGAGGAGCTACGCGGTCGCGTCACGACGCTCAAAGACCTGAAGGGCCTGACGATCGGAGCCACCGCGCCCGGGTCGGGGGCCGAAGTCCAGCTGCGGCGGGTGTTGCGGCGTGGCGGCCTCGACCCCGCCCGGGACGTCAACATCGTCTACCTCGGGGGGCTGGACACAGCTTACCCGGCGTTTCGCGCGGGCAAGGTCGACGCGCTCATGATGTGGCAGCCGGCGCCGGCAATGGCCGAGGTCCACCGTACCGGGTACACGCTGTTCGACTTCACCGACCCGGAACAGCACGCCCAGGTCGTGGGCGCGCCCGAGGCGATGGGGTACATCCTGGCCACCCGCGAAGAGGTGATCCAGAAAAACCCGGAGCTGGTGCGCCGTGTCATCGGCGCGCTGAACCGAGCGGCGAAGTGGATCCACGAAAATCCAACGGAGGCGATCGTCGACGCTGTCGCCAAGCCGTACTTTCCGGGAGTGGAGCGTGATGTTGTCGCCGTCGCCATCAAGGGGTTTCTCGGGAGCATGCCCAAGGATGTGGGCCTCAGCGCCACTGCCTACCGGGCGGCGATCGAGCCCCTCGTAGAGGCGAAGATCCTGAGCGGCATGGTCCCCTTCGCGGAGGCCGTCGACACGCGGTTCGCTGGCGAACGGAAGTAGGACGCAGTCAGAGCCGGATGAGCGCCGCCGACAAAGTCCACGCCGATCATGAGCGCGGGCCGCCCCACGGGCATCGCCGCTGATGGAGTCCGCGCCGATGGCCGCGAGCCCGGCGAGAGCCGGCCGGCCGCCGATGGCGTGCCGTCGGCGGCCACGCGGCACTCGGCGACGCTCACCGTCCGGGACTTCAGCATCCGGTTCCTGTCGGCGGACCGTGAGGTGCGCGCAGTCGACGCGATCTCATGCGATATCAGCGATGGCCATATCAACGCCATCGTCGGGCCTAGTGGGTGCGGGAAGAGCACGCTCCTGAACGCGGTAGCGGACCTGCTGCCGCCCACCGCCCAGCTCTCGGGCGAACTCGCCGTCCGGCCGGGGGTGAAACTGGGATATGTGTTCCAGCAGGACGCGCTCTTGCCGTGGCGCACGACGCTCGGCAATGCGGAGATGGGGCTCGAGATCGCCGGCATCCCGCGCAGCGAGCGTCTTCAGCGGCTGGAGAAGTGGCTCCGCATCACAGGGCTCACTGACTTTGCCGACCACTATCCGCATCAGCTCTCGGGCGGGATGCGCCAGCGTGTATCCCTCATCCGAACGCTGGTATGCGAGCCCCACCTGGTCTTGATGGACGAACCGTTCGGGGCCCTCGATGCGCAAACCCGGGCCGTCATGCAAGACGAGGTGCTTCGAATCTGGCGCGAGACACGCACCACCATCCTGCTGGTCACACATGACCTAGCGGAGGCGATCTTGCTCGCCAGGCGGGTGTTCGTGATGTCGCGCCAGCCGGGCCGTGTCATCCGGGTCGTCGACGTCGAGCTCGCCGAGCCCCGTGACGTGTTCGAGACGCGCGTAACCCCCCAATTCGAGGCGCTGTACAAGGAAGTGTGGCAGGTGCTGCGTGATCAGTTCCGCTCGCAGGCGGGGAACCCATGAGAATGTTCTGGATCCGCACCGCCTTCCTGGGTGGACTCATGCTCGTGTGGGAAGTGGCGACCCGGCCGATCGGTGGGACAACGGTAATCGATCCGTACTACATCAGCAGCCCGCTCCGCATCTGGGAGTACCTCGTGGAGGGCCTGTCGACTGGCCGGCTGCTCTACGACACCGCGGTCACCGTCGCAGAGGCGGCGCTCGGGCTGGTGATCGGCATCATCACTGGGCTCGCGGTAGGCCTCGCGTTCGCGTTTTCTCGAAGTCTGGCGGAGTTCGGCGAGCCGTTCATGCGGGGTCTCAACGCCCTTCCGCGGGTCGCCCTCGCTCCCCTCATGCTGCTCTGGTTCGGCATCGGCTTCGCCGGCAAAGTCTTTATCGCCTGGTCGCTAGTGTTCTTCATCGTCTTCTACAACACCTACACCGGGGCGCGCTCCATCGACCCTGGAATCGTGAACGCCGCCAAGGTATTGGGCGCCAGCCGGCTGCAGATGGTGCGCATGGTCGTCCTGCCGGGAGTGTTCACGTGGGTCTTCGCCGCCCTTCGGGTCAGCGTGTCGTTCGCACTCCTAGGAGCCATCGTGGGTGAATTCGTTGGGGCCCGAGCCGGACTCGGATATCAGCTGATGTTGGCACAGGGGCACTTGAATACCGATGGGGTCTTCGCGGTGCTGGTCATCATTGCGGTGCTGGCAATCGTGTTGATCGAGCTGGCGCGGGAGGTTGAGGAGCGGCTTCTCAAGTGGCGTCCGGCGACGAGTTTGTGACGCGAGGGCGCGTTCCGCGACGCGCTGCGCCAAGGCTGGCGAGCGCGATGCGTAGCACGAGTAGGAGAGACGATGTGAATCGGTGGGAATTCGGGCAGATTGAAGTGTTTCGGGTGGTGGAGCAGGAGCGGCCGCTGCTGAACCCGGAAGTGCTCTATCCGACGTCGACGCCTGGCGGCTGGGCAGCACACGAGGGTTGGCTGAAGCCGGAGTTTCTCGACCCTGTCAGCGGCGACCTCGTCATGTCCATCCACAGCTTTGTCATTCGGACTCCGCGCCACACGATCCTCGTGGATGCGTGCGGAGGCAACGACAAGGCCCGACCGGGTAAACCCCGGTACCACATGAACCGGTTCCCATACCTCGAGCGTCTTGCCGCGGCTGGGGTGACCCCGGATGCCGTCGACTACGTCGTTTTCACCCATCTGCACGTCGACCATGTCGGCTGGAGCACCACCCTTTCCGATGGACGGTGGGTGCCGACGTTTCCGCGGGCCAAGTACCTGATCCCCAGGATCGAGTGGGAGTTCTGGCGCGAGGAGTACTCGCGGCCGGGGTTCACCGATGATCCGTATTATGAAGACAGCCTGCTGCCGGTGCTGGACGCTGGTCAGGTGGTTTTCGTGGAAACTGACCATGTCATCGAAGAGGCCGTCCGTCTCGAGTCTCTGGCCGGTCATACGCCGGGTCACGTCGGCATACGGATCACGGGGGGCGGCCGCGAGGGCATCATGTGCGGAGATCTGATGCATCACCCGATCCAGTGCGCCGAGCCGGAGTGGAACAGTTGCTTCTGCGTGGACCCCGCACGGGCGGCAGCCACGAGGCGCACCTTTCTCGCGCGCTACGCCGACACGGATACCCTCGTCATGACGGCCCACTTCCGAACCCCCGGTGTGGGGCGAATCGCCGCGTCCGGCGGGGCGTGGCGCTTCGTCTTCGACGAGGGTGACGGTGGAAATCGCAGGGGGTAAGCCGTCACAGGATGGTCCCCACCGCGCTCGTCGGCGCGCGGCTGCACGACAAAGCAGGAGAGGACGGTGGGCGCAAGCGTATAGGAATTTCAAACCACCTTTTTCCCGATCCGCGACGGTATCGCCGTCCCGAGAGGCGGTCAATCACGCGGTCTCTGGCAAAGATTCCCCGCTCTCGATGACGATTCGACCCCTGAATCGACCCGAGTTGCCTCATTTCGACGCACGCTGACCCCCGCCACAGGAGCGCAGGCCGAGCGGGATGGTCGGCCCCGTTGCAGAGCCGTTCTTGCCTTCGGGGATCACGCCGCCTGACAAAGCTCCGGCCGCCGCGCCGGTGCGCGCGGCGGGGCCCTCGCCGGCAGACCCAGGTGGGTGAGGATCTTCACGATCACCTCCGGTGCCTCGATGGCGGCGATGATCCTGAACGCACCGCCGCACTGCGGGCAGTGTTCAAGGTCCAGGTCGAACACGCGCTTGAGCAGGCGCGCCCAGCCCATGCGCGCCGGCGCGCCGTGCGCCTGTTCGTCTGAAGGAACGCTGGTACTTCGTGCCGGGCCCGGCACGACCGCCGCACGCAGCTCGGCGTTGGGGGCGAGCACCCCGTGAAAGCGGGTGAGGTGCAGGCGCGGTCGCGCCACGAGTGCCGCCAGGGGCTGCAGGAATTCCAGCGGCGTCATCCCCAGGTGCGTGGTCCCGTCGCGCCAGGGGCTCTTCAATTGCAGCACGACGTTACCCGAGCCATCTTGCTTGAGCCGCTCGTTGGCGATCGCCGGACGCGTGATGTACCGGCACAGCCGTTCGAGCGCCTTGCGCTGATGCGTGCCGCAGCGCACCCCGGCATGCAAGCTGAAGCCGTGTGCATCGGCGCACAGTACCGTGGCGCTGGATCTCCCGTCCCGACCCGGCACCGTTCGCAAGCCCAGCACCTTCTGTCCGGCGCGCGGCCCCAGCGCGATGCGATACGTGCACGAGGCCGCCTGCAGGGGCGTGAGCGGGTTATCGGGATCGAGGTCGGCGAGGTAGCTCATGCCCTCCTCTTCCGCCAGGTAGCCCAGTCGGATCAGTCCCTTCATGAGTCGCGCGATGATCTTCTCGAGCAGCCCCTGCAGCTCCTCGCCGGTGGGCGCACGCGCTTCCTGGAAAACCGGTTCGCCCCCGGTGCGCCGATAGACCCCATCGAGCACCAGGCAGTGCAGATGGATGTTCAGGTTGGCCGCCGAGCCGAAGCGCTGGATGAGGGTGACCGCGCCCGCGCGCCGCACGAGGGGCAAAACCCACGCCGCTTGCAGGAAAACGCCACCAGCTTCTCGTGTGCGCAGTCGGCACAGCGAACACGAAGAAATCCGTGCGCCAGAATCCCGCATTCGAGAAAGGCCTCGAACTCGTCCTTCACAAACCCGGGCAGGCCCGTGCCGGTCCTGGCTTCGACCTGAGCGAGGAACGTCTCGAGATGTTCCCGAACCAGGCGATGCCGGATCGTCTCCTCCGGGCGCCGCCGCTCGTAGTGGACCGTGTGCGCGGTCGCGGCGCGCAACACGGCTCTGCGCTCCGATCCCATCCGGGAGGAAACGCGCGAACCACGGGTCCGCGGCACCGCGACCTGGCAGGTGCTGAAAAAAGCCCACCCCAGTCAACGACCGACGCGGCAAGGGCGTTGAACAAGCGGGGCTCGGCATGACGCATATTCCGTACAAGGGCAACGGCCCGGCGACCGCGGCGCTGCTCGGGGGCGAGGTGCAGGTGCTGTTCGGCGCGGTGCCGCCGCTTCTGCCGCACGTGAGCGCGGGCCGGGTTCGCGCGCTCGCGATCAGCTCCGGGAAGCGCGCGCAGGCGCTGCCGCAGATTCCGACCGTGGCGGAATCCGGCTACCCCGGCTTCGACATGGCGCTGTGGCTCGGATTCTTCGCGCCCGCCGGCACGCCGCCCGCGGTCGTCAAGCGGCTCGAATCGACGCTCGTCGAACTCATTCAGTCGCCGGAGACGAAGGAGCTGCTGACGCGGCAGGGCGTCGAGCCCTACAGCATGGGCTCGCGGGACCTTGCCAAGTTGGTGAAGGTCGAGATCGAAAACTACAAATCGGTGTTCAAGACCGCCGGCATCAAGATGCAGTGACGCCCTGCGCGCCCGCGCTGCGGGCTTGCTCCTGAGCTAAGCACACGCCGACCTGCTGCCACCCCGGACGTCACACCACGGCGCCGCCGCGAGTAAAGCCCGGGAGGCCGCGCGGCGGGTCGAAAAGAGGTCGGGAGTCTTTATTGGGATAAGACTCCCGACCTCTTTTCTCTAGCGGGAATGAGCTCGTGTCGCTATTCGATTTTTCCCATCCTGCGCACTGTCTGAATCAGCCGGGCTGCGTCCGCGTCCCACCACTTGGTGAACTCATCCGCGTCCTGAAACGCGAGCTCGATCTTGATCTTTGCGGCTGCAGAGCGCATTTCTTCACTGTTCATGACTGCGGTTGTTGCGCCCCGCAGGGTCCTCATCACGTTACCCGGCATCCCGCGCGGCCCGAAGAATCCTGCCCAGAGGTAAAACTCCACATCGTAACCAAGTTCTTTAAGCGACTTGACTTCCGGGAAATCCGTCAAAGGCTTTACGCCGGAATGCGCAATCGCTCTCATCTTGCCCGCGCTGACGTGTGGGTACGCAACGCCAGGCACTTGTGAAGTCATCGAGACCTCTCCGCCCAGGGCCGCCATCATGGACGGGCCACCGCCCTTGTACGGAACTGCCAGAATTTCCACTCCAGCCGCTTGCGTCAACATGGCAACCGGAAGATGGTTACCCGCGTAATTACCACCTGTTGAATACTTGATGCTATTGGGTTTGCGCCTTGCAGCATCGAGCACCTCTTGCAATGTGTTCCATGGGGTCTGGGTTCCTACCATGAATACGACAGGTTCCGCCGTCAACCGCGCAATCCCCACGAGTTGATCTCGCGTATAGGCCGGCTTCCTCCCGAAAAGCGCGTCGACCTCCGGAAGGATGGACACCTGCACAACAACGGCACAGAGCGTGTGTCCGTCCGGCCTTGCGTTAGCGCACAGCTGGGTGCCAATTGCACCGGAAGCACCCGGACGGTTTACGACCACGAACGATTGCTTCAGCTCCCGCTCCAAGCCGTGCGCCAAAGGCCGCGCGACGATATCCGCGGCGCCGCCTGGCGCATATGGAACGATTATGGATACAGGGCGGCTTGGGACAGCATCTTGGGCAATTCCGTGAGCGGGGATCGCGACAAGCAACATGAATGCGAGTCCGGCTAACTTCATAACGCATCTCCTGTAGTCACGTTAACTCCATAGCCAGCTGCCGCAATTGCTGAGGAAGTGCTTCTCATGGTTTCGCAGAATCACAACCTGCCTCGAGCGACTTTCTTTTCCGTCTCCGATATTTCGGCTGCGAGAAAGTTGAGCACCCTCTCGTTAAAATACCGCGGTTGCTCAAAGTAGACCGAATGTCCGGCTCCCCGGAATACTTCCACTACGGCATTTGCAAACAGGCCGGCACACGCTTCTGCCATCTCGGGCGAGACGACCGGATCATGTTCGCCCACCAGAAAAAGCGTTGGCACGTTGAGGGCCGCCAACACATCTGCCTGCGGGCCTTCGGTGCTCTGGAGCAGAGAGTGAAGCGGCTCGACGTGCGGTGGATTCAGCGCTGCAATTTGAGAATAAAGGAACGTGCCTGCCGGATCCTCTTGCCGGTAGATCTCGGAGAGGCCACGCTCAAGAAAGCCTTGCGGCGGTTCGGGTCTGCTCTGAATCAGCCGCAAAACGCATGGATCAGCGATCCCGGCTGTGGTATCGGCCAATACCAGCCGCGCCACTCGTTCAGGATGCGCAACGGCGAATCCCAGCGCAGTCCATCCGCCCATGGATTGCCCGACAATTGATATTCGCCCAAGGCCCAGGTAGTCCACAAGAGCCAGCAAGTCACTCACAAACATCGAGCGCCCGGGCCCGCCCTCCACATCAAAGGATTGGCCGAACCCGCGGTGGTCAAAAGTCACTGCCTGGAAGTATTTCGAAAAGGCCGGAACCTGTTGCCACCAGGTGAGGTGATTTCCATTGCGCCCATGCGCGAACATGGAAGCGTTGTCAATAGGTGTGTAAAAAGATTCAGGCGGCTTTCCTTGTCGGCTCGATCCTCGTGCGCACGGCGATTCCGTCCTTGAACAGTTTTCCGTCGTAGACATCCCTCATCAGATGCGGCGCGTTGAGC
>Ga0194132_10013125_pt1 | contig 10134 bp, 10 predicted proteins | sample TA2KigOf80mmetaG_FD_148612 | JGI IMG/M metagenome (GOLD analysis project Ga0194132, IMG submission 148612) | Freshwater microbial communities from Lake Tanganyika, Tanzania - TA2015054 Kigoma Offshore 80m | ecosystem: Environmental > Aquatic > Freshwater > Lake | place: Tanzania: Lake... | reverse complement strand
GCCGGCCATGGGACGACTTAGGGGAGAAAATTTTAGAGATTAGCAGACGCCGTCGAGAAATTATGGAACTGCTGCGATGGTCTAAGAAGCTTGAAGAAACCGACCATGTCATGGAAATCAAAAAGCGCGGCAAGGATGAAGTAATGTTGATTCGTCGTATGATGGAACGGGCTGCTCGTTCAGGTGATCTTGGTGAAGTTAGAGAATATCAGTTGCCCAATAAAGACAAGCTTCTTGATCAAAGTCTAATTGCGGAAGCAGTTAGCGAATTTGATAGAACATTAGGTAAGCTACTCCTACCATAACTAGGCTCACTTTGCCATATTACGGCAAAATAGGCCATTGCATTGTTTCAACGAAGCTAAGTATAATACAATACATGCAAAGACAATCTGAGCATGAGTTGTTTGGCTCACTAGAGACTAACACTAACATTGGCTAATATAAAGGAAAACTATTATGGCTTCATTAGCAGAAATCCGCGCTCGCCTTGCCGAGCAAGCAGCAAAATCCGGTGGTTCTAATACCGGTACCGGTGACAACGCAATCTTCGCGCACTGGAATATCCCCGAAGGTACTTCAGCTTCAATTCGCTTCCTCGCCGACGGCGACGACTCCAATACATTTTTCTGGCGTGAGCGCCAGATGATGCGTTTTGAGTTTGCTGGCGTCAAGGGTGGCGACGAAAACAAAAAGGTTGTTGTTCAAGTTCCGTGTGTTGAAATGTGGGGCGAGACCTGTCCAGTTCATGCCCAGATTCGTCCTTGGTTCAAGGATCCCAAGATGGAATCGCTGGGGCGCAAGTATTGGAAAAAGCGTAGTTATGTGTTCCAGGGGTTTGTTGTAAACAGTCCTGTTGAGGAACAGAACGTGCCAGAAAATCCTATCCGTAGATTTATTATCAGTCCGCAAATCTTTACCATCATCAAGCAGGCTCTTATGGATCCTGAGATGGAAGAACTGCCAACCGATTATCAGCGCGGCACAGATTTCCGCCTTAACAAAACTCAAAAAGGTGGTTATGCTGACTACAGCACCAGTTCATGGGCCCGCAAAGAGCGTAGCTTGAACGAATCTGAATTACAGGCAATTGCCACTCATGGTTTGTTTAATCTCAACGACTTTATGCCCAAGCGTCCGGGTGTAGATGAAGTTCGTACAATTGTAGAAATGTTTGAGGCATCGGTAGATGGTCAGTTGTATGATCCAAATCGTTGGAGCAGGTTCTATCGCCCAACTGGATTCCAGTTGACAAACTCAAATACGTCTTCTAAGTCCGATGACGATTCAGACGAAGACGCATCTGCGGCTCGAAAGCCGGTTCCTGCTCCGGTAGTTAAGCCTGTGGTCAAGCCTGTTGTCAAGACTGTAGCACCAGCCGAAAGTGGGGCCAAGCCCAGTGTAGATGACATTCTTAAAATGATTCGTAGTCGTCAGTCTAATTGACACTATAACAGAGAGGGCAGAAGAACTGCCCTCTCTTATCATTTAAAAAGGAATGTGCTATGGCTCAAAAAGCATTTGATATAAGTAAATTTAGAAAAAGCCTAACCAAGGCTGTGCCTGGTATGAGTTCGGGCTTTAACGACCCACGAGACTGGATTAGTACTGGCAATCACACACTTAACTATCTAATGGCTGGCGATTTCGATCGCGGTATTCCACTGGGCAAGGTTACTATGTTTGCCGGCGAATCTGGCTCGGGCAAAAGCTACATTTGTTCAGGGAACCTAGTTCGACATGCACAGCAGTCTGGTATTTTGCCAGTAATTCTAGACAGCGAAAACGCACTTGATGAAGAATGGTTGCGAGCGTTAGGCGTCGATACTGCACCCGACAAGGTTATGCGATTTGGTGTTAGTATGATCGATGAAGTAGCCAAATTCATTTCAGAGTTTATGAAAGAATACAAGACTGCTTATGGCGACTTACCATATGAAGAACAGCAAAAGGTTCTTTTTGTCATTGACTCTATAGGCATGTTGCTAACACCCACAGACATTAATCAGTTTGAAGCTGGGGACATGAAAGGCGATATGGGTCGTAAGGCCAAGGCTCTGACTGCATTAATCAAGAACACAGTAAACAGAATTGCGCCGCATCCTGTGGGTCTTGTGGTTACCAATCATACCTATGCTAGCCAGGACATGTTTGATCCAGACGACAAGATCACTGGTGGTCAAGGCTTTATCTATGCGTCTAGTATGGTAGTAGCCATGCGTAAGCTCAAGTTAAAAACTGACGCAGATGGCAACAAGACTTCAACAGTAAACGGTATTCGCGCTGCCTGTAAAATTATGAAAACCCGCTACTCAAAGCCTTTTGAAAGTGTGCAAGTTGAAATACCTTACTATACAGGTATGGATCCTTACAGTGGCCTAGTAGACTTGTTTGAAGCTCGTGGCTGGTTAAAGAAGGATGGTAACAAGCTAACCTACACCACACTAGGTGGCGAACAGATTAAAGAGTTTCGTAAAGGCTACACTGACAAAATTCTAGGTGTTATCATGAAGGATATTATTGCTCGAGGCACTGATATGGCTTATCAAGGTGCAATTTCTCCCAACGGAGAAGCTGACGCTGCTCCTATCGAAGAGTAAACACTATGCTCAAAAAATTTATGCAAAAACTTGGGCGCCATCGAATTATTCTCGATAGGCAATCCAAAGAACCATATCTTGAAAGGTACTACCTTTTTCTCAGAGACAGAACATGGTTTCCTTTCAATGTGTTCTTGCACAAGTTTCTTAAGTCAGATCCTGATGATGTGCATGACCATCCATGGCCTTATGCTTCTTTAATTTTAAAAGGCGGTTATTATGAATGGGTTCCAGAATTTAACTCCACAGGAGAAAAGATCGCTGAAATTAAAAAATGGCGTGGTCCTGGACATTTCCGCGTATGTAATGCTACCTCATATCATCGTATTGAACTTAACCCCAATGTGACGGCTTGGACTTTGTTTATGCCCGGTCCACAGCGTCGTGAATGGGGTTTCCTTGTTGATAACAAATGGATCCAACACGAAGAATATTTGGCTAAAAAGGCTAAACATTGATACTTGGTTTACTAAGTATCCAGTACTAATTTGTACCAACTATGGAGAAACTATAATGCAAGACATGGGAGAAATGATAGTGGAAATGTGGCTATCTCTAAAACCGTATATTGATAAAAAAGAACGGCATGAGGCAGCAGTTGCATTTCTGAGAAGCTGTGAAGACTTTGTTGATCTTGAATCAGTAAAAGAAGCAGCAATCGACGCCGACAGCGCATTACTGGCTGCCTTTACCGAATTGCTAGGCGAAGACCCAGAAGAAGATTCTGACTACGACAAGGAATACCAATGAGTCAATGGTATAGGAAGGTGGCAAAAGATATTGGAAACCTTCCTGACTGCATTGCCTATTTTGAAAATCAATTAATTGAAGCTCGAACCGACCTCAGAATGATTGGTAGTCTAGAGCGAGCCAGTAGAGACATGCCCGGCATTGTTGAATATAGGTTCAATCAATTGCAAGAAATCGAAGCCATACTCGAGCACCTTAATATCGAACTACGCAAACTTCGTAGTGCCAAGTTTCGTCAGTTTACCGAACATTACAATCGTACTCTAAGCAGTCGCGATGCTGAAAAATATGTGGATGGTGAACCCGAAGTTGCTGACATGGATTCACTCGTTAACGAATTTGCTTTGGTTCGCAACAAGTTCATTGGCTTAACTAAGGCCATTGATAGCAAACAGTTTCAAATCAACAATGTAACCAAGCTCAGGGTTGCAGGCTTAGAAGATGTAGAACTGCGATAATGTAATAGTGATGAAAACAAGAATTCCGGGTATGATATTGGTAAATTCTCCTGGACCAACGCCGATTCCTTCGGCGGTATTGTCTGCCATGCACGAACAATCATTAGACTTGGCAGATCCTGAAGTTGATGCAGCTATCGCTAGATGTGAATCTGGACTGCTGTCATTGACAAGCGCGCCGCCAGATTTCCGGGTGTATCTATTCATAAGCAATGGGCACGGTGTCTGGGAATCTGCTCTAGTCAATCTGATAAAACCTGGTCAACAAGTGTTGATCCCTAGCACTGGTCCTTTTTCTGATTGGTGGGCAGAAATGGCAGTGACTAATGAAATTCCAGCAGTCCGTACCCAATGGAAGCCGGGATTTCCCATTGACCCACAGAATGTTGCCGATGTGCTTCGCAATGATCCGTCGCGCAAAATTGATGCAGTATTTGTTGTACATACTGATACTGCCACTGGTGTAACCAATGATCTTAAAGCCATCAGAGAAGCCATTAATTCGACTGGTCATCCGGCATTGCTGGTCATTGATGTTGTGGCTTCTTTGGCCGCCACACCTTTTTCAATACTCGAGTGTGGTGTAGATGTAGCGTTAGGGTCTTCTCAAAAAGGACTGATGATGCCGGCAGGCCTAAGTTTTATAGTGGTTTCACCGCGGGCCCGTGAATTTTCTTTAGGAAATCAACGACCGCGATACTATTGGGATTGGCAACGGCGTGAAGGTCCTCAAAATTATCAAAAATTTTGTGGCACAACACCTTTGCAGTTCCTATGGGGATTACAAACATCATTAAATCTATTGAAAGCAGAAGGCCTTGAAAAAGTTTATCAACGACATCGCCGCTTGACATCGGCAGTACATGCGGCAGTTGAACAATGGAGACAGGAAGGTTATCTGGAATTTTTTTGCAAAGATCCTCTAGCCCGATCAGTTTCTGTGACCACTGTTTCAACAGCCCCAGAAGTAAATGCTCACGAGATTAGAAAAATCGCCCGTGAAAGATTTCAAGTTGGTATAGCAGGTGGAATAGGCAATATGTTTGGAAAGGCTTTTCGCATTGGCCACCTAGGAGATCATAACGAAGCATCTATCTTAGCCTGCTTGGTTGGAGTCGAATCCACACTGGCTGCTTTGGAAGTACCCAGAGGCCGAGATGCCATCGCCGCCGCAATCGCAAGTCTGCAGACTCCTGTGAGCCAAATATACAAAACCAAAAGTAAGCAAGCACTTACCAAAGAAAACTGAATCTGCTTTAAAATCAATGACTTATAGCACCTTAAAAAAGTGCTTTAAAATCAATGACTTACAGTACACTGCAGAATCTGCTTTAAAATCAATGACTTATAGAACCTTAAAAAAGTGCTTTAAAATCAATGACTTACAGTACACTGCAGAATCTGCTTTAAAATCAATGACTTACAGCACCTAAAACCATAAAAAACCGGTTGACCATTAGTCCTAGCTAGTGTATCATAAGAAGATGGTGCAACACAAGGTCCAAACTCAGCGGGTGTTGTATATCTGCAACATTGGTTCTCAACACCGGTTGACCTTTTTGCCCTGTGGGCGCATAATAACGTTGTTATAAACATTCCGCGCAAAGGAAAAACGTGTCAGCTTTTATTACTGTCAAAAACGGTTCTTACCGTAACTTCAACATTAGCAATCAGACATTCCGGCTCGTTGCCGACTACAAGGAAGGCACCAAGGGCGGCTATGTTACTGTTCTTGCCGACAAGACTTTAGGCGAATTTGCGGGCCGCGAAATTCGCATCAAAGTCAACTCCATGCGCGATATTGAGCCGGCCACTGCCGCGAATTGCTCTGCCAACACCATTGATGCCAATTACGACGCGCCTAAGCGAAAAGAGCCCAAAGACAAAGTGGTAGAAACAGACGAGCAGGCTATTGAACGCATTCGCGAGCGGTTTGACATCCTGGAAGAAATGACTGAGGGCGCTGTCGACGGCTCGGTTCGTGCTATGATTGTTGTGGGGCCTCCGGGAGTGGGCAAGAGCTTTGGCGTTGAGCGAGTGCTTGACAAGGCCGCTATGTTTGACAAGATTGGTGGCAACCGCCCTCGCTACGAAGTGGTCCGGGGTGCTATGAGTGCCATCGGCTTGTATTGCAAGCTTTACAGTTACGCCGATTCGGGCAATGTCTTAGTGTTCGATGACTGCGACTCGGTGCTGTTAGACGAACTCAGCCTGAACATCCTTAAGGCTGCTTTGGACAGCTCTAAGAAGCGTACTATCTGCTGGAACACCGACAGCCGCATGTTGCGTTCTGAAGGTGTGCCCGATCGCTTCGAGTTCAAGGGCTCGGCAATCTTTATCACCAACATCAAGTTTGAGCATGTTCGCTCTGCCAAACTCAAGGATCACCTGAGTGCGTTGGAAAGCCGTTGCCACTACTTGGATCTGACCCTGGATACCACTCGTGACAAGATGCTTCGCATCAAGCAGATCACGATGGATGGTATGTTGGATCACTACGATTTCCCCGAAGGTGTTAAGGAAGAAATCTACCAGTATGTGGACGCCAACAAGGATCGCTTGCGTGAACTCAGTCTGCGTACTGTGATTAAGATTGCAGATCTGCGTAAGATGGTTGGCGATAACGACAAGTGGAAGAGGCTTGCCGAGACCACTGTGATGAAGCGTGGCGAGTAATGTTACTAGACAGGAAGACTGATATGAAACTTAAACTCACTTTAATTGCATTGGCAGTTGGTTCAATTGTTGGAAGTGTGCAAGCCCAAACGACCCCGCAGATTTATATTACTCCAACAGGTCGACACACCACTGTCGAGCAGTATCAAATTGATACTGTCATGCGACAAATTGGTGCAACGGCAGCATGGTCGCGTGGGTATACTGGCAAAGGCATTAAGATTGCAGTACTGGATCAAGGTTTTGATTTGAACCACGCAGACCTTAAAGGTAACATTGCAATATATCAAAATTTTTATTCCGGTCCTATCAGATCCACTAATACCGGTTGGGGCGTCCACGGTACTGCTATGGCGTCAGCTGCCGCTGGCAAGTTGAATGGTGGCGTTGGTACCGTAGGCACAGCCTATAACGCTCAACTACTGCTGGGTCAAGTTGGACAAGGCGGCGCCACATCACAGATTGATACTGCCGCAGTAATTCGCGGATTGAATTGGGCAGGAAAAAATGGTGCAGTAGCAGTTAATATGAGTTTTGGTGCTTCGTTTGATTCCACATACAGATCCGGTGTTAGAATGTTGGCACCTGGCGTTTATCGCGGCCATGTAAATTATACACCTATGTATGGACAAGGCAGTTCGTTGCAACAATACATGTCATCTACTAATGTGACCAGTGTCATTGTTGCCGCCGCAGGTAATCAAGGCCTGGCATATTCAAGTTATCCCGGAGCCTTTGCTACAGCAACCGACGCTAAAGGAAACTTGTTGTTTGGCGGTCGTTGGCTGATTGTAGGAAGTGTGAATGATAAAAATGTCATCAGTCAATTTAGCAATCGAGCTGGACATATCTGTAACAATGTAGTTAATAATGCCTGTAAAGATCGATATCAAGTAAGAGACTTTTATGTGGTTGCTCCAGGTGAACGTGTTGCAGTTAGTTACGACCGCGGTCCAGTTTCAGATTATCTTGCTACCTTTATGAAAGGCACCAGTCCTGCAACAGCATTGGTCACTGGCGGCACTGCATTGATTAAACAGGCTTGGCCGCAACTTAAAGCCGCTGAAATCGTTCAGCTGGTTAAGAATACAGCAACGGACCTAGGCAAACCTGGTGTTGATGAAGTATATGGACATGGACTTGTTAACTTTGACAAAGCCACTCAGCCATATGCTGATGTAAAGTACAGCAAGGTCGCGTTGACTTCAGGTTCTTCTGTTTCCGGTACAGCAATTAATACTACCGGAATGATTACAACCAATTCGGCACTGAGAACCAGTAGTGTGCTGAAAAACGTTCAGATAGTTGACGGGATTAATCGTAACTTTACTGCCGACTTTACTCGAGCGATTGGTGCCAGTACACCGGCCAACAGTCTATATACTAGTCCTTATTTGGCCATGCAGGGTTTAGGCTATCGAGAATTTTCTACCCCGGCTGGTCAAGACAGTGTCATGACATTTATGCAAACCAATACCGGTTTTGCCAGCCAGTTTGAAACTGGCTATAAACAGGGTCGAATTAACGTCCAGGTTGGCGCAATGACCGAACAAGATGGTTTTCTTAACAACGTTGGTACTGGATTATTTTCCACCGGTGGAAGTAATACTTCGTACGCTATTCTCGGTGGCAGTTATCCTGTAACAGAAAATGTTGACCTTCTAGGTAATTATGGTCTTGGCATTACTAGAACTCGTAATGTTGCAGACAGCATGTTAGCAGTTAGCCCTACATTGATCAGCGATACTTGGAAACTGGGCTTTACTAAGAAAGAAATCTTCTTTAACGGTAAAACTCGAGACCAATTTACAGTTGCAGTACATGGTCCTGTTAATGTGCGCCGTGGTAATGCGGATGTAACGGCTATTACTGGCTATACTTATAGCGGTCAAGATGAAGATATAACGGCTAACCCTGTGGTTACTACTGAACGAGTTAATCTTGCCAGCGGCCGCCGCCAAACTGATTTGATTATTGGATATAGTGTAAACATCAGTAATCATACCCATGCTGGAGTTAATCTATCTAGGCAGTTTAACGTTGGTGGGATCAACGGGCAATCGAATAATGTAGTTGGTATAATGATTCGGTCAACCTTTTAATAAGCAAATACGGCGAGTAATGTTATGGTTACACCAACTGGCTGACCATTGCGTGGAATGCAGTTGGTGGGGAAGGGGCTCTTAGGAGCCCTTTCTTTTTGGCCATTGGAGGGCTCTTGGAGCCTTTTTTTTGGCAAAAAAATATTTTTTGCAGCCATTTAAAAACCAGTGATTTTGTAATAAGTATATAATCTAACTATCTGTTTCTCCGCTTTGGCATAATGGGGCTATACATTGCCAGCGGAATATGTTATTATAGATTATGCCAGGAATAACAAAACTAGAAATCCGCGACGAAGTAAACATCAAGTTTCATGACTTGGACGCATCGACACGCAGGCGATGTGAAGCAAAACTAAAGTATCAATTGCCATATGCATATCATATACCGGCTTTTCGATTAGGCAGGTGGGATGGTAAAATAAGATTCTTTACCACAGCCGGTGCTACCTATCTAAATCTTCTTGATCGGGTATTGCCTATTCTTGATGAAGAAGGATGGCGTATTGAAATCGATGACCATCGTATCGCGAAAAAGTTCAGTTTTACGGAAGTTACCGGAGACACCTTTAGCCATATCAAATGGCCAAAAGGGCATACCGAGGAAGGTCAACCTATCAAAATACGCGACTATCAAGTTGAATGTATCAATAGGTTTTTGGCTAATCCACACGGTGTTCAAGAAATTGCCACCGGTGCTGGCAAGACTTTAATGACAGCGGCCATGAGCTTGTGTTGCGAGCCATATGGTCGTACCATTGTCATTGTGCCCAACAAAGATCTGGTGCGGCAGACACATGCCGATTATGTTAACATGGGGCTGGACGTTGGTGTGTATTTTGGTGACGAAAAGGACCTAGGACATACACATACTATAGCAACATGGCAAAGCATCAATATCTTAATTAAAAGACACAAGGAAGGTCTCAGCGAAGTAGGTGCCAGTGCTTTGACAGATGGTCTAGTGGCAGTTATCGTCGACGAAGTACACATGGCCAAGGCCGATGTGCTTAAAACACTGCTGACTGGTCCCTTTGCAAATGTACCAATTCGTTGGGGATTAACAGGAACAGTGCCCAAAGAAGAACACGAATATATCAGTTTAATTGCCAGCCTAGGACAAGTGTTGCATCGCTTGCCAGCGAGTGAATTGCAAGACATGGGTGTGCTCAGCAATTGTCATGTCAAGGTATTGCAGTTTGAAGACAGTGTTGACTACAAGACATACCAAGAAGAACTCACATACCTAACTACAAACAAGCGCAGGCTCGACGAGCTTGCTCGTATCATTGATGCAATTAGTCAGGGCGGAAATACTTTAGTTCTTGTAGACAGGATTGCCTGCGGTAAGATGCTGGTAGAACGCTTACCCGACAGTGTGTTTGTCAGCGGTACAATGAAAAGCAAGGACAGAAAGGAAGAATACGACGAAGTTACTGTTATGGATAACAAGCTCATTGTTGCTACTTACGGAGTGGCTGCTGTTGGTATTAACATCCCTCGTATTTTTAACCTTGTCCTTGTTGAGCCTGGCAAGAGTTTTGTTCG
>Ga0194132_10013124_pt1 | contig 10135 bp, 3 predicted proteins | sample TA2KigOf80mmetaG_FD_148612 | JGI IMG/M metagenome (GOLD analysis project Ga0194132, IMG submission 148612) | Freshwater microbial communities from Lake Tanganyika, Tanzania - TA2015054 Kigoma Offshore 80m | ecosystem: Environmental > Aquatic > Freshwater > Lake | place: Tanzania: Lake Tanganyika... | reverse complement strand
CACTATTGGCTGTCACCCGCAAAGTGCCAACAGTAGAGTCTGCCACCGAACCGACACCCAAGCTGGTGATGTTCCCAGCGCCATTTACTACCAATGTTTGAGTAGGGTTCGTAGTCCCAATCCCGACATTGCCATTGGAAGCGACATAGAAATCGATATCCGGTGTGGCCACATTAACAATGCCCGATTCATCTGTGATGGGAGCGATTGACCACCCGGATCCCCACCCGGTGTAGTTAGTGCTATATGAGGTTATAGCTTCATTCACCACGATTTTCGGATACGCCCATGAAGTCGTTGTTGTACCCAAAAGAATGACGCTGGCAGTGCCGTCTTCGGCGAGCCTTACACTATTGAAAGGGGCTCGCCCATGTAAGGTCGCAGAAGTATTTCCCCAAATGCCGGTGGCACGATTGTAACCACCGATCAATAGTTCCCAAGCGCCCGCTGCGTTGTAATTGTAGCCGCTTATGCGAATCTGGAGCATAGTGTTAGAGCGTAATTTTGGAAGTGTGATCTTCATGGTTCCGGTCACCGCGCTGCCGCCGGTATATGTAGCGAGCGATCGGTAATGCAATACGGCACCGCCAAGGTTATTTAGACTAGATCCTACCACATCAAGCTCGACTTCCGGCGCCGTGGTCCCAATCCCAATGTTCCCATTAAATGACACCAACTGAGATGTACCAACCACCAGACCATTAGCCGGAAGCGCTAACACACCAGTCATAGTGTCGCCTGATTTCGCTAACATATTGTTGAATGTTGTCCAATCAGTCGAGCTGAGGAATCCGTTGGCACTGCTGCTTGCCTGCGCAATCGAGACCACAGGTGTGGTCGTCCCAGTGACTGAGATGGGCGATGTGCCAGAGACGCTGGTGACACTGGCAGGCAGTGCTGTACTTTGCCACGTGGTGCCGTTCGAAGTGAGGACATTGCCGCTGGTGCCGGGGGCGATAGTTTGAAGGGCATTAGTGCCGTTACCAAGGAGCACATTATTGGCTGCTAGGGTTGTAGTTCCGGTACCACCATTAGCGACATTGAGTGTGCCTGAAGTGATGAGAGCTGCGCTGTGAGGTGGTAAATCCGCTGGGAGCAAGCTTGTCCCCGCAGTGACACGACCGTAAGCATCGGTCGTGACTTTGGTGTAATTACCGGCCGTTCCAGTCGTTGCGAGGTTTACTGTGGCAGTACCGCTGGCCGTGGCTACGGCGATGCCCGTACCCTGAGCGACGTTAGTCACTTTGTTAGAGAAGGCCGTGTAATCCGCGTTTGATAATAAACCCGCGGTGACACTGGCAACCGAGGCCATCGGAATATTAAGCGTATGTGTGTTTGCAGCAGATGACCACGCTGGTGCTGTACCCGAGGTGCCTGGCACGGTAAATGTTTGAGTATTACCAGTCTGACCGTTTAGGGAGCTTAGTCCTGATCCAGCCACTCCTAGGGCCATAGCCGCAGATCCGTCCCAGTATTTAATTTGGTTTGTGCTGGAGTTAAACCAGGTTTTACCCTTATCTGCTGCGACGAGACCTGCTGGGTCAGAGGTGTTGGTACTCAGGGCCAGAGTCTTAGACGCGGCCATCTGGATAGTACCGGTGTTGGTGATATCGAAGGCACCGTGATTTAGGGCGCCGCTCATCGAATCGCCAGCTCGGTTGATTGGCGTGTAACCGAGTGAGGTGGTGATCTGGGTTGAGGTCAGTGTCGGGATATCTGCTGCGCTCAGTGAGGTGCCAGAGGTTACGCGTCCTTTGACGTCGTAGGTGACTTTGGTCGAAGTGCCTGCGATTGAGATACTTGCGAGGCTGACGGTACCCGTCCCGTTGGCGAATCCAGCGATGGTGGCATCACCAGCGAGTTGGGTGACGTAGTTACCCGGTGCTTGTTTAGCGTTGAAAGTTGTCCAGTCAGTAGAGCTTAGGAAGCCGTTAGCGCTGCCGCTTGCTTGCGCGATCGAGACCACAGGTGTCGTGGTACCTGTGACAGAGATCGGGGACGTGCCAGAGACGCTGGAGATGCTAGCTGGTAGCGCAGTACTTTGCCAGGTGGTGCCGTTAGAGGTGAGGACGTTACCGCTTGTGCCTGGGGCGATAGTTTGAAGGGCATTAGTGCCGTTACCAAGGAGCACATTATTGGCTGCTAGGGTGGTTGCACCAGTACCACCGTTGGCAACGTTGAGAGTTCCGGATGTGATCAGCCCTGCACTATGGCTTGGAAGATCCGCTGCGGCTAAACTAGTGCCGCTTAGTACGCGACCTTTGGCATCATAGGTAACTTTGGTTGCAGTGCCTGCAGTAGCCACGCTAGCTAGAGTAGCTGTCGCTGTGCCACTTGCGAATCCAGATAAAGTCACGTCACCAGTGACCTGAGTAATGTAATTGCCTGGTGCTTGTTTGCTGTTGAATGTGGAGTACTCGGTATTTGAGATTAAACCTGCCGTTACCGAGGCAGTCGACGCCATCGGTATATTAAGCGTATGAGTCGAGGTGGCAGAACTGAATGCGGGTGTGGTACCAGCACTGCCCACCGCCAGAGTTTGACTGGCGGCGTTGAGGCCATTGAAGGACGTGATGCCGCCACCTGCTGAGCCCGTCTGATCGGCTGCCAGATAATACTTGCTGAGGGAGTTGTTCCACTTGATGACGTAGTCGTTAATTTTTGAAGTCTGGTCAAATTGCGATCCACCGAGATTCGCGTCGACGTAGCTTTTGTTGGCAGCGTCAGTAGCCGCTGTCGGCGTAGCTAGATTGATGATTTTGTTTGACCCTAAATTCAGCGCGCCAGATAGGGAATCCCCGGCTTTGTTCACGGGGGTAAAACCAAGTGCTCCGATGACATCACCCGATGCCAGCGCACCAACCGTAACTGGGCCGCCAGTTGTTGACTGCTTCAGGTACTGGCCCGTACCGCCGGTGCTACTCAGGTCTGCGCCAGTACCACCGTTAGCTAGTGAAAGGGAGCCAGAAGTGATGAGAGCTGCACTGTGAGGCGGTAAATCAGCTGAAATTAAACTGGTGCCAGCTGTGACGCGGCCGTAGGCGTCGGTTGTGACTTTTACAAAAGTGCCAGCAGTCCCCGTAGAAGCTAGGCTTACCGTCGCAGTACCGCTTGCAGTTGATACCGCGATACCCGTGCCTTGTGTGACATTGGTTACTTTGCTGGAAAACGCCGTATAATCGGTGTTAGAGATGAGACCAGCTGTGACTGAGGCAGTCGATGCCATCGGGATATTCAGCGTATGTGCGTTGGCCGCTGAGGACCAAGCTGGTGCTGATCCGGAGGTCCCTGGGACGGCAAAGGTCTGAGTACTACCGGTTTGGCCATTGAGGGTGCTTAAGCTTGCTCCGACTGCCACGACGGCCGATCCGTCCCAGTATTTAATTTGGTTCGAGGTGGTGTTAAACCAGGTTTTACCTTTATCCGCTGCAACAAGACCGGCAGGGTCCGCGCTGTTGCTACTGAGTGCCAGAGTTTTAGATGCTGTCATCTGGATGTTGCCGGTATTGCTGATGTCGAATGATCCAAGGTTTAGCCCCCCACTCAGAGAATCACCAGCACGATTAACCGGAGTGTAGCCAAGTGAGTTTGTGATTTGATTGGCCGTGAGTGTTGGGATGTCCGCGGCACTGAGCGAAGTGCCCGATGTTACGCGCCCTTTGACATCGTAGGTAACTTTGGTTGCGGTGCCTGCCATGGCGACGCTGGCTAAACTTACAGTTCCAGTACCATTGGCGAATCCGGCTATCGCTGCATCCCCCGCTAGCTGACTTATGTAGTTCCCTGCGTCTTGTTTAGCGTTGAATGTCGCCCAGTCGGTAGCACTGAGGAAGCCGCTATTACTGTTACTAGCTTGCGCCATGGAGATAACTGGCGCAGTAGTTCCGGTGACCGAAATGGGTGACGTGCCCGTGACGCTGGAGACTTTACTATTAAAAGCGGCATAGTCGGTGTTGGAAACGAGCCCTGCAGTCACACTGGCTCCTGCAGATGCCAGCGGGATGTTGAGTGTGTGCACTGAGCCGCTGGACACTATGGCTGGGCTATCACCTGCGTTTCCTGATGCAAAAGTTTGCGTCCCGCCGGTCAAACCATTTAGGCTAGTCAGTCCTGCCCCGGAAACTCCCAGAGTTTTAGACGTCGACCCGTCCCAGTACTTGATCTGATTGGTGTCCTTATTAAACCAGGTTTTGCCCTTGTCCGGAGAATTTGCCCCGCTGTTATTCAGCGCGGCAGTCATAGTGGCTTCTGCGGCGTTGTCAAAAACACCGAGGCCCAGAGTCTTGGCGTGCGCCAAGGTGAGATTCCCGACATCAGTAAGATCGTCACCTACGGCCCATGGCCCGGTGAGTGCTACGGAGCCATCTTTTTTGAGCAGTGCACTAGTGGTGGTATCGACGTAGTCTTTCGTCGCAGCATCGCTAGCGGCGGTTGGTGTAGCAAGAGCGGTGATACCCTGACCGCCCATGTTAAGTGCGCCGTTCATAGTATCGCCCGCGCGATTCACTGGGGTATAGCCGAGTGCGTTTTGTTTAGCGTTGAATGTCGTCCAATCTGTGGATGAGAGGTAACCGTTCTGGGTTCCCCCAGCCTGGGCTATAGCGATTTCACCAGTGATGGGAGAGTAAATAACGGGAGTGATGCCTGTGAGGCTAGCCCTGGCTCGCGCATCGCTGAAATATTGCGCCGTGCCAGATTCCTGCACGTTTGCCGTGTTTAGAGACTGCCAGGTTTTATCGCCGCGCAGGTACTGAGATGCAGTCCCGGATCCGATAGAATCCTGTTTAGCCGTGAGTGCGGCTGTGAGTCCAGCGATCTTACTCTGATCAATGGCTGCCGTTGCTGAGATGTCTGCATCGATGATGCCGGCTGAGGTAATGGCGCTGGTGATGCGTCCTTGCTGATCGACGACTATATTAGCGCGTGTATATGTGCCAGGACTGACTGCGGTGTCAGCGAGGCTGATAGTTCCTGATGTAGTTATCGGTCCACCGGTCAAGCCGGTACCTGTTGTGATGGTCCCGCTACCGGAGGCTGTCACTGTTGCTGCAGGTGTGGCGGCTACCCATTTGCCGTTTTGATATGTCAAAACTTGATTTGCAGTCGGATCGGTATTGCTAACAGTCTTCGCCGTAAAATTGGCGGCGCTGACGCTATCCCATTTGACACCGCCCGAGCCGTCGCTGACTAAGACACTTCCAGCATTTGCTGTATCGCTCCCTTTGATACCGAGTATGCCATTAGTCTCGCTAAACTTAAGTGATTTAGCGTCTACAGGGATGCGCATGGCGAGAGGGACGTAGTTAAATTTCTGGCGTGGATACGTTTTTCCATCTGCGACGATTTCTATAAATATTGAAGTCGTGCCGTCGCCAAAGATGTCTTGTACCTGAGGTACGGTAAACGGGAAGTAGATGGTGAAAATACCTTCCGCAAGATTGACGCTGGTAAAGCTAAAGGTCTCGCCTCTTTGTGTTCCGGCGAGTTCCGTGTCCCAGAAGGTCGCTGTGACGTTGACCGAACCTGAAAGCGGAGCGCCGGTTTGAGTCGTGAGTCTTCCTGAGTAAGTCATTGGTAAACTACCGACGCCCTGGCCGTAGGCCGGAAGTGGGGAGCAGTATAAGTAGGCGAAACTGATGATAAAAAGGCAGCGAACGGCTAGGCCTCGAGCCGTAACATACGGTAGTTTTTGAGTGTTTTGTCCCATCGGGGACGCCTCATGGTCGGTCCAGTAAGCCTCCGCTTTTCTCTAAATGTGACTTCGACAGAAGCACATGAGAGCTTTAGATTAATTCGTTAACGCTTGGGAAATCGGGTGGTTGGATTGGGTGTTTAGACGCTTAATGAAGAGTGTAAGTACTCAAAATCAGTCGGTTGTGATCTGGGTGGGTCAGGAATTCGAGGCGCATTTTACAATTGGAGTGTGTTCCCCATAAAAGAAATGCCGCCATCAGGGACCACTGATGGCGGCGCGCTTTGATCGTCAATTAAGGCTGAGGATCAGGCGATCACAGAGCAAGTAGGAACTTCGTCAGATCCATCTTCTCTTCCAAATTCAGATCGAGTTCGAAACGCTCGTTGTAGAACTCGACTAAATCCTCGATTTTGGCCGCGCTGCCATTGTGGAAGTAGGGCTCGCGATCGGCTAGGCCACGCAGAGTAGGGACTTTGAACTTGCCGATGTCTTCCCACTTGCCGGTCACCAGAGCGCGACCCGGGTCGCTCACTTTTACCGTCTTGGTGCCGTCACTGCTGGCCAGAGTATAGAGGGGGATGTCACGAGTTCTATACTCTTCTTCGGCTATGCCGTTGTTAAAGAAACGTCCCGGTACGGCTGTGTTGTTACCGACATTAGGTGCGTTGTGACAGGTAGAGCAAGTTACCGAGGCTCCCATGCCGGTAACTGCAAATTTCTTGGTATTGAATATCTGCTGGCCACGATAAAGAGCTTTTTGCTCGGCGTTTGTTGATTTGGCGAACGCGTCAAACAGAGTAAATACATTAGGGTTGAAAGGACTCAGGTTCTCATTTGGGATGAGCTTGTGCGCCGCCAACACCTGAGACGCGTTCTGATTTGGAGTTGTGGATAGACTAAAACCGTAATTGCTCGTGATTTGGGCGGTTACAATTGAGGTCTCCAAACTTACCATCTGCTCGAGTTCAGCTTGGGAGGGAGCTACTTTGGCTTCAGCATGTGTCATCGTGGCGTGTCGCGCTTGCTCGATTAGATCCTTATGCAGGTCGTTGGTTATGCTGTCGCGACCGTCCCACATCAGTGTGGTCACTGTGTGCAGGTTGGTCGTAGGCAATGGACGACGATAGAGAGAAAGTACCGGCTTTTCGCGATCGATTTGATTACAGTAGGTTCCGGTGTATGCCATCAGTTTAAACTCTGCTGTAGCCGGTACAGGCATTTCAACGCGAATCAGGCCTTTGCTTAGGAGCAGTGAGTACGACTGCCGCTTAGCGTCAAGTGTTGAAACATCAGCTTTAGGGCAGTTCGCACCATCAACTGGGCGGAACAAGGGATCGTTACCCCGACTCGCGTTAAATCTTTGATTAACGTTCTTGGTGTTGATCGACCACGTGTCGAGTGGAGAATGGCAGGACATACAGGATCTGCCATTGCCAAATTTTTTGATAAAGGCACCATTGACCCGCGTACAGTTGCCCTTGCCATTGATATCCAAAGCTGTGCCAAATGGATTAGTAATTAGTAGCAATCCGTTAGGAAAACATACGACGCCACCAAGAGGCGATTCGAGTATAGGTATGAGGACACTGGCCGGCACGATGCCTACGGCCCTGGCGAGGAAATTTGTGGTTCGGGCCGAAAGGTTAAAGGACCGAACTCCACTGCGGCCCGTTGAACCAGACGATTGTGTTGAGGAGTTGCGCCCGCCAAATCCAAAAAGCGCTAAACTTTCGCCTTCAGTGTCGCTCTTGGGATTGGCGTGTTCATCGAGCTCTACTAACTCACGTCGTATATCATCTGGAATATCGACTTTCGCCGCATCAAGCAGCGTAAGGACGCTGCGATAATTGGCGACTTCCTCCGGAGTCAAGTCGGTCGACGCTGATATGGAATCATTTTGCTGCGCTGACGCGGTCTCAGTCACCTCAGATGGCGCCTGCGCCGGTGACTTGCCGCTTGACGTCGTGGGCACGGTTGCACCGAATTGAACCTTAGATCCACCGCCGCAACCAATGACGGATGCGATGGTCATGGAAATCATGGAAAGAGCGTAGAACGCATGTTTAGTCTGCATACGCCTCATAGACTCACCTCTATCTGTGTGGTTATCCAGCCCTGTGTTTCCTGGTATTTCCACACTTATCGGCGAATAAAGACGCGTCATTAAGGGCTTAACTATTATTTTGTAGTGTTACGGAGTAATGCTGGGCTTTAGCTTGATTTTTTGCGCGGAAGATTCAGGGCTCACGATAACATGAGAAAGTTCAATCCCGTTGCAGTACCTCGTGAAACCGACAGTCAGCCTGGAGAGGCCAGTGTTTACTGCAGATAACGTCGAAGGGGCCCAGGGCCGCTGTCGCTTTGCTAGTGTTCATCTAGCTAAATGAGAAGCCTCGTCCGTGAGGCGATAAATCACATACATGTCCATTGGACACGCAGCCTCAAGGGCTGTAAGGACTTACTGACCGACGTACTGCAAGCAGCCGTTGGTGCAGCGGAATTGACCTGCACCTTGGCCCCAAGGCGTGCCACTTTGGCCTTCGGAGTAGCCAACGAACGAGCAGGTTCTGCCGTCGCGGTTATAGGCGAAGCAGCTATTGTTGTTATTGTTGTTGCCAGTCCAGCCTTGGCTGAAGCCTTCAACTGCAGAAATACATGGAACATAGGCTTGGTGGTAGGTGCCCGAGTCGAAGCACTCCTCGCCGTCATACGCATATTCATTGGCAAGGGCAGAGCTGCTGATTAATCCGAAAACACTGAGACACGCACTGATAACCAGTTTTGCTTTGACTGACATGTTAGACCCCTTTAAAATTTTTTAAACCGACAACGAGCTTATATTATAAAATTTTTAAAAAGTAAAACATCTTCATTACAAATTTATATAATAAATAATATTATCAATAAAACGAGCTGTTTCAGTTACTTAGCCTCACCGCAAATTGCCGACCAAGGAACTGAAAGTATCAGTTGTTATTTAGGAAGACTGCGCTACCGCCGATCCAGAGTCCGGGGCTGACTACAGCTAGCCAAATCCTCACCTAAATATGCCCATTCAATAGCTTACGCCCTCCCTGCCGATAGGACGCAGGGAGGTATCGCCTATGTATTTGTCAATAGGTCAAGCGAGTCGGGCACTTGGCACCTCAGTATCAACGCTGCGCCGGTGGGAGCAAGAGGGCACTATCGCGGCGGCGTACCGGACGCCAGGCGGACATCGTCGCTACTCGCTACGCGTCCTGCAAGACAGCTTGGGCCTAATCGCGGATGTGACCTCGCGCATAACAGTCGCCTAGGCTCGCCTGTCATCCCTACAAAAAGCGCGGTCTCAAAAAACTGATTCACTTGATTCTCGGTGGCCGCGTGGACCGACTGATGCTCACTCACAAGGACCGATTGCTGCGATTCGGAGCTGAGATCATTTTTTACCTATGCTCTTACTGCGGCACCAAGTTTGTATGGCAAGCGTGCGCATAAAAATAAACGCGCCGTGTCAGTGACGGACATCTGCAATTAACTAGCAAGATGTTGTTGCATGAGAATCATGCTCTCATTACTCTCGCCTTTCCTTGAGGTGAAGAATTTTCCTGTGAGAGATCGCCTGTGGAATGCGCGATTAAATTAGCTTTAGATCTTAGTCCCGAAGATGAGCACATCATCGAGGGTCAAATGAAGATCTGCAATTGGCTCTATAATCAGCTACTTCAAAGGGCTAATGAGCTGCGTGATAGCTATGTCGCTACGCAAGATAAAGACGCAGGCAAGATTCTTTACGCTGATCGAGGCCTGCGCAACCTAGTCCCGGACATGAAAAAGACGCATCCATTCCTCAAGTCCGTGCATAGCTCACCCCTCAAGAATACTGCCCTGCGACTTAGTCGGGTCATACAAGACTACCAAAAATCGCGTAAATCTAGGCGTAAAGGCAAGCCGACGGGTTGGCCGTCGTTCCGCAGTCACAAGGTCAAGCCTTTCTCTCTGCTCTATGACGAGCCAGGCAAGGGATTTAAACTTGATGGTAGGTCACTCAGGATTAGCCTCGGTAAGAATGCCGCGGGTAAACAGATTTACATCACAGGTACGGTGGAAAAGTCCCTGTCATGTTTCGCAGACGCCACCATCAAGCAGCTCAGAATCAAGCGCGAGCATGACCGCTACTATGCAGTACTCTCGGTGGTGCGTCAGTTTAGGCCGGAGGCTCGTCAGGGTGCTAGCACGCGCCCGCCCAAAGTCATCGCACTCGACCCTAATCACAAGAACCTAGCCTACGGTGTCGATAACCTTGGCGTTGCGATTGAAATCACCAACTTCCACGGCAAAAGATATTTCGACCGCGAGATCGACCGTGTCAAATCCAAACGCGACAAGTGCCTACGCAAATCGGTACCAGTGACTAAAGACGGCAAAGTTATTCATTTCAAATCATCAAGGAGGTATCAG
>Ga0194132_10013123_pt1 | contig 10136 bp, 10 predicted proteins | sample TA2KigOf80mmetaG_FD_148612 | JGI IMG/M metagenome (GOLD analysis project Ga0194132, IMG submission 148612) | Freshwater microbial communities from Lake Tanganyika, Tanzania - TA2015054 Kigoma Offshore 80m | ecosystem: Environmental > Aquatic > Freshwater > Lake | place: Tanzania: Lake... | reverse complement strand
GAGCGCCCAGGCCATGAACGCCGCATTCGCCAGCATGCCCAACCTGCTCCCGGCCTACGCCGAGATCGTCCTGCTGGCGATGGGCTGCATCATCCTCGTCGTGGACCTCTTCCTAGACGATGCGCGGCGCTGGATCACCTACATGCTGTCGCTGCTCACGCTGGCGGCATGCGCCTTCCTGACCGCCGGCATCGGCACCATCGCCGAGCCGGTGTACACGTTCAACAGCATGTTCGTCTCCGACGTCATGGGCAACGTGCTGAAGCTCTTCACCTACATCGCGGTCGGCGTCGGCATGGTGTACTCGCGCGGCTACCTGACCGAGCGCGGGCTGTTTCGCGGTGAGTATTTCTCGCTTTCGCTGTTCGCCACGCTGGGTATGATGGTGATGATCTCCTCTAACCACTTCCTGACCCTGTACATCGGGCTGGAACTGCTGTCGTTGTGCCTATACGCCATGGTTGCGCTCAACCGCGACTCGGCGCAGTCCACCGAGGCGGCGATGAAGTACTTCGTGCTGGGCGCGCTGGCCTCCGGCCTGCTGCTCTACGGCATGTCGATGATCTACGGCGCCACCGGATCGCTGGACATCAGCACGATTGCTCGTACGCTCGAGACGACCAGCACCAATCGCACCGTGCTGGTGTTCGGACTGGTGTTCATCGTCAGCGGCCTCGCCTTCAAGCTGGGCGTGGTGCCCTTCCACATGTGGATTCCCGACGTGTACGAGGGTGCGCCCAATGCGGTCACCCTGTTCATTGCCACCGCGCCGAAGCTGGCCGCCTTCGCCATGGCCATGCGCCTGCTGGTGAGCGCGCTGCTCTCGATGGCGGTGGACTGGCAGCAGATGCTGATGCTCCTGGCCGTGCTGTCGATGGCCATCGGCAACCTGGCGGCCATCGCCCAGACCAATATCAAGCGCATGCTGGCCTATTCGACTATCTCGCACATGGGCTTCCTGCTGCTCGGGCTGCTCTCGGGGGTGGTGAACGGCAATTGGCTGTCGGCCGCCGACGCCTACAGCGCGTCGATGTTCTATGTCATCGTCTACGCGCTGAGCAGCCTGGCTGCCTTCGGCATGATCCTGCTGCTGTCACGGCAGGGCTTCGAGGCCGACGCGATCGACGACTTCCGCGGCCTGAACAGCCGCAGCCCCTGGTTCGCCTTCATCATGCTGATCACGATGTTCTCTCTGGCCGGCATACCGCCGGCGGTGGGCTTCTACGCCAAGCTGGCGGTGCTGCACGCGGCCGTCAGCGCGGGCTACATCTGGCTGGCGGTGCTCGCGGTAATGTTCTCGCTGGTGGGCGCCTTCTACTACCTGCGCATCATCAAGCTGATGTATTTCGACGACCCGGCCGGGGGTGCGCCGGCCCTGGCGCCCCATGCCGACATGGGCGTGCTGCTGTCGGTGAACGGCGTGGTGCTGCTGGCGCTCGGCATCCTGCCCGAGCAGCTGCTGGAACTATGCCTGTTCGCCATCAAGTCCCTGTAGCCGCTTGAGCCTCCTGCAATCGAGCGGCGCACGGCAAGCGGCGGGCCCCAGGTGACGGGGGCCGCGGGCTTTCTGCTGCTGGCGGTCGCCTTCGTCGCGGCCAATGCCAGCTTCGTCTCCAGCCGCATCTTTTTCATCTGGCGGCCCGGCGGACGGACGCCGCAGCGCGACAAGCATGGCGGCTGGCGGGTGCTGGAGGTTGTCGTGCTGTACCTGCTCACGCTGGCGCTGGCGCGCGCGCTCGAGGCCCGCGCCGGGGCGATCTATCCGCAGACCTGGGAGTTCTATGCGGTGACCGCATGCCTGTTCGTGGTGATGGGCTATCCCGGCTTCGTGTTCCGTTACCTGCTGAAACGGTCGAATAGAGGAAAGGGCGCCCGCGCATGAGCCGCCGGCATTCGGGACATTCGGGGGACGGGGGGGGCGGAACATGCCGGCGGCAGCGATCCGTCGACGGCTGCCGCCCGCGACTTCACCGAACACCTGGTCGAGAGCACGAGGGTATTCGCCGGCCGCCTGCTCGACGTGCGCCTCGACACCGTGCGCCTGCCCAACGGCGCGATCGCGACGCGCGAGCATATCCTGCACCCGGGGGCGGTGATGGTGGTGCCGGTGCTTGACACGGGCGAGCTGGTCATGGAGCGGCAGTACCGCTATCCGCTGCAGCAGGATTTCATCGAGTTTCCCGCCGGCAAGCGCGACGCGGGCGAGGATCCCTTCAACACTGCGCAGCGCGAGCTGCGCGAAGAGGCTGGCTTCGTGGCCGGTTCCTGGGAACATCTCGGCGGCATCCACGTCGCAATTGCCTACTCCAACGAGCGCATCGACCTCTACCTCGCGCGCCAGCTGCAGCATGTCGGCGCCAACCTGGATGACGACGAGTTCCTCGACATCCTGCATGTGCCGCTTGAGCGTGCGCTGGCCTGGATGGGCGAGGGCCGCATCACCGATGCCAAGACCGTCGTCGGCCTGCTGATGCTGGAGAAGCGCCTGCGCGGCGGCTGAAACGGCGGCCGGCCCCGCGGCGGCAACGCATCGAATATCATCATGTCAGCAATATTTCTGTACAGATAGTGCTGATGATCACCGGTAATTCATCCTGTTAGTATATACGGCGTGATGCCGCAGTGGCCGCGCAGTGGCCGCGCACTGGCCGCGTATTGGCCGTCTGGCGCCGTTCACGCGCCGGCCGGCGGCCGCCGGTTCACTCGGGCTTGATGCCGGCGTCCCTTGCCACGCGAGCCCACTTGGCCATCGTGTTCCTCACGTGGGCGGTGAACTGCTCCGGTGGGTTGGTCACGGACTGGAAACCCAGCGCGGCGAGCTTCTCGGCCACGTCCGGCTGCACCATACTGAGCACGGTCTCGTTGTTGATGCGCGCGACGACCTCGGCCGGCGTGCCCTTCCGCGCGGCCGGCCCGATCCGGCCCAGCGCTTCATGGCCCGGGAGGCCCGACTCGTTGGCGGTCGGGATGTCCGGCACCGCGGCCAGGCGCGACATCAGAGTCAGCGCCGCGCCGACCAGCTCGCCCGCCTTGATGTGCGGGATCACGGTGTTGTCGAAGGCCCTCTGCACCTGCCCCCCCGGGCAGGTCGTTGACCATCGGCGCGCTGCGCTTGTAGGGAATGTGGTTGAGCTTCACGCCGGCCATGGCATTGAACGGTTCGCCGGCCAGCTGTGGCGTGGTACCGGTGCCCGAGGAGCCAAAGTGAAGCGCGCCGGGCTTCGCCTTCAGCAGCGCGATGAATATCTTCAGCTTGCGTGCCGGCACCGACGGGCCAACCGTGATGATGTACGCGTGCTGGCGGTCAGCGACACCGGCGTGAAATCCGCCAACGGGTCGTAGGGCAGGGTCTTGAGCACGCTGGGTGCAAGGGCGTGGCTGCTTGCCGTGATCTTGGCGGGCGCGTAGCCGTCGGGCGCCGACTTCGCCATCTGGTCCGCCCGCATCGTTCCTGCCGCGCCTGCCCGCTTCTCGACGATCACCGGCAGGCCGAGGGTGCCTCCCAGCTTGCCGGCGAGGAGGCGCGAGACGGCGTCGACGTCACCGGCCGCCGGGCAGGGCACGATCAGCCGAACCGGCTTGCTCGGGTAGGTCTGCGCCTCCACGAGCGGTGCGGCGATGATCAGCAGGGTGCCGATGACGGCCCTGCGCAGGGTGTGCATCGGGCGTGTCCTTGGAGGTTGCGAACGAGGCAGCAGTCTGGCGCAGGCCGGTCCCGACGACCGCCCAGCCCTGCGCCCGTGGCAGCGTGGCGAGTACCCGCGACGCCGAGGCGGCCGTGGCTGCATTGCTGGCGGCGCAGGGCGGATCGGTGTCAGCGGCCACCCCAGGCAATGCGGTAGATCGCGCCGGCATGGTCATCCGATACCAGCAGCGAGCCGTCGGGGAGGGTGGCGACATCCACCGGCCGTCCCCACACGCGCTCGCCCTCGAGCCAGCCCTCTGCGAAGACCTCCTGCCGCGCCACCCTGTTGCCTTCGAGAACAACGCGCTTCACGCGGTAGCCGATGCGCGAGGAGCGGTTCCATGAGCCGTGCTCGGCGATGAAGATGTTGTGGCGGTACTCCGCCGGAAACTGACTGCCGGTGTAGAAGCGCATGCCGAGTGCGGCCACATGCGGGCCGAGCTTTGCCACCGGCGCCACGAATTCGCCGCAGGCGCGCCTGCGGCCGAACTCCGGGTCGGGCAGGTCGCCCTGGTGGCAGAACGGAAAGCCGAAATGCAGGCCCGGTTTCGGCGCATGGTTCAGCTCGTCGTCGGGCGAATCGTCGCCCAGCCAGTCGCGGCCGTTGTCGGTGAACCACAGTTCGCCGGTCTGCGGGTGCCAGTCAAAGCCCACCGAGTTGCGCACCCCGCGCGCCACCACTTCATAGTCGCCGCCGTCTGCATTGATGCGTGAAATCAGAGCATGGCGGTCCGGGTCGGGCGCGCAGATGTTGCAGGGCGCGCCGACGGGCACGTAGAGTCTTCGGTCCGGGCCGAAGGCAATGAACTTCCAGCCGTGGTGCGTCTCGCGCGGGAAGCGGTCGGTGACCACCACCGGCCGTGGCAGATCGCCGTCCAGCCGCGACTCGATGTCGTCGAAGCGCAGGATGCGGCTGACCTCCGCCACATACAGCGCGCCGTCACGCAGGGCCACGCCATTGGGCTGGTTGAGGCCGGAGGCGAGGGTGCTGACGCGTGTGGCGCGGCTGCCGTCGTGGCGCACGGCATACACGCGGCCCGCCCCGCGCGTCCCGACGAAGATCACGTTGTCGCGGCCCACGGCGAGCGAGCGCGCGCCCGGCAGGTTGTCGGCGAACACGCTGATGACGAATCCCGGCGGCAGGCGGATGCGCTCCACCGGCAGGCGCGCCGACGCAGTGCCCTGCGCGAAGGCCGTGCCGGTCGCAAGCCATGCCGCCACCAGCAGCGCCAGGCCCGGCGATGCGGTGGCCAGCTGCGAGAGCAGCGGCCTGGCCGCCGGCGCCCGCGTCCGCGGTGCCGCGCGCATGACCGGCGCTGAATCCCGGGTGCCCGACAATGCGGGAGGACACATCCCCCCGCGCTCCACTGGGTCAGCGCACCTGGCGGGGACTGCACCAGGTGCGACCGGAACCGCCGGGTCCACGCCGTACGGGAACTTTCCCGGAATCGTCCTGTCACTCCGCATCATGCCGATATCCCCGCCCATGTCTGTGGTTTGCCAGTACCATACACCTCTTTCCGGACAGTGCCTTCCCCCGCACGTGCGGCGGATCGCACCCCACAGGGGTGGCGTCGGCAGCATGAATGAACCGATCATCGATCCCGACCTCGAGCTCATCCGGCGCGCGCAGGCGGGCGACCGTCATGCCTTCAACGTGCTGGTGGTCAAGCACCAGCGCCGCGTCGCCTGGGCCATTGCCGGCATCGTGAAATCGCCGGCCGAGGTAGAAGATCTCGCCCAGGAAACCTTCATCAAGGCCTGGCGCGGCATCCTCTCGTTTCGCGGCGACAGCCGCTTCTCGACCTGGCTGAGCCGCATCGCCATCAACACGGCAAAGAACCACCTCGTCGCCCAGCGCAGCCGCATCCCGGCGCGCAGCGCCATGGGTGACGGCCTCCTCGACGAGGATGGCGAGAGCAAGGATGCCGAAGCGGCCGACAGCGAAGATCCCGAGCGCCTGCTGGCGGGGCGCCAGATTGCTGAAACCGTAGCGCGGGCGATGGGCGAGCTGCCGGAGGTCGAGCGCGCCGCACTCGAGCTGCGCGAGCTCGAGGGCAAGAGTTACGACGAAATCGCCACTGCGCTCGACTGTCCGGTCGGCACCGTGCGCTCGCGGATCTTCCGGGCGCGCGAGCGGATTGCCGCAGCGCTGCGGCCGCAGCTCGAACCGTATCGCGGAAGGAGGTGGTGAGATGAGCATTCCCGAGGACCAGCCCATCAACGGGCCCATGAGCGAGCCGATTGACGAAGACGTATCGGCCTGGCTCGACGGTGAATGCTGCGGCGAACCCGGCTGCAGCTGCGGGTTCGCTTTCTGCGAGTCTCTGCGCGACGACGCCGATGCACGCAACGACTGGTTCATCGTGCACACCATCGGCGACGCCCTGCGCGGCCGGCCGGTGCTGGACGACGGCTTTTCGCTGCGCATCATCGAGCGCGTCGATACCTCCGAGATCGATCCGGGCTACGATCCGCTCGCGGAAAGCTGATCGACGGGCCGATCCAGGGCGCTGACGCGGAGCAGTCGGACCGAACGGGCGGCCAAAGGGCGGCGGGAGCTGGCAAGAGGCGGCGGGCCGCGCTATTGTCCAGGCCATGAAACTCATTACCTGGAACATCCAGTGGTGCCGGGGCTGCGATGGCCGCGTCGACCCGGTGCGCATTGCGCGCGCCTGCCGCGACATGACCGACTTCGACGTGCTGTGCGTGCAGGAGGTGGCGCGTGGCTTCGACAGCGGTCTTGAAGGCAGCCACGGAGAGGACCAGTTTCGCCTGCTTGCCGATGCGCTGCCTGGCTACGCGCTGATCGAGGGCGTCGCCACCGACCGCGCGGCGCATAGCGTCGGCGGAGCGCGTCGCCAGTTCGGCAACGCCATCTTCAGCCGCCTGCCGGTGCTGCAGGCCTTCCGCCACCTGCTGCCCTGGCCCGCCGATCCGGCCGGCCCGAGCATGCAGCGCGTGGCCGTCGAGATCATCATCCGCTCGAAGGGCCATGATCTGCGAGTAACGACAACCCATCTTGAGTATTATTCCCCGCCGCAGCGGGCCGCCCAGGTGGAGCATCTGCGCGCACTGCAGGCGGAGGCCGCGGGCCATTCCGTGGTGCGTCCGGGGCAGCTTCGCGCCGACCATGTCGCGACGCCGTTCGAACCCGGCGCGCGCCCGGCCTCGGCCATCCTGGCCGCCGACTTCAATTTCCTGCCGAGCGACCCCTCATACGCGCGCCTGCAGGCGCTCATCGACGCCGGCGTGCCGGCCTATCGCGATGCGTGGGCGATTGCGCATTCCGGCACGGCGCACGCACCGACGGTGGGCGTGCATGACAAGGCGCAATGGCCGGGCGATCCGTTCTGCTTCGATTTCATCTTCGTGACCGAAGATCTTGCAGCGAGGGTCGAATCGGTGGAGGTGAATGCAGTGACCGACGCCTCCGATCACCAGCCAGTTCTGTTGCGGCTGGCGGACTGATCGCCGCGCCGGGCCGGAGGTCAGCGCGCCCTCAGCGCGTCCACAATCTCCAGCCGCGCCGCATGCATGGCCGGCAGGAAGCCGCCGACAAGCCCCATCGCCAGCGCAAATGCCATTGTCTGCATTGCGATCACCGGCGTCAGCGTGAAGCGGAACGACAGGTTGGCGAAGGTCTGGAAGTTGGTCGTCGAGAATGACGCGAACTGCATCAGCGAGGCGAAGGCCAGGCCGATGATGCCGCCCGCGAGCCCGAGCAGCAGAGACTCGGCCATGAAGGCATACAGCACGCCTGAGCGGCGGAAGCCGAGCGCGCGCAGGGTGCCGATCTCCGTGACGCGGCTCGATACCGAGGCATACATGGTGATCATGGCGCCGATCATGGCGCCGATGGAGAAGATCGCAGAGAGCGTCATGCCGAGGATGGTGATGAAGGTGGACAGCGCCCGGGACTGGTCGCTGTAGAACACCTGCTCGCGCTTGATCTCGTTGGTGAGGCGCGGGTCGCTGTTGATGTCGCGGCGCATCGACTCCAGCGCTGTGGTGTCGGCGAGCCGCACCACCATGGAGGAGTAGCCGGTGCGGCGAAAGGCCTGCATCAGCTGGTCGGCGTCGCCCCAGATCTCCGAGTCGAAACCACTGCCGCCTGCGTCGAAATGACCCGCGACCGTCCAGTCGCGCTGGGCAAAGCGCAGCGTGTCGCCGATGGCGGTGCCGGCAAAGCCGCCGGCGATGCTGCTGCCGACCATGATCTCGGACGAACCGGGCCGGAAGCGCCGGCCCTGGATGAGGCGCACCTGCGGCCGCAGCGCCATGCCGTTGGCGGAGACGCCACGGATGATGACGTTGGCCGGCTTGCCGGCACCGGCCTTCTTCAATGAGATCAGCACCACGGCCTCCTTCGACGCCATGCGCTCGCCGTCAGTGCCGACCGCCACCGCCGGGTGCGACTCGATGATGTTGGCCTGCATGCGGCTGATGCCGCTCTGGATCTCGGTCTCCGAGCCCTTGCGGATGGCGACGATGTTGTCGTATTCGCCGGTGGTGACCAGCGTCTGCTTGAGACCGGCGTCTAGCATCAGCACGGTGGCGAACACCCACACCACCAGCGCGAGCCCGCCGGCGGTGAGCGCAGTGGTCAGGCGGCGCGTCCACAGGTTGCGGGCGATGTAGGCCTGCGGGATGACGCCGGCGGCTGGCATGCGCGGAATTCTCATGGGCCCGGCTAGCCGATGGCTCGCAGGCCATCGACGATGCGCACGCGCGCAGCGCGGATGGCCGGCACCACCGCTGCGACCACCGTGACGGCCAGAGCGCAGGCCGCCTGCTCCGCCACGGTTTCATCCGAGACGGCGAAGATCGGGAAGATGCCGGCCGCCTGCTTGAACGCGGCCGCGGCCGGACCGGTGAGCGCCATGCCGAGGCTGCCACCGATCAGGCTGATCAGCAGCGATTCGCCGGTGATGAGCAGGGCAAGGAACCAGGGCCCGAAGCCAAGCGCCTTCAGCGTGGCGTACTCGGGGATGCGTTCGCGCGCGCTCATGGCCATGGTGTTGGCCATCACCGCCATGATGATGAGGATGACCACGTAGGACACGGCGCGGATGGCGGCGATGATCTGATCGGACATCGCGACGAAGCTCAACTGGAAGGCCTGCTCGCTCTCGGTCAGCGTTTCTGCGAGCGAGTTGGCGAACAGCGCGTCGACGTTGCTCGAGATGGCGGCGGCATTGTCGATGTTGTCGATGCCGACGATGAATACGCTCACGTAATCGGCGCGCCGCGGCGAGGTCTTCCGCATCGACTCGTTGATGTAATCCCAGTGGAACATGGCCAGCCGCGTCACCTTGCTCGGGTCGGCGCCGTCGAAGATGCCGCGCACGGTGAACTCCCAGGTGCCGGAATAAATGGTGCCGCGAAGCGGCAGGGTGTCGCCGACCTTGAAGCCGTACTGCTCGGCCAGCTGCCGCCCGACCAGGATGCCCTTGCGGTCGCGCTGCCAGGCGGCACGCTCGGCGGGCGGCAGGATGAACTCGGGGTAGAGGTCGAGGTAGTTGTCCGACACCGCGAACTGCGGGAAGAAGTTCTTCGGTTCCTGGTAGACGCCGCCAAACCAGTTGGAGTAGCCCACGGTCTTCACGCCGTCCACGCCGCGGATGCGCGTCGCGTAACTGACGGGCAGGAGGAACGCCAGCGAAATCGAGCTGCGTGACACCAGGCGCGTGCTCGAGGACGCCGCCGCGCCCGCATACCAGGCGTCCACCACGGTCTGCAACAGGCCGTAGGCCAGCACCGCGATCATCAGCCCGGTGATGGTCAGCAGCGTGCGCAGGCGATGCCGGAAGGCATTGCGCAGGATGAGGTTGAGGGGGAACACGGGCGAGGGAGACGGTCGCTCAGCGCCGGTCCGGCGCGGGTGTCGGTGCCATTGGCTCGCTCCTCCCCGGGCCGGTTCCGGAGCGGGCGGGAAGGCCGTTGCATTGGCGATTGTCATCGGGTCCCGGCCTACGCGGGGACCACGGGCGGCGGGCGGTGGTTTCGAGGGCGCGCATACGCATCATCCGGGCAGTATCTCGCCTTTTTCCAGATGGATGATCTTGCGCGCGGCGTGCGCGGCGTTGGCGTCGTGGGTGACCATGATGATGGTCTTGCCGAGTTCCGCATTGAGCCGCTGCATCATGGCGAGCACATCGGCGGCGGACGCCCGGTCGAGGTCCCCGGTGGGCTCGTCGGCCACCAGCAGCGTGGGGTCGGTGACGATGGCGCGCGCGATGGCAACGCGCTGCTGCTGGCCGCCCGAGAGCTCGTTGGGATAATGCCCGATGCGGTCGGAGAGGCCCACGGCATCCAGCGTCAGCTCCACGCGCGCGCGGCGCTCGCTGCGCGACAGGCCGGCCAGCATCAGCGGCAGCTCGACGTTCTCGAACGCGGTCAGCACCGGCATCAGGTTGTAGAACTGGAAGATGAAGCCGACATTGGCGGC
>Ga0194132_10013121_pt1 | contig 10136 bp, 8 predicted proteins | sample TA2KigOf80mmetaG_FD_148612 | JGI IMG/M metagenome (GOLD analysis project Ga0194132, IMG submission 148612) | Freshwater microbial communities from Lake Tanganyika, Tanzania - TA2015054 Kigoma Offshore 80m | ecosystem: Environmental > Aquatic > Freshwater > Lake | place: Tanzania: Lake Tanganyika... | reverse complement strand
ACCGAGAAGCTTCTAAAGCTCGCAGCTAGGCCAGGTAGTCCCTTATCATGGTCGGGGAAAGGTAACCGTAATTCTGAGGCAACAAAAATCTTTCGGTAACCATTGTTTATGAGGTCACACGTCCCCTCCGTATCCATGGCGTACAGATAGGACGGAGGATCGTATTTGCGGGCTCGCGCTCTGGCTAGCCCTGGGTTCATCCTCTCCATCAGGCCCCTGTTCGCCCTGCTCACCTTCGGATCCCTGGTCCAACGCGGCACCGCCTTGCCCTCCACCATGCGAATGCGCCTCCCCTCCGGCATCAGCACCTCCCGCGGCGCACGAGAGCGAAACCGCTCATCGATGTGCTTCTCATACATGTCGCCAGGCTCTATCCAATGGAGGTCACTGTCTATGATGCTTAAGCCTTGTTTCATCAGTTCCGCCTCCCGGAATTAGCTAGGTTAGACGTAGTGTTTCCTGCCCTAGACATCCTGGCCTCCATCTCCCGCCGATACTCTCTCACCGCGCTTGTGGTCGTAACTATTGGCTCTACGCTTACGCCTTGTATCACCACAATTCCGGCGGGCAAAGAGTCTACGTGGGGCAGGTCTCGCGGCAGCGGTTCATCCAGCGCGGCCCTCAGCGCCAGGTACGGCAGGTTGAAACCTGGGACCTGTAGGTGCAGCGACCCTCCGCTGAAGAACCGTCCCGCGTTCACCTCAGTCACCTTCAAACAGCCCTCGCCGTCGTAAATCATGTCGACACCGAACGCCCCGTTGGGCTCAGGGTCCACCGTTTGAATGGCCTGAACGCCCAGGTCTACCGCGGTGGGATTAGAGACAAATTCATGGGCGCCGCAGACGCCGGATATGCCGGAAAGGGTAAGATTAGGGAACTCCCAAAATAGCCGCTTCTTGCATTGCGCCGCCAGCAGCCTGCCTCTCTTCCAAACGTATTCGCACGACACGCTCTCCCCTGTCATACGCTCCGCGGCCATAAATCTGCCCCAGCCCTTATGTAAATCAATCCAGGTCGCCGCCTTCTCCACATCGTCCGCCGGCAGAGACCCGCTGCCCGCCACGCCTTTCACCGCCCTGAGCCATAAGTGTGGGCCTATCTCCCCAAAAGCCAGCGCCACGTCCTCCGGACCATTCATCATCATGCTGCGAGGCGTCGGCACGCCTGACCTTTCCCAGGTCTTGCTGGAAGTCATCTTGTCCTGGCAGGCAGCAATGGTGCGGGCGTCTGGAAGAAACGTCCTTGCCCTTATGCGTCCCGGGTCGCGGGCCACCGCCAAAATCTCGTCCTCGTGCTGCACCCACACCAGGTCCGGGCGCGTCTCCTCCACAATGCTTTGAAGGATAGCCAGGTACGTAGGATGGGCCGCCCTCGGCACTAAATACCTTTCGTCGGCGACTGCGCGATGGAGATGGAACTCGTTGCTGTCGACGCCAATCAGATGCGTCGGCTCCGGCGCCGCCCTCAGCGACCGGGCGAAACCTAATCCTATGCGGCCTCCCGCCTGAGTAAAAAGGACCCGTTTTATAGTGCGCCTCCGGCTAAAGGCTTCCGCTTGCTCAACCAATTAAAAGGAGTATTTGCCTACCGTGCTGACTGCTGAATTGACTGAATGGAGAGAAATAGCCTCGAAAACGGTGAGGCCTCAAAAGCCCGCGACTAGTCTAAAAGGAGTAATACAAGGCTGATACGGCGAGGTCCCCATATGATCCTGAGACGCAGTCGAAGTCTGCCCTGAGCCTGCTCGAAGGTGATCCAATCGACGTGACTAACGACGCAACTCGGATGGCCCCTCAGGTTTCCCCTCCCGGCTGCCCCACATTACCTCCCGTTCTCGTACCGCCTGAACACCAGGCACGCGTTCTGCCCCCCGAACCCGAAAGCGTTGGACAGCACCACCCTTACATCCTTATTCCTCGACACGTTAGGCACATAATCGAGGTCGCATTGCGGGTCCGGGAACTCATAATTCACGGTTGGGTGTATCACCCCGTCCGTGATGCTCCGCACGCACGGCACCGCCTCCAGCGACCCCGCCGCCCCCAGCGAGTGCCCCACCATGGACTTCGTCGAACTCACCGGTATCTTGTACGCCAGCTCCCCGAACAGCCGCTTGATGGCCACCGTCTCCACCAAATCGTTCAGCGGCGTTGACGTCCCATGGGCGTTGATATAGTCCACCTCCGCCAGCCCTGTCCCCGCGTCGTCCAGCGCCATCTTCATCGCCCGCGCCGCCCCGTCCCCCGTCTCCTGCGGCTGCACCGGGTGGTACGCGTCGGACGTGCATCCGAACCCCGCCAGCTCGCAATAAATCCTCGCTCCTCGCCTTAGCGCGTGCTCCTCCGTCTCCAGCACCACGACCACCGATCCCTCCGCCGGCACAAACCCGTCCCGCTGTGCGTCAAAAGGCCGGCTCGCTTTCTGCGGCTCCTCATTTCGAGTGCTAAGCGCCCGCATAGTGCAGAACCCGGACAACCCCAGCTGGCTGATCCCCGCCTCTGCGCCGCCAGACAGCATCACGTCCGCCGCCCCGCGACGCAGCACCTCCAGCGCCTCCCCCATGGCCTGGTTGGACGCTGCGCACGCCGTTATAACCGTCGAGTTATATCCCCGCAACCCCAGTATCCTGCTAACGTTAGACGATGCCATGTTTGGTAAGGTCATGGGGAAGAAAAAAGGAGATACCTTCATCCCACCCTTCTCAATCATCGTCCGCGCGCCCGCCTCCGTCGTCGGGAACCCCCCGTTGCCGTTCCCCAGCAGCACCCCCACGCGCTCCGCCTCCTCCGCCTTCACCACAAGCCCCGCGTCCTTCACCGCCTGCAGCGCCGCCGATACCGCCAGTTGCGAAAACCGCGCCATCCGCCGCGCCTCCTTGGCATCGATGTGCTGCCCTGCGTCGAACCCCTTGACCTCCCCCGCGATCTGGCACGGGTACTCCGACGGGTCCGCCAGCGTCATCGGCCCAATACCCGACTTCCCCGCCACCAGGTTCCTCCAGAACTCCTCAGCGCTGTTCCCCAGCGGTGTGAACGCGCCCATGCCTGTGATAACCACCTTTGGTCTCTTCCGCCATTGAATGTCTGGCGTTAGATGAGGTTTGAGGGCATTTGAAACCACTGACTGCCTCCAAGAAAATTCCTTCTCCCCTTGTGGGAGAAGGCGTAGGTTGAGGGGTGAATCCCTAAGAACACAATACGGGCATTAAGACCACTTGTCATGACCGCTTAAATTCACAAGCGCATCGGGAAGGCATCGGTGATGCCGCCCGTAGTCTATTGATCATCGAATCGCCGTTCTAGGTTTGGCTTGTGGGTAAACCTCTGGCGCAATCCCCAGTATCTCCTCCCTCACCTCCGCTGTTAAAAACAACGACCCCGTCGCCAGTATCAGGTCCGACTCCCCCGCCAGCGACCGCGCCCTTGCCAGCGCCTCCCGCGTTTCCCCTCCCTCTACTACCTCCACCCCATGCCGCCCAAACACCGCCGCCAGCTCCCCCGGCGACGCCCCCCTCGGGTGCCGAGACCTCGCCGTCACCACTATAGGCTTAATCGCCCTCACCTCCGCCGCCATCCCCTCCACATTCTTATCTCTCGACGCCCCAAATATCACCACCACCCGCCTATAATTAAAATACTTCGGCAATGACTCACACAGCCGCCCCATCGAATACGGATTGTGCGCTCCATCCGCCACCACCAGGGGCGACTTCCCCAAGACCTCCATCCGGCACGGCCACGACACCCTCGCCATCCCCTCTCTTATCGCCGCGTCGCTAATGGCAAACCCCTCCTCCCGCAGCGCCTCCAGCGCCCCCACCACCGCCGACGCGTTCTCCATCTGGTACTTCCCCAAAAGCGGCGTCCTCAGCCGGTACTCCCCCAGCCGGCCCTTCACCACAAAGTCCTGCCCCCCTAAATCGTGACCCACCGCCGACCACGTGATGTCCTTCCCTACCTCTATCAGCCTCGACCACTGCTCCCTGCAAACCCGCTCTATCGCCTCCCGCGCCTCCGGCTTCTGCGGCGATATCACCACCGGCGCGCCCGGCTTGATGATCCCCGCCTTCTCCATCGCGATAAGCCCCACCGTGTCGCCAAGAATATGCGTATGGTCCAGGCTCACCGACGTTATGATGCACACATTCGGCTTCACCACGTTCGTCGAGTCCAGCCGGCCGCCCATTCCCACCTCCATGACCTGAAAGCCAGCCTTGATGTTCCTGAAATGCACAAACGCCATCGCCGTCAGCGTCTCGAACATCGTCACCTCACCCACTCCACCCTCATTCGATACCTTTTCTACATGCGGCCACACCTCCTCCACCAGGCTGGCGAAATCCTCCCCGCTCACCGGCCTCCCGTCCACCGATATGCGCTCTCGAAACGTATGCAAATGCGGCGATATGAACATCCCCGTCCTGTACCCCGCCGCCGCCAGCACTGACGTCATCATCGCCGTCGTGCTCCCCTTCCCCTTGGTCCCCGTAATATGCGCCGTCGGCCTCCCCAAATGCGGGTCCCCCAACGACTCCAGGAAGGCGTACATGCGTCGCAAATCAAACTTTACCCTCGGCCCCCTGGGCCCCACAAACCTCTCGAAGTCCACCAGCCCCATCAGCCGGTTCAGCGCGGCGGCGTAATCCAAGATATAAGTCTCCTTTAGCCCCCACCTTTTTTTCTTCCAAGGCGGGAAGTGGCGGGGATTCACCGTTTCTCACCTTCGGCCGCTATCGGGAAGGGAGAGCCTGCCTTACCAGTACCTTACTAAGCCATACTCCTCTGCCGAAATTCTGTCAATGAGGTATTCTCGGCTCCTGCATAAAGTATCTCAAAAGGCTTTTCATGCCTCATTTCTCCGACTAAGGGCAATCGAATTATGCCTGGAACAATGCGACATATTACGTTTATAGGTTTATGTCCATCCTGTACTGAGGCGTGCTTCTATAGACTAGCATTACCTTCCAATTATTCTGAATTGTGTCGAAATACACAACGTTGAGGATCGCATTATGGTGGCCTGGCAACGTGTAACTATCTACATTTTCCACTTGTCCAGACCAGTGTAAGTCGCGGCCAATCGGCCATCTTGCTAAAGTTTGATGTTCTTGCAAAGTTTCAAACTCTATTTCAACCAAGCGACCATGGCAATGATCTGCGTCCAGTAAACCCCGATTGTAAACTTCGATAGCATAGCCAGTTCCTACTTGATTAAGAACTTGCTCACGTACGCCCACAATTTCTATTACAGGCTCAGCTGACCTTTTATTTACATCCAGCGCTAGTTGCAAGTAAGTTGCTCTAAATAAGACCAACACTCCGAAGACTAGAAAGGCAACGATTACCGGCATGACCCATGGATAGAGGTTATTTACACCATGAATAGAGTTCTGCACAAAAGCGGCGAGCACGGCGGATGCTGAAATACCTAAGATGGCTAAGACTATTACTGCTATCTCTACCCAATCCTTGAAAACAGGGATGTTTCGGAGTAGCAATAGGGAGTCCCAAAGAATAAGCCCCAAAGCTCTGCAAAACTTATGCATCTGTTAGAATTGTCGAAATGTTGGTGCGTTCGATTATGATGTCCCCGGTTCTACCTGGCCTCTAGACAAATACGCAACATGTAGATAAGCTCCAGACTATTATCGCAATATTAACGATGAAGCGCTACTAAAACCGCCATACCTCCATCGCCGCCTTCCCCATCACCCACTCCCTGTCTGACTTGCTCTTCAGCGCGGGGTAGTCCCTGATGCCCGCCAGCGCGTTCCCATACCCCTCTCGATTGCTCACCGGCGGGTAGTCGCTGCCCCACATCACGCGCTTCGGCCCAAACGCCTCCAAGGCCATGTCCACCAGCGGCGGCGTGTAGTCAAACCCGAACTCCGGCGTCAGCACCGGCGGCCTCTCGCTAATCTCCCCCAGCCCGCCCACCTTGATATACGTGTTCGAGTATTTCGCCAGCGAAAGTATCCTCTTGTAGGTCGAATACGGCGCCTTCTCCCCAGGCTTCATGTTCCCCAGGTGTTCGATGACCATAGGCAGCTTAGGCATCGACACCACCAGCCCCTCAAACTCCTCCGACGCATACGGCGCCGTCTGCCCCGACACGCTCACCGTCAGCCCCAGTTCCGACGCCTTTTTCCATATCGCCAGCAGGTCCTTCCCCGGCGATCTGTCCGATGCATTCAGCCGCACCCCCACCGCCCCCTTCCTCGCCCACCCCTCCAGCGCCTTCCCCGCATCCGCCTTCGACACGTCCACAATCGCCACCACCGCAAACTTCCCCGGATGCTTCTTTGCAGCCTCGATGAGATAGCTGTTGTCATACGCCCCCCGATGCTGCACCAGCGTCGCCTTCTCCACGCCGTTCAACTCCATCTGCCGCAGCAGCATCTCAATAGGCTCAAACCAGTTCAACCCCGCATGGCAGTGCGTATCCACTATGAGCATGACTCCTCGCCTCCTTCATATTCATTGAGCGTGTTCTATCTACCCAGTAGACTCCAATATGCGTTGCACACCCACCGATAAAGCCTATGCCGCACCCTTCAGGGTGCGGTAGGGTACTACAATTCAATAGCCACTTCCCCTTCCGCGCCCATAGCTTGGCACAAAACGCCCCAAATGTCTCTACTCGCCAACCCTGTGATAACATGAGCGCGAAACTGCACCCGGGAGGCGGCCATGCTGGACATCCTCATCAAAAACGGTCAGATTATCGACGGCTCAGGCAGCCCCGGCTTCTTCGGCGCTGTCGGCATCGAAAAGAACACCCTCTCCATCCTCCGCGGCGACGTATCTAACGCCGAGGCCGCCCAGACCATCGACGCCGCCGGCAAAGTCGTCTGCCCCGGCTTCATAGACCTACACTCCCACGCCGGCCTCACCATCCTCGGCGAACCCAAGCACGAGCCCAAAGTCCGCCAGGGCGTCACCACCGAGCTTATCGGCATCGACGGCATCTCCCACGCCCCCTTCAAAAGCCATAAGGAGCTGGAACGCTATATATGGCTGGACTCAGGCCTCAACGGCTACCCACCCAAAGCCGACTGGCTCACTGTCACCGAACTGCTGAACAAGTACGATAACAAAGTCGCCATCAACATCGCCTACATCATCGGCAACGGCCCACCACGAGTTTGGGCCGTCGGCTGGAACGACCGTCCCGCCACCGGCGCCCAGCTTGAGGACATGAAGTCGGTCATGCGCGAAGCCATGGAGGAGGGCGCCTGGGGCCTCTCCACCGGTCTCGACTACGCCCCCGGCTCCTACGCCTCCACCGATGAACTCGTCGCCCTCTCCGAGGTCTCGGCCCGCATGGGCGGCTTTTACCACACCCACACCCGCGCCAAGCTCCGCGCCAAAGGCCTCCTCGCCCCCTGGCACGAGGCCCTCGATATAGGACGACGCAGCGGCAGCCCCGTCCACTTCACCCACTACCGACAGCCCGGCCAGGGCGTCGGCAGTCACTATGATTACATCGGCCTCGTCGAAAAGTCCCGTGACGAGGGCCTGGACGTGACCTTCGACTGCTACAGCTACCCCTTCTCCAGCACCTCCATCACCATCGCCCTGCCGGACTGGGCCAAGGACGGCGGCCCCGAGCGCCTCATGGCCGCCCTTAAAGACCCCTCGGATAGGGCCAAGATGAAGAAAGACCTGTCCCGCGAGCGCGTCGAGAACAGCTATCTCACCCACTTCCGACGCCCCGAGAACAAGAAGTACGAAGGCAAATGGGTCCTCGACATCGCCGAGATGCGAGGTCAAGACCCTGCCGACGCCATCTTTGACCTCCTCATCGAGGAGAACCTCAGCGTGTGCGTCATTACTCTGGGCGTCAACGAGCAGACCCTCCCCGCCTTCGTCGCCCATCCCTACGGCATGATCGCCAGCGACTCCATCATGCTGGGCGAATTCCCCAGCCCCCGCACCTACGGCTGCTTCCCCGTAGTCCTGGCCGAATTCGTCCGCGCCGAAAAGCACCTGCGCCTCCCAGAGGCCATCCGAAAGATGACCTCTTTCCCCGCCCAGCGCATGGGCCTGCAAGACCGCGGCCTCCTCCGCGACGGCCTTAAGGCGGACGTCGTCATCTTCGACCCCGCCACCGTCAAAGCCCCCGCCAACCGCCACCACCCCAAGCAGTTCCCCATCGGCATAGACCACGTCATCGTCAACGGCACGCCCGTCATCAAAAACGGCAAGCACACCGGCGCCCTCCCCGGCAGATCGATAAGAAGGGGTAAACGCTCATAGCCAGCGTCGGTTATAGAAGTAAAACAAAATGGCCCCCACAAATTGGGGGCCATTTTAAGTAGTCTGAATCTAGCCTAACTTTCCGCTGTAGGAGCCTTCATTCTCTCCTTCAGGGTGTCTCGCATCTTGCGGAAGTTGGTGAGGCTGGGATAAATGTTGCCCTCCGCCTTCCTGTCGAAAATCTTCTCACCGTTATACAGGACTTCGAAGCGTCCGCCCACTTCTGGGGTGACCGTGATAGCTACATCGGGACCAAACTCTCGGAAAAATTCGCTGACCATCCAGGCAGCTACGTTATGATGCCCTCAAGGAACGCAATAGACAATCTCGATGCCGAATTTCCCTATCATTGCGCAGTCCTCCTAATCAAGATCGGGATTTAGGCTGTTGAGTATCTTATGACAAGTTGACTCGGAAATCAACCAACCCAGGTGCAAGTGCCGCTAGATTCGCTACGCCGCTGGGCTGTTGACCTGCGCCGTCAGTTTGGGTCGGCGACGCGCGTACTCGTTCTCCAGCAGTCCCATAACTATCGAGTCGTACCACTTGCCTTCCTTCGGATGCGTGCTGCGCAGGTGCCCCTCCAACATGAACCCCATCCTCTCGAACATATGGATAGCGTGGCTGTTATATTCCGGTATGTCAGCCCAGACCCTATGGAGCTTGTATGTGTAAAAAGCTATATCCAGGAGTTGCAGCAACGCGGCGGACCCAAAGTGCTTCAGCCACAGGTCCTTCCGTCCAATGATTATGAATATCTGGGCCTCATGGAGGGGCGGCTCTATCAATAACTGGCACTCGCCCACGTGGCCCTCTTGCGAGTCATAAATCGAGTACACTTTGCGTGTCTCGCCTTGAAAGGCGCTCTTCCACTCCTCTTCCGGCGCTTCCGCCATCTTCTGAGGGGAGTAGCCTATATGCATAGGCTCGCCTGCGTCATCGGCGCCGTACCATGAGTCTCGTACCTCGGGATCTTGAAGCCACTGGGCCATCCGGGCCACGTCTTCGCGGGAAACTTCGGTCAGGCGGGTCTCGGGCATTGCGGGCCTCCTATGGTCAAGCTATAAAGGGAAAAAGCAACAAGCAAGGCGTGGGAGGTCTTGAGTTGATTGTACCTATTGAGAAGCCGCTAGGCAACCCTTAATATTCAGCGTATGGATCAGGCCCAAAAACGCCGTGCTCATACCCTCGCCAATAGCCGCTCGACCCTCTACTACGACGTCTTCCAGACTCGATTCGGCTGGTTTGCCGCCGTCCTGTCTCCCAACGGCCTAAAATACGGCAGCTTAAAATCCACGCCCCAGGACTCCTTTGAGGAACTGGGGCCACAGGTAGAAGCCGCCCAATTTGACCCGGACAGGCTCAAAGACATTCGAGAATTGCTGCAATCTTTTCTGGCGGGCAAGGCTGATAACCTCGATCAGATCGTTCTGGACATGGAAGACGCGCCGGATTTCCACAAGAGGGCCTGGGAGGCCTGCCGCTCCATACCCCTGGGCGAGACCCGAACTTATGCCTGGCTGGCCGCCATGGCGGGACGCCCCGGCGCCTACCGCGCTGCGGGACAGGCCATGGCGCGGAACCGCGTGCCCATCGTCGTCCCTTGCCACAGGGTCATCGGCAGCGACGGCGGCCTCCACGGCTACGGCGCCGGCGGCCTCGGTGTCAAGGCCGAGCTCCTCAGGATGGAGACTCTTCTCCTTCAGCGTAAACCGTCTGCTGGCTGAGGACTTCCAGCGCCCTTAGCCTCTGCTTCTCGTCCACCATGAGCCGTACCGGCAGAGGCGAGCTTCCCAGGAATGACGACACGTCTCCCTGCTTTAGAATGACCCTGATGCCTTCTGAAGACAGCAGGTTCTTCCACATCTCCGCCGTCCA
>Ga0194132_10013117_pt1 | contig 10140 bp, 6 predicted proteins | sample TA2KigOf80mmetaG_FD_148612 | JGI IMG/M metagenome (GOLD analysis project Ga0194132, IMG submission 148612) | Freshwater microbial communities from Lake Tanganyika, Tanzania - TA2015054 Kigoma Offshore 80m | ecosystem: Environmental > Aquatic > Freshwater > Lake | place: Tanzania: Lake Tanganyika... | reverse complement strand
AGCAGAAGCGCTCGTTGCCCGAGCGGGCGATGAGGCCGGCGATGATCTGGTCGTTGAGCCCGAGGTTGAGCACCGTCTCCATCATGCCCGGCATCGAGGCCCGGGCCCCGGAGCGCACCGAAAGCAGCAAGGGGTTGGCCGGGTCGCCGAAGCGGGCGCCCATCTTCTGCTCCACTTCTTTGATGGCGCTCTCGACCTGTTTCTTCAGTTCGGCGGGGTAGCTCTTGGCGTGCTGGTAGTAGTAGGTGCAGACCTCGGTGGTGATGGTGAAGCCGGCCGGGACCGGCAGGCCCAGCTTGGACATCTCGGCCAGGTTGGCCCCCTTGCCGCCCAGCAGGTTGCGCATGGAGGCGTCGCCGGCGGTTTTGGGGGTGCCAAATAGATAGACGTATTTCTGCGCCATGGGGACGTCACTTTCTACGAAGAATACAGAGGAAGAGGATGCGCCGGCGGGTGGCCGGAGACGCGCTGCTGGGTGATGCTGGGGAAAATCGGCCTCGTTGAGGGGGTAATATATTGAAAGGAGGAGGCAGAGGCAAGAGAGTTCACCCCCACACCTTTTCCCACTGCCGGCTGGCGGCGGAGCGGTAGATGGCCAGGGCGGCGCGCAGCTCGCCGAGGGCGGATTCGGGGCCGGCGGCGAGGGGTTTGCCGTCGAGCACGGCGCGGGCGAAATCCTCCAGTTCCGGGCCAAAGGACTTGGCGTAACCCTGAGGTTCCATTAGGGTTCTGCCCTGGCGGTGCTCCCGGTCGTACAGGCGGATACCCCCCCCGAAGGCGCCGTCGAGCACCAGTTCCCCCTTGGTGCCGGTGATCCGCCACCAGGGCTCGGGGCCCATCGGGGTGGCCACCATCATGGCGTCGAAGCCGGCCACCGCCCCCGACTGGAAGCGGAAGAGGGCCCGGACCAGGGACTCCCCCTCCATCTGCGCGAGGGGATGGCCGATGGCGGCCACCACCTCATCGAGTTCGCCCAGCCACATGCGCAGGGGCCTGATCCAGTGGGAGCCCCCGTCGATGGTGATGCCCCCGCCGGCGCGCGATTTCTCGTAGCGCCAGGGCTTCTTCTCCTTGAACCAGTACTCGTCGAACTCGCAGACAAAGGCGGCCCTGGCGGTGATGATCTCCCCCAGGTCGCCGCTCTGGATCACCTCCTGGGCCTTGACGACCTCGGGCCAGTACTGGGCGTTCTCGGCCACCATGAACACCGTGCCGGCCTTCTTGGCGACTTCTAGGATGCGGGCGCAGCCCTCGAGGGTGGGGGCCATGGGTTTTTCGAGCAATACGTGTTTGCCGGCGGCAAAGGCCTTGAGGGCGCAGGATTCGTGCAGGTCGTGGGGCAGGAGGATGTCCACGGCGTCGAACTGGCCCTTTTCGAGGGCCTCGTCGTAGGAGGTGAAGACCTGGGCGCCGGTCTCGGCGGCGTAGGCTTCGGCCTTGGCGCGGTCGGTGTCGATGGCGGCGGTGACCTTGACGCGGGGGACGCGCTCTTTGATACCGTTGAGGTGGTAGCGGGCGATGGCGCCGCAGCCCAGCAGGGCGAGGCGGAGGGAGTCGGGCATGGGATGGGCTCCTGGAAGGGGTAGAGAGGGCAAAAATACAGCGTAGAGGAGAGAGGGGCAACAGGAGGAAAACTTGCCGGGGAATAGTCGAATTTGTATAAATTAGAGCCATATCCTTGCGGAGGGATGAGAAGATGAGCAGATGGCTAATGGCAGTGGCGGTTGGGCTGACCCTTGCCGGCGCGGGTTTGGCCGAGGAGGACGAGGGCCGCCTGACCGGAAAGGTGACGGACGAGGCCGGCCAGGCCCTGGTGGGGGCCAATGTGGCGGTCAAGGGCCCGCAGATCCCCGGCGGAAAAGGGGTGAGTGCCGACGGCCAGGGGAGGTACCAGATCGGCGATTTGCACCCAGGCACCTACCAGGTGACAGCTACCTACGTGGGGCACAAGGCCGCGGCCCAGGAGGTCCAGCTAGCGGCCGGCCAGGCCCTTGATCTCGATTTTGTCCTCAAGTCCGTCCTGATCGAGCTGGAGCAGAGCGTGGTTTCCGCCTCTCGCGTCCAGGAAAAGATCCTCGATGCGCCGGCTTCGGTGGGGGTGGTCGAGGCGCCCGAGATCCGCGGTCGGCCGGTGCTTTCGGTCTCCGAGCACGTCAAAAGCGTGCCGGGGGTGGATATCTCCCGCACGGGCCTGGTGCAGAGCAACGCAGTGGTCCGGGGGTTCAACAACGTTTTCTCCGGGGCGCTGATGACCCTGACGGACAACCGCCTGGCCCACGTGCCCTCGCTGCGCCTCAACGCCTACAACTTCATCCCGGTGGTCAACGACGACATCGAGCGCATCGAGGTGGTGCTGGGCCCCGGCTCGGCGCTCTACGGGCCCAATAGCGCCAACGGGGTGATGCACATCATCACCCGTTCCCCGCTGAATTCCCAGGGCACCTCGGTGCGGCTGGGCGGCGGGGAGCGCAGCCTGCGCCAGGTGGAGCTGCGGCACGCCGGGGTGATCGAGTCCAAGCTGGGGTACAAGGTCTCGGCCCAGTACTACGCCGGCACCGACTGGAAATACACGGATCCAGCGGAGACCCGGCCGCGTGACTACGACGTGCAGCGGCGCAGTCTGGAGGCCCGCCTTGACTACCGCCCGACCGGCGACCTCACCGCCATCGCCTCCTTTGGCCATAACCTGGGCAGCTACATCGAGATGACCGGGTTGGGCGCGGCCCAGGCCAAGGACTGGAGTTACAACTACGGCCAGTTGCGGCTGCTCTACGGCAACTGGTTCGCCCAGGCCTTCCGCAACTGGAGCGACGCAGGGGACACCTACCTGCTGCGCAGCGGAGCCGACATCGTGGACAAGTCGAGCCTGACCGCCTTCCAATTGCAGCACCAGGCCTCGCTGGGTTCCCGGCAGCGCTTCATCTACGGAGCCGACGCGCTGTTGACCCGGCCCAACAGCGAGGGCACCATCACCGGCCAGAACGAGGAGGACGACGACATCAACGAGCTGGGCGGATACCTGCAAAGCGAGACCGCCCTGCACGCCAAGCTCAACCTGGTGCTGGCCCTGCGCTACGACGACCACAATCGCATCGGCAAGGCCGAGTGGTCGCCCCGGGCCGCCTTGGTCTTCAAGCCCAGGGAGACCCAGACCCTGCGCCTGACTTACAACCGCGCCTTCAGCACCCCCACCTCCAACAACCTGTACCTGGACCTGGTGTCCAGCCCGGACGCCTTTGGCCTGGGCAGGAATTTCGCCGCGGCGCTGGGGTACAGCCCGGCCATCGACGTGCGGGCGCAGGGCAACTATCGCAAAGGGTACGAGGGGGGGTTCAGCTTCCGCCGCGGCGCCGACGGCAGGCCGCTTTTCCGTTCGCCCTTCTCTCCGGTGGCCAGGCTGCAACCGGGCGACTACCTGTCCCTGGACGACCCGGTGTTCACCAATGTGATGTGGGGGGTGGGGCGGGGAGCGGTGCTGGCGCAGTTCGCTCCGGTGTTCCAAGGGCTGGCGACCCAGCGGTTGATGGCCGCCGGGATGGACGCAACCACCGCCCAGACGCAGGCCGGAGCACTGGCCGCCGGCCTGCCCGGCCTGCTGCCGGCCCAGTTGCCGGGCCTGAAGAACACCCTGCGCGAGTTGAATCCGGAAACCCGCGGCTTCGACCCGGTGACTGTCGCCGACGTAGTCGATGTACCCTCCACCAAACCCACCATCACCAGGACCTACGAGCTGGGGTACAAGGGGCTGATCGGCGGCAAGCTGGTGGTGGCCGCCGACGCGTACCGCACTCAGACCAAGAACTTCGTCGGGCCCCTGGCCGTGGAGACGCCCAACGTCTTCCTCGACCCGGCCAGCCTGGCTGCGGCCCTGGGGCCGGCCCTGGGGGCTGCGCTACAGGATCCGGCCAACGCGGCCCTGGCCCAGGCCCTGGGAGCCCTCGATGCCAACGGCAACGGCCCGGTCGACGAATTGGTCACCCAGATCGCGTTGGGGGTGGATGGCAAGCCAGGCGGAAGCCCCGGGGTGGCGGAAATTCCCTTCGGCACCGTCACCCCCGAGCAGGCCTACGACCCGAATGCGGTCATCCTGACCTACCGCAACTACGGCGAAGTCACGGTCAAGGGCCTGGACCTGAGCCTGGCTTACTACCTGGGCGAGCGGTGGAGCTTCACTGGCAACTACTCCTGGGTGGACGACAACCTCTTCGAGAACCTCGACAACATCGCCGACGTCACCCTCAACTCGCCCAAGCAGAAATTCCGGGTGGGGGTGACCCGCGAGCTGCCGCAGTGGCGGCTGCGGGCCGGGGCCGGGGTGCGCCACAACGGCTCCTACCCGATGGCCTCGGGGGTGTACGAGGGCGAGGTGGAGGCCTTCACCCTGCTGGACCTCAACCTGGTCTACAAGCTGCCAGTGGACCAGGATCTGTCGCTGATCCTCAACGCCGACAACGTGCTGGACAAGCAGCACCGCGAGTTCGTCGGGGCGCCGGAGATTGGTCGGCTGGTCTTTGCGCAGTTGGGGGTGAATTTCTAGATTGTCGGAGAAGAAGCAAAAGCGGGACGGGGAAACCATCCCCGTCCCGCTTTTTGGTGTGGCGCTGACAGTGGCTCAGGTCGCCTGCCCGCCCCTGGCCATGACCACCTTGCCGGTGCGCACCATCTCGCGCAGGTCGAACTTCCCCAGCAGGGACTCCAGGGCGTCCATCTTGTCGGAGGTGCCGGTGGCCTCGATGGTGATGGTCTCCTCGGAGATGTCCACGGTCTTGCCGCGGAAGGCTTCGGCGATTTGCAGGATTTCGGTGCGTTCGGGCACCGAGCAGCCCACCTTGAAGAGGGCCAGTTCCCGGGTGACGGCCTGGTCGTCGCTGTGGTCCTTGGCGTGCACGACATCGACCAGCTTGTTGAGTTGGAGGATGATCTGGTGCAGCACGTCCTCGGGCCCGCTGGAGGTGATGGTCATGCGCGAGGTGCGCGGCAGGTGGGCCGGCGAGACCACCAGGGACTCGATGTTGTAGCCGCGGCGGGCAAAGACCTGACTGATGCGCATCAGCACGCCGGGCCGGTCGTTGACCAGGAGGCCGATGGTGGTTTTCTGGGTTTTCAGGGCGCCGTTTTCCATCAGGTGCTCCCGGTCGGTTTTTCGAGTTTGTACTTGGGCGGCTCGATGATCATCTCGCTGAGGGCCGCCCCGGCGGGGATCATCGGGAAGACATTGTCCTCCTTTTCGCACTCGGCGTGGATCACGCAGGGACCCTCGTTATGGGCCAGGGCCTGCCGGAGGACCTTGTCGATGTCGGCGGTGCGCCGCAGGTGGAAGCCCTTGATCCCGTAGGCTTCGGCCAGCATGACGAAATCCGGGTTGCCCTCCAGGTCCACCCCCGAGAGCCGGTTGTCGAAGAAGAGGTTCTGCCACTGGCGCACCATGCCCAGGTAGCGGTTGTCCAGCACCAGGACCTTGATGGGCAGGCGGTGCAGGGCGGCGGTGGCCAGCTCACACATGGTCATCTGGAAACCCCCGTCGCCGACGATGGCCGCCACCAGTTCGCCGGGCCGGCCGAACTGGGCCCCCACCGCGGCCGGAAAGCCGTAGCCCATGGTCCCCGCCCCGCCCGAGGAGAGCCACTGGCGGTGGTAGCGGGTCTGGTAGAACTGGGCGGCCCACATCTGGTGCTGGCCCACGTCGGTGGTGACGATGGCCTTGCCTTCGGTCAGGTGGTAGAAACGGTCGATGACCGCCTGCATCTTGAGCCCGCCCTTGCGGCCGTAGTGCAGGGGGTACTTGTGTTTCCATTCCTCAATCTGGGCCAGCCAGACCTCCGAGTCCGTGGGCTCGACGTGGTGGATGAACTCCTCCAGCACCTGGCGGGCGTCCCCCTCGATGAAGACGTCGGGCCTCAGCACCTTGCCGTACTCGGCCGGGTCGATGTCCACGTGGATCTTGGCGGCATCGGGGCAGAAGGCCGAGAGCTTGCCGGTGATGCGGTCGTCCCAGCGGGCCCCCACCGACATGATCAGGTCGCAGCCGGCCACGGCCTTGTTGGCGTACGCGGTGCCGTGCATGCCCAGCATCCCCACCGAGAGGGGGTGCTGCTCGGGGAAGCTGCCCTTGCCTAACAGGGTATTGGTGACGGGCATACGGGTTTTTTCGGCAAAGGCCAGGGCCACCTCGTGGGCCCCGGCGGCGATGCAGCCCCCGCCGAGGTAGAGCACCGGGCGCCGGCATTTGCGCAGGAGCCGGGCCGCCTCCTTCAGGTGCTGGGGGTCGGGTTTGGTCTGGGCGTGGTACCCTGGGAGGAAGACCTTCTCCGGGAAATCGGCGTTGCACTCGGCCGAGGTGACGTCCTTGGGCAGGTCCACCAGAACGGGGCCGGTGCGGCCGGTGGTGGAGATGTGGAAAGCCTCGTTCATCACCCTGGGGATGTCCTCGGCATCCTTGACCAGGTAGGAATGCTTGACCACGGGCATGGAGACGCCGAAGACGTCGGCCTCCTGAAAGGCGTCCTTGCCGAGCATGGGGGTGATGGTCTGGCCGGTGAGCACCACCATGGGGACCGAGTCCATCTGGGCGGTGAGCAGCCCGGTGATGGTGTTGGTGGCCCCGGGGCCGGAGGTGACCAGCACCACGCCGGGTTTGCCGGTGGCCCTGGCGTACCCGTCGGCCATGTGGGTGGCGCCCTGCTCGTGGCGGGTGAGGATGAATTTGAGCTGCTTGGAGTCCACCAGGGCATCGAAGATGGGCATGGCGGCTCCGCCTGGGTGCCCGAAGATGTGCTCGACGCCGTGCCTTTCGAGGGCTTCGATGACCTTGTCCGCGCCTCTGGCCATATTTGCCTCCAAAATACAGGTTTAAAAATTATTATGTATATCTGATGACCAAATTATACGATTTTTCATGCATGATCGCAAGGAAATTTTTAGTAGCCTATCAATTTTATCGGAAAAACCCCGGTGATTTTGCAGAAGAAAATAGAAAAGGGGCTATTTGATAGGAAATAGCCCCAGTAGATAGACGGTTAGGTCCGTGGGGTGCCCGCTCCGGCGTCTCTGCAGTCCCGGACCTTCCCCCTCGCTCCTTAAACTACGCTTCCCCCGGCCCTACTCTGCGGTCCTGCCCCTCAACCGCTCCCCCAGAAGCCGCCCCTTCCACCTGCCGCTGCGCTCCCCCCCGCTGGGGCACTCCCCCGGCCCGCTACACGGATATCCTGGGATCTCTGGCGGCGGGGAGATGACCCCGAAAACCTTTCCCTGGGGAGTGGCTGGGGAGGGAAGTCCGCGTGGCGGGGGGCCGGGTAGCGGAGCGATGAGCGAGCGAGGGGACGCAACGCCCCAACGTATGGGGCGTTGCGGGGGCGGAGGGGATGAGATGGGCGCGCCTTGGGAAAGGTTGAAGTGGGTCGCTTCCCGACGCCCCTTGCTAGCTCATCCCCACACCTCTTTCAATAACCTGATCCAGTTGCCGGCCAGGATGCCTTCCACGTCGGCGGGGGCGTAGCCGCGCCTGTGGAGGATGGGGGCGAGGTGCTGGAGGTCGGCGATGGTGTTGAGGTCGCGGGGGGACTGCTCCTGGCCGTAGCCCCCGTCCAGGTCGGTGCCGATGCCGCAGTGTTTGGAGGTGCCCAGGAGCTGGGCGATGTGGTCGATGTGGTCGGCTACGGTCTCCAGGGTGGCCCCGGTGCGCTGCTGGTTGGCCGGGGTCTTGCGCTTCCACCCTGGGTCGAGCATCCAGGCGTCGAGGGCGGTGCCGATCACCCCGCCGCGCTGAGCGATGGAGCGGATCATCTCGTCGCTGAGCTGGCGCTGGCCGGGGACCAGGGCGCGGCAGTTGTGGTGCGAGGCGCAGACCGGGCCCTCGTAGCAGTCGAGCACCTCCCAGTGGGCCTGGTCGGTGAGGTGGGTCATGTCCACGATGATGCGGGCGGCGCGCAGGGCGTCGAGCAGGGGCTTGGCCCTGGGCAGCAGGCCGCCCTCGGTGCCGGTGCCGTGGGAGTAGGCGCTGACTCCGTAGTGGGAGATGCTGACCATGCGCAAGCCGAGGTCGTGCCACTCCTGCACATTGTCCGGCCCCAGGATGGGATCGGCGCTCTCCATGGCCAGCACCATGCCGAAGGGCGTGTCGGCCTGCGGGTTCTTCCAGGCGGCGGCCATCTGGTCCAGGTCGCGGGAATTGCGGATGAAGCGCAAAAAGCCCTGCCGCTCCAGCACCTGGTAGTAGGCGGCGTGGCCCCGGCCCACGGCGTAGCACTGGTCCTGGGTGTACATGCCGGTGCGGGTCCAGCGGTCGTGGGGGTCCAGGCGCGACATGACGGTGGCGAAGAAGATCCCCACCTGGCCCCGGCGCAGTTCGGGGAAGGTGGTGGTGCAGGCCCCAAAGGAATCGTGGAGGGCCACCGGGTCGTGGGTGCGCACGGTGGCGGCCGGCAGGGTGAGGTCGCGGTTGAGTTGCAGGGCGTCGAAGGCGAGGTCGAGGTGGCTGTCGATGATGAGGGGCATGGGGGTCTCCGATTTGCTATGGTGATGTGGTAAGGGCGATAGGGGCAGGTGTCTAACCTGCCCCTACCCCCACGCCTGGCGGAAGAATCTCAGCAAATTCCCGTGGGCGATCCGGGCGATGTCGGCCTGGCTGAAGCCGCGCCTGTCGAGGATGCCCAGGAATTTTTGCAGGTCGGCGATGGTATCGTAGTCGGTAGGCGAGGTTTCGCGGCCAAAGCCGCCGTCCAAGTCTGAGCCGATGGCCACATGCTCGCAGTTGCCGGTAAGCTGGCAGATGTGGTCGATATGCTCAATCACCGCCTTCATCGAGCGCTTGGCCGTGGCGGGCCAGGTCTCGGGATGGTCGAAGTTCCAACTCGGGTTGAGCATGGGCTCGGCGAAGACCATGCCGAGCACCCCGCCCCGCTCGGCGAGGGCGCGGATCATCTCGTCGCTCAGGTGGCGCTGTCCGGGGACCAGGGCGCGGCACATGCAGTGGCTTGCGTGGACGGGGCCGTCCCAGTGTTCGAGGATTTGCCAGAAGGTGAGGTCCGCGGCGTGGGTGAGGTCGAGGATTACGCCGGCGGCTCGCAGGGCGTCCATCAGGGGATAGGCGTTGGGGAAGAGGCCGCCCCGGGTGCCGGTGCCGTGGCCCCAGGTGTTGACGCCAAAGTGGGTGATGCCCACCGAGCGCAGGCCCCACTGCCACCACTGGGAGACGTGGTCGGGGTCGAGGATGGGGTCGGCGCTCTCCATGGAAAGGATGAGGCCCACCGGGGTCTGGGGGGTGGGCTGCTCCCAGGCTTTGACGCTGGCCTCCAGGTCGGCGAGGGTACGGATGAATTTGAGTTCGCCCCGGCGCTCCAGCGCCCGGTAATAGTGCAGATGGGATTGGCCGATGGCCGCGGCGGCGGTCTGGGTGCGCATGCCGTCGTTCATAGTGACCCCGGGCATCTGCACCCGGGACATGATGGTGGAGAGCATGATGCCCACTTGTCCTTGCCGCATGGCTGGCATGGTGACGGTGACTACCCCCTTGCCCATTGGCTCTAGTCCCCGGCGCTCGCGCAGGGAGTCGGGGTGGTCAGGGCCGCGGGGAGGGTCGGGGTCCTCGCGCTCGCGGAGTTCCTGTACGGTGAGGGTGAGGTCGCGGCGGTGGTAGGTGGCGTTGTAGGCCATGTCGAGATGGCCGTCGATGATCAGCATAGACACCTCATTTCAGTGTTGCACTTGTGGGCATCGAGAGACGGTCCCTTTTTCGCGCCGGGGGGCGACCCACTCCAGCCTTTCCCAAAACGCGTCCTGCCCCCTCGCTCGCATAGTTCCGCTACCCGGCTCCCCAACACGCGGACTTCCCCGCCCTACCACTCCCCAGGGAAAGGCTTACGCGGACATCCCCCCGTCGCTGCGCATATTACTTCCCAGAATCGCCTTCAGGGCACTCCCACATCCCTGGCGGATCGCTCCGGGGTCATCTCCCCGACGCCTACGATACGCGGTATTTCTGGATGGTCTCTTCGCGAATGGTGACGCCCAGGCCAGGGCCTTCGGGGAGGTGGATGTAGCCGTCCACGATGGGGAATTTCTCCACAGTGAGGTCGTGGCGCAGGGGGGAGTCGGCCATGCAGTACTCGAAGACCTCGCCGTGGGGGGCGGCGGCCAGGCCGT
>Ga0194132_10013116_pt1 | contig 10140 bp, 10 predicted proteins | sample TA2KigOf80mmetaG_FD_148612 | JGI IMG/M metagenome (GOLD analysis project Ga0194132, IMG submission 148612) | Freshwater microbial communities from Lake Tanganyika, Tanzania - TA2015054 Kigoma Offshore 80m | ecosystem: Environmental > Aquatic > Freshwater > Lake | place: Tanzania: Lake... | reverse complement strand
GCCCGATCGAAGAGGTGCAGGCCAGGGTGGCCATGCGGTGATTGGCCTTGGCGAAGCCGGCGGCGGTGTGGACCATGGACTGCTCGTTGCAGGGATGGTAGTAGGGCAGGTCGGCGCCGTACTCCTCAAGGGCCTGGCCCATGCCGGTGACGTTGCCGTGGCCGAAGATGCCGAAGACGGCGGGGATCAGGCGGCGGGTGCGGCCATCGCGCTCGCTGTGCTGCACCTGCAGGTATTTGACGATGGCCTGGGCCATGGTCAGGCGGATGGCGGGGGTATTCATGGCGTTGGTCTCCTCAGAGGTCACACAGGTTAAAAGTGGTCTGGCGCGCAGCGATGGGCTCGCCTTTGGAAAGGAACTCGTGGCCGACCTAGCCCTCGTACCCGGTGGCGCGGATGATGGCCGGGTAGTTCAGTTCCTCGGGCTGGTTCAGGTCGTTGCGGCCCGGGTTGCCGGCGGTGTGGTAGTGGCCGAAATGGACGCGTTCCTGCTGGATGGTGCGGATGACGTTCCCTTCCATGATCTGCATGTGGTAGATGTCGCAGAGCAGCTTGACCCGGGGGGAGTTCACCTGCTTGCAGACAGCCACGCCCCAGGCGGTGCGGCCGCATTGGTAGTCCTAGTGGTTCACCTTGCTGTTAAGCAGTTCGAGCACCAAGTCCACCCCGGCGTCCTCGGCAGCCCTGGCCACCCGCCGCAGGCCTTGGGTGGTGATCTCGACACCTCACTGATCGTCGAGGCCCTGGCGGTTGCCGCTGAAGCAGATCAGGTTGGGGATGCCCCATTTGACCGCCTTGGCAAGATATTCAGTCAGTTCCTTCTCGATGCGGACGTGGTTCTCGGGTTTGTTCAGCCCGTCAGTGAGCGACTGGTGGCCGCTGATGGCGGCGATGGTGAGGCCGTGGTCCCGGATGAGAGGCCAGTGCTCCTCGCCCCCCAGTCTGACCGCGGCGTAGCCAATCTCGGCGCTGGCCTTCACCAGCCTCTCGGGTGCGATGCCGGCGCGGGCGAAGCACCACCAGGAAATAGATTGCTTGAGCTTCGACATCGGCGGTTCTCCTTATGTGCGTCGGGGAGCGACCCGCTCCAGCCTTTTCTGGGAAGAGGCAGTGCTCGGGGCCGGGAATACCCTTCCGGTGCTTCCCCAGGCGCAGACTTGCCGCCCTGCTCGCTAACCCTGCCCCACTGCCCTGCCAGTGCTCCGCTCTCCCGTCCACCCCCCCCGCGTCCCGCCGTAGCACCATTCAAATGGTGCTGCGCCCCAGGAAGCACCTCCAGGGCATCCCCGGCCCTCGTCCATTCCCCGCTTTAACTCACCCTAGCCCCAACTGCTTCAGGTACTCGCGGGTGCGGCGGGCGATGGGCAGGGGGCGGTCGAAGGGGGCGGGGTACATGTCCTGCTCTACGATGGCCCAGCCCGAAAAGTCGATCTCCTCCAGCACCTGGCGGAAGGCGTTGAAATCCACGATGCCTTGGGCCGGCTCCACGAACATCCCCTGGCCCACTGCGAGGGCAAAGGGGATCTTCTCGGCCTCGACCTTCTGTTGCATGGCCGGATCCACGCTCTTGAGGTGAAGGTAGGGGATGCGGGCGTGGTGGCGGCGCATGAAGGCCACCGGATCCCCGCCCCGGTACGCATGGTGGCCGGTGTCGAGACATAGGGAGACCAGGGCCGGATCGGTCTGTTCGAGAAAGGCCTCGATCTGGTCCTCGTACTCCACGTGGGTCTCGGCGTGGGGGTGGAAGACGGTGGTCAGGCCGAAGCGTTCGCGGGCGAGGCGGGCCACCCGGTGAGAGGTGTCGATGAGCCGCTTCCAGGGTTCCCCCTCCAGGCAGCGCGGGGCCAGCGGCGTCCCGGTGAACAGATCCGTGTACGTGCCATCGATGAGCACCAGGAAACGGGCGCCCAGGCCGGCTAGGAGTTCGCCGCCGCCGCTCACCTGGTTTTCCAGGTCGGCCCAGGAGCCGGGGTCTTCGAGGGGGCTCATGGCAAAGGTGGCGGATACCTTGAGGCCGCGCCGGCCCAGTTCGATTTTGAGGGTGGGTAGGTCGGGGGGCAGATAGCCGTAGGGGCCCAGCTCGGTCCACTCATAGCCGGCCTGGGCGATCTCGTCCATGAAGCGCTGCCAGGGGGTCTGCTTGGAGTCGCTGGGAAACCACACCCCCCACGAATCCGGGGCACTGCCGATGCGGACGTCCATCTCGATTGTCCTCCTGTGGACTACATCGTAATGACATCGGCAGCGGCTGTCAACTGGCTGATATCTGGTTTATATTGTTACCAGGCACAGGAGGTTTCCATGCGCCTTTCCCCAGCACAGATCGCCCACTTCGACCGCGAAGGGTATGTGGTGGCCCAGAACGCCCTCGGCGCGGCGGATCTTGCCCCGGTGATCCGCGCCTATGCGGAGTACATCGACCGGCGGGCCGGCCAGCTCTGCGCCCAGGGAAGGCTCTCGCGGACCTATGCCGAGGAGCCTTTCGACCGCCGGCTGGCCCGCATCAGCGAGGAGACCCTGGAGATCTATCGGGAGATGGACCTGATGGAATGCCGGCTGGAGGCGGCCTTTGCCTTTCTGCGCAACGAGGCGCTGATGGACCTGGTCGAGGGTTTGATCGGCCCGGAGATCCTCTGCAGCCCCATCCAGCACGGCCGGGCCAAGCTGCCCGGGGACCTGGTCTTCAGAGGGCAGGGAGATCCGGAGGAGGGCCGCCGGCAGGTGGAGGCAACTATCGCCGAGAACGTGGCCCCCTGGCATCAGGACGCCCAGGTCCACCTGGAGGAAGCGGACCCCAGCTTCATCCTGACGGTCTGGCTGCCCCTGGGTGAGGCCACCCCCGAGAATGGTTGCCTGCAGGTCATCCCGCGCGTACACCACAGCGGCGTGGTCTACTGGAGCGAGGGCTTCGGCCTCGACCCGCGGCAGATCCCCGGCGCCGAGGTGGTGACCTTGCCCATGCGCAAAGGCGACGTACTCTTGATGCACAAACTCACCCCCCATTGCTCCACCCCCAACCAGAGTGGCCGCATCCGCTGGAGCCTGGACTTGCGCTACCAGCTCATCGGCACCCCCACAGGCCGCAGCTTCTACCCGGAGTTCGTCAGCCGCAGCCGCGCCAATCCCGGAGCGGTGCTCACCGACTACCCGTCCTGGAGCCGGCAATGGCAGGAGGCCCTGGCCAGGGTGCCCGCCGACCAGCGCCCCCGCCGTCAGCACCGGCCCCAGGTGCCCACCCCCATGGCCGTGTCCAGCCGCTGAGAGGAGCGACACCGTGAAGATCACCGAGATCAGGATCTTTCCCATCTGGGCCACCTTCCGCAACCAGCTCATTGTCAAGGTCGAAAGCGACCAGGGCTACTACGGCTGGGGCGAGTCCGGGGTGTCGGGAAGGGAGCTGGCGGTCAAGGGCGCGGCCGAACACTTCCGCCAGTTCCTGATCGGCAAGGACCCCCGGCGCATCGGGGCCCTGTGGCAGGAGATGTACCGGGGCCAGTACTTCGAGGGGGGGCGGGTGCTGACCGGGGCGATGGCCGCCATCGACATCGCCCTGCACGATCTGGTGGCCCGTTCCCTGAACGTGCCGGTGTACCAGTTGCTGGGCGGGGCGCAGCGCGAGTCCATCCCCTGCTTCCCTACCTCGGGGGCCTTGAGCGGGCCGGCGGTGGTCGAGGACGCCCGCCGCCTGGTGGACCGGGGCTGGCGGGTGATCCGCTTCGTGCCCGGCCATCCGGACACCGGCGGTGACGCCAACCTGTTTGAGCCGCGCGAGTCCATCGCCCTCACCGCCGAGTGGATGATCAAGGTGCGCCAGGCCCTGGGCCCAGGGCCGGTGCTGGGCATCGACTACCACCACCGGCTCAGCGTGGCCGAGGCCGCCTCCTTCTGCCAGAAGCTGCCGCCGGGCACCCTCGATTTCCTGGAGGAGCCCATCCGCGACGAGACCCCCGAGGCGTACGCGGTCCTGCGCCAGCTGACCCCGGTGCCCTTTGCCATCGGCGAGGAGTTCTCCAGCAAGTGGGCCTTCCTGCCCTACGTGGAGCGGGGTCTGACCAACTTTGCCCGCGTGGACGTGTGCAACGTGGGCGGTTTTACCGAGGCGATGAAGGTGGCCGGCTGGTGCGAGGCCCACTACATCGATATGATGCCCCACAACCCGCTGGGCCCCATCAGCACCGCGGCCCATGTCCACTTTGGCGCGGCGGTGCCCAACTTCGCCTGGCTGGAGTCGCGGGATGGGGAGTTCTCCTTTGACGCGGAACTCTTTCCGCAGCAGCACCACCTGCAGGGCACGGGCTTCCCCTTGCCGCAGGGGCCCGGGCTGGGGGTGGAGTTCAACGAGGAGAGGGCGCGGGAGGCCTTCCGCTTCTGGGAGGCGCCCCATCTGCACCGGCGGGACGGATCGTACACGAACTGGTAGGGAGGGAGCAAGGGCGCGTTTTTCGCGGGCAGGGAAAACCGCGCCAGCGGGGTGGGGCACTTGAACAGGAGGGCCCCCATCGTCGAGAACCAACAGGCCAGGATGAGACCCACTGCCAGGTGGAGCTTGGTGGTTATCCTGGCGCCGAGCGCCCCGATCTCGGTGTCCCCTTTGGCCTCAAGGGGCTCGATGAGGGCACGCAGGTCCTCCTCGCTCAGGCTGAGCCGCCGATCTACCTGCTGGAGCACCTCGCGGGTGGTGCGTTCTGGCGTCGAGGTCATGGGGCAATCCGTTTTTTTGACGATCCGCAAGGGATATAGGCAAAAGCTGGACCAGGGAGCGCGGCCCCGGCGAGGATAGGCCAGTGGCGGTGCGGTGAAAATTCCGTTTGGTGTCGGACTAGGTTGTCAGGTACACTTCCCGGAAGGAGCAGGCTTCGTGAACTCACGGCAGCTCCAACCCGCACCGGAAGAATGCCGATGCCCTTCGCGCTGTTGGTCGCCTTGTTCTGGCTGGTCACCCCGGCCCAGGCGCAGTTCCGCTGCGCCGGCAGCCAGGGCGCCCCGACCAGAGAAGCCCTTCCTGCAGGGGTAGCCGCCAAGCCCACCCGCATCACCGCCAGTACCACCGGCACCCGCCGGGTCCTGGTGCTCTTTGCCCGCTTCAAAGGTGACCCCGCCAATCCGGTACCCTCCTGGGCCACCGATATCTTCAACCCCGACCTGCCCGGCAGCGGTTCCCATTTCTACGACACCATGTCCTTTGGCAAGCTGCAGGTGCGGGGGGAGGTCGCGCCGAGGGTGTACGAGTCCTCGCAGCCGGCCTCTGCCTATCTGGAGGACGACCAGACCCCGGAGCAACCTTTCAACCTGTTTGTGCCATGGGGGGAGAGGCGCCATCTTTGCTAGGCGTACAGGCCGCGAGGGAGAGCGAAGACGACCGCCACCCCCGGTAACCTCGACGAAAGGAGCTACACCCGGATGAAAAGTACCCCTGGCACCCGCGAACTCCTGCTGCTCCTGCTCGTGCTGCTTGCCGTTGCGGCCGGGGCCCAGACGCGCACGGCGGTGCAGGATTCGAGCCTGCGCTGGCGCGAGGCGCAGCCGGAGCGGTACGTGAACCCGTCGCGTTTCCCCTGGCCGCAGGACGCCAAGATGGCCCTGAGCCTCTCCTTTGACGACGGTTGGGACAGCCAGGTCGACTATGCTGTCCCACTCCTCGATTCCTTCGCCGTCAAGGCGACCTTCTACGTTCTTCCAGAAAGGGTGGCGGAGAAGGTCGAGGCCTGGCGCCGCGCCCTTGCCGCCGGCCACGAACTGGGCAACCACACGGCGCGCCATCCCTGTACCGGGAATTTCGCCTGGACCCGCTACGACGGCGTGGCGCTGGAGGACTACGACCTTGCGGGTATACGCAGAGAGATGGAGGAGGCCAACACCCAACTAGAGCAGTTGCTCGGGGTGCGGCCGACCGCCTTTGCCTACCCCTGCGGCGAGACCTACGTCGGGCGCGGCGCCCAGACCAGCAGCTATGTGCCGCTGGTGGCCGAACTCTTCCACCACGGGCGCCGCTGGGCCAGCGAGACTGCCAACGCCCCTTACTACGTCGATCGCGCGCAGATCATGGCGATGCGGATGGACAACGAGCCCTTCACCCGGATGGAGGGACTGATCCAGAGGACGAAGCGCAACGAGGATTGGCTGGTGCTGGCCGGCCACGGGGTGGGCGACAATCCGGGGTGGGGGACGGATCTGCAGATGCTCCGCCAGCTGCTGGCCTACGCCACCGATCCGGCCAACCAGATCTGGGTGGCGCCGGTGGGCGAGGTGGCCGCGTACATCGAGGCGCACCGGTCGCAGGCAGGTGCCCGGTAAGGGCCGGCCTCAGCCGGCGCGCCGCTCGTCCGAGGCGATCTTGCCGTCGAGGATGCGCACCACCCGGTGGGCGTGGGCAGCGATGTCGGCCTCGTGGGTCACCAGGATCACGGTGTTGCCCTCCCGGTGCAGGGCGGCGAAGAGGGCCATGATCTCCTCGCCGGTGCGGCTGTCGAGGTTGCCGGTGGGCTCGTCGGCCAGCAGGATGGCGGGGTTGTTGATCAGGGCCCGGGCGATGGCCACGCGCTGGCGCTGTCCGCCCGACAGCTCCGAGGGGCGGTGTTTCATGCGGTCGGTCAGGCCCACCCGCGCCAGGGCCTCCTCGGCCCGCTGCCGGCGCACGCGGCGGCTCTGGCCGGCGTAGATCAGGGGCAGTTCGACATTGCTCAGGGCCGAGGCCCGGGGCAGCAGGTTGAAGGTCTGGAAGACGAAGCCGATCTGCTGGTTGCGCACCTCGGCCAGGTCGTTGGCGTCCATGTCCGAGACGTCGGTGCCGTTGAGCAGGTACTGCCCGGCGGTGGGGGTGTCGAGGCAGCCGATGATGTTCATCAGGGTGGACTTGCCCGAGCCGGAGGGGCCCATGATCGCCACGTATTCGTTGCGGGCGATGCCCAGGTCCACCCCGTGTAAGGCGTGGACCTCCTCCTCCCCCATGCGATAGAGCTTCTCGATGCGGCGCAGTTCGATCATCACAGCCTATTCGTACCTGAGGGCTTCCACCGGGTCCAGGCGCGAGGCGCGCAGGGCCGGGTAGATGCCGAAGAAGAGCCCGATGGCGATGGAGACCCCCAGCGAGAGTCCCACCGCTCCCATGGAGACCACGCTGGGGAAGAAGGGCACCTCGGCGTAGTGCTCGATCACCGCCGAGATGGCCCGGCCCAGGCCGATGCCGCCCAGCACCCCCAGCACCCCCCCGGTGAAGCTGAGCACCACCGCCTCGGAGACGAACTGGAAGACCAGGTGGCGGGGCTTGGCGCCCAGGGCCTTGCGGATGCCGATCTCGCGGGTGCGCTCGGTGACCGAGACCAGCATGATGTTCATGATGCCGATGCCGCCCACCAGCAGCGAGATGGCGGCGATGCCGCCGGTGGCCAGCTTCATCACCAGGATGATCTGTTCGATCTGCTGCAAAAAGCCCTTGCCGGTGTCGATGCGGAACTCGGACTTGGGGCCGTGGAAACGCTTGAGGTTGGCCTCGATGGCGGCCACGGCGGCCGGCACGTCCTCGGGTTTCTCGGTGAGCACGAACACCCCGCCCAGCTCGCGGCGGCCGAAGAGCCGCAACTGGGCGGTGCTGAGAGGCACCAGTACCCGGTTGCCCCAGTCGTCCTCGAAGAGCTTCTTCTCCTCCATGGTGCCGACGACGGTGAAGCGCTGGCCGCTCATCTTCACCTCCTGGCCCAGCGGCGAGTCGGCGCCAAAGAGCTTCTCGGCCACCTCGGTGCCCAGCACACACACCGAGCGCCAGCCTTGCAGATCGCGCTCGTCGAGGAAGCGGCCCCGCTCCACCTCCCATTGGAAGGCGCTGGTGTAGCTGGGCAGGGTGGCCTCGACCTGGGCCCCGAAGGTGGCCTTCTGGTGGCGCAGTTCCAGGTTGCCACCCAGCACCGGCAGCACCGCGGCAAAGCGGTGGGGCAGGGCGGCGATGCGGTCCATGTCCTCGAGGGCCAGCGGCTCGTAATGGGGGTTGGGCATCCAGCGGTGATTGCGCTCGATCCAGGCCATCGGCCGGACCATGATCAGGTTGTCGCCGCCGATCTTGCCGAACTCGCCGATGACGAAGCGGCGCATGCCCTCGCTGATCGAGACGATGCCCACCACCGCCCCCACCCCGATCAACATGCCCAGCAGGGTGAGCAGCGAGCGCAGCGCGTGGGCGCGCAATTGGGTCCAGCCCATCAAGAGCAGGTCGGCGAAGCTCATTCGTACCGCAGCGCTTCCACCGGGTCGAGGCGGGCGGCCCGCCAGGCCGGATAGATGCCAAAGAAAAGGCCCACCGCCATGGCCGCGCTGGTGGCCGCCGCCACCGAGCCGGCGGAGACCACGCTGGTGAAGGGGGAGCCGGGAGCGAACTTCTGGATGAGTGTGGCGATGGCCAGGCCGAAGCCCATGCCGGCGAAGATGCCGATCAGGCCGCCGGCCAGGCTGAGGACCAGGGCTTCGACCACGAACTGGAAGAGGATGTGGCGGGGCTTGGCGCCCAGGGCCTTGCGGATGCCGATCTCGCGGGTGCGCTCGGCCACCGAGACCAGCATGATGTTCATGATGCCGATCCCTCCCACCAGGAGCGAGATGGCGGCGATGCCACCGGCCACCATCTTCATGATGCGGATGATGTTGTCGGTTTCCTCCATCTGCTTTTCGCTGGTGCGCACCCGGAACTCCTCGCCGTGCTCATGGCGGCCACGCAACACCCGGCGCACCGCGTCGGCCAGCGCGTTGACCGTCTCCAGCTTGGCGGCGAAGAGGGTGATGCCCTGCAGGTGGCGGTTGCCGGTGATGCGCAGCTGGGCGGTGCTGATGGGGATGAGGATCTCGCTGCCCTGTTCCTGGCCGAAGCGGACACGTGGCTCCAGCACCCCCACCACCTCGTAGCGGTCGCCATTGAGTTCGAGTTCCTCGCCGATGGCGGGTTTGTCCTGGAAGAGGTCCTTGAGGATCTGCCGGCCGATGACGCAGACCCGGCGGGCGTAGCGCACGTCGTCGTCGGTGAGGTGCCGGCCCAGGTCCACCGGCCAGTCGAACCCTTCGGCGTAGTCGCCCGAGGTGCCGGTGTAGCGGGCGGTGGTCGCCGATTTGCCGTGGCGGGCCTCGGCCGCGCCCCACACCCCGGGCAGGGCGGCGCGGACCTGGTCGGTTTCGTCGTGGATGGCGGCCAGATCCTCGGTGGTGAGGTACTCGCGCCAGGGGCGCTGCACCCAGCGGCCCTCCTTGCGCACCCATTCCTCGGGCGGGTTGACCAGCACGGTGGTGGCGCCGCCGCGCTGGGCGAAGTCCCCCATCACCGTCACCCGCAGCCCCTCACCCAGGGAAACAATGCCGATCACCGAGGAAACCCCGATGACGATGCCCAGCAGGGTCAGCAGCGAGCGCAGTTTGTTGGCCCGCAGTTGGGCCAGGCCCACGGCGATGGGCTCGAGGAAGTTCATTGGGGTTCCGGCGGCGGTCCGGGCAGGGTGGCCTTGCCCTGCTTGCGGTCGCGCAGCTGTTTGGCGTTGGCCGCCACGCGCTCGCCCACTTCCAGGCCGGTGAGGATCTCGGTGCGGGTGGAGGTCTCCAGGCCGATGCTCAGGTCGACCTCGCTGAACTGGTCGAGGGTGAGGCTGTCGGCTTTGGCCGGGCCGGCGACGCTGTCGGCCGGCGGCGCCGGGGCGCGGTAGGCGACGAAGCGACCCCGCTGGCCTTTGACCTTTTCCTGGGCCTGATCCTGGTTCTCGGGGAAGACCTCCAGCACGGCCTCGGCGGGCAGGTAGACGGTGCTGTCGTGGCGGGCAAAGACGATGTCCACGTCGCAGGACATGCCCTGGCGCAGGCGCGGTTCGTGATCGAGGAACTCGATCTCGGTCTCGAAGGTGATCAGGGTGCTGCCCTGCTTCTTTTCACCCACCGGGGCCACCCAGCGCACCCGGCCGCGGTAGGTGGTGTCGGGGAAGGCGTCGGCGACGATCTCCACCGGCTGGCCCACCTGCAGCCGGCCCACATCGACCTCGCTGATCTCGCTCTTGATGATCATCTGGCTGGGGTCGCCGATCTCGAACATGGTGGTGCCCCCGGTGAAGGAGGACAGGCCCGAGGCCACCACCTCGCCGATCTCCACCCCGCGCCGGATCACCACCCCGCCAATGG
>Ga0194132_10013115_pt1 | contig 10141 bp, 11 predicted proteins | sample TA2KigOf80mmetaG_FD_148612 | JGI IMG/M metagenome (GOLD analysis project Ga0194132, IMG submission 148612) | Freshwater microbial communities from Lake Tanganyika, Tanzania - TA2015054 Kigoma Offshore 80m | ecosystem: Environmental > Aquatic > Freshwater > Lake | place: Tanzania: Lake... | reverse complement strand
ACGTCACCAAGTTCCCGGAGATGCTCGACGGGCGCGTGAAGAGCCTGCACCCCGCCATCTTCGCCGGGTTGCTCGCCAAGCGCGACAAGCCCGAACACATGAGCACGCTCGCGGAGCACGCGCTGCAGGAAATCGACCTCGTGGTGTGCAACCTGTACCCGTTCGAGCAAACGGTGGCGAAGCCGGGCGTGACGGAAGCCGAAGCCATCGAGAACATCGACATCGGCGGCCCGTGCATGGTCCGCGCCGCCGCGAAGAACTTCGCGAGTGTCGCGGTGGCAACCGGAACCGCCGATTACAGCGCGATTCTGAAGGCGCTAGAATCTGGTGCCGGCAAACTCGATATCGAACTGCGCCGTCAGTTGGCGTTCATGGCGTTCGCGCGAATCGAACGGTACGACCGGGCCATTGCGCATTACTTCGCCGATGCCGTATCCAGCAGGAAGGGAGAATGGGATAGCTTCCTGAACGTGAATTACGAGTTGATGCAAACGCTGCGTTACGGCGAGAACCCACACCAGAAGGCCGCGTTCTACACCGAACCCGTTATTGCACGTCCCTGTGTTGCCACAGCAGAGCAACTACACGGCAAGGAGCTGAGTTACAACAACATCCTCGACCTCGACTCGGCGCTGAACCTCGCGCGGGAGTTCGCGGGGCCGGCGTGCGTGGTCGTGAAGCACAACAACCCGTGCGGCGCGGCCGTGGGCGCGAAGCTCGCGGACGCCTTCCAGCAGGCGTGGGACGGCGACGCGCTCTCCGCGTTCGGCGGCATCATCGCGTTCAACAAGCCCGTCGATGCCGACACCGCCAGCGCGATCATGGACCCGAAGGCGAAGCGGTTCGTCGAGTGCATCATCGCGCCCGACTACGAGCCGTACGCGCTCGAAGGCTTGAAGAAGTGGAAGGAGAACGTGCGGCTTCTGAAGACCGGCGAGTTGACCGGCTTCCCGCAAGGGCTGGACTACCGCCGCGTCGACGGCGGCCTCTTGGTGCAAACGCGCGACGTGGGGGCCGACAAGCCGGGTGATTGGAAGTGCGTCACCAAGCGCCAGCCGACCGAAGCCGAGAACTACGCGCTGCACTTCGCGTGGTTCGTGTGCAAGCACGTCAAGAGCAACGCCATCGTTCTGGCGAAGGACACGCACGTCGTCGGCGTCGGCGCGGGGCAGATGTCCCGCGTCGTCTCGGTGGAAATCGCCGTGAAGAAGGCCGGCGACAAGTCGAAAGGCTCGGTGCTGGCGAGCGACGCGTTCTTCCCGTTCCCGGACAACGTCCACGCGGCGGCGGCGGCCGGCGTCACCGCGATCATCCAGCCCGGCGGCTCGGTGAAAGACCCGGACAGCATCGCAGCCTGCGACCAGCACGGCATCGCGATGCTGTTCACCGGCATCCGGCACTTCCGCCACTAACCAAGTTTCAGCCGCACGATGCACACAGAGAAGACACGATCAAGACAGAAGACCGAGTTCAATCCAAACTCTGTTCTTCTCTGATCGTGTCTTTGTCTGTGTTCATCGTGCGGCTCATCTGGAGTATTGAGATGGATCACACGGCGCACGAGTTCTTGAAGGCGCTGCTCGAGACGCCCAGCCCGTCGGGGTTCGAGCAGCCCATTCAGCAGGTGGTGCGCGAGCGGATGCGGCCGTTCGCGGACGAGGTGCGCACCGACGCGCACGGGAACGTGTTCGCGGCCCGGCACCCGGACGCGCGCGACGGCGCGCCACGCATCATGCTCGCCGGGCACTGCGACCAGATCGGCCTGATGGTGCAGTACATCGACTCCGACGGCTACCTCTACATCCAGCCCATCGGCGGCTGGGACATGCAGATTCTGCTCGGCCAACACCTGACGGTGTGGGGCAAGGGCGGGGCCATTCACGGTGTCGTCGCGCGGCGTGCCATTCACCTGCTGAAACCGGACGAGCGCACGAAGGTGCCGGAGTTCACCGACGTGTGGGTGGACATCGGGGCGAAGAACAAGGAGGAGGCCGCATCGCTGGTGCGCGCCGGCGACCCGATCACGTTCGCGCTCGGCTACCGGCCGCTCCGCAACGACCTCGCCGCCAGCCCCGCGATGGACGACAAGGTCGGCCTCTGGGTGTGCATGGAAGCCGTGCGACTGCTTCACGGACGCGCGCTGAAGGCCAGCGTGTACGGCGTCTCGACGGTGGCCGAAGAGATCGGGCTGCGCGGGGCGACCACTGCGGCCTACGCCATCGACCCCACAGTGGGCATCGCGGTGGACGTGTGCCACGCGACCGACACGCCGGGCAACGACAAGAAGACTCAGGGCGACATCAAGTGCGGTGGCGGGCCGGTGCTGTACCGCGGGCCGAACATCAGCCCGCGGGTGTTCGACCTGCTGGAAGCGACCGCGACCGCGCACGGCATCCCGGTGCAGGTGGCCGGCACGCCGCGCGCCACCGGCACCGACGCGAACGCGATCCAGATCGCGCGCGCGGGCGTGGCAACGGGCTTGATCGGCATCCCGAACCGCTACATGCACAGCCCGGTGGAAGTGGTTCACCTCGACGACCTGACCAACGCCGCGAAGCTGCTGGCCGAGTTCAGCGCCGCTGTTGGGCCGGACACCAACTGGATTCCGTGAGGGTCGCACCGCTTTCGGCACCGCCCGTCTCGCGAAGCCGCAAGCGGCGGTTGCGTCCGGTTTCCGGGCGCGCGGCGTCGGGTTTCTCGGCCGTTTTGTCGGCGCTTCTCCTTTTCCGTTCTACACTTCCGCCGATGACACTCGCCCGGTCAGGCCGGAGCGCGCTCGTGGCAACCCACACTCGCTTGCCGCAGATGCGGTCGCCGTTTCTCACGGCGGTTCGCAAGAGCGGGTTGCTGACCCCGGACGACTTCGTCGCCGTCATCTCCGCGTCCGGCCTCGACCCGGCCACCGCGGACCCGCTCCAAATCGCCGCGCTCCTCGTCCGCAAGAAGTTGCTCACCAAGTTTCAGGCGATGCAGTTGCTTCAGGGCCGCACCAGCGGGTTCGTGCTGGGCCGGTACAAGATCCTCGACGGCCTGCGCCAAGACCGCGTCGGCATGGTGTTCAAGGCCGAAGACACGGACACGAACGAACTCGTTTCGCTGAAGGTGCTGCCGACCGACCGGGCGAGCGACCCGACCATCCTGCGGGCGTTCCGCGACGAGGTGCGCGCCGCGGCGCGGGTCGATCACCCCGCGGTCGCGCGCGTGCTCGACTTCGACTGCGCGCACGGGACGTACTTCGTCGTGTCCGAGTTCGTAAGCGGGCCGACGCTCGATAAAGTGGTGGGCGAGCGCGGGCCGCTGGTGCCGCACGCCGCCGCGCAGTTGGTCGCGCAAACGGCGGTCGCGCTGATGCACGTCCACGACCGCGGGTTGATCCACCGCGACATGAAGCCCGGCAACCTCGCGCTCCTGCCGGACCGTCGGGTGAAGCTCATCGACTTGGGCCTGACGCACATGCTGGAAAGCCCGTGGGCGCGCGTCACCAAGCGGATCAGCACGAAGGAGTACGCGGAGGAGATCGCGCACATCGCCCCGGAACAGGCGTGGGGCTGCGAACAGGACGCGCGCGGTGACGTGTACAGCCTCGGCTCGACGTTCTACTACCTGCTGACCGGGCAGGTGCCGTTCCCCGGTCTCGCGCCGGAGATGATGGCCGAGCGCCAGATTCGCGGGGTGCCGGCCCCGTCGAAACTGCGCCCGAAGGTGCCCCCGGAGCTCGACGCAATCGTTCAGAAGATGGGCGCGAAAGACCCGCACGCGCGGTACCAGAGCGCGCGGGACGTGGTGATCGCGCTACACTCGTGGCTCCCGGTGGCGCAGTGGCAGGCGCTGGGCCTGAGCGCGGAACCGCCGAAGCCGGCCGCGCCACAACCGGCCAAGAAACCGGCCCCCAAGCGCGGCCTGTGGGCCTTCCTGCGGCGGCTCTTCGGCCGCTGACCTGTTCTTGCTTATCTGACGTTCACCCCGCGGCGCGGCGCGGGTACAGTTCTCGCATGGACTTCTCCCAAGAAGAACTGCTGGAAGCCGTCGAGCGGCTCGTCGCCGGGATGCTCGAGCGCGCCGGGGCGACCGCACCCCCGATCGACGCGCTCGCGCTCGCCGAGCGACACTTGGGCATCCCGCTCGAATGGGTCGAGCCGGCCGACGACGACGACGACGGCCGTCGCCGGCCGCGCCCGCGCGCGGGCGGGAGCGGCATCGCCCTCACCACCGACATGAGCGCCGAACAGCGCCAGCGCGCCGCGGCCGACGGCGTCGCCCGCCACCTGCTACCGGACGTTTACCGCAAGCTCGGCGTCGTGCCGGGTTCGGAGAGCAAGCAGTTCGCGGCGCACGTCCGGGCGCTGGTGCTGGCGCGCGTGCTGATCCCGACGCGGCTGCTGCGCGCGGCACTGCGCGACTGCAAGTACGACGTGCCCGCGCTGCACGCGGTGTTCCGCACGGCGAGCATCGAAGCGGTCGCGGGCCGGTTGCTCGACCTCGATTCGCCGTGTGTGATTGCCGTCGTAGACGACGACGTGGTCGCGAGCCGCCGGTCGAACTTCGCCCCGGTGGGCCGGAAACTCGAAGCGGCGGAGCGCGAGTGCGTGGAGCAGGTGACGGCGCTCGACCTGCCGCACCGGGCGCGGGTCGGGGAGTGGACCGCGTGGGGGTGGCCGGTGCCCGGTCGCCCTTTTCGCCGGATTCTGCTCCGCGCGGTTCGCGACGACGTATAATGACTGATGTTCCGTTCACTCGGCGGTCGCCAGCTCTTGCAGCCCGGCGACCGCCGAACCGTTTCCGCCCTTTACAAGCACCGTCCGGGGCGGGATGATCGTTCCGTTACCGTTCGCGCCGCCCCGCCCGCGGCGACCGACCGTTCGAGGAGCGCGCGGCCATGACCGACGACCGCATTCCCATGACGCGGGAAGGCTACGACAAACTCAAGTCCGAACTGGACAAGTTGCGCGGGGCCGACATGATCGAGGTCACCAAGCGGGTGGCCGCGGCGCGCGACATGGGCGACCTCAGCGAGAACGCCGAGTACCACGCCGCGCGCGAGGATCAGGGCATCCTGCAGGCCCGCATCAACGAACTCTCGGACCGGCTCGCGCGCGCCGCCATCGTCGATACCAGCGCGCTGCCGAAAGGAACCATCGCCTTCGGGAGTAGGGTCAAGGTACTCGACCTCGACATGGACGAGGAAGAAACCCTCGAACTCGTCGGGCCGGGCCAAGAGAACCCGGACAAGGGCCGGATTCTCACCAGCAGCCCCATCGGGCAGGGCCTGATCGGGCGCAAGGTCGGCGACACCGTCGAGATTCAGGTTCCGCGCGGCACGATCCGCTTCAAAGTGCTGGAAATCTCGGCCGCCAGTATATAATTCGCGCCGGCCCTGAATCGGTGCGGCTGTAACGCCAGCGGGCAGTAAGTTTTTCCGGTTCGGCCAATAATTCCGGTAGGCAGCGTGTGCCGGAGTTGTTAGAACGACACTCAGTTTTTCCCGTAACGAGTGTTGACGGATTCCAATCGCTGTCGAAGACTACATAAGGCACAGGCACTTGCGCCGTGCCCGGTCGCGCCGCCGCTGAGGAGGCGGGCATGTCTGATCCGCGGCTTCACAGCTTGCACTTGGAGGGCCAGCCCCGGCGGGACACGTTCCGCGCTGCGCGCCAAGTGCTGCAAGCCGCGTGCGGGAGTCAGACCGTGGCCGGCGACGTGCGGGCCCTCGTGGAGGCCGATCTCGGCGCGTCCACCATTGCCGCCCCGCTCGGCGCGCCGGGGGCCGTACTCGCCGGGCGCTTCGCCTTCTACCTCAAAGACGGCTCCAACATCTACCCGCTGCACCTCGGGATGAATAGCATCGGGCGACTGCCCGACAACGACGTGATCGTTCGCGACGAGTGCGTCTCGCGCCGCCACTGCGCCATCCTGATCCACTCCGACCTGCGCTGCGAACTGCACGACGTAGCGTCCAAGAACGGCACCGTACTCAACGGGAAGAAGATCCCCGCCCCGACGCGGTTGCAGTCGGGCGACCAGATCACCCTCTGCAACCGCCGCCTCACGTTTCAAATCGCCGAAGCCGCGCCCGAACCGATGATCGTGCCCGCCGCGAGCTGACCCCTTCTCTACCGCACCGCGCCGCCCGTGACCACGCGCATCGGCAGGCCGGCCGTGATGCGGAAGAAGTGCCCCAGCGCCCGCCCGGTCGCCTCGCACGCGGTCTCCGAGGTGAGGATCATGTCGTTGGGCCACATCGCGATGTTCTCGCGCGGGTCGCGGAGCGCTTCGTTCAGATCGACGCGGATCGCGAGTTGTTGCCCGGTCGCGAGGCGGCGCAGCACCGTGACGCGACTCGGCGCGGAGCGCCCCGCGCCCGGCTTCAGCGGGCCGCGCGCCACCGCGACCGCTTCCGTCACGCGCATGTCGGTCGAAAGCGGGAACTGCCCGGAGCCGAGCGCGCCGCCGGTGTAGAACACCGCGCCCGCGCCGCACGCCGGGGGCGCGCACGTCGGCCCGTCGATCACCTCGTCGGGCGGCGGCAGCTCGCCCTTCGCCGGGCGCACCGCGGGCTTGTTCGCGCGCGCGACCGATTCGCCCGCGGTGCACGCGGGGCCGCACGTCGGCCCGCAGGCCGGGGCGCGCAGCACCTCGTCGGGCAACCGGCGCACCGGCACCGCGTCCGGGGCCGGGTTGTGGAGCGTGACGCACCCGCCGCTGGCGAGCGCGGCGGCGGCGAACAGAACGGCCCGCATCGTGCGGCCCTCACTTCTTCCACGGGACGGTGAACCCGCCGGCCGGGGCGGGGTGGCGGAACGGCACCACGGGCACCGGGTCCGTGACCGGCACCACCGCGCCCGCGGGCAGCAGCGGCACCGAACCCGGCGGCGCGGGCAGCACCGACGACGGCGGGGCGAGCGCCGGCGGTAACGGGCCGATGGGTTCGGGCACCGGCAGCGGGCGCGGGTCCGGCGGCACCGGGACCGGGAGCGCCGGGTACGGCGGCGGGAGCAGGTCCGGGTTCGGGTCCGGCGCGGGCGGCGCGAACTTGTCGTCCCCCAAGTCCGGGTTGAACGGCTTGATGACCGGCAGCGCCGGCTTCGGCAGCGGCGGAACCGTGGAGGCGCGCGGCGGCTCGTCGCCCTTGTTCGGTTCGGTGAACTTGTTGCCGGGTTCGGGCAGCGGGCGCGGCGACGGCAGGTCGTCCGACTTAGGCTTCTTGGGCGGCACGGTCGGCACCGTCGGCGGCAGGGCCGCCGGGTCGCAGTCGGGATCGGCGAGCGCGACGGGCACGGTCAGGAACCGCCTGCGCCCGCTCGCGCTAGCGACTTCGGCCCCGTACTTGAAGCCGAGGTAGTAGTCGTTGATGAGGCAGTGGCCCTGTTCGGAGTAGTAGCGCTTCTCGCGCACGTACTTGATGGGCGGCGCGGCGGGCGGCTGGACGGTCCCGCCGCGGTCGAGGTGATCGACGAACCCGTCGAGGAACCCGTCGTAGAACTCGTCGGTAAACGCGCGGCGGTCGTTCTGGGCGCGGACCGTTTGCCACGCGGCCCGCGCCTCGGAGCGCAGGTCGTGCTCGATGGCCCGCTGCGTGTGGGCCAGTCGGGTCTCGTTGGTCCAGTTGCGCACGGCCCCGCACCCGGTTAGTACCGGGAGGGAGCACAGCGCGACCGCGACCGCCTTCCAGTGCATATCGGCTCCGCTCCGAGGTTCGTAAGGAACTAGATCGGTCGAACGAATGGGGCGCGTTCACCAGTTGGGGGAAAATCCGCACTTGCGCCGGTTGCGCCGCCCGCGCCGTGTGTCAGAGTTACCGCGGCCGGGCGCGTGGGAACGTCGCGCGATTAGGGAAACGGCGCTCGACTTCCGCCCGCGCCCGGCCGATGGGAGCGACATCGCCCCGGCCCGCGCGAGCGGGCCAATGCGCCCGATCCACATCTCCCCTGCAACCGGAGCGGCACAATGGCGAAGGCGAAGAAACCAGTGAAGAAGAAGGCCCCGGCCAAGAAGAAGCCGGCGGCGGCGAAGAAAAAGGCCCCGGCCAAGAAGAAGGCCCCGGTCAAGAAGAAGGTGGCCCCGGCCGCGGCGAAGGTGGTGAAGAAGCCGGCGGCGAAGAAGAAGGCCCCGGTCAAGAAGAAGAAGCCCGCGGTCGCGCCCGCACCGGCCCCGGTTGTGATCGCGCCGCCGCCCGTGGTCGCGCCGGAACCGGCCCCCGCGCCCGCGCCGGCCCCGGTCGCACCGGAACCGCCGCCCGCGATGGTGTGAGCGCCCCCCTAGCGGCCGGTGACCCGCGCGCGGTATTGTGACGGCATGACCCGCTCGGAATGGCTCACCAGTAACAGCTCGCACGCGATGCTCGCGCACGTCTGCGCCTTCGCCGACCCCCGGCGGCTGCGCCTGTTCGCGTGCGCCTGTTGCCGGCAGGTGTGGAACCGCTTCATCGACCCAATCACGGTCGGCGTGGTGTCCGTGGCGGAAGCGTTCGCCGATGGCGTCGTGCCGCTGGGTGCGTTCGCGCTGGTGCGCGAGCGGGCAAGCGCCGCGGTCGCCGCCGCCGAGCGGCGCGCCGACCTCCCGGCCTATCACGTCCACGTCGCGCGCGCCGCGGCCCACGCCTGCGCCGACGATGCCGCGGCCGGCGCGCGCGGCGCGCGGCGCGCCACCCTTCACGCCGTTTCCGATTTCCCCCTTGTCGGCCCGTACGCGGCATCCGACCTGCCCGCGGAATACCTCGCGGAGATGGCGGGCCAAGCCGATCTGCTCCGCGACATCTTCGGCCCCGACCCGGACGTGGGCCGCGACGCCTTCGACCCGGCGTGGCTCACGCCCGACGTGCAAGCGCTCGCGCGGGCCATCTACGCCCGCCGCGACTCGGCCGCGGTCCCCGTTCTGGCCGACGCGCTCGAAGAGGCCGGGTGCGACGACGCCGAGATCCTCGACCACTGCCGCGCGCCGGGCGAGCACGTCCGCGGGTGCTGGGCGGTGGAAATGTTCCTGTGACGGCCCCTGCGGAGGCGCGCCCGTGACGACCGAAGACGACTTCCACAAGATGCTCGACGCGAACCCGGACGACTGGCACGCGCGCGGGCTGTTCGCGGAGTGGCTCAGCGACTGCAACGACCCGCGCGCCGAGGGCTACATGGCGATGGCCCGACTGAAGCGCCGGCCCCTGCAAGGGCGGAACCTCGAGTGCGAAACGTGGTGGTGGCACAACAGCGGGGCCGACTTCCACAACAACATCCCGGCCGACTGGTTCCGGTTGCTCCCGAAGCCGTTCCGCAACGACACGTTCTGGCCGATGTTCACCAGTGACAACAGCTCGATCAAGACCCGGCGCGAGTGCGAGGACGCGCTGGCGCTGGCGTTCCGGCAACTCCCCACGGCGCGCCAAGCGGATCTGCTGAAGCCGCCCGCGTGAGCGCGGCGCGCCGCTACAATACCGGTATGGCAACCACACCCTGCGCCCCGGCCGACCTGCCGTTTCTGGCCGCCGCGTTCGCGGCCCGCGCCCACCGCCACCACACCCGCAAGGACAACGTCACGCCCTACGCGAGCCACGTGTTCCGCGTGTGCCTCGTGGTGCGCCACGTGTTCGGGTTCGACGACCCCAAGATGCTCGCCGCGGCGCTGCTGCACGACACCATCGAGGACACGAACACCGACCGCGACGACATCATCGAGGGCTTCGGTGATGAGGTCGGCGCGTGGGTGGCGGCGCTGACCAAGAACACGATCCTGCCGCACGACGAGCGCGAGGCCGAGTACTGCGCGCGGTTGTGTGCCGCGCCGTGGCAGGTGCAGGCGATCAAGCTCGCCGACATTTACGACAACCTGTCGGATTCCGGGAACCTGCCGCCGGAGAAGAGCGACAAGCCGTTCAAGAACGCCCGCCGGTATCTGGACGCGCTCCGCCCGCGACTGAAGCCCGAGGCGCGCCCGGCGCTCGACAAACTCGAAGAGCGGTTCCCGCAGTTGCGCCCGGTCTAACGTCGTGAGATTCGCGCGCCGGGAGACGGTTGGCTAGAGTTCACCCAGTGTTGGTTGTGAGTTTGGGGTGCGGGTGCAGGAGCTTGCGGAGCATGGTGGCGATCCAATCGAACAGGTAGGTGACGGCTTTCTTGAGCCGCCACGGGTGGTTCATGAGCGCCTCGCGCAGTGG
>Ga0194132_10013114_pt1 | contig 10142 bp, 9 predicted proteins | sample TA2KigOf80mmetaG_FD_148612 | JGI IMG/M metagenome (GOLD analysis project Ga0194132, IMG submission 148612) | Freshwater microbial communities from Lake Tanganyika, Tanzania - TA2015054 Kigoma Offshore 80m | ecosystem: Environmental > Aquatic > Freshwater > Lake | place: Tanzania: Lake Tanganyika... | reverse complement strand
GATGGTCTCCGCGTAGACGCAGACAGCACACGCGGCGAGTGCGAGAACAAAATTCAAGGAAAAATACCTCCGCATAGATATAGTGTGTTTGGGGCCGGAAAAATCTCATCGTCGCCGCTAAAATAAAAGGAATAGAACTTGGCGGCGCTGGATAGCGTCTATATGTTTGGATTGGACAACGACAAGCTACAAGGGGAGGCAGCCCCGTTACCGGACCATCTCCCGGAGGGGACTGTCATCAGCCCGGATACCAGACGGGGGAATCGTATTCCGCCTGGACAATCCCGCACCCGCAAATGGCCAGTGCTCGACGCAAGTGGAGCCCCACGGATCGACCCCAGCCGGTGGCAGCTCAAAGTGTGGGGGCAGGTCAGCCAGCCTGGATCCTGGAACTGGAGCGAGTTCAACGCCCTGGAGCGGATCCGGGTTTTTGCCGATTTTCATTGCGTGACCCGTTGGTCGCGGCTGGGCAACATCTGGGAAGGCGTCTCGGCCCGCAAGTTGGTGGAATTGTGCGGGGGCGTCAAGCCGGACGCGAAATTCGTCCTGGCTCACGGCTATGACCACGGCTGGACCACCAACCTGCCGGTAACCGAGTTCCTGGCCGAAGATGCCCTGGTGGCGCTCACCCACGATGGTGCTCCGCTCAGTCTCGAACACGGCGGCCCGGCGCGGCTGATTGTCCCTCGCCTGTACGCCTGGAAGAGCGCCAAGTGGCTGGGTGGACTCGAGTTCCTGACACAGGATGAAGCCGGATTCTGGGAGCGCAACGGCTACCACATGAACGGCGACCCGTGGAAGGAGGAGCGCTTCAACTGGTCATGACCACAAGGAGGAAGATTCTCACGGGAATGGGCATCGCAACTGCCGGTGGACTGGTGGCGGCGGCCTACCGGGCCTCGCCGATGTTTTGGAGCCGGGTGGCGGAGGACGTCCGGCGCGATGTGCTCTCCCCGCCGCGAATTCCCGATCCCTCCAAGTGGCCGTCCACCGGCATTCATGCCGCGTGGCTCGGCCACAGCACCGTGCTGATGAAGATCGACGGGATGACCGTGATCACCGATCCCGTGTTCAGCAACCGTGCTGGCATCGACCTGTGGATCGCGACCCTCGGAATCAAGCGGCTGGTCCATCCTGCGCTGCCGGTCAGAAAGCTTCCTAAGATCGATCTGATTCTGCTGTCGCACGCCCACATGGACCACTTTGATCTCCCCTCGTTGCGCGCACTCGAGGGCCCCGATACGCAGGTGATCACGGCGTCCCAGACCTCAGACCTGCTGCGGGTAGACCGGTACCAGCGGGTGTCGGAAGCAGGGTGGGGTACGGCGGTCCAGGTGGGTCCGCTACGGGTGAGCGGATTCGAGGTCAAGCACTGGGGCGCAAGAATCCGGTCCGACACCTGGCGCGGCTACAACGGATATGTGATCGAAACCGGCCGTTACCGTGTGATGTTCGGCGGCGATACAGCGTTCACCACGAGTTTTGCCCAGGTAAAGCAGTCCAAGCCGGTGAACCTGGCGATCATGCCGATCGGCGCCTACAACCCGTGGATCCGGGCGCATTGCAATCCGGAACAAGCACTCAAGATGGCCGATCTGGCCGGTGCCGAAGCGGTGCTCCCGGTCCATCACAAGACCTTCAAGCTGAGCCACGAGCCCGTCAACGAGCCGATCGACCGGCTGGTGACGGCGGCAGGTTCCAGCGCGGACCGGGTGGTGGTCAAGGACATTGGCCACGAGGTTCACCTCGGCTGAGGAATTCCGCCCTTTGGAATAAACCGGAAGCCCGAGTCAACCACGCGGCCCCCGGCTTCCACCGCCGCGCGCGCCGTAAAGCGCCCTTCGCCTGGCAGGGCGAACCGGAGGTCGACGGCAGTCACCTCAGTCACGCCGTCCGTTCCGGACGCGGGAACCGCCTGCCAGAGTAGCGTCCGGGAAAAACGTTCGATCGCCTGAAACGCAGGCGTCCCGCGTGCCGCCTCAATCGCCGGGCCAGCCTCCGCCTTATACAGGATCCGGCCCGCGCCTGGATCGAAGTCCCGCGCAAGGTGGAACGAGTGAACCTGCCAGGATCCGCTTAATTCGATCAAGCCGCGCCAGCGGAGGGGGTTCGCGAAATCGGGCAGCGCCGCCACCTGCCCTGGGTCCTCGCCACCGTACACCCGCGAATTCAAGACCTCCAAGGCACGATCGTGCAAAACGAACCGGAACCCCTCGTACGCCAGTAGCGACACCAGCACCACGCGCGCCAATCCCGCGCCGGACTTGCGCCGGGAGCCGATCTCGGCCGCGACCAGCCGTGCCAGCAGCGGCCACAGCACGCCGAATCCGAGCAGCGCCCAGATCCAGGGATCGGCCACCGGTGTCATGTCGAGCCGGAACCAGCGATCGGAAAACGGCAGCAGCAGCCGTATGCCGTAGATGTTGGTCCAATCCAACAACAGGTGCGACAGGACTCCGGCCATCGCCGCGATCCATGCTCCGCGCACCCGGTGCAGCCGGCAGGCGAACACCGGCAGAGCAGCCATCAGCGGCAGGAACGCCAGGCTGTGTGTATGCGCCCGGTGCGCGTCGAGGTAGGCTGGAGATCCGAAAGCCGCGGCGGCCACGTCGATGTCCGGCACGTTCGCCGACAGCATCATCAACAGAGCGGCGTGCGGCGTTATCCGGTCAAACCCAGCCCGGGCCAGCATCAGTCCTGTGAGCGCGTGCGTGAGGTTGTCCATCCGCCCTTTAGCTATCATACGAACTCATGCCGATCGACCCATCCGCGCAGGTCGCGCCCACGGCTCGCATCCACCCCGATGCCGGCATCGGACCCCGCTGTGTGATCGGCGAATACTGCGTGATCGAAGCGGACACCAGCCTCGGTCCCGGATGCGTGCTGGAACCCTACGTTTTCATCAAGCGGTGGACCACCATGGGCGAGGGCAACCAGATTTCGGCCGGAGCCTGCCTCGGCACCGATCCGTTGGACAAGGCGTTCACCGGGGAACGCAGCTACCTGCGCATCGGAAACAACAACACGATCCGCGAGCACTTCACGATCTCGCGTGGGACTCAGCCCGGGTCTGTGACCGAGATCGGCGACGGAAACTACATCATGGGCAGCGGCCACATCGCCCACAACACCCGGATGGGGAACAACTGCACGATTGCGAGCTGTGTCCTGATCGCGGGCCACTGCCTGATTGAGGACCAGGTGTTCATCTCAGGCGGGACCGGCGTCCACCAGTTCACGCGCGTCGGAAGGCTGGCGATGATCGGCGGCAACATCCGCGTCAATCAGGATGTCCCCCCGTTCTTCATGTACTCGAAGTTTGAAATCGAACCCAGCGGACTCAACCGGGTCGGGCTCCGCCGGGCGGGATTCAGCCGCCAGCAAACCGACGCCTTGAAGCAGGCCTACCGCATCCTTTACCGGTCAGGACTCAAGCTCGCCGACGCCCTTGCCAGGATCGAGGCCGAAGCCGCCACGCCGGAGACGCTGCACCTCGCGTCGTTTATCCGGCAGTGCAAGCGCGGAATCGCTCGTCCCACGCGCCGCGGGCTGGCCAGGACTGATCTGGTACAGTAGAGGGTCTCGATGCGCATCATCCCGCTGGCGCTGGCCGCATTTTCCTCCGTCGTTGGGCAGAACGTACCCCTCAACGTTGCTCAGGCGGTCGAGCAGGCTGGGGAAAAATATGCCGTGGTCAGGGTGTCTTCGGAGCGCATCGCGGAGGCCTCCGCCAACATCACGCTTGCGCGGCAGGCGTTCCTTCCCAGAGCCGACTTTGTCAGCCAGATCAACCGCGCCACCCGCAACAACGTGTACGGGATGCTGTTCCCGCAGCAGGTGATCGCGCCCATCTCCGGCCCGCCGAACCCCTCCAATTCGCTGACCAACGTGTGGGGCACCGCCGCGGGATTCCTGGTCTCCTGGGAACCATTCGACTTCGGACTCCGCAAAGCACATGTCGATGTTGCCACCGCCGCACGCCGTCGCGCCGAAACCGGCGTCCAGCGCACACGCTTCGAGGTGTCCGCCGCCGCGGCGGACGCGTTCCTCACGATCCTTGCCGCCCAGCAGACCGCTGAAGCCGCGAAATCGGCGGTGGAGCGCGCCAAGGTGCTCCACGATCTCACCACCGCGCTGGTGAGCGCGGAGTTGCGCCCGGGCGCCGATTCCTCGCGTACCCGGGCCGGACTCGCCCAGGCGCAGGCGGCTCTGATCCAGTCCGAACAGGCGGCCAACGTGGCGCGCGCGGTTCTCGGGCAGTACCTGGACTCACCGGCCGCGGCGGTGCATGTTGCGCCGGGCCGGCTGCTGCAGAATCCCAATGAGATCCAGGCGATCGTGGCGGCCAAGCCGGAGCACCCCGCGGTCCAGGAACAGCAGGCGGCCATCGACGAGAGCAAGGCGCGGCAAAAGGTGCTCGACCGGTCTTTCTATCCAAAGTTCAACGCACAGGGCACGTTGTACGCGCGTGGCACCGGAGCCAATCCCGATTTCACCACCGGAGGCGCCGCCGCCGGACTGGGGCCCAACATTCACAACTGGGGCCTTGGCTTCAGCATGTCGCTCCCGGTCACCGAGTATTTGAGCTTGCGTGTGAAACGCGAAGCCGAAACCGCGCGCGAGCGGACCGAAACCGCGCGGATGCAGCAGATCCGGCAGGATCTCAACGGACGCCAGGAACAGGCTAAGGCGATGCTCGACGGCGCGATCCGCATCTCGCAGACGATCCCGATTCAGCTTGAGGCCGCCAAGGCCAGTCTCGAGCAGGCATCGGTGCGCTATAAGGCCGGACTCGCGGGCGTCCTGGATGTCGCCGAGGCACAGCGCCTGCTCACGCAAACCGAAATCGATGGGGCGCTGGCCAAACTTCAGATCTGGCGCGCGCTGCTCGCCATCGTCACCGCTCAGGGCGACCTGAAGCCATTCCTCGACCAGGCGGTAGCGCCCTAACATGTGGCTCGTCCTCACCGCGCTCCGCCGCCCCGTCACGATCGTGGTTGCGGTTCTGGCTCTGCTGCTGACGGCCTACCTCGGGCTCGAGCGGATGAAGAAGGACATCTTCCCGCAAGTCGGATCGCCTACCATCTACGTCGCGCAGCCGTACGGCGGCATGGATCCTTCCCAAATGGAAGGCTTCATGACGTACTACTACGAGTACCACTTCCTGTACATCACCGGGATCGAGCACGTCGAATCGAAGTCGATTCAAGGCGCGGCGCTCATGAAGCTCGTGTTCCACGAAGGCACCGACATGAACCAGGCGATGGCGGAGGTGGTCGGCTACGTGAACCGGTCGCGCGCCTTCATGCCTCCCGGCGCCGTGCCGCCTTTCATCACGCGGTTTGACGCGGGATCGGTGCCGGTCGGCCAATTGGTGTTCTCGAGCGCCGTCCGGACTCCGGCCGAGATGCAGGACTTCGCCTTGAACCGCGTGCGCCCACTGTTCGCCACGCTGCCCGGAGTCTCGGCTCCGCCCCCGTTTGGCGGCAACCAGCGGACCATCGTCGTCCGGCTGAATCCTGACAAGCTGCGCCAATACCGGATGTCGCCCGAAGAGGTGATCGCGGCGGTGAACAAGGCCTCGACCGTGCTGCCATCGGGCAACGTGCGCATCGGCGAGTTGAACCGGATCGCGAACACGAACTCGGTGATCGGCGGCAACCTGCAGGAGCTGGCCGACGCGCCGGTCCGGGTGGGCAGTGGGACAGCGGTGTTCATCCGCGACGTGGCCGCGGTGGAGAACGGCACCGACATCATTTCGGGTTGGGCCCACGTCAATGGCAAGCGCACCGTCTACATCAACGTCACCAAGCGCTCTGATGCCTCGACGCTGGACGTGATCCGCGCGGTTAAGGCGAACCTTCCCAAGTTTAAGGCGGTCTGTCCCGAGGATGTCGACATTCAGCTCGAGTTCGACCAGTCCGGATACGTGCAGAGCGCGCTCGAGGGACTCACCAACGAGGCCGCGCTCGGAGCCCTGCTCACCGGGCTCATGGTGCTCGTTTTCCTGCGCGACTGGCGCAGCGCCCTCATCGTCATCTGTACGATCCCGTTTGCACTGCTCGGCGCCGTGGTGGGACTCTGGCTCAGCGGCCAGACCATCAACATCATGACGCTCGCCGGACTCGCGCTCGCGGTCGGTGTCCTGGTCGACGAAGCCACGGTCGAGATCGAAAACATTCACGCGCACATGGCCGGTGGATTGTCGCGGCCGAAGGCGGTTCTTGAGGCATGCAGCAAGACCGCGGTTCCGCGCCTGCTATCGATGCTCGCGATTCTGGCCGTGTTCGTCCCGTCGTTCTTCATGACAGGGGTGGCGCGCCAGTTGTTCGTTCCACTCTCGCTTGCGGTCGCCTTCGCAATGATCTCCTCGTACGTGTTGTCGAGCACGCTCGTTCCCGTGCTCGCCGTGTGGTTGATGCGGAAGGGCCATGGGCAAGGCCGCAACCGTTGGTACCGTGCGTACCTGAGCGGCGTGGTGGCTCTTCGTTGGCCGGTTGCGCTTGTCTACTTGCTTGGAGTGGGAGCGCTCGTCTGGACCCTGTCTCCGCGTGCCGGGACCGAGGTGTTCCCGATAGCGGATTCCGGCCAGTTCCAGATCCGGCTGCGCGCACCCACGGGGACGCGTATCGAGCGGACCGAGTTGCTCACGCTCCGCGCGCTCGACGTGATCCGGTCGGCGGTGGGAGAGAACAACGTGGCCATCAGCACGGCGTTCATCGGAGTGCAGCCCGCCAGCTATCCGATCAACACCGTGCACTTGTGGACCAGCGGACCACAGGAAGCGGTGCTCAAAACCGCCCTGAAGCCCTCCGCAACGTTGCGCGGCGACGCGCTGCGGGAGCGGCTTCGCGCCGATTTCGCAAAGACGATGCCGGGAACCTCGATCAGCTTCGAGGCGGCCGACATCATCGGACAGGTGATGAGCTTCGGATCGCCCACCACTGTCGAAGTCGCCGTGCAAGGACCCTCGATTGCCGCCTCGCGCGACCACGCCGTGAAGGTTCATCGCGAACTCGCCAAAGTGCGCACGCTGCGTGACCTGCAGCAAGCGCAGCCGCTCGACTATCCGACTGTTGATGTCCGTGTTGACCGCGAGCGTGCCGGCCAGTACGGGCTCACCACTTTCAACGTGATCCACTCGCTGGTTGCCGCCACCTCATCGTCGCGTTTCGTCGACCCGAACTACTGGCGCGATCCGGCCAGCGGCAACGCATTCCAGATCCAGGTCGAGATCCCGCAGCACCGGATGCAATCGCTCGACGATATGCGCGACGTGCCGCTGATGGTCAATGGCGACGGCCGTCCGCTGCTTGGAGACGTCGCCGAGCTCAAGCTCGGCACGGCGTTCGGAGTGGTCGAGCGCTACAACATGCAGCGTGTGATCAGTTTTACCGCCAACACTCACGGGGCGCCGCTCGGCGATGTCGTAGGACCCGTGCGCCAGGCGATCCAGAGGGCGGGGGAGCCTCCGCGCGGTGTGTCGGTGACGGTGCGTGGGCAGATCCCGCCGCTCGAAGAGACGCAACTGGGGCTGCGCACCGGACTCGCGCTGGCCGCGGGCGCGGTGTTCCTGCTGCTGGCCGCGAACTTCCAGTCGTTCCGGTTGGCGATCGCCGTGATTCTCGGGATTCCGGCAGTGCTCGCAGGAGTGCTGATCGCGCTGTTGGCCACGGGGACGACGCTGAACATCCAGTCCTACCTGGGCGCCATCATGGCCATTGGAATCTCGGTCGCCAACTCGATCCTGATGGTGACGTTCATGGAGTTCGCACGCCGCGGGGGCTCCGCTCCGGTGGAGGCCGCTGTCGAAGGCGGATCCGGACGCCTGCGGGCCGTCGTCATGACGGCGGGCGCCATGATCGCAGGCATGGTTCCTGTCGCGATGGGCGCCGCGCAGACAGCGCCTCTTGGCAGGGCGGTGATCGGCGGACTGGCCGCTTCGACGATTGCCACGCTGACAATTCTGCCCGCGCTCTACGCGATTCTCGCCAGCCGGGGAGCCGGCGCCCACACTCCGTCGCTTGATCCGAACGATCCCAACAGCCGCTACTATGAAGCCTCTTAGTCTCCTCTTCCTGGCCGCAGCGCCGCTGGTCCACGCCCAGACCGTGGAGACCGCCACGGTGGTCTCGCAGACCGTCGCGAGGAAGTCGCGCCTGCCGGGCGAGCTGTATCCGTTCATGAAGGTGGCGCTCCAGGCGCGGATCACCGGATTCGTTGAATCGATCGATGTCGACCGCGGAAGCGCTGTCAAGAAGGACCAGGTGATCGCCCGGCTCTCCGCGCCCGAGATCAAGGCGCAGATCGCCGAGGCCCAAGCCAAGGTGCGCGCGGTTGAGGCGCAACGGGCTGAGGCGGAAGCCCGGGTGGCGGCGGCGCAGAACACGTACGACCGGCTGAAAGCGGCGTCGGCGACGCCCGGTGTGATCGCGGCGAACGAGCTGGTGCAGGCTGAGAAGTCGCTGGATGCGGCCAAGGCGGTGATTCTGTCGCTGAACTCAGCCGTGGAAGCAGCGCGCTCGGCGATCCATCCGTTACGCGAGCTTGAGAGCTACCTGGACGTGAAGGCGCCGTTCGACGGCATTGTCACGGACCGCCAGATTCACCCGGGCGCACTGGTGGGGCCGGGCGCGGGAGCGAACAACCTGCCGCTGGTGGTGATCGAGCAGCACAGCCGGCTGCGGCTGGTGATCGCTGTGCCCGAAGCGGACGCGGGGGGAATCGCGCGCGGCGCCAATGTCGCCTTCAAGGTTCCCGCGTGGCCGGGCCAGACGTTCAGCGGGACTGTGTCGCGGCTGAGCAACGCGATGGACGCCAAGACCCGGACCATGCCGGTGGAGCTCGATGTCACGAATCCACGGATGGCGCTCGCGCCGGGGATGTACGCCGAGGCAGATTGGCCTGTGCGCCGGACGCGGCCGTCACTGATGGTTCCGGCGACAGCGGTGGTGACGACGACGGAGCGCAGCTTCGTGGTCCGTGTGAACAATGGACGGGCAGAGTGGGTGAATGTGTCGAAGGGCGCGATGTCCGGGGAACTGGTCGAGGTGATGGGGGCGATCGAGGTGGGTGATGTGGTGGTGAAGCGGGCTACGGATGAGATCCGGGATGGATCTCCGGTGGCGGTGAAGCGGTAATCATGAACCGGCGCTCTTCGCGATGGTAGCGCTGGATGTAGGAGTGAAGTGGGTCCTACAATCCGCGCATGTGGTATTGTGTACACAGGGTACGCAATATGGAAGCTGAAAAGATCGGCATGCGCGAATTTCGAGAGAACCTCGCCGGGTATCTGGAAAGTGGGCGACCACTCGCCATTACCCGTCACGGTGAGACGCTGGGCTTCTTCATTCCAGCGCATCGGCAGACCCGAACCGCCAAAGTGGAGGCCATGCGCGCCGCGGCGAAAGAACTCGACGCGATGATTGCCTCTTGGGGCGCCTCCGAGGAAGAGTTGATGCGTGAGTACAAGGAGATCCGCCGCGTCAGCCGCGAGAAGAAGCGGAATGCGAAGTAACCGGCATGTCACGCCGAGTCGTGGTGCTGGACGCCAACATTCTGATTCGAGCGGTACTCGGTCAACGGGTTCGGCGCATCCTCGAGACCCACGTTGACAGCGTCTCCTTCTTTGTTCCGGAAACGGCGTACGCAGAAGCAGAAGAGCACCTCGCGGCTCTGACGATCAAGCGAGGGGGCGATCCGGAACGAGTGCTTGCGGTGCTGCGCGCCATTGTCGAACTCGGCACCGTGGCCGGTTTGGATCTCTACCGTTCCTTCGAGGCCGAAGCCCGCAAGCGGCTTGGTGCACGCGATCCCGACGATTGGCCGATCCTGGCAACAGCGCTGGCTCTTGGCTGCCCGATCTGGACGGAGGACACCGACTTTTTCGGCTGCGGCGTTGCAACCTGGACCTCGGCCACCATCGACATCTTCTTGGCCCAGTAGGCAGTGGGCCGCCGGGGCTCGGGCTTCTGAAGCCGCAACGGTCTTCGCGAATAGTCAATCGGTCACCGCTCGGCTGAAGTGAGCCCCTGGCGTGAGACACGCAGTTAAGACACTGTTCGCCGCCGACTGAAAATCCATTGTACGGCGGCTGGTTCTGGCTGCAAGATGGCGGTCATGGAAGACCGCGGATTTTTTCT
>Ga0194132_10013113_pt1 | contig 10142 bp, 5 predicted proteins | sample TA2KigOf80mmetaG_FD_148612 | JGI IMG/M metagenome (GOLD analysis project Ga0194132, IMG submission 148612) | Freshwater microbial communities from Lake Tanganyika, Tanzania - TA2015054 Kigoma Offshore 80m | ecosystem: Environmental > Aquatic > Freshwater > Lake | place: Tanzania: Lake Tanganyika... | reverse complement strand
TATCGTAATCATCATTCCCGGACTGTAACGTAGTACAAACAAACCACTTGCGCATACAGTCGCAAGACAAACGTAAGACCACAAATCAGGTGTTGCACTCAGTCATAAGTCTGGTATGATTCCTAGGGGTACTCCTGCCGAGGAGTACTCCTAGGATCGCCAGCCTCGCGCCCTCCTTACGCTAGTTTTTCCGTTGAAAGGAATAGGTGTGCGAGTAGGTTTGGCCATTGCGCTCGTTTTCGTTTCGGCATGCGGCAGTTCCCCGAGGAATGCTACTGCCGATGCGGACGCACATTGGAAGAACACTCCCTTTACCGAGTTCAAAAGGGCGGGCACCGATGCGTTTCAGCGTGGCGACTACAAAGCGGCCTCGATGCATTTTGCCTCGGGCGCACGCGCGGCCGAGGCTGCGGGAGATCAAATCGCGACCGCCCGATTCCTGTCTAATCAAGGCGCGGCGCTTTTCACGGCGACCGACAATAGGGCCGCCGTGCCGGCGCTGGTCGCGGCTCGCACCGCCGCGCACTCCGCCGGGGATCTGGCGACACTGCAGATTGTCGAAGGCAATCTAGCCAGCCTCTACAGCATGACCGGTGCGCAAGAGGACGCATACGTGGCCGCCGCTCGCGGCGCGGCGATTCATCCGCCCAATCAATCGCCGGAGATCCGCGCAACGGCGTTGTTGAGTTTCGGGCGGAGCATCAGCCGTTTCCGAGGTGTGCGCGAGGCATCTGAGCTGTTTAGCGAAGCTCTTGCGCTGGCGGCCGGGCGTGGCGCGACATCGCTGGAGGCTGACGCGCTGGAGATTTGGGGGTTCGAGTGGATGAGATCGGGTGATCTGGAGGCCGCCGAAGAATTGTTGGCGAGAGCCTGGGTCACCCGGAGCCGGATCGGCGATCGACGCCTTCCTCTCACGGAAGGCAAGCTTGCCAGCCTGTTCCGAAAACGCGGAAACATCGCGGAGGCGCGGTTCTGGCACGGGCGCGTACAAGCGGCGATCGACGCGGGAGCACGCCTGCCGTTCATCGATTGGGCGCACCTGTTCGAAAAAGCGATGCTGGAGGAAGCGGCGGGAAATCAACCGGCGGCAATCGAGCACTTTCGCCGGGCGCTTGAGATGGCGCGTTTGTGGCGTGAGCGCATCGCTCCTGCCGACCGGCTGCGGCTAAGCTCCGAATCGAGCGTGAACGAGTTGTTCGACGGATATTTGCGAGTCGCGGCCCGCGCCTGGCGCAAGTCGCGGGACCAAGGCTTGGCGGCCGAAATGTTCGCGGCGCTCCAGCAACATCGCGCCTGGAGCGCACAGAAGGCCGGTACGACACAGGGGAGCGAAACGCTGCATTCGATGGCACGGCGGTTGGAAGGCGAATGGCTGGCCGGCAATCATGAGGCACGCTTCAAACTCGCGGTGCTTCGAACCGAAATCGCCGAACGGCAATCGGCTGGCGAGCGGCCGGTGACGCGGCCGGAAGTCGAGTGGAAGCAGCCTGCCGAGGGAACAGCGGTGATCTCATTCTGGCTGCACGAGGAGGGTTCGCTTGTATGGCTGTGGACGGCGCGAGGGCTGGAAACGGCGAGGATCGCCCCGCGCGGCGCGGTTCTTGAAAGCGCCGAAGCGTTCCGGACGGCGGTCGCGAAGGGAGAGGAGCCCGATGCCGCGGTCTTCTTGAAACGCTTGTTCGGAGGCTTATCATCGACAGCGCTGAGGCATAAGCGTTGGGAAATCGTCGCGGACGAGAATCTGGCCATTGTGCCGTTTGCGGCGTTGCGCCACAAACCGGATCGCTATCTGGTGGAAGATATCGAAGTTCGCTTTGTTCCGAACGCGCTGTCGATCGACTCCCAGCCGCGCAGCAGCGGAAAATTCCTGGCGATCGCCGATCCTATTTTCAACACCGCCGATGAACGGCGAGGCCGCGCCGCTGGGCAGACCGTACAGGCGTCCCATTGGGCGTTTTCGATGTCGCGGCTTCCAGCAACGCGTGCGGAGGCGGAAAAGGCGAGCGAGGTTTGGCGGCGTGCGGGCTTTCGCTCGACGATTCTGAGCGGAATGGAAAGTTCGGAGGAATCGGTGCTACGGAGCATCGAATCCATCAAGCCGGCGGTAATTCATCTAGCCACGCACACGGCCGCACCGGCTGGGGAGGAGCAGAGGCCGCGGCTGGTTCTTTCCTTACGCGCCGACGGCTCGCCGGGCCTGTTGACGCCCGAAGACATCGCGGCTCTCGATTGCTCGGCCCACGTCGTGGTGATGAGCGCTTGCCAGTCAAGCGGCGCAGCGACCGTCCGCGGAGCGGGCATACTCGGCCTGACCCGCGCCTGGCTAACGGCCGGCGCGGGCCAGGTGGTCTCAACCCTCTGGCCGGTCGGCGACGACACGGCAGCATTCTACTCCGTATTCCACGCGGCGCTGGCGGCCAGCGATTCGTTGGATGCCGCTCGCGCACTGCGCGAAACGCAGTTGTTCTTCCTGCGGCAGCAAGGCCATCGAGCCAAGCCGCGATACTGGGCGGCGCACACGCTGCTGGCAAGAAGGTAGTCATCCGTCATGATCACGTTTCCCGAAGAGACATCGCCACAGCTAGAACCGGAGCACCTCCGCGATTCCGGCACGAACGAACGGTTGTCGCGGCTGGTGGCCAGCGTGCAGGCAGGCAGTCAGGAAGCGATGGAAGAACTTTATGAGATCTTCGCACGTGGCAGCCGGTACTACTTGTCGCGGCAACTGGGGCCGCAGGATTTGGGCGACAAGGTGCACGATACGTTTCTAGTCGTTATTAACGCGATCCAGCGTGGAGAACTCCGCGAACCCGACCGGCTGATGGGTTATGTCCGGACGGTGGTACGCCGAATGGTGGCCACGCACATTGACCAACTGGTGGAAGAGCGCCGTGAGTTTACCGACGTGCAGGAGGTCACGATTGTGGCGGACGGACGATCCGACCCCGAGCAGGACGCGATGCAGGTTCAGCAGATCCAAATCATGAAGCAGGTTCTCCGGCAGATCTCGGGCCGCGACCGGGAAATCCTCACGCGGTTCTACCTCTACGAGCAATCGCCAGACCAGATCTGCGCCGAGATGGGGCTGACCGTGACCCAGTTCCGGCTGCTCAAATCCCGTGCCAAAGCCCGATTCTCGGAGTTGGGAAAGCGGAAATTGGAGAATGTGATTACATCTGAAAACAAAAATCTGAGAAAAACAGCGGGCTGCTGACACTATATAAGAGAAGGCAAAGGACTGCCTATGAATTACGAGCCGAAGAAACGTTGGAAACACGAGGAGAGCGGGCTGATCGTCATGAACGAAGTTCACCCGAACGAAGAACAACTGGAACGCTACGCGATGGGTAGCTTGGCCGAACCCGAGCTTGCCCCGATCGAGGAGCACCTGCTTTTCTGCGAGGCGTGTCAGGATCGTCTGGCGATCACCGAATCGCTACTGCCGTCGCTGCGCATAGCGCTGCGCGAGGTCGAACAGGAACCGGCCGCCGAACCGTTCTGGAGTCGCTGGTTCGCGCCGATATGGGCGCCCGCGATGGCTGCTTGCGCGGCGGTCCTGCTTGCCTTGTTTTTGTGGCCTACAAATCGCCCGGTCGAGTGGCAGTCGGTCCGCCTGGAAGCGATGCGCGGTGAAGTGAAACCGGCCGAAGCCCTGGAAGGCTTCGCACTGGAACTGCAACTGAATACCGAAGGGCTGGAGGCGGGACCTGCCGACGTGCAAGTCGTCGACGCGCAGGGGGCGCCGATCGATACGGCGAATGTCGTGATTGACCGGTCGCCTCTGACGGCGCGAGTTTCTAAACCGCTTAAGCCGGGGCAATATTGGGTGCGGCTGAAGTCGAATGGGTTGTTACGGCGCGAGTACTCGTTGCCGGTTCGGGCGCGATAGGCAGGGCCGTGCAGTCTAGCGAACGGCGATACTAACCGTTCGGGGGCTGCGGGCTCCCGCGGCTTCAATGACCACCGGCACTTCGCCCGGGGCAATGTCGTCCGGCACGCGCACATTCAGTTGGATGAGCCCGGCGACGTATCCCGGAGCGGCGCCAGAATAAAGGATTTCGACCGGTTGGTCCGCGATCCGAACCTGAAAGCCGGACGCCGGACGCGCGAATGGCGGCGCCGCAAGTTCGCCGTCGGCCATGGCGGGATTCATCACGCCCAGACCAGTCGCAAAGAGCACGGCGACCGATCCACGCGCCGCTGGATTGGCGGGCGAATTGAAGGAACCGTCGGCGTTGAGAAACGCCCCGCCACCAGCGCCCGAAGAATTGGCCGTGAACAATCCTGGGGCGGTTGCGGCAACGCTCATTGCGATCGAATTAGTCACACGTCCCTGGTAGGAAATCTGAACGAGCACGCGGGCCTTGCCGGCGAGGTTGAAGGGCGCGATCGCCGCGACCTGTCTTGCGCTGGCATAGATTATGGGCCCTGGAGTGCCGTCGAAGAGCACGCGCACACCGCCGGAGATCGTGTCGATGCGACGTTGCGGCGTCAACGACGCGCCGGTCAGCTCCTCGGGTCCGAGTCCGGCGCCAAACAGAGTTACGATCTCGCCAGGGGCAATCGCACCCGAGAGGAATGTCGCGCCGTGCACGGTTCTCGCGGCGCTCAGGATCATTGGCTGCACGAACTGCGCGCGCAGATCGAGTTCGCCATCGACAAGGAGCTCGCGGCGCGAGACGGCGCCTCCGAGCGAGCCTGTCCAAGCGGTGAATTCGTATCCGGTCGCCGGCGTGGCGACAACGGAAATCGGCGTCCCGGCAGGGAGGAAGTTCTCCGTAGGCGCAGGATCGACCGTGACGCGCCCGCCTACGTTCGGCGAGGCAGCGAAAGTGACTCTGTAGGAAGTTTGGAAATCGGCAACGTATTCGGCCCCTTCGCCGGCGGTGGTGATCGTTTGGCGCTGCTCGCCTCCGTTGCTCCAACCGGCAAAAACGTTGCGAACCGTGTCGGCACGCGCGGTTTGCGTGGTCGTTTCGACGGCGATCTCGTGGCGCGTTCCCGCGGCCCAGGCGTAACGACGTGGTGTCGTAATCGTGGCGCCATCGACGACAACGCGAAGCCCTGGCGGATTACTCGTGATCAATGTCAGCGGTTGGCGAGTGAAACTTGCGATGTAGTTGAGGTTTGTATTGGTGACGCTGATGCGTGTGGGCACCGAGCTGCCGTGAGAGGGGTAAATCGTGCCGGCCCAATTTGAATACTGAAATCCGGGCTCGGCGATCGGGATCAACTCGACCGACGCACCAAGCGGAGTCTGGCCGTTGTCGACCGGGGGGTTGGTTTGGACGCTACCCGCGTTGGCTGGCGACGCGGAAACCGGGAACGCCACGAAGCGGCGCATGTGCGCCGTGAAGACTGTCGTCTCTGCCGATGCGGTCAACGTATGCGCGCGTTCGCCGAAGTCGCTCCAGCGGCCAAAACGGAATTGGCCCTGATCCGCGATGGCAACGGTGTGTCGTGAACCTGTGGGCCAGTCGAAAGTGGCCGGAGTGGTCACACGTTCGCCGTCGACTTCGACGGTCAACCCGGCCGGATTCGAGGCAATCACAGTGAGTCGCGGCTGGACGCCCGCAAGGCGAAACGCGGTGTCGATATCGGATGGGGAAAGGCCACTTCGCTGGCCGATTGGGATACCGGTGGGGATCGTCTCCATGGCGAGTTCGCCGGCAAAGGCAAAGCCGGTGTTGCCGTAGTGCATGATCGAGTCGTAGGCGTAGGGGCCTGCGTCATCGGCATTGGCTATCTGCTGATCGTAGTTGCTGACGCTGGCTTGATCGATGGATTCGGTGCGCACGCGGATAAACATGTTTCGATCCTCGCGCGACTGCGTGTGAAAGAGGCCGATGGCGTGGCCGATTTCGTGAATGATGGACGCGATCGGACAGTTGTCGGGCAGGTTGATAAACTGCCGCCCGCCAATCATGCCGACATTCGAACTGCATGAGGCGGCGGTGGTGCGCCGAAACTCGACGTAGTTCGGCTCATCGGTACGCGGAACAACCTGAAACGGAGTCGCCTCGCTCCAAGCCTTGGCGGCGGTTTCGACGCGTGGCTTGTCAGGCAGATCGGAGGCGATGGTATAGGGAACGACGTTGTTTGGCCAGCGGCGATTTTGCCCCGCAATGATACTCGCGGCGCGCTCGTTCGAGGGTTTACCCTGGGCGTCGATCGGGCCGAGAATTATGTCGCCCTGCCAGATCGCCTGGCCGTCAATGACTTGATAGCGAACAGTGCGGCCGTCGATTTCAGTCTCGCGCCAGTCGGGCTGGGCGAAAAGTGAAAGACAAAACAGTAGGATCGAAACCGCGAGACGCATCATTCACCATTTTGACGCAACAACGTCCGCTAGCGGTTTCACGGCGTGGCGATGAGTCTTCTGTATCAGAACTGGAGCTTTAGCACGACCTCGCTCTGCCGGCTGATGTTGGCCTGATTGAAGATGCGCCCGAACTGAGCGACGCCGAGCGTGGTGTTGGGTCCGGCAAAGACCGGCTGGTTCATCAGATTGAACGAGGAAGCGCGGAGGTTGACATGGAAGCCCTCGGTGAGCTTGAATGTCTTGGTCAACGTGAGGTTCCAGTTGTTCATTCCCGGATTGCGCAGCCAGGACGCCCGGGCCGGCGCGTTGCCGAAGGTGAAATCGGCGGGTTGGGCGAAGGCGGCGGTGTTGAAAAAGCGATCCAGCCGGTTGACGATGGAACCGCTGACGCCGGCCAGCGGATCGCCAATTACGTTCGGCCGCTGGCCGCCCGTTCCGGCCAGGAACAACGTGTTCTGGTTCACGCCAAAGCTGAGCGGGAAGCCGGACTGGAAGGTATTGAACATAGCAATGTTCCATCCGCCCACGGCAAGATCCAACGCCCGGTTCATCTGCTTGCCAATGGCGCGGCCGCGGCCGATGGGGACATCCCAGCTGACCGTCGTGGTAAGGCGCTGCGGCACATCGAAAGCGGCGGGCGCTCGCTCGATGCGCCGGTTGTAGTTGTTTTGGAACGGGCTGATGTCGCCCAGATTCTTCGAGAACGTGTAGGAGATGATCGACGTGAGGCCTTTCCAACTCCGTGTTTCGAACTTCATTTGCAGCGAGTGGTATGTGGTGGAGCCGAAGGCCGGCAGATTCCGGGTGATATTGGAGAACTGCGGATAGGGCCGGAGCAACTGCTGCCGCTGCACGGTGCGGCCGGCCAGCGGGCCGGAGGCGATGGAGCCGAAGAAAGGATTGTTGACGACAGCAAGGAGATTTCGTCCTTCGCTCAGGAAGCGTGGATCGACCTGATTCAAGTTCTCGGTGATGTTGTTGCCGATGGAGACCTCGCTGGTCAATCCGATGCCCCGGCCGCCGATATAGCCGGCTTGCAGAATGGCCCGTGAAAAGACTTCGCGCTGCAGGTTGACGTTCCAGGTGTGGTACCGGGGCGTGCGGTCGCCGGGTTCGATGAACGAGATGTTCTGGCCGACCAGCGTGCCAAGGCCTTGCGAATTGCCCACGGGCCGCAGAAATCCGCCAGGGAAGGGATTCGAGAGGCGGTCCTTGGGATCGATGCCGTTCTCGCTCACCACCATCGGCGTGTTGACGGAGAAGCCGACGGGATCAACCGAACCGACGATGGGCACATAGTGCAGCGCATAGCCGCCGCGCAGAACAGTGCGTGGCGTGAGGGTGAATGCGAAGCCGATGCGCGGCGCGAAGTTATTGCGATCTGGCTCATAGATGCCGCGAGGTTGGCCGCCGGCGCCGGCATAGAGCAGGCCGCCGCGAAGGTCGAGGCCGGCGACGCGCAGGGGGCTCTGGGCCGTACGGTCGAAGCCGCGCGTGGCTCGATTGTAGCGTTCCGTGCGAGGCGTTTCGTACTCGTAGCGGAGGCCAAGATTCAGGGTCAGACGTGAGGTCACGCGAAAGTCGTCCTGCACAAAGAATCCGTAGTATTTGTTGAGAATCGAAACGCCTGTGTTGAGATCGATGGAGCCGGAAGCGGGCATTCCCAACAGCAGTGATGCGATTGGGAAGCCGGAAGTCGCCACCGGCGTATCGGCTCGCGGGCCGTTGGACCAGGCGTTGGTGAAGCTGAAGGTGCCGGGCCCGTTGAGGTTGCGGAAAAAGTTGCCGTAGAGGAGGCGCAGGTCGGCCCCGGTCTTGATCAGATGCTTGCCGCGCTGCTGCGTCAGATTCGACTGCAGCGTATAGGTGTTCCCTGGGTCCTCGACGTAGCCGGAGCCGGCGAGATTCTGGAATCCCTGCGCGCGAATGATCGGGAATGAGCGCGCCTGCACGAGGTTGTTGTACTGCTGAGAGAAGCCGAGGGAGGTGAGGTCGAAGCCATCGGACCACGGACGGTTGCGCTCCTTGGCGCGGGCGAAACCGGTGCGAACGTCGAAGGTCGTTCGCGGACTCAAAAGGAACGTATTGCCCCAGGAGATTCCGAAATGCGGCCGGTTGACGATGTTGCGGCCATCAGTGGCAAGACCGTCGAACTGATGCGGGAAGACGAGCAGCGCGGTGCCGTAGTTCAAGCGAAAGAAGGTGGTGTAGCGCTGAGAGAACTGGTGGTCGATCTTGGTCGCGAACATGTTGTAGTCGCGCGGCCATTTGCCGGAAAACTGGAAGTTCTGCACCCAGGGCTGCGCGGCATTGGGCACGCGGTTGGCCGCCGGATAGAAAGCCATGAGCGAACGCCCTACCGCGTCCTGCCGGTTGGCGGGTATGATCTTGTTGGCGAAAGGCGTGCGCGTGGGCGCGCCGTCAATGGTCGCGACCGAGAACGGATCGTAGATCACCTGCGGGAGTTCGCCAAAATCGCCGCTGCGCATGCGGGCGGTTGGAACGGAGTCGGTGCGATCGATCGCGTTGCCTTCCTTGGAGCCCTCGTAGTTGGCAAACCAAAACGTCCGATTCTTCCCGTTGTACAGTTTGGGGAATAGCACGGGGCCGCCGGCAGCGACGCCGTATGTATTGGAGCCATACTTGGCAAGCGAGCGGCCCTGGCCACGGCTAAAGAACTGATTGGCGTCGAGCGCGGCGTTGCGGAAGAATTCGTACGCGCTGCCGTGAAAGCTGTTGGTGCCGGACTTGATGACAATATTCGTGACCGACCCGCCGGAGCGGCCATACTCGGCGGGTACGGTGCCAACCTCGAGCTTGAATTCACCGATGGAATCGACGGCCGGGACCCACTGCGAGATGTTCACCCCGCGATTCACGTTGATGGTGTTCGCCACGCCGTCGACGAAAACGTCGGTGGCGGCGACCGGTCCGCCGTTGGCGGAGAAGAGCACGTTGGTGATAGTGTCGTTCGGACGTGTGTCCTCACCGTAGCGGTTGTTCACAACGCCGGGCGTCAACGTGAACATGAAGAGCGAACTGCGGCCCTTCAGCGGCAGGTTGTCGCGAACCTCCTGCCGAATGGCGGTGCCGAGCGCAGTGGAGTCGGCTTCGACGGTAGACACGGCGGCCTTTACGTCGAGAATCTGTGTGTTCTCGCCGATGGTCATTCCGATATCCTCGCGGAGCACCTGCGAGAGATTCAGCAAAATGCCATCGTGGACGACGGTCTTGAAACCGGCGGCTTTCACGGTGAGCACATAGGTGCCGGGCGGTAGAAACTGAAATGCGTAGAAACCGTCATCGCCGGTTTCCATGGAGCGTTCGACGTTGGTGCCGGTGTTGCGGAGCGTTACAGAGGCCTTAGCGACAGCGGCTTGACTCGGATCGCTGACGACGCCCTGCATCGTGGCGCGAAAATCCTGAGCGGCGAGAAAAGAGAGCGACACCAGAAGTGAGATATAGAGGCGCATCGGCGACTATGTTATCACAATTTTGGAATCCCTTGGACGAATGCGTCACCTTCTTGGCCACGTCGTGCCTGAGCAGCCGATCCAGCAGCTCATGAGGCGGACCGCTCTCACTTTTCACGGGTGCATTCTCGCGCTCGAACTGGGCGAATGAGAGGAGGATTTCAAGATTGCTATTGCTCGTTTGTACATCGAGCAGCTGCATGGGAGCCGCAGCTCTCATCTTGTTGGCGATACGATCGGGGGCGCTGTCAACGAATTGGAAATGGCTCCCCTCTCCCAACCCTCCTCGAACATTCTCCATTGTAGGAAGAGCTGCCCAACTGCAAGAGTGGTATCCTATGTGCAGA
>Ga0194132_10013112_pt1 | contig 10143 bp, 9 predicted proteins | sample TA2KigOf80mmetaG_FD_148612 | JGI IMG/M metagenome (GOLD analysis project Ga0194132, IMG submission 148612) | Freshwater microbial communities from Lake Tanganyika, Tanzania - TA2015054 Kigoma Offshore 80m | ecosystem: Environmental > Aquatic > Freshwater > Lake | place: Tanzania: Lake Tanganyika... | reverse complement strand
CGAGATGGGGCCATGGCCCGGGGGGAATCCGAGGCGGCCGGAAGACAAACTGGAGCAGAGATCAAACATCGTTACCTTGGCGGCTCGCAGGCCGGCCTTAAAGGAACGAAAACTGGGCAAAAACCAGGGAGGAAGCCGTCAACAGTGGACGAGAGGCACCGCTGCCAATGCTTGGCGCGCTTCCCGCCACTTGGCTCGATGCTTCACGATCCAGTCGGTCAAAGCGCGCTCGAACCCGATGTCAAAGCCCGCCTTCTCCGACTCGATCCACTTGTGACGCAGGATCTCCTCGCGCTCCGCTTGGAACTCACGGTAAAGCGACGAGTTTTTCACAACGTCAACGACAGGTCCGGCACTACTGGAAGCCTGGCTCATACGCAGTTTCGTCTTGAGATTGCGGCGTGAATTTAGCATCGAGCTCATGGATGACAACTTGTTTTTCCGGCGAACCAAACGGCGGGCGTCGGGAGTTGACAGGTTTGCGAAGGCCTTAAGTCGGGTCCTCATGGTTGTTTAATGAAATAGGTCGCGGCTATTGGAATCCGATCACCCTCACCTCATTGCGCCACTGCACGGTTACCTCCTTGCGATCGATCGCAAGTATCCGCGCACCAGCGATTTCGTCTCCCTGGTGGAGGGTGCGAGAATTGATCACCACAGACGGATTGGCCGGCCGGAAATAGATCCCCTGCAGGGTGAGAGCCGGAAAAACGGCAGGCGCCCATGAGACCGGGATCGGAGGCGTGCGCGCGGGCAAAGGGGCAGCCGTGGCGGGTTGGGATGGAGCCGATGCTGTTCGGATGGGCGATGGCGCTGGAACAACAGGCGCGGAAACAGGGGAAGGTCTGGCTGGAGCAGGCGGAGAGCTGGCTACCGGGCTGACAGGCTCTGGTTCTGGAGCGGGTTCCGAAGTCTCGGCAGCCGGCTCCGGCGGCGTGATGACAGGAGGTTCCAACGATTGATCCGCATAGTCAGCCGCCTCCTGCACCGGTGTCCGCGCAGCAGCCTCAACAACATCCGCATGGATCGGGACCTTCGAAGTGCCGCCGTGCCACCAAGCCCAGGCAAACCACGCAGAGCCCACCAGGCAGATGGCGAAGATTCCAATCGGCCAAAGCGTACTCGTCTCAGCTGATTCATCCGCCGGCCTCAGTTCCTCACTGAGTTCCGCAGCGGATGCCTGCCTGGCTTTTTGTTCATTAGCCCGTTTGAGAGCATCGTTGATCAAGCTCATGCGTTTATTTTTCCTTCCAGTTCATTGATGGCCCGCCCGACGGTGGCGAAGTCGATGCAGTCCGATTGTCGTACAAAACCTGCGAGCAAACACTTGTCGCACAGTGCATTCACAAGCCTCGGCACCCCTTTGGAGTAACGAAACACACGCCATAGAGCGGGGCTGGTAAAAACGGGCACGCCTCGGGCACCGGAAATCACGAGCCGATGCTGCACATATGTGCCGAGCTCCTTCCGGTTCAACGGGGTGAGATGATATCGAACGGTGATCCGTTGACGAAGTTGACGAAGGGAATAGTCCTCGAGCCGATCGCGAAGTTCGGGCTGCCCCATCAGCACGATCTGAAGCAGCTTTCGATCGTTGGTCTCGAGATTGGAAAGCAGGCGAACTTGCTCGAGGCTTTCGTTACTGAGGTTCTGAGCCTCATCAATGATGAGCACCGCGTCGCGTCCAGCATCAGCCTCCGCCAACAGGAATCTGTTGATCTCGCTCAACAACTCCAGACGGTCCATGCCCTTGACTTGAAGATTGAACTCCATGGCCACGGCACGAAGCAGCTCGGTGTTATCCAGAACAGGGTTGAGGATCAGAGCGGTGGAGAAGTTTTTTCCCATCTCCTCCAAAAGCGCCCGGCAAAGGGTGGTCTTTCCTGCCCCTACCTCACCCGTGAGCTGGACGAAGCCTTTGCGTTCACGAATGCCGTACAAGAGGTGGTTAAAGGCCTCTCGATGCCTCGCGCTATAGAAAATGAACCGCGGATTTGGGGTGATGCTGAACGGAGGTTCCGTCAGCCCATAGAATTCCAAATACACGCCCTCCCCCGAAGCAATCTCCTTGCCGAGGTATTATCGGCATAATTTGCCTGCTGGCGATACCGCCTTCTCCGGCAACCACCCGCCACAAGCATCACATCCATCGCCCCCTTCTCCGTCACCAGACGAACCCCGCGGGCGCTTCTTATTCTTTCGGCTCCCGCCGTCCCCGCCCCCGTCCCTCCCTTCCCCTCGTAATCGTAATCGTGCTCGTAACCGAGGACGCCTGAACAACCCTCTCAACCATGAAACGCTAGAAATGGATCAGGCATCTCCAACTCGATTTACCCGGTGCACGACGGAGTCCTGGGCATCAAGGACGGGCAGCCGATGACGATTGCGAGAGGCGGTCGCACTGGAAAAAGTGAGGTGCGTACGAATGCCACCCCGAACCCAGCTTTGGGCGAACCGACGGGAGCCTACTCGTTGTAGCCTTCTTCTCCGTGCTCGGCCAGGTCGAGACCGGCCCTTTCAGTTTCAGGATCAACACGGTTTGTGCCGAGGACAGCGCGCACGAGATAGAAGATCACAACCGTCGCCACAACGGACCAAACCAGAACGATCAGGGCTGCCTTGACCTGTTCGAGCCAGAGCGTTTTGCCCAGGTAAGCTCCCAGGTTCGTTGAAAGGTTCGGATTGATCTTTGCGTCGGCACAGAACCCGGCCATCAGCGTTCCCAATGTCCCGCCCACTGCATGCACTCCGAAGGTGTCGAGCGAGTCGTCGTAACGGAGCCATTGCTTGAGCTTGCTGCACGCCAGGAAAGTGGACGCTCCAGCGAGCAAGCCGATCAAGATGGCGCTGTTAGCCGTCACGAATCCACTGGCCGGGGTGATGGTCGCGAGGCCGGCCACCGCTCCTGAGCAAAGCCCGAGAATGCTGGGCTTGCCCCTGAGCCAATACTCCATCGATGCCCAGGTGGCACCTCCGGCCGCCGCCGACAGAGTTGTGGCCACGAACGCGTTGGCTGCGATCCCATCGGCTGCCACCGCACTGCCCGCGTTGAAGCCGTACCATCCCACCCAAAGCATGCCTGTCCCGATGGCACAGAGGACCATGCTATGCGGCGGCATGGGTTCCTTGCCGTGGCCCAACCGCTTGCCGAGGAGGATACAGAGAACCAGCGCAGACCAACCGGAGGTCATGTGCACCACGATTCCCCCGGCAAAATCGATCGACTTGATCGGTGCGTCGGCATTCCAGATCCCATTCATCCAGCCCCCAGCCCCCCAGATCATGTGAGCCGCTGGGAAGTAAACAACGAAGAGCCAGAGCACGCAGAAGAGCATCACCGCTGCGAATTTCATTCGTTCAGCAATGGCTCCGACAATCAGCGCAGGGGTGATGATGGCGAACATCAGCTGGTACATGGCCCAGATATTGTGAGACACCCAGGTGCTGTAGTCGCCATTGGGAGTGATATCGACGCCGCGCAGGAACACGTGATCCAGCCCGCCGAGAAAGGCATTGCCTTTGGCAAAGCAGAGGCTGTAGCCGATCGCCCACCAGATGATGGGCACGATGCATGCGAGCCCCATGCATTGAGCGACCACGGACAAGACGTTCTTGCGTCGGACCAGGCCCCCATAAAAAAGCGCGAGCCCGGGCAAGGTCATGAAGAGCACGAGAGCCGATGAAGTCATCATCCAGGCGTTGTGCCCTGGCCCGGCGACATTAACCGCGGTGTTGGCGCTCCGGGCGGCATTGTTCAGATAGGCTTCGAGATCAGCCGTGCGCTCAGCGGGTGTGGCTTCCGCAGCAGACAGGAGCCCTGGGTCGGGCAGAACGAACAAGGCGAGAAGCAAGGCGATCAACAAGCAGTGCCTGGAGATGTAAGTAGGAGTATTCATCGAGAGAGTTTTTTGGGGGTCAGTTCACTCAAACGGCTTGGTCACCACGTTCATCGGTTCGGATGCGGATTGCCTCCTCCACATGCGACACGAAGACTTTGCCATCGCCGATCTTGCCGGTCTTGGCAGCCTTGACGATGGCATCCACGGCTGCTTCGATCTGCTCGTCTCCAACCACCAGCTCGATCTTGGTCTTGGGAACGAAGTCCACCGTGTATTCGCTCCCACGGTAGATCTCCGTGTGTCCTTTCTGGCGTCCAAAGCCCTTCACCTCGGTGGTCGTCATGCCCTTGATACCGATTTCCTGAAGGGCGTCCTTCACCTGTTCCAGTTTGAACGGCTTGATGATCGCTTCGATTTTCTTCATGGGTCGCTTGCAGTCGATTCACCCCGGGCTGGTTGGAAAGCCTGGGAAACGGCGGGAGAATGCAAATACAGCATGAGAACAGCAATGTATTTTCATGCATCCAGTTAATCTGGCCGGATGAACCTCACACCCCCCCTGCCCCCAAATGGACATCACAACCTCCCTTCGGCCCCCGAACCGCCTCTCTGAACGTCTTTTCGAAATCCGGAGTCTGGAGATGACCATCCGGGCCTTCGTCTTCTCCGCAGATCCTCTCTTCCTCCGATGCCGACTTCGATGCAGTGACGGGGTGCATCAGCGGGGCATACCAGGGTCAAGTCACACTTCCGAGTTGTACGGCACAGGAAGCCCCGGTGGTCTCCGGAAGATTGCCGGGTCGGCCCTGAAGTTTCAGCCAGGCCAGCAAAGCAAAGGCGGCAGGCTCAATACTCGAAACCGGCCATCCCAGGTCATCGCCCGTGATGATCTCCAGCGATTGGGAGCGTCGCTCGAACTGCTCCCGCAACATTCTCCTCAAGGTCAGATTTCTGGCGCCTCCTCCGCATAAGACCAGCCGCGATGGCAGTGAAGGGAGAAATGCAGTGCAGCTGTTTGCGATCGAAGCCGCAGTCAGGGCCGTGAGCGTCGCCAAACCGTCCGCATCAGACATGTGCCTTCGCCAAACATCCGCCTGGGCTTTTGAGAAGAAAACATCTCCGAACTCCTCACGGCCCGTGCTCTTGGGCGGCGTCCGAGCAAAAAACCGATGCCGAAGCCAGGTTCGCAGCAGGGGCTCATTCACTCGACCCCGCGAAGCCCAGGCGCCGTCCCGGTCGAAACTCAGCCGACCTTGCGTCCACTCGCGACAAGCCCGGTCGATGAGCATGTTTGCCGGACCCGTGTCGAATGCCAGGATGGACGGCGAGCCGGACCGTCTGGCATCGATCGATGTGAGGTTCCCGATCCCGCCCAGGTTTTGCACGGCAACATGTTTTCCAGGTTGAGCGAAGACGTTCAGATGAAACATGGACGCGAGCGGAGCTCCCTGACCGCCGACGGCAAGGTCGCCAGCTCGAAAGTTCGAGATGACAGGCGCCTGCAGCTTTGCTGCGAGATAGGAGGGTTCTCCGATCTGAAACGTCGCCGGGGAATTCCGAGCGGGGTTGTGAAAGATGGTCTGGCCGTGAAGCCCCGCTGCATCGGGCCTGGGTGATCCTTCGGGGACCTGGGCATGTCTGGCATAAAAACGCCCCAAGTCGTGGTGCAACTGTGCCGTTTCCCAGGAGGTCGCTTCCCCCCCGGCAGCCTTCCAAAGAGACTTCCTAAGTGGTGAAGGAAAGCTGGCCTGCCAGGACGACAGCAGCTCAATCCCTGGTTTCATTCCCTGGAACTTGCAGAGGGCGAAATCAACCGCATCAAGGCTTGTGCCCGACATGATGCCCAGAATGTGTTGATAACGTCGTTGCATGGTGGCGGAGAAACAACTGCGCAAGACCGGTGCCGGACCTTCGATGCGCCTCACCGCCGGTGCGAAGCCTCAGGCGGGGTCACAGCTCCGACAAGATGAACCACAACTGAACCGCAGTGGCGAAAAAGCCTGTGCCATAGGTGAGCCACTCCCATAGCCGGCCTGAACTTTGCCGAGCAGGGGCGAGGGAGCAGCTCAGCTTGAGACTGCCCAGCTCAAGAACGTCGCCGTTGCGGAAGCGGGCGTCGTGGACGGATTCGCCGTTCAGGATCACCAGCGCATTGGGGCCTGCTGCCACGCGAAAACCTGGAAAATTGGGATCCGGGGAAAGCACCGCGTGATGGTCCCAGACTCCGGAGTCCTGTGATCTGAAGTCCGACGTCGCTGCCCTGCCAATACTGAAAGGGAAGCGGCCGGCTGGGATTTCCCGGCCGGCCGATTCACCTTGGAGAACTTTGAGCGAGATCACGATCTGGTAGCTACCAAATCCTCTTGGGCACGTTGATCGAATCTCCAGGAAACACGGGGAGATCCAGGGTGTGATCCTCCAGTGCCTTGGTGCAATCGATCCTGAACTGCTGGCCGTTGACGCGTCGCAGCACAACCTTCTTGCGGTTGGCGAACTCGGTGAAACCGCTGGCGGAGTCGATCGCCTGCAGCACGGTGATGCCCGTGGCATAGATCTGGCGATTAGGCTGCCTAACCTCGCCCCCAACGAAGTAGAAACGTTCCTCGCTCTTGATCGAGACCGTAAGCCGTCTGAAGAACCTCGGGACATACGATGCCTCGATCGTTTGCTGCAACGCTCCGGTGGTCTTGCCGGCGGCTTCGACTTTCACTCCCAGCGGGAGGATGATGCTGCCGTCGTCCTTGACCCGGTCTTTGAAGTCGGGGATGCCGGACTGAGGTGGCAGATCCGAAAAAGTCACCGTGAGCAGATCCCCCGGCCGGATCAACTCCATCCCATACGGAGGAGCTGAGGCAGCCGAGCCTGCGGACGCAGAGCTGGTGCGGGAGGATGAATTGGTTGCGCACCCGGAGAACATGACCGCTGCGCTCAGGATGGCGACGGAGGCCAGTAAGACTTTGAGTTTCATGCAAGAGGACAAAAGCTGCGCTTAGTATTTGGTTTTGATCTCCGTGCCACCGTCGTCATCGGAGCCCTTGGATTTGGCCGAGCTGGCTGCAGCCGTTGGGGCCTCCATGGAATCCTCGGACTTGGAGTAGTAATCGGAGTAATAACCGCTGTAGTAGTAGTAGTTCTCGTCCTGGCTCATGTTGATGTTGTTCAACACGATGCCCAAGAGGTTGCCTCCGACCTTCTCGATGAGCTGCTTCGCCCGGATGGTCATGGGCTGAGGGTAGCGGCGGTATTGGATGACCTGCAGAACCATGTCCACTTCGCTGGCGAGAATGGAGGCATCGCTCACACCCATGATGGGAGGTGAATCGAAGAAGACGAAGTCGTAGCGACGCTTGAGCTCCTTCACCAGTTCGCGCATGTGAACAGAGTTGAGGATGCCGATCGAGCTGGACGGAAGCCGGCCGCTGGGTAGGAAGTCGAGCGTGGGGCACTGGGTGGTGACAATGACTTCCTCCAGGGTCCTCTGCTTGAGCAGATAGTTCGTGAGGCCCTCGGAATTGCTGCACTTGACGATCTTGTGGATGCTGGGACGTCTGAGATCGGAGTCAACCACCAGGACTCGTGCACCGTTTTGCGCGAAGATGACGGCAAGGTTGAACAAGGTGGTGGACTTGCCTTCGCCGGCTCCACCGCTGAGCACGGTGAGGGTTGTGGCGTTGCTGTCCTTGCGGCCGAACAGAATATTCGTCCGCAGAACGCGATAGGCTTCCGCGTGGGGGCTGTCCACCCCCTCCTCGAGCAGGGACCCCACGTTTTGAGGGATCACGCCAAGCACGGGAGCTTGAAGGGCCCGCTCCACGTCATCGATGGTCTTGACGCTGGTATCGAGGTATTCGATGAAGAACGCCAGAGCGATGCCCAGCAACAGGCCGAACACGACCCCCAATGCGATGTTGAGGGCCTTCTTTGGGCTGCTTGCAAACAGTGCTTTCTGAGCCGGATCGATGACCTCCACAATACCGGGTCGCTCGATGGTGGAGTCCACTTTGTCTGCGGTGATCTTCTGATACATCCTTTCGCGAAACTCCTTGAGCTTCTCGAGGTCCCGCCTGGCATTGAAATAAGGCGCGCGGCGGATGGCGGTCTCAATGTCGGTCTTCCGGGTTTTCTCAACCTCGGCGACAAAGCTGTCCATCTTCGCCTTTGCAGTGGCCGCCTTGATGCGCAGACCTTCGATGATTCCCTCGAGGCGTTCGTTGACCTGGTCATTAATCCTGGCGAGGACGCCCTTGAGGCGGATGACATCGGGGTGTTCCGAGCTGTAGGTCTCGATCAGGTCTGCCAGCCGTTGTTCAGCTTCCGCTTGGCGTTCCAGAAGTCCCTGGAGGTGCTGATCCGGAGACGCGGTGAGCACGGATGTCTTGAACTCCGCGCGAGTGAGATTTGTGAGCGAACTGTAGAGCGTCCAGGCGTGCTGATACTCAGCCTGAGATTCCAGCCGGAGGCTCTCCAACTGTCGCAGGATTTCCGGTTCGGGCACCGTGCTGCTGTAGAACGCACGGTCATCCGCATCAGGAATCTTGAGTTCGATCTTCTTCCGTTCGACCTCGGTCTGCTTCTCGGCTACCAGGTTATCGAGCTTCTTCGCCTCCGACTCCATCTTCTCGATCCCGCGGCTGACGGTGTCCCGCAGGTTTCGCAGCCGGCTTTCCTTATAAACATTGGCGATCTCATTGGCAATCTTGGCAGCCAGTTCCTTGTCATGGTCCTCGACCCGTATCTCGATGACGCTCGTGTTGCGGTACTGTTCCACATCCACCTGTCCTCGCACGATGTAGTAGGTGTCCTCGGTTGAAAGTGCCTCCTCTATCTTCTCGCGCTCGGCCCACACCTTGCTCAGTTGCAGGTTGGTGATGACCTGAAAGATGATCGATTTGGATCTCAGGACCTCAAACTCGGTTTGTATCCAGTATGGATCGTAGGCGGAGGACTGAACGTTGTAGGTCAGCCCGGTATTGTCAGGGGCGTCCTTCTCCACCCGGATGCGGACAGTGCTCTGGTATTTGGGGGGGATGATGAAGGTGACCAGGGTGGCAGTGAGAGTCACCAGGAGGAACACGGCCAGGATGACGGTCTTGCGGATGCGGATGATGCGCCAGTAGTCGAGAAAGTGGAGCTCACTGTCTTGTGTGTGCGCGTCGAACGAGTTTTTCTTTTCCATACGAATACGAAAGGGATGGCCGGATTCCTCAGAGGGAGCGTTAAGGCGGCAGGTTTTTGTTCAATGCGGTCTTCTCAAGCCGCCATGTGATTTGTGGGTTTAATACTTCGCAGTGAGCCCCAGAAAGATGCGGTTTCGATCGAAGTCCCGGCTCGCTGAAAGAGCCGCGCTCGGCGATGTGGACTTGTCATAGTTGTAGCTCAGGTTCGCGGAGAGAAACTCATTGATCTTATAGTCCGCGTTCAGCTGCAAAGAATAGTAGTTCTGGGTCAGGCCTTCGTTGGCTCCGCCCTTGTACTCATAGTGGTTGTACCGGAACTGGCTGCCCAGGGTGATGCGGGGGGTCAGCTTGTGGCTGATGTCCAGATACGGCCCCATGCTCTGCGCATCGGTCGTGGGGTTGGTGGGGGTTGTCACATCGACCAGGTCCGTGGCGGTTCGATCCACACGTACCCCAACCCGGGCATAGGAGTCCTGGCGGTAAACCCAGACCAGGCTGCCGCTGACGTAGATCGAGTTTTCATTCTGACCGTCAAGGTTGCTGTAGTCGGTGAATTGGGGACCGCCTTCGAAACTGGCTCTGACCCTTGAATTGATTTCGTAATCAGTGCCAACAAATACCGTGTGGCGGAGCTGGTTCTTGACGTCAGCGGTGGTGATCGCAGGAGGTTGGACGGCGAATTTCCCTGCGTAATCGACAAGGCTGAGCCGGTAGCCTCCACGGAATTTCAGCTTGGGCTGCACCTGGTAAACCGCGGCAAGCCGAGCTTCATGTTCCAGCCGGTCAAGCAACGCGGAGCGAGTGCCGTTCCCAGAGTCGGTGTAGTCGTACCAATTGTTGCCGTAGGCAGCGTTGATTCCCAACACTTCGCTGATCTGCGAGTTCCAATCGATGTTCAGGAAGTTGCGGTAGGCGCTGCCGTTGGACCGTTGAACCACACCGATGTCACTGACCACCTCCGCCTCCTGTGCATAGGCGAAGGAGTTATCAATGCTCACCTTGTGTCGCTCGCTGAACTGGTGGTCCAGGCGGCCTGAAAACTCATGGCTGCTGTCGGTCTTTCGCGAGACACGGTCGACGAAATAGCGCAGTCCGTAGGTATAGGACGCGCTGAGCAGCGTCTGCTG
>Ga0194132_10013111_pt1 | contig 10143 bp, 5 predicted proteins | sample TA2KigOf80mmetaG_FD_148612 | JGI IMG/M metagenome (GOLD analysis project Ga0194132, IMG submission 148612) | Freshwater microbial communities from Lake Tanganyika, Tanzania - TA2015054 Kigoma Offshore 80m | ecosystem: Environmental > Aquatic > Freshwater > Lake | place: Tanzania: Lake Tanganyika... | reverse complement strand
CGACCGGCTGCTCGAGATGCGCGAGACCGACACGGTGGTGACCCGCGCCATGACCGGCGCGACGGTGCGCTGTGTCGCCACGCCCGAGATCGAGGCCTACGAGGCCGCCGTGTCGCGCGGCGCGGGCGAGGCCGAGCTGAAGGAGCTGGCGCAGCGCGTGCGCGGGTCGCGCTATGGCGAGAGCAAGGGCGATCGCCGCCAGTCGGCCGCCGGCCAGGTCGCCGGCCTGATCAGAGACGTCGTGCCGGTGCGTGACCTGATCGAGGGCATGTTGGCCGAGGCGGCGCGGCTCGCCGATCGCCTGCCCGCCGTCGCCCGCCATTAGAGCGGAATGAGATGAAGTGAAACCGCTTGCGGTTCCACTTCATCTCATTCGCGCGCAGCGGTGTTGTGTGTTGCAGCAGGCATTATGAGTTCAGCTGATTCCAGCTGAACTCATAATGTTCTTATCGTCAGACCGGCCGGTCGCCGGAGATCTGAATGCGCCGCAGCAGGCGGCGGAACGGGCCGGTGTCGCCGAGCGCGATGTGCTTGGCGCTGCGGTTGTCCCAGAAGGCGATCGAGCCTTTTTGCCAGCGCCAGCGGAAGGTGAATTCCGGCCGGTTGCCGTGGTCGAACAGGAACTCGAGCAGCGGCCGGCTCTCCGCTTCGGTCATGCCGTCGAAGCGCACGGTGTAGGACTTGTTGACGAACAGCAGCTTGCGGCCGGTCTCGGGATGGCGGCGCACCACGGGATGCACGCTTTGCGTCTCGCGCCACGCGGCATCCTCGCGGACCTTGGTCGAGCGGCCTTTGTTCAAGTTGGCCTGCGGCCCCGCCACCTTGATGTCGGTGTGCACCGCGCGCAGGTCCGCCAGCATCCTCTTCATGCCGTCCGACAGCGCCTCGTAGGCGAGGTACTGGTTGGCGAACATGGTGTCGCCGCCATAGGGCGGGATGTCGATGCCGTACAGGATGGCGCCCATCGGCGGCTCGGCGACCATGGTGGTGTCGGCATGCCAGTCCTCGCCGACATAGCCCGCATCGCCCGGCTCGCGGCGCACCATGACGATCTCCGGATCGTCGCCCATTCCGCGGAAGTTGGGATGGACGAAGAGCTCGCCGAACCGCCGGGCGAAGGCTTTGTGGCGCTCGACGTTCAGCTCCTGGTCGCGGAAGAAGACGACACAGTGCTCGTTCAACGCGTCGCGGATCTCGCCGATCGTGCCGTCGTCGAGATCCTGCGCCACGTCGATCCCGGAAATCTCCGCTCCGCCGGCGCCGGATAGCAGACGAATGTCGAGGCGCGTATTGCGCATGATGCCCGCTCCGCCGTTCTGTTCCGGCAAGAGGCTACCGCATGGCGCGGACTTTGCCAGCCGTCAGCGGCAATCGACGGTGATCTTTCGCGGTGTGATGGTAGGCAGCGGCGGCGGGTCGGCATCGCGCGGCCGCGGCCACGACCGGTCGGCCAGGTGCTTCTCGACGATCGGCAGCATCTGGTTGAAGGCCACCCAGGCTTGCAGCCTGAGGCCGGCGTAGTTGGTGTGCACGGCGTCGACGAACAGGTCGGGCTCGAGCGGCACGAAGCGCGCGGTGTCGATGAAGCCGATACCGTGCGCCTTGGCATATTTGGCGAGCACCCGGTTCTGGAAGTGCGACAGCCGCTCGAGGTCGCGGTAGCGGTACGGGAAGTTCCCGACATTGAGCTGCTCGTGGATGAAGCGATGGCGGACCGGGTCGAGCACCATGCCGTCCTTCACCATCCACAGGAAGGAACTCACGGCGAAGTCGCTGCCGATGGTGGCGAGCTCGGCGCGGATGCGGTCGAGGTCGGCGAGGATGACGTTGAGGCTGACCGGGAGCTTGGGGTAAGCGAGGTCCGGATCGGTCTCGTCGAGACCGGCCGGCCAGACCACGCGGTAGTCGGGCTTGGCCGATTCGCGGCCGTCGCGCCGCGAATCGGTCAGCCCGCTGGCGGCGCGGATGCGCGCCGCCAGCGCCGAGTAGCGCGCCGCCTGCTGCAGCCATAGAGCCTCGTTGTCGGCCGCCGTATGCACCGATGCCGGCTGGGTTGCGGCGATGCCCTCGGCGATCGACTGCGGTCGGAATTGATTGCCGCCCTCGTAGTACACGACGAGGTCGGGTCTGAGCGGCAGCACCTCCGTGCGGACCACGGCAGCAATGTCGGTCGACACGATGCTTTCGCGGCCGGCGTTCAGTGCCTCGAAGCGGACGTCGAGTTTTTTCGACCGGGCCCAAAGATTCAGCCAGTAGCCGACCAGTTCGGGATAGGAGAAGGGCAGGTGCGGGCCGCCCAGGGTCGTCGAGGCGCCGACGAACACGATGCGGATCGCGCGCTCGCCGCGCGGCACGTCGATCGGTGGGCCGCGCCAGCCCATCTGGTTGGTCACCAGGCGGTTGGGCAGGGTGACGTCGGGCAGATAGCGATAAGGCGGCGTCGGCTGGCCGTCGGGCGGATCGTAGACCCAGAGCTGGCCCGGCGCGTGGCGCAGGAAGGGGTGCTTGCACGGATCGCCGCCGATGAAGGCCGAGTTCCATGCCTTGAAGACGTCGGGCGGGCGGAAGTCGAGGCCGCCGACCGGGTTCTGCTCGATGTGGCGGAACAGCCGCTGCCACTCGTCGGTCACGGCGCGTCGGTTGGGCAGCGGCGGCGGATCGTCGAAGAACCATTGGCGCTCGACGCCGGGCGTCAGCGGGATGCGATCGAGCTGCGCGGCGCTGACCGTCGCGCCGTCGGCCGGGTTGCCGAGCGGCATGGCGAGCACCGGGTAGCCGTCGATGTAGCGGACGACGGCCTCGGCCACGGCGACGCTCAGCACGATCGACAGGACGACGAGCAGGACGTTCTTCAGGGCAGGGCGCTCCGGCGGACACCTCGCCATCGGCGAGAAGGAGGAAAGCTCGAGATCAAGTCGGCGTCGGCGCAGCCTTCGCCGCCTTGAGCGGCTTGCGGTGCTCCTCGAAGCGCTGCAGCACCGCGAAGAACGACGGCACGAACAGCACGGCGAGGCAGGTCGAGGCGATCATGCCGCTGAACACCGCGAGGCCGAGCGAGATGCGTGCGTTGGCGCCGGCGCCGGTCGCCGTCACCAGCGGCACCACGCCCAGGATGAAGGCGAACGAGGTCATCAGGATCGGCCGGAAGCGGGTGCGGGCGGCTTCGACCGCGGCCTCGATGATGTCCTTGCCGTCGATCAGGCGTCGTTCACGCGCGACCTCGACGATCAGGATGGCGTTCTTGGCGCTGAGCGCGATCAGCAGCATCAGGCCGATCTGGGTGTAGAGGTTGTTGGCCAACCCCAGCGAACCGAGCGCAATGGCCGGGCCGACCAACGACAGCGGCACGGCCAGGATCACCGACAACGGCGCGATCCAGCTCTCGTACTGCCCGGCGAGGCAGAGATAGACCAGGATGATGGCGAGCGCGAACACGTAGGTCAGCTGGTTGCCGACCAGGTTCTCCTGGTAGGACATCGCCGTCCATTCGTAGCCGGTGCCCGGCGGCAAGGTCGCCTTGGCGACCTGATCCATGAGATCGATCGCCTCGCCCGAGCTGAAACCCGCGGCCGGCGCGCCGATGATCGCGGCGGAGGGATAGAGGTTGTAGAGGCTGATCAGCGGCGGGCCCACCGCTTCGCGCAACTCGGCGAGCGCACCGATCGGCACCATCTTGCCGTCGATGTTCTTGACCTGCAGCTGGAGGATGTCCTCCGGCTTGGTGCGGTAGGGCGAGTCGGCCTGCAGGAAGACCATCAGGCTCAGCCCGAACTTGTTGAAGCGGTTGACGTAGGCCGAGCCGAGGTACGAGGACAGCGTCGTGAAGACTTCGCCGATCGACACTTTCAGCGTCTCGGCCTTCGAGCGGTCGACGTCGACGCGAACGTGCGGTGCGCCGGCGCGGAACGACGTCACGAGGTTGGCGAGGCCCGATTGGGTGTTGGCGGTCGCGATCAGGTTCTGGGTGGCGTTCTGCAGCTTGATGTAGTCGAAGCTGCCGTCCTTCTGCTCGACCTGCATCTGGAAGCCACCGGCGTTGCCGACGCCTTGGATGGCCGGCGGCACCAGCGGAAAAGCACGCCCGTCGGACAGTGACTGCACGGCCTGGCCGATATGCATGACGAGCGAGCGCAGGTCCTGGCCATCCTTCTTCAGCCGCACGCCCCAGTCGTCGAAGATGACGTAGGCGACGCCGGCATTGGCCAGCATGGAGTTGCTGTCGAGCACCGACATGCCGCTCAGCGCCACCACCTTGTCGACGCCGGGCGTCGCCATGGCGATCTTGGTGATCTCGGCCATGGCGGCGTCGGTGCGCTCCAGCGAGGCGCCGTCCGGCAGTTGCAGGCCGACCAGCATGTAGCCCTGGTCCTCGTTGGGAATGAACGCCGTCGGCAGGCGCGCTACGCCCCAACCGCCGATGCCGGCGACGATCAGGGCGATGACCATCATGAGCGCGCTACGGTTGGCCATCTTGCCGATCACCCAGGCATAGCCGTCCTCCATGCGGCCGTAGACCTTGTTGAAGCCGCGGAAGAAGGCGTTGCGCTTCTCGGGCGGCACCGCAGGCTTCAGCCACAGCGCGCATTGCGTCGGTTTCAGGGTCGCGGCATTGACCGCGCTGATGAAGGCGGTGGCGGCGATCACCAGCGCGAACTGGGCGAACATCTGGCCGGTCAGTCCGGGCACGAAGGCAGCCGGCAGGAACACCGACATCAGCACCAGGGTGATGCCGATCACCGGCCCGAACAGCTCGCCCATCGCCTTGATGGCGGCGTCGTGCGGGCTCATGCCGCGCTCGATGTGATGGGCGACGCCCTCGACGATGACGATGGCGTCGTCGACCACGATGCCGATCGCCAGCACGATGCCGAACATGGTCGTGGTGTTGATGGTGAAGCCGAGCGCCGCCATGGCGGCGAAGGCGCCGATGATGGTCACCGGAATGGTCGTGGCCGGCACCAGCATGGCGCGCCAGTCCTGGAGGAACAGCACGATGACGACCAGCACCAGGATGCCGGCCTCGATCAGGGTCACGAACACTTCCTTGATCGAAGCGTTGACGAACCGGGTCGTGTCGAACGGCACCTCGTAGGTCAGGCCCTTGGGGAACGCCTTGGACAACTCGGCCATCTTGGCGTTGACGCGCTTGGCGACATCCAGCGCATTGGCGTCGGGCAGTTGGTAGATCGCGATGGCGGCGTCGGGCTTGCCGTTCAGCTTCGACGTCATCGTGTAGGTCTGGGCGCCGAGCTCGACCCGCCCGATGTCCTTCAGCCGCAGGATGCGTCCGCCATTGCCCTGGGCGCTCTTGACGATGATGTTGCTGAACTCTTCCGGCGTGCTCAGCCGGCCCCGGATGTCGACGGTGAACTGGAAGTCCTGCCCTTTGGGCGCCGGCGGGGCGCCGACCTGGCCGGCGGTGACCGGCTGGCTCTGCTCCTGGATGACGCGGCTCACGTCCGACGGCGTCAGCCCGTAGGTGTAGAGCTTCTGCGGATCGAGCCAGACGCGCATCGAATACTCGCCGATGCCGAGCACCTGGGTGTTGCCGACGCCGGGCAGGCGTGACAGCTCGTTGATCAGGTTGATGGTGGCGTAGTTCGCCATGTACAGGCTGTCGAACGACGAATCCGGCGAGGTCAGCGAGACGATCTGCAGGATCGCGGTCGACTTCTTCTGGACGATGACGCCCTGCGCCTGCACCGGCAGCGGCAGCGACGCCATCGCGGCGCTGACCTTGTTCTGGACCAGGACCTGAGCGAAATCGAGGTTGGTGCCGATCTCGAAGGTCACGGTCAGCGTGTAGGTGCCGGCGTCGGTGCTGTACGACTGCATGTAGATCATGCCTTCGACGCCGTTGACCTGCAGCTCGATCGGCAGTGCCACGTTGTCGACGACGGTCTTGGCGCTGGCGCCGGGGTAGGTCGTCGTGACCTGCACGGTCGGTGGCACGATGTTGGGATACTGCGCCACCGGCAGGGTGACGAGCGCCACCGCGCCCAGGATCACGATGACGATCGCCAGCACGTTGGCGAGCACCGGCCGGTTGATGAAAAACTCGGAGATCATCGCTCGCGGACCCGGTGCTACTTGGTCGTCGAAATGTTCGCGCTTGCCGGCGGCAGTGGAATCGTCTCCAGCTTCGGCACGACCTTGCCGCCGGGCACCGCCCGCCCGCTGGTCGTCAGCACGACCCGGTCGTCGGCGTTCAGTCCCTTGCTGATCACCCGCAAGCCGCCGGGCAGCAGCTGGCCCTGGGTGATGCGCCGCTGTTGCACGACGTTGTCCTTGTCGACGACCAGCGCATAGCGGCCGGACTGGTCCTCGGCGATGACCCGGTTGGGGATCAGGAGGACGGACTGCGAGCCCAGGCCCTGCGGTACCCTGATGCGAACGAAGTAGCCCGGCAGCAGGTCGCGGTTGGGGTTCTGGAACAGGCCGCGCACCAGGATGGTGCCGGTCTGCGGGTCGATCTCGGGCGAGACGTAGTTGAGGAAGCCCTTGTGCGGGTAGCCTTCCTCGTTCATCAGCCCGATGTCGAGCGGCACCTTGCTCAGCTCCTCGACGCTGATGCGTCGGTTCTGCAGGTTCTGCCGGATCTTGAGAATGTCCTGCTCGCTCATGTTGAATTCGACGTAGATCGGATCGAGCTGAACGATGGTCGCGAGCTTGGTGGCGACGCCGTTGCCGACCAGCTCGCCGACCGAGACCAGGTGCTTGGTGACGATGCCGTCGAACGGCGCCTGCACCGTCGTATAGCCGAGATTGGTCTGGGCAATGGTGAGGTTGCCCTCGTTGTTCTCGACGTTGGCGCGTGCCGAATCGCGCTTGGCCTTGGCCTGGTCGTAGACGTTCTGCGCCGACACGTTCTGGCGCAACAGCGTCTCTTGGCGGGTGAACTCGGCCTCGGCCTGGACGAGCTGGGCTTTGGCCGAATCGAGGCCGGCTTCGGCCTCCTTGACCTTGGCCTTGTACATGACCTGTTCGATGATGAAGAGCGTGTCGCCCTTCTTCATATAGGCGCCGTCGGTGTAGTTCTGCGACGTCAGGAAGCCCTCGACGCGGGCCACCAGATCGACCGTGTTGAACGCCACGGTGTTGCCGGTCAGCTCCTCGTACGGGGCGTAGTCCTGCTTGAGCGGGTTGGCGACGCTGATCTCGGGCGGCGGCGGCGGTTGGAACTTGTTATCGGGTTTGCAGGCGGCCAGGGACGCAGCCAGGGCGGCGGCCAGCAGTGGCAGCAGGATCAGGCTGCGAGTCATGTTCCGACGACGCTCCGCAGGGTTGCCATGGAAAAGCGTTACCGCATCCCACTCCGGAACGCCACCGTCGCGGTTCCGGCCGGACCCAGGGTCGTGCGGTCATGGTCGCGCCGCGCCGGCTTTTTGCATCGCTTGCCAGATCGTGGCGGGCGTTGCCGGTCCGTCGAAGCCCTCGACGCCCAACGGCGCCAGGGCATCGAGGATGGCGTTGGCGATGGCCGGGAAGGCGGCGATGGCGCCGGCCTCGCCGCAGCCCTTCACGCCCAGTGGGTTGGTCGTGCACGGTGTGCCGTTGAAGCCGAGGTCGAACGGCGGCAGGTCGTCGGCGCGCGGCAGGGCGTAGTCCATGAACGAGCCGGCGAGCATCTGGCCCGAGCCGGGATCGTAGGTCGCCCGTTCGAGCAACGCCTGGCCCGCGCCCTGCGCCATGGCGCCATGGGCCTGGCCGGCGGCCACCATGGGATTGACCAGCACGCCATAGTCGTCGATGGCGCTATAGCGGACCAGCGCGACTGCGCCGGTATCGCGATCGATCTCGACCTCGACCACGTGGGTTCCGTTCGGGAAGGTGAGGTGCTCGCGCTTCCACAGATGATAGGTGTCGATCGGCTTGCCCTGCTCGCGTCCGATCGCCGCGATCTCGATGAGACCGACCGCGCGGTCGGTCCCCGAGACCACGAACCGGCCGTCCACGAAGCGGATGTCGGCTTCGGCCGCCTCCAGCGCGTCGGCGGCGAGTGCGGTGCCTTTGGCGATGATCTCGTCGGCGGCGCGCCACATCGCCGTGCCGCCCATGTAGGTGGCGCGCGAGCTGCCGTGGCCGCCGCCGGCTGCGATCAGGTCGGTGTCGCCCTGGCGAAGCCGGATGCGATCGTTGGCGATGCCCAAGCGATGAGCCAGGATCTGCGGGAAGGTGGTCTCGTGACCCTGGCCGATATGCTGGGTGCCGGTGATCAGCGACACCGTGCCGTCGGCCTCGAAACGCACCTCGACGTTCTCTTCGGGCGGCCCACCGGTGCCCTTGATGTGATAGGCGAAGCCCAGACCGCGCAGCTTGCCTCTGGCCGCACTCTGTCGCCGCCGCGTCGCGAAGCCCACGACATCGGCGTGGGCCAGCGCCTTGTCGAACGTCTCGGCGAAGGTGCCGCTGTCGACCTGGAAGCCGAAGGCGTTGGTCATCGGCATGGCCGCGGCCGGCACCATGTTGCGCCGCCGCAGCTCGGCCCGATCGATGCCGGTCTGGCGCGCCGCGGCATCGATCAGCCGTTCCACGATGTTCACCGCCTCGGCAAACCCCGGCCCGCGCGTGACGCCGATCGGTGCGGTGTTGCTCAGCACCGCCACCACGCGCAGCGCGATCGCGGCGATGCGGTACACCGTGCCCTGCAGATGGATGTACTGGTAGGTCTGCACGCCGCCGCCGGCACCCGCCATGTAGGCGCCGAGGTTGGCGACGCTGTCGATCTTGAGCGCCAGGAACGTGCCGTCGGCCGCGAGCGCCAGCGCCGCCTCGGCCTGCATGTCGCGCGCGGCGTGGTCGGACAGGAAGACGTCGCCGCGGCTGGCGATCCACTTCACCGGCCGGCCGGTACGCTTGGCCGCCCACAACAGCAAGACGTGCTCGGCGTAGGCGAAGTTCTTGGCGCCGAAGCCGCCGCCGACATCCGGCGCGATGAAGCGCACATCTTTCGGTTCGACGCCGAGACAACGCGCGACTTGATTGCGATTGATGTGGATGTTCTGGCTCGAGACGTGCAGCGTGAAACGGCCGCTCGTGCGATCGTGCTGCCCGACGCCGCCGCGCGGCTCCATCGGGTTGGTGACGATGCGGTGGTTGTCGAGCGCCAGTGAAACGACGTGGCTGGCGCGGGCGAACGCCGCATCGGCCGCCGCCGCGTCGCCGGTGCGCCAATCCAAGCAGACATTGTCCGGTACCTCGTCGGCGATCGTCGGCGCGCCGGGTGCGCGTGCCGCGGCGGCGCCGATCACCGCCGCCAACGGCGCGTAGTCGACCGCGATCAGTTCCGCCGCATCGAGCGCCTGCGCGCGGGTCTCGGCCACGACCAGGGCGACCGGCTCGCCGACGAACCGCACCTTGTCGCCTGCGAGCAGCGGCTGCGGGGCGAAGGCGAACGGCTCGCCGGTCTGCACGTTGGCCTCGGCGTAGGGCCGCAACGGCCCGAGCCGGTCGGTCGCCGCATCTGCTGCCGTCAGGATGGCGAGGACACCCGGCGCTCGTCGGGCGGCCGCGCTGTCGATGGCGCGGATCCGGGCGTGGGCATGCGGTGAGCGCAGCACGACGGCGTGAGCGAGATCGTCGAAGCTGAGATCGTCGAGGTAGACGCCACTGCCGGTGACGAAGCGCGCATCCTCGCGTCGCTTGGGCGAATCGCCGATGGTGGCCTTGGTCATGTCCTGAGCGTCTCCGCGTTCTTGGCCTGCCGCTTCTCGTCCCACCAATCGGCCGCCTGCAGCTTCCAGTACACGAGCTGAGTAGCCAGCCGGCCCAGCGCGCCGCCGGCCCAACCCGTACCGAAGGGCAGGAACAGCTTCCAGCGATCGTCCTCGCCCGTGATGCCGGCCGCGACCGCATCGGCGCCGGCCGCCGTCGGCGCCAGCCCATGGCCGCCGAACGCCGAGCAGATCCACAGTCCGGGCTCGATCTCGCCGACTTGGGGCATCTTGTGCGGGGCATAGCCCATGATGCCGGGCCAGGCATGCTCGATGCCGATGTCGCCGAGCTGCGGATAGACCGAGAGAATGTCGGCCCGCATCATGTCGCGCAGCCTGGTGGGTTCGCGCGTGTCGGTGGTGATGCGGCCGCCCCACAGCAGCCGATCGCCGTCGACCACTCGATAGTAGTCGCCGGCGCGCCGCGTGT